>Ga0209160_1000540_pt1 | contig 31249 bp, 36 predicted proteins | sample GraSoiAngelo_153_FD_186167 | JGI IMG/M metagenome (GOLD analysis project Ga0209160, IMG submission 186167) | Grasslands soil microbial communities from the Angelo Coastal Reserve, California, USA - 14_1009_12_40cm (SPAdes) (version 2) | ecosystem: Environmental > Terrestrial > Soil > Grasslands ...
GCCGCGAGCCGGGCGACCGGGACCCGGAACGGCGAGCAGGACACGTAGTTCAGTCCGATCTCGTGACAGAACGCGATGCTTTCGGGATCGCCGCCATGCTCGCCGCAGATCCCGACCTCGAGGTCCCGCCGGACCTTGCGGCCCTTTTGGACGCACATCCGCATGAGTTGGCCGACCCCGTCGCGGTCGATCGTCTGGAACGGGTTATGCGGGAGGATGCCCTGCTCGACGTAGTCCAAGAGGAACTTCGGCTCCGCATCGTCGCGGCTATACCCCATCGTCGTTTGGGTCAGGTCGTTCGTCCCGAACGAGAAGAATTCCGCGTGGTGGGCGATTTCGTCGGCGACGAGAGCGGCCCGCGGGATTTCGATCATCGTGCCGAACTTGTAGGCCACCGAGATCCCCTCGCGCTCCATGACCTTCTTCGCCTCGGCCTCAAGGGCGTGTCGTTCGATCCGCAGCTCCTCGGGCAGACCCACCAGCGGGATCATGATCTCGGGCCGCACATCGACGCCTTCTTTCTTGAGCCGACACGCCGCCTCGAAGATCGCCCGGACCTGCATCTCCGTGATCTCCGGGAACATGATTCCGAGGCGACAGCCGCGGAGACCGAGCATCGGGTTGGTCTCGCGGGAACCTTTGACCGCTTCCAGGAGGCGTTCCTTCCGCGGCAAGAGCGATTCGATTCCTTTGGCGAGATCGGAGCCGGCCTTTTGGACTTCCGCAATCAGCATCCGATCCTCTTCCGACGTGGCGGCTCGGACGAAGGCCTCGGGATCTTCCCGCGCGATCCTCAGCTTGGTCACCTGGACGAGCAGCGTCTCGTACCGCGGCAGGAATTCGTGAAGCGGGGGGTCGATGAGGCGGATGATGACCGGTAGCCCGGCCATCTCTCTGAGGATTCCGATGAAATCCTCGCGCTGCATCCGGCCGAGGTGTTCCAGCGATCCGACGTATCGCCGCGAGAGATCTTCCAGACGGGAATCGACCTCGGCGAGCCGAGCCTCCAAGTCTCGACGCCGGTCGTTCGTTGCCGTCTCGAGCTGTTTGGCCAGGGCCTCACGCTGCCGCTTGACCTTTCGGTACTCCGGCGCCGCGAGGATCATCTCGTGAACGATCGGGAGCCGGTCCGTCTCCATGAACATGTGTTCCGTCCGATCCAGCCCGATCCCCTGAGCCCCGAACTTGCGTGCGCGGGCCGCGTCTCTCGGATAGTCGGCGTTTGCCCAGACCTGGAGACTCCGGACCTCGTCCGCCCACGCCAAGAGATTCTGAAGCTCGACTTCGCGGTCGAAATCCGGCTCGATTGTCCGGATCGCGCCCGCGAAGACCTCTCCCGTGCTCCCATCGATCGAGACGCTCTCGCCCCGTCGAACCACTTTGTCGCCGACCCGGAACTCCGCCGCGTCGTAGTCGACCTGGATCTCCTCGCAGCCCGCGACGCACGGGATCCCGAGACCTCGGGTGACGACCGCCGCATGGCTCGTCGCCCCTCCTCGGGCCGTGAGAACGCCTTTGGAATACAGGACGCCATGCACGTCGTCCGGCGAGGTCTCGACCCGAACCAAGATCACGGGCTTCCGTTCGTCCCGACCCAACTTCTCCGCCTCGTCCGGATCGAAGGCGACGATTCCCATCGCGGCGCCGGGGGAGGCGTTGAGGCCTTTTGCGAGGAAGCGGCCGGATTTCTTCGCCTCCGACTTCGCCTTGTCGTCGAACTGAGGCAGGAGCAGGTGGATCACGTGATCCGGCTCGACGCGCAGGAGGGCCTCATCCTTCGAGATGAGCCCCTCGCGGACCATGTCGAGGGCGATCCGTACCGTCGCCCGAGCCGGAGGCTTGGCGGCCCTCGTCTGGAGCATCCACAGCTTCCCTCGCTCGACCGTGAACTCGATGTCCTGAGCCTCCCGGAAGTGATTCTCGAGGAGCTCTGCGACCCGCAACAGGTTCGCGTAGAGCTCGGGCTGATCGTCGCGAAGCTCCGCGATTTTCAACGGGGTGCGGATGCCGGCCACGACGTCTTCGCCCTGGGCGTTCGGCAGATATTCGCCGTACAATTCTTTCGCTCCCGTCACCTGGTTCCTCGTGAACGCAACGCCGGTGCCGGAGTCGGGTCCCATGTTCCCGAACACCATCATCTGCACGTTCGCCGCCGTGCCAAGGTGATGTGGAATCTTGTGGAACGTCCGGTAGTCGACGGCCCGCTTCCCGTTCCACGATCGGAAGACCGCCGCGACCGATTCTCGCAGCTGATGCATTGGATCCTGAGGAAAGTCTTCGCCGACTTCTCGACGATACAGGTCCTTGAATTCCGCGACGATCGCCTTCAGCTCGGGGGCGCCGAGGTCTGTGTCCTTGTTCGCGGACGCTTTCTCTTTGTGGCGCTCGAGGACCGTTTCGAACCGATGACCATCGATGTCCTTCACGATCCGCCCGAACATCGCAATGAGCCGTCGGTACGCATCCCACGCGAACCGTTCATTTGCCGACCGGGCGAGGGCCTCGACCGTCGCGTCGTTGAGACCCAGGTTCAGGACGGTGTCCATCATCCCCGGCATCGAGAGCTTCGCGCCCGAACGGACGGAGACCAACAGCGGGTTCGCGGAGTCCCCGAACTTCCGGCCGCCCTTTGCCTCGACGGCGGACAGTCCTTCCTCGACCTGCTTCCACATCCCGGGAGGGAAGCGGCCCGTCCGGGTGTACGCGTTGCAGGCTTTCGTCGTGAGCGTGAAGCCGGGCGGGACGGGGAGGCCGAGGCGCGTCATTTCCGCGAGGCCGGCGCCCTTGCCGCCGAGGAGGTCCCGCATGGAGGCGTTCCCCTCCTCGAACGCATAGACATGCTTGGTCAGGACGTGTCCCCAATCGTGGTAGCCCGGAGCTCATATAACAATGTTCGGAGCCACGTCGGTTGCAACCGTTGCCTCATGCCGGAAAGCGGCTCAGAACCCCATCTGATACACCTTGAGGTCCGCCCGCTTTCGCTCGAGAAACCGATAGACGGTCTTGTGTTCGCTCCCGCGGAGCAGCATGAACACGGCCTCGCGGGCGATGGCCATCTCGAACGTCCCGCCGATCAGGGCCACCGTGTGGCCCCACACGCTGACCTCGACGCCAGTGAGTTCCTCGATCAGCCGGCGGGTCTTCCCTCGGGTGCCGATGAGCCGCGCGCGGATTTGTGCAACTCGGTTCTTCGAGTGAGCAAAATCCTTGATGTCGAGCACCTCGAAGTACGCGTCCTCGTCCAGGAGACGGAAAGCCCGATCCTCCGAGAAGCCGCGGGCCATCGCTTGGACGATGTCCCTCGCCTTGAGGGCCAAGACGGGATCCTGAGCTTCCGCGTGGTCGATGGTGACTTCGCCCGAGGCCGAGTCCACCGAAATCCGCGTCCCCGTCGCTTTCTGCAAGCGGTCTTTCGTGGCCCCTTCCGGCCCGATCAGGACGCCAATTCGCTCCGTGGAAATCCGAGCGTAGAGCATCTCATCCTCCCAAGATCGCTCGCTCCAATCCGGCCGGGGTGACATCGACCCGGAGGCGCCGGAAAAACCGCGCAATGTTCCCAACGTCGCGTTTGAACCACTCCGCGGCCCGGAGGTGGTCCAGGGGGACGGCCTGCCCGACATCGATCACGACGACCCGCCCATCCCACCAGAGCAGGTTGTACTCGCTCATGTCCGCGTGGACAAGCTTGGCTTTCCGGATCGCCCGGAGGTTCGCCAAGACATCGGCGTACACGGCGGCGGGATCTTTCAAGGCGACCTCCCGAAGGGCGGGCGCGGGCTGGGTCTCGTCGCCGATGTACCCCATCACGAGGACATTGTTGTGGACCCGCTCCGGCGCGGGCACGCGAACGCCGGCGTCTTCCATCCGGACAAGGTTCTTGTACTCCTTCTGCGCCCAGGCCCACAGGGTGGGGCGAATCGCCCGCTTCACCTTCTTGAAGCGCGGGTCCCCGTCGATGTACACGGCGATGTTCCGGAACGTCGCGTTCGCGATGCGGTAGATTTTCACCGCCTTCGCGCGGCCGTCGGGACCCGTCGCGTGGAATACGTTCGCTTCTTTCCCCGTGCTCACGGGATAGTCCAGCGTCGAGATGACCCCGTCCGTGATCAGGTCGGCGATCGTCAGGAGGGCCGCGTGGTCGAAGACCTCGTCGTACGTCTTGCGCGTCTCCGAGTCCTTCTCTCTCGTGCGGAGCGCGTCGACCTGGGTCTCCAAAATGCGGAGGCGGCGCTCATCGATCATTGCGGAGAAACGAACATTCCGCTCAACTAAGAGCTTTGTGGGTCGTCAGAAGATGTTGATCGATTTCGGGATTAGGCCGCGGCGGCTCATGTAGGTCGACTCGGTCTTCGTGTACCGGTGTTTGATGTCGCACTTCTCGTCCTGAAACTGCCAGACCTTCACGACGAGGAGGTCGCCTTCCCGGATCCACATGCGCTTCTTCAGCTTCCCCGGGATGCGACCGAGACGGCTCTTCCCGTCCTGGCACATCACGCGAATCCGCGAGGCCCCGAGCAGCTGGTCCGCAATCCCGAGAATCTCCCCGTCTTTCGCCCGGGGCATGCGGACGCGGACAACCTCTTCTTGTTCAGCCACTCCCGTGACGATAGGGGGGGAGGGCTTAAACGTTTCCGGCTCCGTCACTCTCGAAGAGGGAAGCCGTTCGATTCCAGGGTCGGTCCCTCGAGTCGCCCCTCGCCCACGGGCACATACGGAAACGGCAGAGGCGGTGTCTCGAAGAACGTCGGGCTGACGATGTCGACGCCTTCCGGCAGCTCGTATTTCTGGTCGTCGACATGGCCGAACCAGTACACGACGGCACCGTCGCCGAACAGGTCGCTGTACGGCTGAAGCTGCTTCCGCAGGTGACGTCGGATTTCGTACGGGTCACCGAACGTCGCCTTGGACTCGATCCAGAACTTCCGCGAGCCGTTCATCTCGATCGGCTTGTGGAGCAGGATGTCGGGCGTCTTGTCGTACTTCGACCGGAGGTCTTTTTCCGTCTCGTATTGCAGGCTGCGGGCGTCGAGCCACGTATGGAGCTTCGCCTCGCCCCACCGGCCGCGGGCATACTGTCGGGCGCTGCCCTGCGTGGAGTACACGATGTCCGCGCGGTTCACCTCATCCAGTTCTCGACGCAACCGACGGTCTTTCACGCTGTCCAGATCGTTGATCATCTTCCAGAACTGTTTCCGAGAAATCTTCCGTTGCTCAAGGACCATCAAGGCCGTTAAGATCGGCGGGAACTCGAACTTGCGAGCGATTTCCAGGAGGCTCGAGCCGTTCTGCCACATGAAGGCGAGTCGGCGAGCCTGCGCTTTCACGCGATAGAACTTCTTCGTCGTCTCGCGCACGATTCGTTGCGTGTAGATGACCAGGAGCAACTCCTTGTCGTGTCCAAAATTCTCCGCCAGAAAATCGATGTCTTCCGCCGTCGAGAGCTTTGCGTAAAGGTCCTGATACTCAACCAATTTCATCGATAAGGCCACTAGACCACGCTGTCGGATGAAAGGAACTGGGTGGACCAATTGAGGACGATACTTAAAGGTTTGCGGGTGAGTCCGCCGGACCGATTGCACGTCGGTCCGGAACGCCGGACCGGACCCGCGCCGTCCCTCCCGGTGGTCGAGCCGCGAATGGATAAATAGGTCGGTCCCACTCGTGAGCGTCCGTCGATGCCGACGGACATTTCAAAGATCATCAGCGACGCCGCGTATCAGGCGTACGAACGTCGGCTCCTCCACCAAGTCCGCCAGGCCGCGATCCCGCATCACGTCGCCATCATCATGGACGGGAACCGCCGGTTCGCGCGGGAAATCGGCCTCGGCAACGTCCTCGACGGACACGTGAAAGGCCGGGATAAACTCGAGGAGGTCCTCGAATGGTGCTTGGAGGTCGGCGTCCGCATCCTCACCGTGTACGCGTTCTCCACCGAGAATCTTCGGCGACCCAGCGAGGAAATCCAGCACCTCATGCACCTCTTCGCGGAAAACTTCCGAAAGGTCGGAGACGACGAACGCGTGCACCGGCACAGGATCCGGATCAACGTGTTCGGGGACCGCGAGCTGCTGCCCACGGAGGTCATCGAGGCCATCGAGTACGCGGAGGCGCGGACGAAAGAGTACGACAGCTACCGCTTCAACCTCGCGGTCGCATACGGAGGACGAGAGGAAATCCTCCAAGCGATTCGGGATGTGGTGCGCGACGCCCAGGCGGGGAAGGTGGACGCACACGACATCGACGAGAAGTTCTTTTCGAAACGGCTCTACACCGCGGACCTGCCGGATCCGGACTTGGTCTTGCGCACGAGCGGCGAGGAGCGGATCTCGAATTTCCTCCTATGGCAGCTCGCCTATTCCGAACTGTATTTCGTGGACGTCTACTGGCCCGGTTTCCGAAAGATCGATTTCCTCCGCGCCCTGCGGTCGTACCAGATGCGGCAGCGACGGTACGGGGAATAGGCACTACCGGAGCCCTTAAGTCCCCTTGCCAACTTGCGCGGGCCCGATGAAGGGGGAGGTCGTTTTCTACCGGCTCTTCGATTTGGGAGCGTCGGTCGACCTCGACGAAATCCAGGGGACGGTGGACATGCCATTCCTCGCCGGGCGGATGCTTTCCGAGCGGGCGACCCCGAAGTACGCCCGGTTCGCCGCGCCCCTGCTCGTCTTCGTGGACCAGCGCACGCTCGAAACAAACGTCGGATCGTTGGTCGCCTCCATCGCGGTGAAGCTCTACGGCGTCGGCGCCCTCGCCGTCGTCGTCCGCGCGCCGTTCGAAACGAGCGTCCTCCGCGACCTCCGGCCATTCGCGGGCCTCCGAATCCGGGCCGCCGACAAGGAGGAGACCCTGGACGCGTATTGTGGACGGCTCGTCGCGCGGATCATCGAGGACCTCGTGCCGTTCCTCCATGACTCCTACGAGGTCAACGTGGACCCGGAGCCGTACACCGTGTATTGTGTGTCCGTCACCGAAACCCCCGTGCGCGTCTTCACCACGGCTTTGCGACGTGAGGTCACGGCCCTCCTCGCGAACGACCCACGGCCGGACGCGATCAGCGACGAGGAGGTCGAAGACACCTGGCGCAACTGGTTCTCGTATTACCAGGACGACCTAGTGGTGCTCGACTGGGATGCGGCCCTGGTCATCGAGCCCAGTGCGTCGTACGAAGATACGCTCACCGTCTTCGAACTCGCGAACCTTCAGCTCCTCGAGTTGCGCACCTACGATGCGTTTCTGGACAAAGTCGTCGACAAAGCGTACGACGATCTCGAGGACCTCTTCGCGCGCAGCTCGTTGCTGCGGAGCGGACACGACACCGTGAAGGAATTGGCGGAGGTGCGCATGGACCTCGCCGAGGCGTCGTTCCAGGTCGACAACATCTCGAAGCTCTGGGGGGACTGGTTCCTCGGCAAAGTCTACCGGGCGTGCGCGAAGAAATTCGAGCTCGACTCATGGCGGAGGAACGTGGAGGAGAAGATGAAGGACCTCAGCGAGATCTACGAAGTCGCGGAGGCCGAACTCGAGGCCCGGCGACTCCTCATCCTCGAGTTCCTTGTCGTCCTGTTGTTCATCGTCGATCTCGTCCTGATCGCGTACCGCGGTTGACCGACGAACTCTCGCGTCGTCCGGATTGCCTCAGCTGATCTGAATCGAGCCGAGGACCGGGCGGAATATCCACTGTCCACCGGCCGCATGGATCGAACTGGCGAGGTCGAAGTCCAGGGTGACGCGCACGGCCCCGCTCCCGGGTAATTCGAACGGCGTCGTGGTCTTGAGCTCGCCATTCGGGACGATGAGCGTGACGGGGGTGCCGTCGATCAGAATCCCGTTCACCGAATTCACGACGAGCCGGAGCTGGGTGTACTTCCCCGCGGGAGCGCGGTCCAACGCGAGGAGCCTCGTGAGATTCGCGAGGGCGACGAAATCGATGATCGGGGAGGACAGCGGGAGGTGGATCCAACCGCTCTCGTTCCCCGCATTCGCGCGATGGACTTGGATGTCCGAGAACACGACGTTCAACTGCTTCCACTCGGCCGGCGCATCGCGGACGTACACGTAGAGCGTCCCCGACGTGACGGAACCCAAGAACGCAATCCCGCCGATGAGAAGCAGGCCGGCGACCGCCATGGCAAACACGGTGCGCGGCCTCGTCAGTCCTCCTCCGCGACTATCATTCGCGGGGAGGGGTATATAGATTCTCGGAACTTCCCGCGTTCAATAACGAGAGCGTCATGCGGCGGCAATTGGCGCGACGAGGCCGACCGCTCCGTACACGCGGTCGATCGCTTCTCGCGCCAGCTTCTCGTCATCCGTCTTCGCGAGGATCTTGCCGCTCTCGTAGAGGGTGAGTTCCGGCTCTCCTTCGAGGATGAGCATGACTTTCACGTCGCTGACCCGCCAGCCTTGGCTCCGCAGGCGCTCGGCGGCCTCTGTGAGGTCGACCCGCCACGGCTTCTTCAACGTGGAGATGAACGCGGTGGCCGTGCGACAGGGCTTCAACAGGTAGTAGCTCATCCGGCCGTCCTCGGAGGGAGCGGTGCAGGAGGACCGTTGGCCTTGAACTTTTCCGACGCTAGCTTCGAGAGACAGGACGAAACGAGCTCAGGCAGGTCCAGCTTCGTCTCCTCGGCGAGGATCTGGTCCAAGCGCGCATGGGTCGAGGGACGCGGAGGTCCGAGAAGATCGCAGATCTCCGGCCCCTTCGACACCTCGTACGTGCCGATCAACTTGGCCCGGTCCACGATTTCCTGCTTGTCAAAGCCGATCAGAGGCCGGAGAATCGGGTGGTGGGCCACGGCGTCGATCGCTCGCAGGCTCGCGACGGTCTGGCTCGAGACCTGACCCAAGTTCTCCCCGGTCACGAGGACCTCGGCGCCTTCAAGGTCCGCAATGGCGTCGGCCAGTCGGACCATCAGACGCTTGGTCAGAATGAAGTAGAAGCGGCGGTTCGCTTTCTGGGCGACCTCGGCGAACGCCTCTCCCACCCGAACGACGTACAACGAAGGGATCCGCAGGATCCCACACAAGGTTCGCGCCTTCATCGCGGCGGCGTCGTCGGTGATCGGCTCCAGAGAGAAATGGGCCGCGATGAGGTCGAGGCCCTGACGGGCCATGAGGTGGCCGGCGACGGGACTGTCGAATCCGCCGCTGAGCAAGAGCACGCCCCGGCGTGCCACGTCAAATCCCCACGTACTTTGCGTAGACCCCGCGGGCCTCCGCCTCGTCCTTCACGCCGCGGATCAAAGCGCGGCCATCGGGGAAGATCGTGAGGCGGCGGCCCTCCACGTCCGCGACGAGCACGCCGCCCGCTCGACGCGTCGACCCGAGAGCCGCCAAGCGATCCGCGACGGCCTCCATGTCGATCGAGCCGTGATGGACCGGATCGAGGGAAATCGTATCGCTCCCGCAGAGCGAAGCCAGGACCTGCGTCCGTTTCGCGCCCAGGTACTCACGTTCCCCCTGGACGCAAGTCGGACAATCGGAGCGGCGCCCGATGTGAATCCTCTGGATGTCCGGATGCCATCCGTCGACCACGAAGAGGACCCCGGATGGGGTCTCGCCGAGGAGCAGCCGAAGCGCCTCGCCCGCCTGGATCGCCCCCACCATGGCGGAGGCCGCGTTGAAGATGCCCGCGGTCTCGCACGTCGGGAGACTTCCCGGTGGAGGCGCCTTCGGGTTGAAACAACGGAAACACGCGGTGACCGGAGTGCGAATCGCGAACGCCATCCCGTACGTCGCGATGGCCCCGCCGTACACGAACGGGACGTTCGCCTCCATCGCCGTCTCGTTAAGCAAGAACCGAGTCTCGAGATTGTCCGTTCCGTCGACGACGATGTCGGTGTCGCGCAGGAGGCCCCGGACCGTCGCCGAGTGGACATCCTTCGAGAGCGGCTCGATCTCAATTTGCGAGTTCACGGAACGGAGGCGCTCCGCGGCGGCGTCCGCCTTCGGCCGGTCCACGTCCGATTCGGAGTACAGCGACTGCCGCTGGAGATTCGTGAGCTCGACGACGTCTCGATCGACCAGCCGAAGATGCCCGACCCCCGCCCGCGCCAGAAGGTCGGAGGAGATGCTTCCCAAGGCGCCCAAACCGATCACGACGGCTCGTGCGCGGGCGAGCTCTCGCTGGCCCTTCACGCCAATCTCGGGAAGGACTTCCTGACGACGATATCGATTGGGTGAAGGCACGCGTCACGAAAGGACGGCCGACTTATGGCCTTTCGCCCCGCACTCAGTTGTGGCCGGGTTCGCTCAGCCGCGATCGAAGCGACGCGATGAATTGCGAAGAACGCGCCAAAGCGGATCGGACTCCGCCGTGCGGAAAGCTCTTTCGCGTTGGCGATGATGAGCACCGAGGAACCCAACGGATTCAATGGTGTCTACCGTGCCGTCCGCGTGGCTCACGATGGAGAACGCACTCGCCCGGCTTGCGAGGGACTTCACGATCTTGACGATCCTCCCGCTCGTTCTCGTCGTCGTGAGCCTCCTCTCCTGGTTCCGGACCGGGGTTTTGGATCTCGGGTTTGTCCTCGCAATCGCGGTCCTCATCGCCCTCCGCGACCTGGATTCGTTCTGTCGCGGAGCGATGGAGCGGATGCATCAGTTGAGCCAGATAGTCTGGTTGACGAGCCCGTGAGGAGAAGCCACGCGCCCCGATCCTGAAACCTTCGAGATTCCGAAGACGGCGACGGATCAGTTGTAGAGGTTGAATTCGTCCTTCTCCGGGACCGAGTCCCAGTCTTCGTCCCCTTCCTCGAAGACCGCGTTGAAGAGCGCGCTGACGACCTCGCGGAGCTGTTGAATCTCCGTCCGGAGGCGCGCCAATTCCTTCATCACTTCCTCGTTGGAAGCAGGCATTCACAACCTCTAACCCGTGCTATCACGGGGTAGGTTCATATCTTTTTGCCTTCGATTCTTGATGCTAATTCTCGGAACGGAACGGTCACGGCATTTGCGACGGTTTTACCGATGTCGTCCGCGGTCTCGATCCCTTCCCCCGCGGCCGCCAGGACCGCGTCCGTCGCGACCTCGACCCCCGCCTCGGTCTCGGTACCGATCGCGCCCACCGCCCCGATCTCGGTCTCGTCCACCGCGATCGTGACCCTCGCTCCGAGGCTCCCGATGTTTCGCCTCCACCTTCCCACCGCCGAGTTCGGTCGCGGGCACGAAGAGCCTCAAGTCTGCATAGTCGGCCGCGAGCTTCCGTCGTTCCGTGCGCTCGTCCCGCGGGCAGTAGAGTTCCCGATCCCGGAGCTCGAGAGGCCCTCGGCAGATCGAACAGAGGGCCTTCACGACCCCAAGATTCCGCTCCGCCGTCGTGAGCTGGACCGACGGCTTGACCTGGATCACCTTGGCGCGGATGATGTCCCCGAGGCGGAACATGTCGCGAATGTCCTCGGTGTACTCTTCCGATACGTTCGAGATGTGGATCGTCCCCTCCGATTCGCCGCTGATCTGGCGCGTCCGTCCATGGATCGCGAGGATCGTCGCGGTCGCCATCATGCCGCGAATATCGTCCACGACGCCGTACACGATGTCCCCGACTTTGAGCTCCGCGGGCGGGTTGAACGCCCGCACCCGCGCGACGCGGTTTGCCGGGTCGAGGATGAGGACACCCGGCGTCGCCGCGAACACAAGCCCATTCCGCTCGTAAGTCCCTTCCCCGGGCTCGAATTCCTCCGCGACGGCGATCTCATCGCCCGGGAGGACCATCTTTGGCTCCATCTGGTCCATCGACTCCTGCGGGTCGCACGGAGTAGAGCCGTCGGTATTTATCTCTTCCCCACTTCAAGACGATAGAGGACGACGTCGATGCGGCGAAGCTCTTCCCGATGGAAGGCGAAGGTGTGGGGAATCGGAAACGCATACGCGAGACGGTCGGTGATCTTCCCGGCCGCAGACTCGATGCGATGCCGCACGTAGGCTTCGGCCTTCGCGTTCAGGAACGTGTAGACGATGTGGCCTGATGCAAGCGCGGCGTCCAGGAATGGACGGTCTGCATGGCGCCTCTGAGAACCGAACGGTGGATTCATGAGGACGGTGTCGAAGGTCTCATGGATGGCCTGGACATCGGCGAGGCGCCACGCGACGTCGACCTGCGCACGTTCTGCGTTCCGCCGCGCGACCTCCACGGCCAATGGATCCGAGTCCACGCCCGCCACGGGCCCCGCGCCGAGAAGTTTCGCGGCGATCGCGAGCACACCGTTCCCGCATCCGAGGTCCACGACCGACCGACCCTGGATGTCGCCTTTCGCGTGAGCGAGGTAGGCGACCTCGGCCGCGATTCCCGCGGGCGTCGGATACTGCTCCGCGGACGGCGCCGGATTCGGGAGCGGATCGAGGGACTCCAAAATCCGCTCGAGCTGGACCTTCTTCGTAGGCTCACCTCGCGGAGCGGTCTTCTCACTCCTCTTCCCATGCCGACGCTCGTTTGGTGGCCGCGGTCCCGCGCGGAGTAATCACCGCGGTGAAGTCCGAGGTGCCGTGCCACAGTAGCGTCAGGAGGCCTTCTCCCTCGAGGCGAGCGAGCTCGCTCTGCAGGTCGTCGAAGTTCACGCCTCGGAGGATCTCGAAGAACTGGTTCTTCTTCAATCCGATCGAGCCGCGTTTGTCGAGGAGCACCAAGACCTTGTCTCGAAGGCCGCGCTCGACTGCCCGGGCTGCATCTTGGCGGAACGCGCGGTCGACGATCTCGATCGCCAGCGCGTTGAAGGCGTCCTCCACGAAGGTGCCAGTCCGCGCCGACGTATACACGATCGGGGCGGCAAACGGTTCGGCGACATGGCGGATCTCGTCCTCGGTGATCGCCCGGCGCTCCTCGAGGTCTTTCTTGTTCACGACCAGGTAAACCGGGACGTCGCCCGCAATCTCGAGCGCGGAGGGGATCCATTCGTTCAGGGCGTACAGGCTGTCCTTCCGCGTGAGATCGCAGACGCCCATCAGAGCCTGGGAGCCATGGTAGTACGTCTCCCGGACGAGGTCCTTGAATCCCCGCTGGCCCATGATGTCGAAGATCGACATGTCCATCTGGACCTCGGTGTCAGCGCCGTGGGGAACCGTGAGCTCGACCTTGCTCACTCGGGTCCCGACCGTGTGGAGATATGTGTCCTGGTACTCGTTGAGGACGAACCGCCGGATCAAGGAGGTCTTGCCGACACCGCCCTCTCCCATCAGGGCGAGCTTTGCCTTCATGTGTCGGACCGTCGGCATGGGAGACCCCGGGCGGCTCCTCATTCGGAGCGCGGGTATAAGCAGTTTCGTCGTGGGGATCCGACGGATTCAGTTCTCGACGCGTCGTCCGCAACGTCGATCGTCGCGGAAACTCCGTCGACAGGTCCGCCGCACGTAGAGTTCAAAAATCCAATCGATCCGTCTCCGGCAATTCGGATCGCGTCGACCAAGCGAATGTCGCGGGCCATTATCAGGTCCCGGCGCGCTGCGTTCTATCTACCGAGAATTGAAATCAGCACGAGCATCGATGCCTTTATCCCTCAAGGGTGCCAAGTCGTCGTCATGCGATTTCGCCCCGAGGGGCCACGGATTCCCGTACCGAACTGGCTCATCGAGTGGTCGAAGTCCCGCGACCTTTTTCTGACCCTCGCTCACGACCCATGGGTCTTCCGGCCGAACTGAGTGGCCCGGAAAAACCGAAGACGTTATAGGAGCCCGATTGATGCACTGCGCCGGTCCGAGTATTCGATGGCGCACCCGGAGCCCGCGGGCCATGAAGAGGAGGAGCATCATGGCAGCCCGTGGCCCGTCATCATCGCCGTGGGGATGGGCGTCGCCTACGTCGGAATCGTGACCGCGAGCATCCCGATGCTCCTGGCGGGATTCGTGATCTTCGCCGGCGGCGCGGGCGGCTGGATTCATCAGGACATGCAGCGGCCCTCGAGCGCGTTCTACGGGCTCGCGGCCGCCGTCGAATCGAAGTTGCCGAGGGTGAGCGCCCGGAAGCTCGGGCTCTGGCTGTTCCTGGCGACCGAGATCATGTTCTTCTCCGCGATCATCGGGGCCTCCTGGACCTTGCGACTCCGCACGACGACGCTCGGGGACGCGTTCCAGGGACCGTGGGCTCAGCCGGGAGAGATCCTCAATGTCCCCCTCACCGGCCTGAACACCTTCATCCTGATTTGCAGCAGCCTCACGATGGTCGAAGGGCTCGCCGCGGCCGAGCGGGGCGATCAGAGGAAGCTGCGCATCTTTCTCCTCGCCACGTTGCTCCTCGGCATGACGTTCCTCAGCATCCAGGCGTTCGAGTACCAGAAACTGTACTTCGGCGAGGGGCTCACGTTCAAGACCGCCCCCTTCGGGGTGAATCCGCTCTACGGCCCGACGTTCTACGCGCAGACCGGAGTCCACGGATCCCACGTGACCGCAGGGGTGCTCGCGATGGCGTACATCACCCGGAAAGCATTCAAAGGCGGATTCACGAAGGAGAATCACGAAGCGGTCGAGCTCGTCGGATTGTATTGGCACTTTGTCGATGTGGTCTGGATCTTCCTCTTCACGATCGTGTATCTGATTTGAGGTGACGAATGGCGACGGCTACGGCAACGGAGACCGCAGGCCCCCATGAGGAGGCGAGGAAGCGCCCCTACGTGGTCGTCTTCGGCATCCTTGCGGTCGTGACTCTCGCCGAGCTGAACGTCTACGGTCTGGGGATTCCGCACCTCGAGACAATCACGATCCTGGTCGTCCTGGCGACCATCAAGGCAAGTCTCGTGGTGGCGTACTACATGCATCTGCGATACGAGCCGCGGTGGATCGCGCTGATTCCACTCGGAGGACTCGCCCTCGTCGCGGTTCTCGTCGCGGCGCTCACCGCGACGTCGGTCCACCCGTGACGCGGCCGCGAATCCCTCGGCCTGCGAGCCCGGTCAAAGGGAACGATGGGCTCGACCGGATTCGAACCGGTGACCTTCGCTGTGTGAGAGCGATGTCATAACCGCTAGACCACGAGCCCGCGGGGGCGCGCAAGGGCCCGGACGGTATAAATCTCCATCGAAATGCGCGTTTGTCTACGCCCGCCCTCAGAGCTTTTATTACCGCTGACCGGTTTGGGCCGGCGGGAGGCGCTCTCGATGGCAAAGGAAGAGAAGTCCGAGATGGCGACAATCGCGAAGAAGCAGCTAGAGGGCCGCGGCTACGTGCTTTCCCTCTCGACGACCCGGGACGGTGAGAACCTGATCGGCAAGGTCCGCGTGACCGAGGCGTCCACACAGCGGACCGTCGCGAGTTTCGTCAGCGTCTGGAAAATTGACAACATGGAACTCGTGTTCGGCATCGATGCGGGCGAGGGCATCGCACGCGACCTGGTGAACCAAGCGATGAACCTCTTCGACCTGTTCAAGTACGTGCTGCCCGGCGCACAAGTGAAGGAAGAGGCGTGAGTACACAGCACGGTTAAATAGTCTGGACCACCTGGGATGGGCGCTCCCAATGGACTCCTCGAACGTGCTCCTGGCTCTGGATGAACAGAAGAAGTGGCGGGAGCGCCGAAAGCGGATCCGCGATCGGCTGCGGGCTCTCGAACGGCGGAGGACCACCTTGCGGCAGGAGCTAGAAGGGGTCCGGAAGAAGATCCTCGAGTACAACCGGGTCCTCACCGACCTGCGCGACGGTATGCCCACGCGGGCCGTTCTTCCGCCCAGCGCCCAGGGGCGATGACGATGGGACGCGAAATAGAGGCGACGCGCAAGGAGATCGAACGTTGGAGGCACCGGGAGAGACGCCTCCTCGACGCCCTCAGGGACGTCGACGAAGAACGAAGCCGCCTGGACGATGAGCTCGTCAAGGTCGAACAGCAACTCGCGTATTACGACTCCCTCGCGCGGGACATGAAGCGAGTGCTCGGCCGGCCGGGGCTCTCGAGCCTGCTCTCCTCGCTGCGGCGTCCGTAGGAGCAATTCCGTGCGCGTCACGATCGACGGCGTCCCGCGGGAGATGCGAACCGTCTGGTTCGACGACGGAATCGTGAAATTGATCGACCAACGCTACTTGCCGTTCGAGGTCCGCGTCTACGAGGCGAAGACCTACGAAGATGTCGCCGTCGCGATCGAGGACATGGTCGTGCGGGGGTCGCCGGCGATCGGGGCGACGGCCGCATACGGGATGGCGCAGGCCGCCCATCAAGGACTCGACCTCAAGGCCGCCGCGGACCGGCTGCGAAAGACCCGACCGACAGGCCACGACCTCTTCTTCGCGATCGACTCGATGATGAAGGCTGCGTCCGGCGGGGACGACCTCGTCGAGGTCGCCGAGCGGTACGCGCAGGACAACATCGAGCAGTGCCGAAGGATCGGGGAACACGGGGCGAAACTGATTCGAAACGGCACGCGAATCCTCACGCACTGCAACGCCGGCGCCCTGGCGGCGGTGGACTATGGGACCGCGACGGCGCCGATGCGCGTGGCTCATGAGAACGGGCGACGCTTCTTCGTCTATGTGGACGAGACCCGACCCCGCCTGCAAGGAGCCCGCCTCACGGCGTGGGAGCTCTTGGAAGCCGGGATCGAGCACGCAATCATCACGGACGGCGCCGCGGGCCACTTCCTCGGGCACGGGGAAATCGACCTCGTCCTCGTCGGCGCGGATCGGATTGCGGTCAACGGCGACACGGCGAACAAAATCGGCACCTACGCGAAAGCGGTCGTCGCGAAGGAAAACGGCGTCCCGTTCTACGTCGCGGCGCCGACGAGCACGATCGACGTCGATCTGGCGTCGGGTGCGAAGATCCCCATCGAGGAGCGATCTCCACAAGAGGTGCTCCATCTCGACGGGCAAGTCATTGCCCCGAAGGAAAGTCCGGCCCGCAATCCCGCCTTCGACGTCACGCCGGCCAAGTACATCACGGGAATCATCACCGAGCGGGGGATCCTGAAGCCTTCTCAACTCCGGTCTTCCGGGAAGGCCGCGCCGAAGAAGAAAGCGCGCACCAAGTCTCGGTAGGCGGATACGCTTTTACGGACCGAGCCCGTTCGCCTCGCGCCATGCTCCTCTTGACGACGTGGTTCGGCTCGTTCTTACTCGATGAGGGGACGGTCGTCGACAAGAGGCTCTTCCCGATGGACCCCAATGCCCTCGCGGACCGCCTCGCTCAGGTCGAAGACTGGAGAGTCCTGGACGAGGAGCGCGACCTCATGGCCCGCGCGGACGAGGTCTTCGTCACCGAGCCGCGATTGGAGCGGGCCGGCGGCAATCGCACGACGGTGCGCCCTCCGTTCCTGAAGCCGGAGGACTTCGGCTATGGCCGTGAGCTCCTGCACGGGGCGATGGTCCAGCTCGCGAAGCGGCGAATGCGCAAGGCGATCGGACCCGAGGATCATCTCCGGCAGGCGGTCGGCGCCCTCGACGAACTTCAGGAAGAAGAGAACGTTCTCGTCGAACGACTGAGGGAATGGTACGGGCTTCACTTCCCGGAGCTGGCACCGATGGTGGATACCGCGACGTACGTCGAGCTCGTATCGATGCACGGGCGACGGGAACGGATGCCCATCGACCATCGGGAGAGCGTCGGAGCGGATCTGGCGGAGCGGGAGGAAGCCGAATTGAAGGCGCTCGCCGGCCTTGCGAAACTCGTTGCGGACCAACGGAGAGCGGTCGAGGGCTACGTGGAGCGATCGATCCGCGAACTGGCGCCGAACGTCTCCGAACTCGCGGGCCCGATCATCGCCGCGCGGCTCGTCACCCTGGCGGGCGGCGTCGACGATCTCGCGCGCGCGCCCGCCGGGACCGTGCAACTCCTAGGTGCGGAGCGAGCACTCTTCCGCCATCTCCGGACCGGATCGCGGCCGCCGAAGCATGGCGTGCTCTTCCAGCATCCATGGGTCCACGGAGCGCCCCCGTGGCAGCGGGGCGCAATCGCGCGCGCTTTCGCCGCGAAGATTTCTGTGGCGGCCCGAGCGGACGCGTACACGAAACGCAAGATTGCCCCGGACCTCTTGAAAAAGCTCGAGGTCGCCATCGAGGAAATCCGTCGGCGCAGAGCCAACAAACCGGCGCGACCGAAGCGTCCAGCCGCGCCGAAAAACCGCGCGCACGGGAGACGGACGCGCCGCTGAGGAAACGTTTTTAGGGTCGCCTCACATCGCCGCGCGAACGCGATGTCCTGGGAGCAAGCGGAGATTCGAGAGCTGAAGGTGAACCGGTACATCGTCATCGACGATGAGCCGTGTCGCATCATCTCGATCCAGACCTCGAAGCCAGGGAAACACGGCGAAGCGAAGGCGAGGCTCGAGGCGGTCGGTCTGTTCGACGGGCAGAAGCGGTCGATCGTGCATCCGGTGACCCACAAGGTCCGAGTCCCGATCATCGACAAACGGAAGGCCCAGGTCCTCTCGACCCACGGCAACCTCGCCCAGCTGATGGACCTCGCGACGTACGAGACGTTCGAACTCCCCGTGCCCGAGGAGTTCCAGGGCAAACTCGCTTCCGGTCAGGAGATCATGTACGTCGAAGCGCTCGGCCGGCGCAAGCTCTCGTCGAATTGAGCGGGGTCGTCCTCAAATAAGCGCACGCGATTTCCGTTCGCCCATGGCTGCGCCTCGCTTCGCGGACGCCGTCGCGAAGTATGACGAGGCGTGGATGGCCCTGTTTGGAGTGCCGTACGACCGCACCTGCTCCTTCCGGGGCGGCTCCCGCTTCGGACCTCGTGCGATCCGCGAGGCGTCGTACAACTTCGAGACCTACATGATGGACCACCAGCGCGACCTTCGAGACGTCGCGGTGGCGGATCTGGGTGATACGCCGACCTTCGGGGCGTCGACGGAGATGGTCGAGGGCGTGACGCACATGGCGGCGGATGTCGTCCGCGCCGGGAAGATTCCGATCGTCATCGGCGGTGAACACAGCCTCGCACCGGCGGTCGTGCGTGCATTTCCGAAGGACATCGGCGTGATCGGAATCGACGCCCACCTCGACTTCCGCGACTCGTACCTCTCCGACAAGTGGTCCCACGCCTGCTCGGCGCGCCGGATCGCGGACCACGTCGGCGTCGAACACGTCGTCTACATCGGCGTTCGGTCGTACAGTCGGGAGGAACGGGAGGACCTCGAACGACTCGGTTTGACGTACGTGAGCGTCTTCGACGTCCATGAGCGAGGGATTGGTGCCGCGGTGGACCGGGCGCTGAAGGCGATCCACCGCGACAAGATCTACCTCACGATCGACATCGACGGCGTCGATCCGGCGTTCGCTCCGGCCGTCGGCAATCCGGAGCCGTTCGGGCTCGCACCCCTGCAAGTCAAGAAAGTCATCGGGATGCTCGCGCCGGACCTGGTCGGGATGGATCTGAACGAGGTGAGTCCCGCATGGGATTTCGGGCAAACGTCGTTGCTCGCCGCGCGCCTCATCCGGGAGGCGATCGTGGCCATCGCCGACGCGCGTGGGCACCTCGGATGAAGCGCCGGCTGACCTCCCCTGACGAGGGACGTCGGAGACCTGAGAACCTCGCAGGAAAAGGGCGCGACGAGCTCTGGTCGCCCGCGGGACCGCGGCCTCCCCCGATTCCCTCCCCCCAGTCCTCGGGGAACCCGGGCCCCACGAATCCCGGCCGCGCATGCCCACCCGAAGGCGACGCAGGAAGAGCGGAACCGGAGCTCGTCCCAACCCGTGGCACGGGATAACACGCCCGGGCATGAAGTTTACGACCGACCGACGGCGTGCGCGAACGTTTATGTGCACTCGGCACGTAGGCGCCTTTCTCGATGCCATGGGCGACGGATGGAACGGCCCTCTGAACAAAGTCGACGCGTTCCGCTACGAAATCCCGCGGTCGTATAAGCCCGCCATGCGCACGAACGGCTTGGTGTTCATCGACGAATCGATGGTGCCGCAGCTCCGGCAAGACCAGGCGCCGGAGCAGGTGGCAAACGTCGCGACGATGCCCGGGATCCTCGGGGCCGCGATGGCCATGCCCGATATCCACTGGGGCTACGGATTTCCTATCGGTGGCGTCGCGGCCTTCGACTACGACGACGGTGTGATTTCGCCGGGCGGAATCGGTTACGACATCAACTGCGGCGTACGGCTCATCCGGACGAACCTCCTCGCAGCCGACGTCCGTTCGAACCTCCGAGCGTTGACGGACGCGTGCTTCGAGAACGTCCCGAGCGGCGTGGGCGAGGGAGGGATCACGAAAGTGTCGCGGCAGGACCTCGCGAAGCTCGCGACCGAGGGCGTCGGCTGGTCGGTCGAGAAGGGATACGCGTGGTCCGACGACCCCGACCACATCGAGGCGCGCGGCCGCCTCGAGGACGCGGACTTTTCGAAAGTCGGCGAGCGGGCCATGGCGCGCGGAAAGGACCAGGTCGGAAGCCTCGGCGCCGGAAACCACTTCGTGGAGATCCAGAAGGTCGACCGGGTGGACGACGAACGGGCCGCGAAAGCTCTCGGGATCGGGGAGCCGGGCCAGGTATGCGTGATGGTCCACACCGGATCTCGCGGGTTCGGCCACCAGATCGCCACGGACTACATCGAGGTGTGCGAGCGGGTCGTGAAGCGGGAGAAGATCGACTTGCCGGACCTCCAGCTCGCCTGCGCGCCGATCGGCTCGAAGGAGGGGCTCGACTATTGGCGGGCCATGTGCTGCGGCGCAAACTTCGCCTGGAACAACCGCCAGGTGATCACGTACGGGGTACGGAACGCATTCTCGAAGGTCCTCGGCCAATCGCCAGAAGCGCTCGGCATGGACATCGTCTACGATGTGTGCCACAACATCGGGAAAGTGGAGCAGCACGTCATCGAGGGCGCCCGACACAAGGTCGTCGTCCATCGGAAAGGGGCGACGCGCGCCTTCCCCGCGGGACACCCGGAGACTCCGGCCGAGTACAAGGCGGTCGGCCAGCCCGTCCTGATCCCCGGGGATATGGGCACGTGCTCGTTCGTCCTCGTTGGCTTGCCGACCGCGATGGAGCGATCCTTCGGCTCGAGCTGCCATGGCGCTGGGCGCCAGATGTCGCGAAAGGCCGCGACTCGGAAGTACGATGCGAACGAGGTCGTGAAATCGCTCGATAGGCGCGGGATCTATCTCCGGGCGGCCTCGCGGGCCGGAATCGTCGAGGAGGCCCCCGGAGCCTACAAGAACGTCGAGGACGTCGTCCGGGTGGCCGAGGGAGCAGGACTGACGAAAATCGTCGCCCGGTTGGTCCCGCTCGGAGTCGTCAAAGGATGATCCTTACCCTCCAACCCGTCGGCCGCACCGATGCATCTGTCCTTGAACGAATCGGATCCGAGCTCGCGCCGTTTGGGGAGGTGCGCATCGCGAGTCCGAAGCCCTTGCCGAGCCGACCCCTCGGTCACGGTTCGAAACGGTACCGAGCGGCAACGTTCGGTCGGGTCTGCAAATCCTCGGATGGCGATCGCGTCATCGCGATCACGGACGTCGAGCTCTGCGACCCGGAGCTCGGGCTGAGGTTGGTCTTCGGTCATGCGGACATCCAAGGTCGATGGGCGGTCGTCTCCCTGTCGCAGTTTGGGGGAGAGGGCGAGGAGAAACTCGTCGAACGGGCTGTGAAGACCGCGGTCCACGAACTCGGACATACCCTGGGCCTCGGCCATCACGATGCGAATCCCCAATGCGTGATGTTCTTCTCCGAGAAACTCGCGGATACGGATCGGAAGGGTCGGGACTTCTGCCAACCATGCGCGGAATCGGCGAATCTTACCTTGTCGCGCCTACGAACGTGAAGCGGGCCGAGATTTCGAAGCGGTCTCCGTAGCGCCGGGGCATCTCGGTCTCCAAGAATCGGAGCCCTCGCTCATACTCACCCGGAGGCAGGAGATCGAAGGTCGAGAGGTACCGGTGTCGTACGCGGTCGAGTTGCTCTTCCGTCGTGAGCGTTCGAACGTACGCGCGGTCGACGATGATGGGGGCTCGAAAGCCCGCCGCCTCAAGCGCGTGAACGATCGCCGGAATCGGCGGGAACCGTTTCCGATCGATGGCCAAGAGGCTTGGAAAGGCCTCTTCCAATATGCCGAGGCGACGTGTGGTCATGTCCGAGGTCGCGACGACGACTCGATGCGCCACCCGCGCGACGTCATGCAGGGCCGCGCCATAGTCGCCGAGATGGTGGAGGACCATGACGACCATGGCGAGGTCGAAGGTGTCTGCCCGGAACGGCAGGCGGTGGCCATCGCCCTCCACACACTCGAACGGACCTTTCGCGCGGGCGATCCGGAGCATGGCGTCCGAGGAATCGATGGCCACGACGCGATTCGTCGTCGATAAGAGCTGGGCAAATCGGCCGGTCCCGGCTCCGAGGTCCAGCACGCGCTCCCCGTCTCGCAGGCGTCCGACTTCGACGAGTCCGCGGAGCCAGAACTCGCGGTCCATCGCCTCGTCGGCCCGAACGCGATCGTAGTCCGCGGCATGCCGCGAGTAGTCGACGGCCACAAACTTGCAAGAGGCGGGCGGCTTATCAGGCTAGCGGGGTCGGGCGATGACCATCGCGGAATTCAGCATCACGCCGATCGGGAAGGGCGTTAGCGTCGGGGAATACGTGGCGCGGTCCGTGGACATCGTGGACCGCAGCGGTCTCCCGTATCGCCTCAATCCCATGGGGACGGTGATCGAGGGCTCGTTCGACGAGATTCTCGCCCTCATCGCGCGCTGCCACAAGGCCGTCATGGAGGACTGCGAACGCGTCTCGACGATCGTCAAGATCGACGACCGCAAAGGCGCGTCGAAGCAACTCGAGACGAAAGTCGTGGGAGTGGAGCGGCGCCTCGGCCGAAAGATTAGGACTTAGCCGGCGCTTTCCACAGGGAGAGTCCGACCGCCGCGATCGTGGCGGCCATCGCCCCGAATGCGAACGTCGCAGCCCCGACGGGGAAGGTTGGCGTCGGCGCGAAGGCGATCCACAGGAGTCCGGCGACCACGCCGGACGCCAGCTTCACCGCCCCGACGCATGTGTGATACGCGCCCAGCACCGTGGCCTTGATGTTGGGTGGGGCGAAGTCTGCAACGAGCGCGCGCTGCGTTCCTTCCGCCATCCCGTAGCTCAGACCGTAAAGGACGAAGGCGAGGACCAGGATGGCGAGGAGGTCTGAGAAAACAAGGAGGGTGGCCATGGCGATGAAGGCGATGTATCCGGTCAGCACGACCGGCTTCCGTCCGACCCGATCGGACAAGATCCCCGCGGGGAACGCGTGAGCGGCGTACACGATGTTGTAGACCACGTACAGCAGGATGGCCACGGTCGTCCCGTGGGTCCCTGCACGCAATAGGAGAAACGCATAGGAAAAATCCGCGAACGAGAAGAGGCTCGCGATCCCGATGAACGTCCAAAGCGGCTTCGGAATCCCGCGGAAGGTGACCCGAAGGGGCTGCTTCGGACTGCGCTGACGGACCGGCTCGCGGACGAGGAAGACGATGAAGACGGAAATCACGGCCGGGATGGCGGCGAGGAGCAGGATGAGGCGATAGTTCGGGACGGGAGAAGCGGCGATGGTCGCCAGGAGGACGAGCGTGATGATCGGACCGGCGATCGCCCCGGTCGTGTCCATGCTCCGGTGGAAACCGAACGCTTTCCCGCGGGTCTCGGCCGGCGTGGACTCGGTCAAGAGCGCGTCCCGGGGCGCGTCCCGGACGCCCTTCCCCGTCCGTTCCACGATCCGCATCCCGAGGAACTCCGGCCAGCTCTGCGCGAACGGAAAGAGGACCTTCATCAATGTCGAGAGGGCGTAGCCCGCCCCGACGAAGCGCTTCCGCTTCCCGGCCGCATCGGAGAACCGGCCCGAAAAGATCTTCATGAACGAGACGACGCTGTCCGAGAGCCCTTCCTGGATCCCGACGATGAGGACGTTCGCGCCGAGGACCTGAATCAAGAAGAACGGCAGAATCGGCAAGATCATTTCGCTGCTGATGTCCGTGAAGAGGGACACGACCCCGAGGACGACGACGTTCGCGGTAAGTCCGTACGCGAGGGATCGACGGGTACCGGCCATGGGCTCACGGCGGAGGTGGATGGAACAAGAACGCCACGGCAATCACGGCGTACACCATCACGAGCAATGCGCCCTCGTACCAGTTGCTTCGGCCATCCGAGACGACCGCCGCAACGACGGCCGTCGCCAAGGCCAACGAGGCGAGCTCGAAGATTTCAAAGTCGAGCGTCATGACTTTCGCGGTCAGGAGAGAAACGAAGACGAGGATCGGCGCCACGAACAACGCGACCTGGGTCGTCGAGGTCGTCGCGACCGCGACACTCAATTCCATCCTGTTTCTCCAGGCCATGAGGATCGCACTGCCGTGTTCCGCGGCGTTCCCGACGATGGCCACGATGATGACTCCGACAAACAGTTCGGTCAGGCCCAGGCTCTGCCGCGCCGTTTCCAGGGAGCCGACCAGGATCTCGCTCTCGACCGCGACCAGGACCGTCGAAGCGACGAGGACGCTCAGGGCGAACCGTTTCTCCCAACGCGGCTTCTCCGAGACTTCCGTCACCGGATTGAAGATGTCCCGGTGTGTGCGAAGGGAGAAGAGGAGACCGAACACGTAGGCGAGGAGCAGGATCCCGGCGATGCCCAGGCTCATCTCTTCCAGGGCCACGCCGGACCGAATCCCGGTCGAGAGGACGTACAGGGCGGGCATCACGAGGCCGATGACCGCGACGACGAGCATCGTGATCTGAATTCCGGAAGCCTCGCGGGAGAAGTGCTGCGCTTTGTATTTCACGCCGCCCGCGAGCATGCTCAACCCGAGGACGAGAAGAAGGTTTCCCACAATCGAGCCCGTGAGCGACGCCTTGACGACCTCTGTTAAGCCGCGCGACAGCGCAAAGACGGCGATGATCAGCTCCGTTGCGTTCCCGAATGTCGCGTTGAGGAGACCGCCGACCCCGGGGCCCGCGTGCTTGCCGAGTTCCTCGGTCGCGAGCCCGAGGAACCATGCGAGCGGAACGATGGCGAGACCCGCGACCGCGAAGACGATGACGCCGGGCCCGAGGAGGAGGTCGAGGATCCAGCTCAGCGGGACGAAGAGGCCCAACAGGAGGGCCCACGTGTACGCCCGCAACGGTTCGAAGTCCATCGCGTCCCGAAATGTCCGATCGTTCTTAACTCCGCGGGCAACGTTTAACTAGCGTCGGCCGAATGCGCGCCCGATGATTTCTCCGGCGGAGATGCGCGTCCTCGATCGGAACGCCCAATACTTCGGCGTCTCGATCTTGGAACTGATGGAGAACGCCGGGAAAGCCGTGGCCGACGTCGCGCGGTCTGAGTTCGGCGCGGCCGGAAAGAACGTCCTCGTCCTCTGCGGCACCGGGAACAACGGCGGCGACGGGCTTGTGGCCGCTCGCCACCTCGCGAAAGAGGCGCGGGTCACGGTACTCCTCGCACGATCGCCGGACCAATTCGTCACCCAGGAGTCGGGGACGAACTTCGAGCGGCTGAGGGACACGCAAATCCTGGCGGGCCTCGACAAGAGCGAGGAAGCGATCGCGGCGGCCGACCTGTTGATCGACGCCCTCCTCGGGATTGGCGCGGAAGGCCCACTTCGCGAGCCGTACGTCGCGCTCATCCGCCAGGTGAACGCCTCCGGCAAGCCGATCCTCAGTGTGGACGTCCCCAGCGGGTTCGGAACGGACCTCGCCGTCCGACCGACGATCACCGTCACGCTCTATGATGTGAAGGAGGGGATGACGGCCGAGAACTCGGGACGGATCCGCGTGGCGGACATCGGCATCCCCGCGAGAATCGCCGCGATGATCGGGCCCGGCGAATTCACGCTCTACCCGGTGCCGAAAGCGACGAGCCACAAGGGTCAGAATGGACGCGTCCTCGTGATCGCCGGAGGACCGTACACCGGCGCCCCCGCGCTCGTCGGGTATGGCGCCCTTGGGGTCGGCGCGGATCTCATCCATGTCGCGACTCCGGCCTTGGCGGCCTCGGTGGTCGCATCGTATTCGCCGATGTTCATCGTGCATCCGCTGGTCGGTCACCGCCTGCTCCGGGAGGACACGCGGCAGATCGTCGACTTGGCGTCGCGCGCCGACGCGATCGCGATCGGCCCTGGACTGGGCGATGCCGAGGGGACTCTCGACGCCGTGCGGGAGATCGTCCGGAGCGTCTCGCTGCCGCTTGTGGTCGACGCAGACGCGGTCCGGGCGGTGGCCACGGATCCGAAATGTCTTGTCGGGAAGCGCGCGGTCATCACGCCTCATTCCCGCGAATTCCAGACCCTGACGGGCAAGACCCTCCCGGATGCCCCGGACGAACGAGCCGAGATCGTCCGCGAGGCCGCGAAGGCGTTCGGGGCCACCATCCTCCTGAAGGGCCACATCGACATCGTGACCGACGGGGCGCGGGTCAAGTTCAACTACACGGGGAATCCGGGGATGACGGTGGGCGGGACGGGCGACGTCCTGTGCGGCGTCGTGACCGGCCTCATGTCGAAAGGGATGTTGCCGTTCGACGCGGCGCGCCTTGGGGCCTTCACGAACGGGTATGCCGGCGATCTCGCCTTCAAGGTCAAGAGTTACGGGTTGACCTCGGTCGACGTCGCGGAAAACCTGGGCCGCGTCCTCGCCGAGTTTCTTTGAGCCCCGTCGCACGAGGAGAGACTCGGACCCGGCACAACCATTAAGCCGACCCGCCCTTGGAGCCGACGTGGATCTCGAGCCCGTCCCCGATGAGCCCGCCCTCATGGCGGACGATATCCTCGTCGTCGCGGACCTCCATATCGGGATCGAGGAAGAGCTGCACGAGAAAGGGATTCGGGTCCCGAGCCGGGCGGAGGTGATGGGCCGAAAGCTCGTCGAGCTGGCGGACCGCCGGGGCGCGAGCCGACTCGTCATCTTGGGAGACGTGAAGCATCTCGTGCCGAAGATGGCCTCTCGGGAGCGGCGTGACGTCTACGTGTTCTTTCGCGACCTCGCGCCGAGGTTCCGCGAAATGTACATCGCCCAAGGCAACCATGACGGGATGCTGAAGAACATCGTACCCCGGAGCGTGCGTTTCAAGCCCGCGTACGGCTTCCGAATCGAGGATGTCGGGTTCTGCCATGGGCACGCTTGGCCGTACAAGAAGGTCATGGAGGGATCCGTCCTCCTCATGGGACACAACCATCCGGCCGCGGCGTTTCGCGACGCGATGGGATCCCGGCAGATTGTCCCGTGCTGGATGCGGGTCCCGTTCCTTCGAAAGCACAAACGATATCCGAAGCTCCCGAAGGAAGCGATCGTCGTGCCGTCATTCAACGACCTTTGCGGCGGCATGCCCGTGAACGATGTCCGGGCGCGATTCATCGGGCCTCTCTTCGACGAGGACCTCGTCCGCGTCGAGGACGCATCCGTGCATCTGCTCGATGGCACGAACCTCGGACGATTGCGAGACATCAAAGTCGACCTGGGCTTCCGGCCCGAGGACTACCGGCAGTGAGGCACCGGGCGAGATGCGGTGGAAGTGGCGGCTGGGTCTCCTGGTGATCGCGGGACTTGAGGTTCCCCTCCTGCTGTGGACCTCCACGGCGATGGGCGCGTCCCCAGAAATTCTCCTCTACGCGGGCGGCATTCTGGCGCTGGTCCTGATGGCGATGCTCCTCGTCCGGCCCCTCTTCTTCACCTTCTTGGTCGTGTGGCTCGGAGGCCTGATGGGATCGGCGTGGTATCTCGTCCGCTTCCTGCCGCCGACCGCGGCGCTCGGACTCGGCGCGACCCTTTCCACAGTCGTTTCCGCGGTGGGTGCGCCCGTCCTGTCCCGCGCGCTCGGCTTCGTCCTTCGACAGAGACTGTGGATTCGGCACTGAGATGGAACCGATGGGCCCGGTCGGAATCGAACCGACGACCTCGACTTTGTAAGAGTCGCATCATAGCCACTAGACTACGGGCCCGCGGCACGAAGGGTCGTGGCCTCATTAAGGCTTCCCGGAGCGCTCAGTCCAAATCCTTGGCGGCGGCCTGCGCGAATCGCAAAATCGCCGCGTCAAGATCGGAGACCACGCGCTCCGGCGATACGACCAGCACCACCATGGCGCGTCGGCCGATTTCTTGGATGACGACGGTCGCGTCGTCGGACTCGAGCAGGACGCGGTGCGGCGCCGTGTGGCCCAGCTCCGTCGCGGCGGTCATCCCGGCGCCGAGGATTGCGGCGCACATGATCGAGAACGTCTCCTGCGAGACATTTCGCGGAAGCTCGGCCGCCACGATCCCGCCATCGCGATTGACGACCGCGACCGCCTCCGCCTTCGTCACGTCGCGGAGCGCGCGGACCATGTCCGCTACGGCGGTCACGCTCCGCCCTCCCGTTCGAAGACGCATTCACGACCGCCCGTACTCACGCACTCCACTTCCGCGAGGCGCACGCGGTGTTTCGTCTTCGCTTCAAGGAGCTTCGAGAGAATCCCGCGAAGCCGGTGGCACGTCTCCACGTCGCCCCCGGGCATTGCCTCGATCGAGCCGCGCACCCTTGCGCCCGAATCCGTGAAGGCCACCTCCTCCGCCCAGCCCCGCTCGAGGATCACTTTCTTGCCGAACTCGAGCGGATCCTCACCGAGGGCCAAGTTCCTCGTGACTTCCTCGGCGAGGACCATGCCCTCTCGGAAGAAGAGGCCGTGGCACGCGTACGACATGACGCTCTCGTAGAGCTTGCGGATCGAATCGAGTTCTTGCTGAGAAACCTTGACGGATCGGGCCAATGGCCGGCCGAACCTGGGAACGGCCTATAAAGGTTCCGCGGCTGTTATCCGCGCGTCTCCGACGACGGGCACTTCAGCCGCCACGGCACTCGGGACAGACGAGCAAGTTGCGATCCCACACGAGGTTCGTCGAATACACTCCGCACGCCTCGCAGTGGCCCTCGATGCCCTTCGCGAACTGGGACTCGAGTCCGGCCCGGGCGTATTCCCGCGTGACCTCAATCAGTTGAGGCCACACCCGGATGATGTCGTTCTCCGTGATCATCCCGACGAGCTTTCCTTCCTGGACGACGGGGAGTCTCCGAATCTTGCGCTGCGACATCAGCTTCGCGGCCTCGGCGACTTCCTCGTGCGGATGGACCACGACCACGGGGGACGTCATGATGTCTCGGACGAGGACGCGGCTCGGTTGTTTGTCCGGCGCTGCGACTTTCGTCACGATGTCCCGCTCCGTCACGATGCCCATCGGCTTGCCGGTCTCGACCACGACGAGGCTCCCGATCTCCCGGTCTCGCATGAGGTCTGCGGCATCTTTCGCGGTCGCGTCGGCCGGAATCGTCACCGGGGACTGCGTCATGATTTCGATGACGGGGACGCGCGCTCGCATGATGTGCCGCGGTGCATGAGAGGTCGGGGCCGATAAAGGTTGCGAGGCCAGTCGCACGGTGCGAGTTCCAATCGAAGGAGCGGGAGCAACACCTCCCGGAATGGCGATCGGAGAATCGTGCCGACAATGTTAAGGCACGCGCCTTGTTGTCGAGGCGAATGTCGTACGCGGACCGCGACGGCGAACTCGCCGTCCGCATCGCGCGCGAGGCCCTCGAGGCGTACGTGATCAAACGCGCGAAACGAACCGTTGAAATCCCCAGGGCATTCGAAGAGAAGTCGGGAGCGTTCGTCACCCTCAACGAGCATCCGAGTGGCTTGCTGCGCGGTTGCATCGGCTACCCGCAACCGTTCTTCCCGCTCGTCAAGTCGATCGAGAAGGGCGCGGAAGGCGCCGCGGAGGATCCGCGGTTCCCGCACTTGACCCCGGAAGAGCTCGACCGCGTCACCGTGGAGGTGAGCATCCTGACCCCGCCGCGATTGATCGAGGTGAAGAAGCCGAAAGACCTCACAAAGTCCGTCGCCCTCGGCGTGGATGGCTTGAGCGTGGCCCAGGGTCCATACCGCGGACTCCTGCTCCCGCAGGTCGCGGTCGAGTACGCCTGGGACGCGGCCGAATTCTTGTCCGAGGCGTGCATGAAAGCGGGCCTCTTGGCCGACGCGTGGCTCGACCCCGCGACCCGGGTCTACAAGTTCCAGGCCGAGGTCTTCGCGGAAACCCAGCCCCGCGGTCCCGTCGTGCGCCGGACCTTGGAGGCGGCGCGTGCGGGTCATTAGCGGCCGCGTGTTCTTTCGCGGCCAGCTGGAGCCCTTGAGCATCGGGATTGACGAAAAAGGCCAGATCGCCGCGATCAAGAAAGTCCTCCGAGGCGACGAACAGATCGACCACGGCGACGCGCTGATCCTCCCGGGATGCGTCGACCTCCACGTCCACATGAGGGACCCGGGGCTCCGGCGCAAAGAAGACTTCCCGAGCGGGACCCGTTCGGCGGCGATCGGCGGTGTGACGACCGTGGCGGACATGCCGAACACGGTCCCGGCGGTAACGACAACGGCGGCGCTGGATGCGAAGGCCGCCGAGCTCCAGGGACGGGCCGCCGTGGACTATGCGCTGTATGCCGCACCGCGATCCCCGGAGGCGGTCCTGCGACTCAACGATGCCGTCGCGTTCAAAGTCTACATGGCGGAATCGACGGGAAATCTCGAAGTGACGGTGCCGCGACTGGAAGAGATCCTTCGAGCCGCGGAAGCGCAATCGAAGCTCGTCGTTGTCCACGCGGAGGACCCGGGAAAATTCAGTAGGCAGAAAGCGAAGAACCTTCGGGACTATGACGCCGCGCGACCGAAGGTCGCCGAAGAAACCGCCATCGCGACCCTGGCGCGCATCCGAGGCGGAGCAAGGGTGCACGTCGCTCACGTCAGCTGTCTGGAGGCCCTCAACTCGGTGCCTGCGGGGGCGACGTGTGAGGTGACGCCCCACCACCTCTTCCTCGACGCGTCAAAGGCACTCGGTGCTCGAGGCAAAGTGAATCCCCCGCTCCGATCACCTGCGGATCGCGACGCGCTCTGGGACGCCTTCCGCCAGGGCCGAATCGACGCGGTCGCGAGCGACCACGCCCCGCACACCATGGACGAAAAGAGCGCCCTCTTCGACGAAGCACCCGCCGGACTCCCCGGCGTCGCGACCGCGTTCCCGCTCCTCATGCGTCGGATCCGGGCGGGCGACCTGGACCTCCCGCGACTCGTCTCGGCGATGGCAGTGCGACCCGCCGAGATCTTGGGGATCGCGAAGGGGACGATCGACGTGGGCCGGGATGGAGACCTCCTCGTGGTCGACCCGCGGAACATCGAAGCCGTCACCGCGAAACGGGTGCGATACAAATGCGGGTGGACACCGTTCGAGGGAATGGAAGGCTGCTTCCCTCGAGCCGTGTACCTCCGAGGAGAACCGATCGTCGAAGACGGCGAGGCCATCTCGGAAGGGCAGGGTCGAATGATTCGCGCTTCGGC
>Ga0209160_1000542_pt1 | contig 31243 bp, 26 predicted proteins | sample GraSoiAngelo_153_FD_186167 | JGI IMG/M metagenome (GOLD analysis project Ga0209160, IMG submission 186167) | Grasslands soil microbial communities from the Angelo Coastal Reserve, California, USA - 14_1009_12_40cm (SPAdes) (version 2) | ecosystem: Environmental > Terrestrial > Soil > Grasslands ...
TCCGCCATCTCACGCGGAATCTCGTTCGATGCCACTGAAATAATTCCCAGGCCACCGAGCGCAATCACCGGCAGGGTAATGGCATCGTCACCGGAAAACACCAAAAAGTGTTCCGGCACCGCGTTGCAGACCTCCGCGATCTGGGTCATGTTGCCGCTGGCTTCTTTCACTCCTGCAATGTTTGGCACTTCGGCCAGGCGGGCGAGAGTACTCGGTTCAATATTGGCGCCGGTTCGTCCCGGTACGTTGTAGAGGATCAGGGCCTTGTCCACGGCTTCGGCGATGGTTTTGAAATGACGGTACTGACCTTCCTGGGTGGGTTTGTTGTAGTACGGCGAGGCGGTCAGAACGGCACTTACCCCTGGTCGGGCGGCAACTTCTCTAGCCTTCTCTACTGCATCCTGCGTGGAATTCGAGGTTGCTCCCGCGACGATCGGTACGCGACCTGCGGACACTTCAATAGTGATATCAATCACCGTCAACCACTCGTCATGGGAAAGCGTCGGAGTTTCGCCGGTGGTGCCACACGGAACGAGAAAATCTATGCCGGACTCGACTTGCCAGGCGACCAGATTGCGCAAAGCGGCTTCGTCTATCGAGCCGTCCTGTTTAAACGGTGTGACTAGAGCTGTTCCGCATCCCCGAAGTTGCATGACATTAAGATAACGCTTATTAGTACTGGTAGGAAATACGTGTTTGTCGCACCGTGAAGTGGGCAGCGATAGGATCTCGACTACAGATCCCGCCAAATATCCTTGAAATCGAAAAAGCCGGTTTTCCCCTGCAGCCACTCCGCTGCCTTCACCGCCCCTTCGGCAAAGCCGCGTCTCGACACCGCGTCGTGGCAAACATAGATCGTGTCATGAGGTGATTCGAGCACAACTTCGTGCATCCCGACAACGTCTCCTTCGCGAAACGAGATAATCTCCAGCTCTTGGCCGCCGATGTCACGCAAGAGCTTCTGGATCGCCAGCGCCGTGCCGGAGGGAGCATCCTTCTTATCCTTGTGATGGCGCTCGAAAATCTGTCCGTGATAGCCGTAAGTTGTAGCCGTCGCTGCAGTCCGGGTGATTTCGAAAAACAGATTCATTCCGATGGAAAAGTTCGCGCCGTAAATAAATCCAGTCCCGCTCTTCTTGACCATTTCGTGCATATTTGCCAACTCGCTGTACCACCCAGTCGTCCCGACAACCATATTCTTCCCAGCGCGAACGCAGGCTTTAATATTTTCGATGACGGCCGCCGGCGTCGTGAAATCAAGCACCACCTCGACGTCGCGGAGGTTGGACGGGGTCAGCGCCGAGCCGTTGAGATTATCGCTGCTGCCAGCCACCTGCACCCGGTGGCCACGCTGGCGCGCTACTTCCGCCACCAAGTTTCCAGTTTTTCCGCGGCCCAGGATCAATATCTTCATAAGTCAAACACTGCTTCAGCAATCGCGTCGCTAAGAACGCGAGCAGTTAGGGAAAGAGCAGATCTTTACTGCGTTTTATGGATGATTTTAGGGTCCCTTACGATTAAAAGATTTCGGATAACGCTTCCCAAGGGGCGCTCACGCGAACACCTCGGGATCAAGATCGGAGAAAAACGCCGCATGCAGCTTTCGCACGACCTTAGGCACTTCATCCTCTTCAATCACGAAGGTAAGATTTATTTCCGACGCCCCCTGGGAGATCATGCGGATATTCACGTCGGACAATTCGTTAAAGACCCGTGCCGCAATCCCCGGCGTCTCCCGCAGATTTTCCCCCACTAGGCAAACAATCGCCTTGCGACCTTCATACTTGACATCCGCCAGTTTGGCCAGATCGGCGGCAAGCGCCGGAATCGCCTCATTAGAATCCACCGTCAGCGAGACGCTTACCTCCGAAGTTGAAACCACATCTACCGAGACTCTGTGCCGGTCGAAGGCATCAAAGATTGATTTTAAAAATCCATGCGCCATCAGCATACGCGTAGCGGCTACGTCCACGATGGTGATGCGCTTTTTGGCCGCAATTGCCTTAAACGTGTTTCGACAACGGGGTGCGCGCGCCGTAATCTTGGTGCCATCGCATGACGGGTTCCGCGAATTCAGAATATATACCGGGATATTTTGCTGCACCGCAGGCAACACCGTCGCCGGATGTAAGACCTTGGCGCCGAAGTAGGCCAACTCCGCCGCCTCATCAAAGCTGACGACCTTAATCCGGCGGGCGTCGGGACAAGCATTCGGGTCGGTCGTCATCATTCCATCCACGTCAGTCCAGATTTCGATACGCTCCGCTCCTAGACCGGCTCCGACAATTGCCGCGGAGAAATCCGAGCCGCCACGCCCGATGGTGGTCGTAATTCCAGCGCGTGTGGCCGCAATGAATCCCCCCATCACCGGCACGCGTGCGGCCTCCAAAAGAGGCTTCAGTTTGAGACGCACGCGCTCGTTGGTTTCCTCAAATAAAGGAACTGCCCTCGTATGATTGCCATCGGTGAGGATGCATTCGCGCGAATCTACCAGCTTCGAATCAATGCCGCGCGCGGAAAATGCCGCTGTAATAATCTTGCTGGAGAGCAGTTCGCCGTAGGCAGCCACGTGATCAGTAGTACGAGGCGTCAATTCGCCGACGGCGGCAATGCCACGGAGCAGTTCGTCGAGCGCGTCAAAGTCGACTCCCAGATCGCCGTGAAACTGGGTGAACAGCGCGGTACCCAGGAGTTCGCCCGCCGTATTGTAGTGGCGTTCGCGGAGCGCACGGGAAAGTTTGAGCGCGGTTTTGCGATCTCCCGCCCCGGCAGCGCGTCCCATGGCGAGCAATTGGTCGGTGACCTTGGACATCGCGCTGACCACAACCACGGGTCGCTGTGCCAATCGTCCGTGGACGATTTTCGCCGCGCGATCGATTGCATTGCCATCCTCCACCGAGGTCCCGCCGAACTTCATCACGATCATCGGGAAACATTCCTCGGCAAGGCAGCAGCGAGCACCTGAATATTTCTGAGGGTTGGCGCGGGTTGTCTCAATCGAGGTATCCCTGTGCCTTAAGTAGTTCCGCGTTGAGCAGGGCGGCGCCCGCGGCGCCACGAATCGTGTTGTGCGAAAGTACCGTGAACTTCCAATCCAACACCCCGCAAGGACGCAGTCGGCCCACGCTGGTTGTCATGCCTGCACCACAATCGACGTCAAAACGCGGCTGCGGACGGTCGGGGGCGCCTAGATAGACGACCGGTTGCTCCGGCGCACTAGGCAAGCGAAGCTGCTGCGGCTCGCTGCGGAAGTCATTCCATGCGGAAATGATTTCCTCGGCCGCGGCCTTCTCTTTTAGCTGCACCGATACCGATTCTGTGTGTCCATCCTCGACTGCCACCCGGTTGCATTGCGCGCTCATCGAAAATGCGGCCGGCTCCACTTTCGAGCCATTGAGACGCCCCAGGAGTTTAAGCGTCTCTTCCTCCATCTTCTCTTCTTCTTTAGCGATGTAGGGGATGACATTGCCGAGAATATCGAGCGAGGCAACTCCGGGATATCCCGCCCCACTAACCGCTTGCATGGTCACTGCCATCACGGCCTTCAAGCCAAATCGCTGCTGTAGTGGCGCCAAAGCCAGCACTAGTCCAATTGCTGAGCAGTTCGGGTTGGTGACGACAAAGCCGCCGGATTTGCGCCGCCACGTCTGACATTCCAGTAGCTTGATGTGCCCGCGATTAACCTCTGGGATGACCAGTGGCACATCGGCTTGCATGCGTAGTGCGCTCGAGTTGGTTATGACCGCACAACCGGCTTCCGCGAAGCGGGGCTCGAGTTCGGCAGCAATTGCTGAATCGAGCGCCGCGAAAATAATCTTCGGCGCGCCATCGGGCTGGGCCGATGAAACACGCATTTCGGCGACCCGTGCGGGGATCACAGTTTTCAGTCGCCATCGCGCAGCTTCCGCATAGGGACGGCCTTCAGACCGGTCCGATGCTGCCAGCCAGGTGATTTCGAACCACGGATGGCGCTCCAGCATCTGCACAAAGCGTTGTCCCACAATGCCGGTAGCACCCAGAATTCCTACGGGAAGTTTCGTGTGCATGGGATGATGTTGAATTTTAACACTGGCTCAGTCGTCGTTTGGCGGATGAGGAATTCTGCTCAGGGTCGGCTCCCTGAACATGAATCTCATTGCCAGTAATAGGAAGTGAAGCGCGCGGCAGGACAAGTTGGCGGTTGGAAAGTGGGGACCAGAAAACGAGAACCGTTCTTACTTCCGCGGAGTAATCTCAGTTCCGAAAGCATAGTCGTTCAGCGGTCCGAAACGGCGTTTCTCTACATAAATCCGCCACCGGCGGAACAGAATCCGCAAGCTTGCGATTGCGGGAATTGATAAATAGACGCCAAGCACGCCGGCAATTTCACCACCCGCCAGCACACCAAAAATCGCCGCCAACGGGTGTAATTCCATCTTTTCCCCCATGATGCGGGGAGCAACTACATAATCCTGTAGCAAGCGCCAGCCAGCCAGAAATAACAGTAACACCAGCCAATGGGAATAACTGCTCAGCAACGCCACGACTATGATCAGCAGGGCGGCGACCAGAGGGCCCACGACGGGAATGAATTCCATGGCTCCGCCGGCCGTTCCCAGAATGAGGGCGTACGGTACCCGCAAAGCACTGAGAAACGATATGTATGCAACCAGTGACAACAAGGCAAGAGTGAGTTGGGCGCGGATGAAATGTGCGAGCATCTGGTTCAAATCATTCAATACGCCCTGGAGGAACTCGCGTTGCGGCCGCGTCTGCACCATGGAAAGAGCGGTCTCGCTGAAACTACGTCCATCCTGCAAGAAGAACACCGCCAGGATAGGTATCAGGAAAAGTAGCCAGATATTCTGGGCGGCCTCAGCGACGCGTACAACTGCTCGTTGCGCGATGCGAGTCACATCATTACCGTAGCGCGCGAGAAAAGCCTTAAGCTGCTCCCGGGTTCTGGGACTCCAGCCGTGTTCCATCCCAATCTTATCCGCAATTTGACTCAAGCTGGTATTTGGCGACAGACCGGGCAGAGTTTCCCCAAGTCTTGCAGCCTGATGCCCCAACCGCGGTCCCACAAAGACGAAAAATGTGATCAGCACCCCAACCAGGAGAAGGTAAATGATGGCAATTGCACGTCCTCGTCCGTGTACCCATCGCTCGATTCGTGAAACCGCGGGATCAACCAGATATGCAAAAAAAATAGCGAAGAGAAATGCGATGAACGTATGGCGCGCAGCGTAAAGAAAAGCCAAGGCCAGCGCGAACAACAGCACCGTGATCAGGATTCGCGCCGCGCGAGTGTCAATAAGAGCCAAAGATAAGTTTCTCGTCGCGCCGGTATCGCGCCGGCTGTTGTGGACGTCGCGTCCCAACTCGGTTTGACTCCGCTGGGCCGCAATAGGGAGCCTTCTAGAGATTTAGTCCCGTACAACCTCCGTATTATCGGCAGCGACCAGAATGCGCATTAGTTTGTACTGATCGTCGAGCCATAATGCCCATTCTCCGCTGTCGTCTTTCAGATTCAAGCGGAGTAATTCGCGCTCGGCACCCTTAATTTTCAATTTCTCCTTGCCGACCGGTGTCAGGCTCACCTTCATAGACAGTCTGTCCTGAGGTACGATCACGCCGAATTGGGCGGGCGTACACAGAAAATTCCCGTCTTCCTGCTTGCAACTGGTCGCCAGGTAGCGCCATGCCAGCACTTCGCGGTGCACGAAAGAATTATTATCAAGCACCATGCTGGAGGTGGGCATCAGGAAGGGTTGTTCCGTCGCCTTATCTCCGGGCACAGGCGTTATTCGTTCAATTAGAAACTGGTCGTTGGGCGTGACCTCTAATTCAGCCTTGCCTGGACTTACCTCGTGCCATGCATAACGAATCAGGTCACCTGTCTTTGAAAGTTTCAGTTCGGAAGCCTGAGCTGCGCTATCTGCACCACCGTCTGATTTGAGTTGGGCTGCGACCGTGCTGCCGCCGGAACCTTCATGCACGGAGAACGTTTCGGTCGCTACGTGTCGTCCATTCTTTAGCACGCTAAAGGTACCAGAGTCGACGGTCTTGTCCGCAGCCTCCTTTTCTTTGTCCTTGGCGTTGACGGAAAACCCCACGCCGAGTATCCCCAAGCAAGCCACGAAACCAACCAGCCGTCTTATTAGGGCCACGCTACTCTCCTTGCTGGAACGCGTCTGGTCCACTTTGAATTTTGTCAATTTCTAATAACGAAATGATCTCTGTCACGATGGATTCAATGGTCTTACCCGAAGTATCCACCCGTGATCTGGCACGCAGGTAGTGGGGTCGCCGCGTCTCATATAAATCTCCGAACTGCTTCGGATCCTTTTGCAGCGGACGCTCAACCGGTTGTTCGTCGTTCCGGCAACGCTGCCACAACTCGCTCCCCGGCGCATCAAGGAAAACGATCAGCGCGCCGGTGGCGTTCAGCAGTTCGGCGTTCTCCGGTTGTATAAAAGCCCCGCCCCCAAGGGCAGCAACCACAGGGGTACTTGCCTTCACCTCCGCCAACAACTCGAGTAAGGCCGCATGTTCCGCCTGACGAAAAACAAGTTCGCCGGAATCGCGGAAAATGTCAGCAATGGCGCGGTTTTCCCGGGCTTGAACGCGTTCATCGAGGTCCTCAAAGCGCCAGTTCAATCGCCGGCTAAGGGCGCGTCCAACGCTACTCTTGCCTGATCCCATAAAACCCACCAGGAACACGGCACGCGTCAGAATATGCGACCGCTCCGCAGGCGGTTCGGGCTGGTGCCACGAATCTTGCCTACCTGCCATAGCGGATTCACCCGCCAGTTTTTTTTAGCGTTTCTTAAGGCGAATTTTACCACTGAAGGTACGCAGAACCACGGAAGAAGCTGCCTTACCGATAGTGCCAGCAAAGGAACTTCCTGCAACGAGCGGAAACGTCGTATGGGTCTTGGGGGTGAAGGGAAAATCATTCTCCACCAGACCCCGTATGGAACGCGCAGTTACATCAACTGAGGCATCGGGTGGGATGGTCGCGTCGATATCGCCGGAATGGCTGGTCAGCGAATACTCGCCGCCGGAGCCAAAGTCGCCGTCGTAATGAATCTTGCCGCTGGTAGAACTGACTTGCACCAGCCGTCCGCTAACTGAACTGAGGGTGACGTCGCCACTTACGGAACTTATTTCGACATGCCCTTCCTGGATATTAGTCAAGGTTACCGGGCCGTTCATGGTTTTCACATGAACGTGTACATTCGATACATCCCGAACATCCACGAGGGCGCCTGCACCCTCCAGAGTTAGATCGCCGCCGAGTTTTTCAGCCCGCAGAGGTCCAGTCGCCGATTGCATGCTGATGCTTGCATCCGCCGGGATCAACACTTGATAGTCCACGCGCCCATTGTCGGCAGTCGCACCCGTCAGCAAATGGGATTTTATGTCAATCCGGCTGCCACTCTGGTCGTTGTCAATCTCCACCTTGTCCGAGCGGAGAATCGCTGTTATTACCACCTGGTTTCCCGGAGAGGGCTTCACGCTAATCGGGCCATACTGGTTCACTATCGAAATACTAGCCTTGGGTCCGACGGTGAAACGGTATTCTTTCCTGGTCTCGGCGAACGTCAGAATCCCAACGCAAACCAGGAAGACTACTGCTGCCTTGGTGACGCGCTGCATGCTCTCCATAAGTCCTCTTCCGACCGTCTGCGGTTGATGAGCGCCGCAGCCTTCTGCGCCCTGCACCATTATGGCAGGGAACGGTCCAGGGCCATCTCGTAAAGCATTGCCTTCTGCTCGTAAGCCTGCATTAGATACTGCCGCGCGTCGCCATCGTCCGGATTCTGATCCACCGAACTCTGGGCGTCACGGATGTATGCATTCACGTTCTTGAGATTATCTTCGTAAGCAGACTTCATCAAAGGTGCGTGCCTCTCCACCTCGGAGAGCACTTGGCGGTCGTCGTCGTTGCTGGCCCTCGCGGACATGGATGCGGGAGTAGAAATGCCCCCCAGCTCCGGCTGCCTCGAACGCTGCGCTATGGGGCCAGAAAGTGGACGATTTATGAACAACACCATGCCTACCATCAGAACCGCTGCTATCGGCACCAACCAGGCGGCTGGTCCCCAACGCCTCCTCGACGCCGGGGCTAAAAAACGCGGCTCCGTGCTGACGTCGCGAATCAGTCCTTCTTGCCGAAGAGCCGCCTCAATCGACTTCCAGACTCGTGGGGATGGTTCTTCCGACTCGCGAAGCTGGTGGGCCTGCTCCGAAATAGCTTTCAAGTCCGAAACCAATTCCGAGCAGTTGGGACAGGAGCGCAGGTGCGCTTCCAGTTCGGCGCGGCTGGCTCCCTCTAGAACGTCCGGTAATTCTTGCTGAAACTCAGCACAGGTCATACTGCCTCTCTCCCCGATCATCTCTGTCACTGTGCTTTCTATTTCCTCACGGCTTGCGGGCCTTTTCGGCTCTGCTCGTTTTGAGGAAATCACGCAATTTCAAGCGTGCTTTATGCAATTGCGATTTGCTGTTGCCGATCGAACAACCTACGATTCCGGCAATCTCGTTGTGTTCGTACCCCTCGACGTCATGCAATACAAAAATTGTTCGGTACCCCGGTGGCAGGCGCTCGATTGCCCGCTCCAACTGCAACCTCTCGATCGAGCCGGCCAGCTTCGCGTCCTCACCGCCCAGCTCTTTCTTTGGCGCCTCTTCTTCGGTTTCGATGGTCTCTTCCAAAGGGACCACCGGCAAGCCCTTCTTCCGAAGGCGCATTAAAACGACGTTGACCGCCATCCGATGCAGCCAGGTGGAGAACGCCGACTCGCCACGAAAAGTGGCTATTTTCCTGTAAAGTTGCAGGAAAGCTTCCTGCGTCAGGTCCTCGGCTTCCGCCGCGTTGGCCGTCATACGCAGGCATAGCGAGTAAACGCGCCGTTTATGCAGGTTATATAAGACCTCAAAGGCTTGCGCGTCGCCTTGCTTTGCCTTCTCTATCGCTTCTGCTTCGGACAGCCTATCTTGTGGTTGTCTTGCGTCCGTCAAGTCGCCTTTTTCCGGCCGCACTTGATGAGATGCGGCTTAAGTCTATGTTCGTTGTACCGCTTACAAGCCATTCCTACCTTCTAGCCCAAGATGATACCCCGTGCAGGATACCAGAACCCATTGCCTGCCTTGCACTTGCCGATGCCAGCATTTTTAGGCAGTGACTTTGGTTACTACGATCGGGCGCCAAGCGATTCGCTTATCCCCTCAAAGTTGCGAAGGTTTTCCTTCTCAAGACAACAGAGCATTGATGTCTTAACGACTCGGCGGTGTCAGGTAAAATGCCCTGGCTTATGCAACCGCCTTTGCCGTCGTAATGGTCTCCAATCCGTGGCCGTGTGGCCCAAGCTCCCTCTGCCGCAGCAGGAAGGCAAACAGTACCCCCAGAAATCCCAGGATGGAGAAAATCCACATACCCAGGCGATATCCTGCAGGATTGTCCGCGCTGGCATGGCTGTAGTCGTTGGCCCAGCCAATGAGCAGGTTAAAGCCGAACAGGCCGATGTTCTGGATCATAGTCATCAACCCGTAGGCTGTGCCCAGTTTGGACTGTTCGACAATGTACGCAACCGATGGCCACATTACCGCCGGAATCAGGGAGAAGGCGACTCCCATCATAGCCATCGGGATGTAGAGGTTCACGTGGGTGTAGGCCATCATCAGATATACAGGAATGAGGAGCATCGAGCCGAGCATCATCAACAGAGCACGTTTGCCCACACGGTCCACCAGTAGTCCAAATAGCGGTGTGGCAATCATGGCGAACAGGGTCAGCATACTGGAGAGGAAGCCGCCGAACTCACGCGAGGTGCCGTGCGCTTCCATGAAGAACTTAACCGCGAAGGTCTGAAACGGAAAGATTGCCGAGTAGAAGACCACACAGAGCGCGACGATGAGCCAGTAGTTGACGCCTAGCTTGAAAAGATCAGCGAAAACCACCTTGTCGGTAGAGGCTTCGCCGAGATGATATTTTTTCTCCGCATACGCCTCCATAACCCAGTAAACGATGGCGCCGATGAGGCATAGGCTGGAGAAGCCCAGGGCAATCAGGAAAGGTCCCCGCCAGTTCGCGTAGGCGCGCCCCGCCCAGGTTGGGGAGTTTAACGCCGCGAATGAACCCAGGCGCGTAATAGTCAGATTGACTCCGAACGCGAAGCTAAGCTCTTTCCCCTTGAACCACTTTGCCAACGCCGTGATCACGGCAACGTTGAGTGATTCCGCCCCCATTCCAAAGATCAGGCGACCCGTAGACATGACCCATAGGTGTGACGATGCCACCGTGATCGCCGGTCCGATAACGCACAGCACACCAAAGATCATTAGAGATTTTCGCAACCCGAGGCGGTCAATAATGAAGCCGCCGATGAGCACAGTGAAAATGTTTGGGAAACTGTAGATGGCCTGCAGCAAACCAATGTTCTTATCAGAAAACCCAAGCTGCGCTTTCAATACGTCGGCCAGCGGACTAAGCGCGTCATAAGCGTAGTAGCTGCCAAACATCGTCAGGCTGATAAAGATGAGAACTGTCCAGCGATACAGAGCGGAGGGAGTAGGTCGAGTAGCGTCAGGCATCAAGAATCTGTCCGCGGAAAGATTTCCCTCAGAGGGCGCCCCGCGAATTAAGCGAAAATCCGGCGCGCGCGCAACTTTTATGAACCGTGCAAAGTTACGAAGCAAGAAGATAGCAGATGAGAGGGCGGTTAGCACGTCGCATTTGCTTTGGGAGACGAACCGCCATGCCGAAAAAACCGGTGAAACGGGGAGGCGCGGCCTTCGTAGTGCCCGGTTAGAAAAGATAACGCAACCTAACCACTTTGAACTTTGGGCAAGATCGCATGTGGAAAGCTAGGGGGCACACTTCAGGCTCCCTACGAATTACACATCTGGGATCTGAATCTCCGCCCGGCGCGCTCTCAGCTAATCTGTTCGGTCTTGCCTTTGTATTTTACGATCCCATTCTGCTGGTTAATGCGGTCGATGTCCGCATTCGTATAGGTGCGGCCGGCCTGCTTCTTGCTGGCGTGAGTCAGTTGCGCTTCTCGCGCCGCGCCGATACTCATTTCAGACACGGAAACACCAGTCTCAAAATAGGGTGACGGTGATGCCGGCTCTTGCGCTTCAGCAGTCCGCGACTCTCCAGGAACCGGGACTGTCCCATAAAAGACGGGTGCCAAAGCGGGGACCATAGTCGGCCGGCTTACGATCGATACCGTTGAATTGGTCGCACCTGCGACGTTGCCAGCCGTCGCGTTGCTCGCTCCAACCGTCAATCCCGAAGAACTATCCAAAGACACGATTGGCGTTGTAACCAGGGGAACGTAAGGCGTAGGTGGGTAGTAGCTACCCCAGCCCTGATTTCCGGCATAGCCGGAGATCACCGTGACCTGCCCAACCGCCATCCCGGCCGTGGCCAACACCGCGTAGACAACAAGTAAACGGCGCATATGGACCTCCAAGGTTTTTCTACGATGGGTAGGATTCGCGGCTTCGAGCAGAGGATGCTTTTTCGCGCCTGAGAACCCTTGTCAGGGGCGGCTTTTGACCGCCAGCACCGGAAATCCAGTGCCGCGCAAGCGATTGGCTATCTCGGATAATGGAAATAAACATTGTGCTGCGATGGTATCGGAACGTTATCCCTGGTCGCCGGTCTGAAGCGCCAATTTTGCAACGCGGCGAGTACCTTCTCTTCGATGCCATAGCCTAACGATGCCAAAATTTTGGTTCCAATCACATTTCCCTGCGCATCGATCGTGACTTCCACGACCACATCACCCTGCACACCGGGAGGTATATCCGCGCGCGAGACCATTGGCTCCGGAAAAACTATCGGCAAAGCTGGCCTGACTTCGTGTCCATTGCCTGGGCCTATCTCCAAGGATCCAAATGGCGAACCGGCATGAGCTGACTCATTTGCTGCCTCACCGGGATGCTCGTTCGCTGCAATTAAGGCTGGAGTCTCAGGCTCGCGCGGTTGCGTTGACTTGGGAACGGGCGCTCTCAACTTCTGATGCCGTGCTATGGCTCTGGCTGGCACGGAAACACCGGGTTTCTGCATTGCCAGATAGGTAATCTGAATTGAGGTTCCATTCGCTCCCGCAATCGTTGCAGACGGCGTCACAAAGGGCGCACGCGGCCCTCGAAGCATCAGCAACAAAACTAGAAAATGGGTCGCAAACGATGCCGCCAACGAGCGAGACCGCTGATAGCCGGGGCGGGGAAGCGGCGTGAACATGGCACCATCTTCTCACGAGAGCTCTGGATTTTTATGCCGTGCCTTGCACGTCCGATTAGGGTGCCTTCCTGGGTACGAGCCACGACCGCTCTGGCAGCCGTCCAACGTTCTAAATTGAGAGGCTAGGTGGATGAAAATGAGTGGTATAGAGTACGCCGCGAAATCAGCCGGAAGAGAGCGGATTTTATTTCCTCGATATCGACCGGCTTGAACGCGAAGTAGTCAACCTTCAAAGCCAGTGCGGTGCGGAGCCGGTCGACCGTGGGTTGATCCGTGTAAACAACCACCGCCGGTGCCGACCTCAATTTCTTTGCCTCCCGGGCGAGTTCCAGCCCAAGTTCTTCTTTCTCCAGACTTACATCTGTAACAACTGCGTCATAGTCATCTCGCCCCATAGCTTTATGGGCTGCTGCGAAATCTGGAACGGCGCGAACCCGATATCCCGTCTCTTCCAAAATAGTTTTGAAAGTATAGCGAATAGCTGGTTCATCTTCGGAGAGCAGAATTGAACCTCTGGTTGCGACCTCTGGTGTCAATTGAAATGGACCCCACTGGGAACACTAGGATGCCAACGCTTGCAAACGAGTTGCGAACACGAACATGACTTTTTTCTTTGTGCTGCTCATTCTCCCGCCGGGTCCTCGCGGCCAATGAGGGGCACGAAACGGCACCCCTCCAGGTGTTTAAGTACCGTCTCGTCTTGCTGCTTGCGTACTAGCAGCAGCTCTTGAGACTGTGTTGAACCGACAGGGATGATCATGCGGCCACCATCACGCAATTGCTCAACCATTGCGAGAGGTAGTTCGGATGCCGCAGCCGAAACGATGATGGCATCATAGGGCGCGTGTGCAGGTAAGCCTTTGCTGCCATCGCCGACCACTATGTTGATATTTCGATAGCCGAGAGCGGCGAGTACGCGCTCCGCAGTTTGCGCCAACGAGGAGTGGCGTTCAATCGAGTAGACGTGAGAGGAAAGTTCCGCCAGAACGGCCGTCAGGTATCCCGAGCCCGTTCCGATTTCCAGAACCTTGTCAGTAGGCTGAATGGCCAGCGCTTCGAGCATGAGGGCGACTATGTAGGGTTGTGATATGGTCTGCCCCTGGCCGATCGGGATCGGATGGTCTCCGTACGCCTGATGACGAAATTGCTGCGGAACAAATTCTTCTCGAGGAATTCGGGCCATCGCATCAAGCACCCGTTCATCGCGGATACCGCGGGCGCGGAGCTGAAGCGCCACCATGTGCTGGCGGTCAAGCGCGAAGGACTTGGGTTGATCATGATCGAGCATTCTGCCGACATCACCATGAAAACCGGCTTTGAGGATGCCTTTACTATTTTCGTCTTTTACGGACCTTTACATCAAAGCTAACCACACCGTTTTGGTCGCGGAGCCCGACAATCGAGACGTTGCGGGTCACGTTGTATACGACTTGAATGATCTGCTGCGTGGCCTGAGAGACGTTAGTGCTATAGGTCAGCGTTAGTTTGTTGGAAACTTGCTGCTCGATGGTGACTTGCGGGCCGCGATTGATGCTGGTTTCGTTCCCTAGGCCCTGAGGATCAATCTTAATACGGCTGACACCGAATAAGCGCTGCACCCGGTTGCTCACGGTGGCGTTGAGGGCTTGGGTAAGAATCAGGTTTGAAGCTTCCTGGCTGAATGGGGATGGCGAAGAATTCTGCAGAGCGGCGGATTCCTCGCGAGTGCGTCCCAAGGCTAGCAACGCGATGATGTCCGCGCTGGGAAGTGGAGGCTCGGAACGATAATTCACGTTAAGTTTGTCGAGTGGACCGTTTAGTCCCAGGGTGATGTCGTATTCGCTGACGCGCGTGCTGGCTTCGAGATCGAGCACGGGCTCGATACGCACTGGGTTGGTGAAGCTCACATCGCCGCGCTCCAGGCGGTATTTGCCGCCATTGAAATTGACCTCACCTTCAATGATGTCTACTCGACCGAGCAACACCGGACGGGCGGCGTTGCCACGCATGTGCAAATCGGCGTCCCCGGTGAGCTTGGCCAGCGCGGTCTGCATCTGCAGCTCCGGCGTGGTAGTGACGTGAACGTCGAGCTTGATGCGATTCAGCAGCGAGTTGGGATTTGGAACGGAAGCCGAATTCTTTGCGCCCTGGAGGTAAGCGGCAAAATCGAAGCCCGGCGTGACCGCTAGCTTGGTGACCGTGATGTCGCCGCTGAGCGTGGCTGCGGTACTGGTGCCGGTGAGATGCAGATCAGCATTGGCAGTGGAGCTCACACCCGGGGGGTAGCGCAATCGGACATCCTGCCCCTGAGCGGTCAAATCAAATGTGGCTTGCCGATGAAAATAGCTTACAGTGCCGCCGAGGTTGACTATTCCACCACCGGTGCGGGCGGTTAACTTTTCAATCTGTAGACGATCCTGATCGAAAAGGATCGAGCCATTCAAGGCGCTGAGGCCGCTGGGGAGTCCGCTATAGGTGATGGTCCCGTCGGAAACCAGAAGCCGGCCTTGCAGCAATGGATCAGAAGTGGTTCCCGTTGCATTTAACCCCACCGTTACCGTACCCGATGAAGTGAAATCGGGATTGAAGCTCTCGATCAGCTTCAGGTTCACGTGTCCGTCGGCGTGAAAATCAAGCCGGCGTTCGCCTGCCAGTTGTGCAGTGCCGTGCGCGGTGAAGTCAGTGAGATCTCCGAGCACATGCAACTGCTCGAGTTTCAGCATCTGATTTTCGACTGCAAACCGGATGGGGCCGTCATTGTGCAACCTGATGTTTTCAATATCAACGAAGAAGTCGCTGAAGTTGGCAGTGAGATTCAGCTCTCGCGGACGGCGCAAGGGACCCGTAACTCGTAAATCGCCGGCCATCGCCGAGTGGCCGGTCAACCGTCCCCCAAAGTAAACCCGAATCAGCGAATCCACATCGAGATGATTGAAGTGCATGGTTAGGTCAGCAGGCCAGTCCTGACGCATGCGGATGTTCCCATCCAGAGCCAGTTCCGATTCTTGAAAATTGGAGCTGCCGGTGAGGTGTAGGTCGGGACCTTTGCTGACCGCCTCGATAGTGAAATTTCCGGCGCGTTCCTGGTCGAAGGTGAGATCCCGCAACTGGATTTTGGCATTGACTGCTGGCTCTTGAAAGGTGCCGGAGCCTTGCGCCGTGAAGTCCATACGCCCGGCGACATTGAAACGGCTGGTCTGCAATTTGGAGACACGGCTGAGATCGAAATCAGCTCCGGCCAGGGTGAAATGGAACGTGCTTGCCGAGAAGTTGTAACCAGCAGCGCCAGTTATCCGCGCGTGGTCCTGGGTGGCCGCAAGGTTGTTGAACTGTGCTTCGCCATTTATAAAACGGATGTCACTGCTTAAAACTGCTACCGGCTCGCCGTACAGCGTGGCATTTGTAAGCTGTACGTGGCCATCACCGTGGGGATTTAATCTAGTGCCGGACGCTTGCACGATCAAGTTCATGCGCCCGCTGGCGGGATAGCTGTAGCCAGCCAGGCTTTCAACTTCCGCGAGATCAGCGTTGCGCAAATCTAAATGCGCGGTAAATGGACTGTCATCCGTGAAGCGGCCCTTTTGCAGAGCGGCACTGACATCAAAACGGATCTGAGTCTCTCCACGACGCAGAAGGCCGTTTCTTACTGAAATGTTATGCGCGGACCACTGCATAAAAGCCACTGCGCAGTCCCAGTGAACCTGTTTTTGAGGACTTCTCGAGGTTGCGGGCACGACCGACTCGAAGTTGTCGAGCTGGAGATTTCCGGCGACACTGAGGCTAGAAACCTTGCCTGTCGCTGCGCCGTTGAAAGTCGCGTGGCCGTGCAGGGTGATGGGCAATTGTGCTGGTCCTCGCAAGGCGAGCACCACCGGTTGCCATTCATTCAAATTGGATGTAGTCGCTGTGAATCTTAAACTTGAGGTGGAGGAAAGCAGGCCGATGGCACTGATCTTCGAAGCCGGAGTAGCAGCGGTAAACTCGGAAACCTCGAGTTCCTGGATGCGGGCGCGATAAATTGCACGTGCTCGTGCGCTGACAGGCAATTCCCCTGGCCGTGGATGGCTTGGTGGAGCCACATCGAATGAGATCTGAGTGTCAGCATCGCGTGCCGAACCGTGCCAGCGCGCTTCCAAGGTTCCATTCGCGATGCCCGCCAGCTTCATTCCGTCCAACAGACGCGCCGCAGTACTGACGGATTCAGCCAGCGCTGAAATTGAAACATCTTTCATCCTTAGTCGGACAGTTCCCGTTTGTTGACCAGCTTGTTCGGGCCTTGCCTTGGGATGAAGCGGAAGTGGCGAATGTAACCAATTTAGGAGTTCGACATCGCCCGACACGGCTCCGCCCAAGAGACGTCCTTGAAGCCCTGTCAGCTTGAGCTCTTTATCATTGACGGAAAACTGGGAGCTGAGGCTGGCGTTGCGGAACGAGATATTTTCGTCATGAAAATCAAGATTGCGGGTCTGAATGCTTCCATCGGACGCGAACTGCTCCAGTGACCATGAACCCTTACCTTGCAGTTCCACCATGCCTTGACGCATTCCGTGATGGCGCGCAATGGCCGCAACCTCAACTAGATCGAGTGCGCCGGTGTATCTGCCGTTAACCCGCGGCTGACGGAAATCTGTGACCCGCCCATTGGCTTCCAGATGCGAGCGACCCGAAGACCATTTCAGCGAACTGATTTCAATGTAATCCCTTGCCAGGCCGAACTGCGCTTCCACCCGCGAGGAAAAGGGACGAAAATCTTTGAACCGGGTGTCCACTTTGCCGAGGATCAGATAGCTTTCGAAGCGCTGACGAAAAGTCGAATACCACATGCCGGCGAAAAAATCATTCGCGATGAAATCGAAGGGGACGCGCTGGTTATCCCATAGCAGTTCGCCCTTCTGAACATCGAGGCGATTAATCGAAACCGAAAAAAGCTGTTCCGCCGGAGTCTTCTGGGCCCGCGGAATCTTGGGCTGGGGTTGGTTGGTGGTGCCGTCACTATAGACGATGAAGTGAACGACGGGATGATCCAGAAGAATTGAATGAAATCCGAATTCAGTTCCGAGCAGCGAAATAATCTTTATTCGCGCCACAAAGCGATCCACATGCGCGTACGGCACCTCGCCTGGACCTTCGCGCCCATGAACCGTGACGTCTCGCACCTCCACCTGCAGGTTCAGAGGAATGGTGTGGAAACTACCCAGTTCGACTTGTCCGCCCGTCACTCGCTCTAGTTCGGCGATCAGGCGACGGCGAACCAACGCCTGGAATGAAGCGGTGGTTCCGTACCAGGCCAAGACGGCGAGCACAAGCAGTAAAGCTGTCGTAAAGAGCAGCAGGTATTTCCAGAATCTTCGGCGCGGCGCTTTGGTTGAAGGCGCGATCACTTTACCTGCGTTCCCGAAGGTCCCGGGAAGGTAGAAGCAGTGCGGATTTGGCCCTCCGCCCGCAAATTCTGCAGCCATGATGCGAGCAGGTCGTTCACCTTCTGCTGGGTAAGCAGTTCTTTGATTTGAGTGCTGGCCGCGGCCAACGGAACCTCTTTGGCGCCAGACTTCTTTAGCTGCGGAACAAGTTTTTCCGCGTAATAAATCTCAATGCTGTGCGAGTCAATCAGAATGCCCGGACGCAGCCGTGCTTCCACTAGTTGCATCAGTTCAAGCTGCTGGGCAATGCGAGTCTCCAGTTCCTTCTCTTGTATCCCATAGCGTTGAAGCGTCATCTGCCAGCTCTGTTCAGCTTCGGAACCGGGATACAACTTACGAACTTCCCTGATGCGCTCATCTACTGTCGCAGTTTTAACGGGCTCGATGTACGACGCCTGCACTTGCTCGCGCAGCAACTCCTGGTCAATCAGGCGGTCAAGAGTCGCCTTCCGATCATCGGAAGTGACCTTGCCCGGCGGACGACCGTCAATGAAAGCTTCATAGCGAATCGCGTCTTCCCAGTCGCTCTGCAAGATGGCGTGTCCGTTTACGGTGGCAACGATGCGATCAATTATTTCGCCACGCCCTGGTTGGCCACCCGGCGTTTCCGGTCCCGGTGTCTCGCACCGCCCTGAGATGGCCGGGAAAAGAGTAAGCATGGAAACAACCGTAACGAGATGCAAGTACTTTTTGATCATCAGAATGTCTGTCCAATACTAAAGAACACGTTGAAGCGGCGTGCGTGTTGCGGATTAAACACGCTGGTCGGATTCCCTCGTGATTCCAGCACAAAACTAGGGAACGCGGGTGGATTCAGATTGTATCCGAAGTCGAATCGAACCGGGCCAATAGGAGTCTTGTAATGCACCCCGATGCCGACCGCCTGCGAGATGTAGTTGTAATTGCACTGGCTGGCGGTGCTCTCGTCGAGGCAGAAGTTCTGATCGGGTTGTTTCCAGTGCACAAAGCTATGCAGCATATCGTGGCCGGCGGTAAAAACGTTCCCCGCATCATGAAAAATTACAAAGCTGACATTGTCCTGCAGGTAGGGCAAGGTTACTGGTGGGAAACGAAGCTCGAGATTATTCAAGAACAACGCGCTCCCTCCCAGCGGGAATCCAGTAATTGGATCCCGCGGGCCAGCTTGATTCAATCCGAAGCCGCGATGCGAGTTTCCGCCGCCGGAAAAGAAACGTTCCGGCAAGGGGATCAGGGTTCGATCGCTGTTCGGCGGAAGCGTCACTCCCGGGTTGACCACAACTGTGTTGCTGAAAGGGTTTTCAATACCGATGCGAGTAGAGCGCGCGAAAACAAATTTCCTCGCGACTGGCCGGTTTTTTCCAAATGGCTGGTAGGTGGAATTCTGGATCAGCAAACGCCCAAAATCAGCCTCCGACCCGAAATAGCTTGCGGCCACGCCGCCGTCGACTGTGGTGTAGTTTCCCTTGGTGGTTTCCAGTTGATTGTCACGCTTGTCGCGAACATAGGTAAAACCCGGCATGCCGACGCGGACGGGCTGAGATAGCAGCGGAATCTGGTTCGAGCTCACCACTATATTGGAAGCCTTAACCCGCCGGTAGGTGTACCGGTAGAACATAGTGCTGGCTTTATTGATCTTATGTTCGGTTTGAACTGAGCCTTCCAGCCGCTGAGAGGTGAAGGTCGTCACATCCAAGGTATTGTCGTAAAAAGCGGTGAAAGTAAGCCGCAGATCGCGGTTGAACCATTTAGGAACATCGTAGCTGAGTAAACCCCGTTGCTGCAGGCGCCCCACGTTAGTCTTGAAAGCGATGGTTTGATTCCGTCCGCGAAGGTTCAGCCGCGTAACGTCAAAGGAAACCCGAGGGCTGACGCCCGTGGCGCCCTGGGGTTGGTTGCTGCCGATACCAGGTTGTCCCGTCTGAAATTCGAAGCCCAACCCGTAATCAAAGGTGTAACGCTGAGCTTCATGAACGTCTACCAGAACATTCTTGTTAGGTTCGGTTCCACCTGGATTTTGTACGGCGGTATCAACTTCGTTAAAAATCCCCAAATCATAGAGACGGCGTTGAGTGTCAAGCATATCTTGCTGGCTCAAAGGCGTCTCCGGTATGACCTGCAACTCTCGGTGAACGATATACGGTCGAGTGTAGTTCAGGCCTGACACCAGTACTTGGCGGACGAAGAACTGCTCACCTTCGTGGATAGTGAAAGTCACGTCCATGCGATTGGCTTCGCCTTTCGCCGGCTCGGTGGACACCTCGAAGTTGGCATTGGGAAATCCGTGATTAAAGTAGTAATTCAAAACCGAATCACGATCCCCGGCAATATTAAATTCGGAATAAGGCTGACCTTCTGACGTGCTGAGCAAAGGAAGAAGTTGATCAGTGGCGATCGTATTGTTGCCCACCACATGCAGCGACCCGACCAGGGTTTGCGGACCTTCATTGATCTGTACGATGATGCCCAATTGAGCTTCCACTCCCTGGAAATTGTCTTGCACGTCTCCTGTGATCTTCACCTGGCGAAACCCGTTGGCGCGGTAGAGTTCCTCAAGTCCGCGCAGATCGCTGCTTAGCAGGCTTTGGCTGAAACGCCCGTGAGAAAAGCGGCCTGAAGCGGGTTGGACTTGCATTCGACCGCGAAGTAGTTCCTGATCGAAGTACTTGTTCCCATTGATAATGACTTTAGCCAGCTTGTGTCTAGGGCCAGGATCAATCGTGTAAACCACCCGCAACTCATTCTTCGCGGTCTCGTTGTGCTTCTCGAGATTGATCTTGGCATCGAAGTACCCACGAGTTTGCAGGTAGTCGAGCAAATTGCGGCGGCCTTCGTTGAGCAGGTCGTCATCCAGGGCGCCTTCCTCGTAAACCGGTACATTATTCTTGAGTACCGCACGACGAATCCTAAAGCCTTGCGCTCCGATGTCAACGACAGGTCCCGGCTCAATACGATAGGTATAGTCCACGGTATTGGTCTCCGGCCGGTAAGCCCGTTCGGTGATGGAGACCTGCGCCAAAAGCCGGTTCTGCTTTTGATACTTCTTGCGCAGGCGCTGCAAGGACTTGGTAACACGATCGGCTGAGATGCGATCGCCGGGATCCATATTGGCAATGTCCTGTACCTGGCCTGCGGAGTAGCCCGGATTTCCCATCAAGGTAACGTGCCCCACGTGAGCCACGGGGCCGGGACGGATGCGGAATACCAAATCCATCTGCTGAGTTTCCGGGTGAGGATGCTGTTCTTCGTTCACCGTGGAGCGGTAATAGCCATTCGCCTCCATCAATTGCCTGATGTTGTTCAGGGCGCGATCCAGCTTTTGGCTGGTGAAAGGTTCCCCTAGTTGAAGTTTGCTAGCATTCACGATTTGATTAGCTGTCGGACGGCTGGGAGCGCCTTCTACACGTAAGTCGCCGACAAAATAGCTGGCGCTGGTGACGAAGATGAGGTCAACTTGGTTATCTGATGTGCGCTCGGCCTCGACTTGGATGTCTTCAAATCGCAGGCTGGCCCAGAGCGTCTGAATGCTCTGGCGGATTAGCTCACGATCAAAAGGCTGGCCGGCCTTTTGCGCGATCAACTGGCGCAACCGTTCCTGGCTGTTTGGAGGAACTCCGCGGAACTCAATATGGCGCACCGCCAGACCCTGATAGGAAGACACGTTGCCCGGCAGGGACGCCGGTTGTGCCCCGGAACCAGTCTCCGGAGTTTGCGCTTGTGAAGGCTTCTGCATCACACTCAGCACCGCGTTAGCCGGTGCTTCCCTGGCAACACATACCGCAGCCAGTGCCAGCACAACCAGAGTTGTGAGCTGCGCGCCCTTTAGTCGCAATAAGACTCCTCGGTCCCAGACCGGCCGGCTTGATTAAACGATTAATTAGTTTGATGAATGACCGCGCGCACAACGTTGTGCGGGATTCTAAACGCAACCGCGATTCTAAACACAAACCGCACTTATAATATAAGGTTCGCGCGGTGAAGTGATTAATGTCCTGGGCACCCGAGGAACGCTACTCCCGGCAAATGCTGTTTGCCGGCATTGGTGTCGAAGGCCAGCGCCGTCTGCTCGCTGCGCGGGTGGCGATCGTAGGCTGCGGCGCCACAGGTTCGGCAGTGGCTACGCTACTCGCCCGCTCGGGTGTGGGTACGCTCCGCATTATTGACCGTGACTACGTTGAGCCCAGCAACCTTCAGCGGCAATCTCTGTTCGATGAAGCTGATGCCGCGGAGTCCATGCCCAAAGCCCTGGCAGCAGCAAAAAAGATTGCTGCATTCAATTCGCAAATTTTGGTCGAGCCGCAGGTGGCAGACTTGACCCCGGCAAACGTCCGACCGTTGCTCGAAGGCGCGCAGCTCATCCTTGATGGCACGGACAATTTCGAAACCCGCTACCTGGTCAACGATTACGCAGTGCAGAATTCCGTGCCGTGGATCTACGCGGCGGCCGTAGGCAGCTATGGGGTCACGTTGAATGTGTTGCCGGGAAAGACGGCCTGCCTGGCATGCCTCTTCCCCGATCCGCCGCGAGGAACCTTCGACACCTGCGACACCGCGGGAATCCTCAACTCGGCGGCGAGCCTGGTCGCCTCGATTGAGGCCGCCGAGGCACTCAAGTTGCTCGTGGGCGCCGATGACAAGATACGCCGGACGCTGCTCTCTTTTGATTTGTGGACGAATGCACAGGCAGAGGTTGCGGCGTCAGCCGCGAGACTGGGGTGTCGCGCTTGTGAGCGGCGGGATTTCGTTCACCTGGCGGGAGAGGGACGTCCCCACGTCACCATGTGCGGGCGAAACTCAGTGCAGATCCATGAACGCCATCGGCCCGTCGATTTTACCGAAATGAGTTTTCGGCTTAAGCCGCATGGTGTAGTGCGTCACAACGACTTTGTGTTGAAGTTCTGGCATGACCCTTATGAAATGACGCTTTTTCCCGACGGCCGGGCCATCATTAAGGGCACGACTGACACCGCGCTGGCACGCAGCCTGTACGCCCGCTATGTGGGTAGTTGAGATAAATTTGTTGGCGTCAGCCGTGATCGGACTCAGAGCACGGCACATATCCAGCTGCCCCGAGAAACCGCCTGCCATACCGCGCCGCAGGGCCGATCAGGATGTTACAATTCCCTGACAACTAATTAATCTGACAGCCGATGCCCCGGAAACGTTCCCTCCTTGTGGTGGATGACGAGAGTAGCGTCCTGCTCACTCTTCGCATGATCCTTGAGAAGGAAGATTACGAAGTGATTACCGCCGAGAGTTGCGCGGAGGCACTCGGCCTGCTTGATAACGGGGGCAGGTTTGATGCCGTGCGCCGACGGAACCTGATCTCCTCACACTTCAGGCGGCGATCAATTACGGGGTCAGGGAGATCTTTGATCAGGCCAAACCCGCATCCCAGGTTGTCAATTCCATCGTTGCCCAGCTTAAGCCAGCCCAGTCTGCAGGAAAATCGAAAGTGCAGTAGTTAACCTCTTCCTCTGCTCGCTTCCTTCGAACTGATGATTCTTGGACGAACTGATGATTCTTGGATGTGGACAAGGAACCGGCGCGCAGGCTACTTCGCGGAACGCGTCACCAGGTCGCCAATCATCGACAAGAAATGCTCCACCGACTCGCTCTTGTGAATGTAGCAATCTACAGGGCCCATCGATTCCGGTGGCCGGCCCGAATACAGTACGATCGGGACTTCCGGCTTAAGTCTTTTCATTCTGGCGGCAAGCTGAGTGCCTGTCGCTCCTCGAAGTGTATGGTCGGTTAAAACCAGGCAAACTGGATTCTTGCGAAACACGCGCAGGGCTTCTGTGGCGTTGCAGGCGCTTACAACAAAATACCCGTCGCGTTCAAGCACAAGTTTTCGCAGCCGGAGCTGAACTTCATTGTCCTCTACGCAAAGGATCAGCAGCTTGCGCGAAAGTGAATGCGCGGATCGCACGATGACCCGCTCCTGCTCGGAGTGTGCCTGGAGTCATCGGTTGGGGTCGAGAACGGAAGAAAACTGCTCGGCGACAGCCGGTAAGAGAGGCGCTGAGGTACTGTGTCACAATTCGTGACTACAGTCAATGGGGCCAGAGCCCTATCTGAGCGAGCGTTCCCGTTTGCATCTGGAACGTCTTTTCCTTCATTGACAAGCGAGCATGGGCAGGTCGCCGCTGGCAACTTTCCTCCGCTCGTTAGCTGCAGAAGCAGTCAAATTCCAGGCGGGCTTAAGCACTTAACCGCATACTGATTTATTGTCACGATTTACCAACTAGCAAACAAATTATCGCAAATTAGCATCTTAAGTTATGCTTTCGTGCGCTTGGAGGCGAACATGCCTGCTCAGATTCTAATTGTGGACGACAACGAGAATGTCCGGCGCGGACTCCGTCGTTTGTTAGCAGAGTCTCCGGACTGGGAAGTCTGCGGTGAAGCCGTCAACGGCTTGGACGCCATCGATAAATCGAGGCAATTGAAGCCCGATCTTATCCTCATGGATTTCTTCATGCCCAACATGGATGGCCTGGAAGCCACCCGCAAGATAACTCAGACATCTCCTCATCCCGCCATATTGATGCTGACCATGTACATGTCCCGCCAGCTCGCCGATGAAGCCCGCAGAGCTGGAGCTCGTGGCGCCATGCACAAAGACGAGATCAGCCGGGTAGTGGATGCACTGCAGGCCCTTCTCCGCAGGGAAAGTTTCTTCCTCCCCGCAAAGTAAATCTTGCGAGAAGTGTTATCGCAATCAGTGTCATCGCAATTTGTCCTGCATGAGGGGACGCGTACCGCCTGTCTGCACTCCGCCATACCTACCGCCTGCTTTACAATCGTCTCGTGCCCGTGCTGCACAACCTGCGTATGACTCTCGAGATGATCAAGTGGGAGCATTCCGTCTTCGCGCTTCCGTTTGCCTTGTGCGGGGCCATGCTCGCTGCCAACGGCCTGCCCTCCTGGCCTCAACTGGCGTGGATCATCGTTGCCATGGTGTCTGCGCGCTCCGCTGCCATGGCCTTCAATCGCCTGGTCGATGCCTCCATTGACGCAGCCAATCCGCGGACCAGGACGCGCGCCCTGCCTTCCGGCGCGCTGACCTCGGGCTTCGTTGGGACGTTCATAGTAATTTCATGCGCGCTATTTACGCTGGCTGCTTCGCAACTCAATCGCTTGACACTGGCCCTGTCGCCGCTAGCTCTCGCTGTCGTGCTGCTGTATTCCTACAGCAAACGGTTTACGCGTTGGTCACACTTGTTGCTGGGACTCGCGCTGGGAATCGCCCCCGCGGCCGCCTGGATCGCAGTCCGAGGCTCACTTGATCCGCGCGTCCTGTTGCTCACCGCGGCAGTCACCTTCTGGGTGGCTGGATTCGATGTGCTCTACGCCTGCCAGGACTGCGAGTTCGATCAGCAAGCCGGACTGCACTCGGTTCCCCGATACCTGGGTGTTCGCCGCGCGCTTGTGACCGCGCGAATTTTTCATCTGTTGATGCTGCTGTTGCTCAGCGGCGTGGTCATGACATTTGCTTTAGGAAACCTCGCCATTGTCGGAGTAATCGTTGTCGCGCTGCTGCTCGCCTACGAACACTCGCTGGTGTCTGCCGAAGACCTCTCCAAGCTGAATGCGGCGTTCTTTACCATGAACGGCGTAATCGCGATAGTGTTCTTTTTGTTCGTCGCGGCGGATTTGCTATTGCGGCGTTGAACTGAGAACAGCGCCTCCACCTCGCAGAACCCAGCCTTTCGATCGGCCCATTCCGCCTGAGATCGCCGACATAAGACATCTGGATAATTCCCTCCTGCATCAGAGACTAAGAATTATTGGGCCAGCCTTCGTCGCTCGCTACTGCGACTTTAGTCGTACGAAAGTAGGATCTCTCATATGAAAAAACGCACCTTGCAGACCAGAGTGATGACGCTGATGTTGGCCTTGCTGATGGCCCACCCCGGCTCGTTAATGGCCGTGACTCCGGGCCCACAATTGCCAGATCCTGGCTCGCCCTCAGGTATCACCAAGCAACAGCAGATACAACTCGGGCAACAGGCCGTGGCAGAGGTCTACAAACAAATGCCGGTGCTGCCTGACTCCAGTCCTGTGACGCAGTACGTGCAGCAACTAGGCAGGAAATTGGTTCCTGTGATCCCGCAAGAATATTCGTGGCCCTACCAATTCCATGTGATCCCGCAGAAGGAGATCAACGCATTCGCTTTGCCCGGCGGACCTATTTTTATAAACATTGGCACGATCACTGCCGCCGACAACGAAGCTGAACTCGCCGGGGTGATGGCGCACGAGATGTCCCACGTCTACATGCAGCATTCCGCCAAGCAGGCCTCCAAACAATCAGTAGCACAGGCCATACTGGGCGTGCTCGGCGGCGTGCTTCCTGGAAATACCGCGGGAAATCTGGCGCGCCTGGGTATACAGATTGGGGCAGGCGCCATGTTCATGAAATATTCTCGCGCCGATGAAGCACAAGCCGATGCGGTGGGCGCCATCATTATGTACAAAGCCGGTTACAACCCCAAGGCGATGGCGGAATTCTTCCAGAAACTGGAACAGCAGGGCGGAGGAAATGGTCCGCAATTCCTCAGCGATCACCCCAACCCGGGCAACCGCGTGGCCTCCGTCGAAAAAGAGATCCAGGATTGGCCGCCCAAAAGCTATCTCAGCACCAGCCAGGCTTTCGTCCGTGCAAAGCAAGAAGCGACCCGAGTGAAAGCTTACACCGCGCAGCAGATTGCCGACGGTGCCAAGCAGGGCGTGTGGGCGAGGCAGAACGCGCAAGGCGGAGCTGTTCCGGCAAACGTGCCAGCATCATCAGGTGGCAATGCCGGCGCACCCAGCGGGCCCATGAATGTAAGTTATGAGCAGGTCAGGCCCAGCAACAATTTCAAGCAACTACAGCAAAACGCGTTCAGCATTGCCTATCCTGACAACTGGCAGGCGTCGGGCGATCAGAACTCGGGCGCGGTCACCATCGCGCCACAGGCAGGCGTCACCCAGGGAGCGATTGCCTACGGAGTGATTGTGGCCGGAGGCCAGGACCCGAATGCTTCCTCACTCGATCAGGCCACTCAGGATCTCATCCAGAACATGCAACAGCAAAATCCTGGACTCCGTGTATCAGGCAACATGCAGAGTATCCAGGTCAATGGACTGCAAGGGCGGTCGGTCATTCTGAGAGGCAATTCGCCGGTGCAGCGCAATGGGCAACCGCTTCCTGAACGCGACTGGGTTATAACCCTGCCCTACCAGAGCGGAGGAGGTTTGTTATACCTGGTGTGCATCGCTCCAGAAAACGACTTCGACCGTTTGCGTCCGACCTACGAGAAAATGCTGAACAGTTTGCAGGTAAGATAGATTGCGGCCCGATGTAGGCGCGGGCGTCCCCCCGCGCAAAGCTGTCGATGTGGCGCGGGCGCCCTCGCCCGTGCAAAGCTGTCGATGTAGGCGCGGGCGTCCCCGCCCGTGCTTCGGCCACGCCGAGCGCGCCCCTGTGACTTGCACCCGATCCTGCGTTATCATCGAATTCGGATGCCCCATCCATTTCAGACAGACGACCCACGTCTTGAGCCGATCGCGGAAAAGATCATGGCGCATGAGCGGCTTGATTTTGACGATGCACTCGCCTTGTATGGCGCCAGTGACATCCTCGCTGTCGGTTGGCTGGCCAATCATGTGCGGGAACGCATGCACGCGGACAGGACGTACTTCAACGTCAACCGCCACATTAATCCCACCAACGTCTGCGTAGCGGCTTGCCGTTTGTGTGCCTTCGGACGCAAAAAAGATTCTCCGGGCGCGTACACCATGGCCCTTGAAGAAGCGTTTGAAACTGCTGCATCGGGATATACCGAGGCGGTTACCGAGTTTCACATTGTCGGCGGATTGCATCCCGACCTGCCATTTCAATATTTTCTCGATCTCATTTCCGGCCTGAAGCAACGCTTTCCTCAAGTTCACCTGAAGGCGTTCACCATGGTAGAGGTTGCGTACCTGGCGAAGCGGGCGAAACTTTCCACTCGCGAAACCCTGCAACAACTAAAAACTGCCGGCGTGGATTCTCTTCCCGGCGGCGGTGCAGAAATTTTCGCCGACCGGGTGCGCCACATCATTTGCGATCACAAAATTGACGGCGACCAGTGGCTCGACACCGCCAGGTTAGCGCACCAGATCGGATTGAAATCGAATGCCACCATGCTTTACGGCCACGTGGAGAACGATGAAGACCGGGTTGACCATCTGATGAAGCTGCGCCGGCTGCAAGATGAGACTGGCGGCTTCCAGACTTTTATCCCGCTGGCTTTTCATCCTGACAACACGCCTTTGCAGCATCTTCCCAAGACGACCGGCATGCTCGACATCAAGCAAATTGCCGTGGGACGATTAGTGCTCGATAATTTCCCGCATATCAAAGCCTACTGGCAGATGATGACGCCGAAAATTGCTCAGATTTCATTGCGTTTCGGAGCGGATGACATCGACGGTACAGTGATCGAGGAAAAGATCTATCACGATGCCGGAGCGACGACGCCACAAGGCATGCGCCGGCAGGAATTGGTACGCCTTATCACCCAAGCTGGACGTGAACCAATCGAGCGCGACACGCTATATCGGCCCGTGACCCGGACCGAGACGTCGGTTACGGTGGCAGTGTAGAACGCCGGGAGGTGCACTATGTTTTCTGCGATTGCTTCCTCGTTCACTCACCGAGTCCTCCGACGTCTTTTGCGCCATCCTCCGGCTGCTGTTCCCGCCCTGCTTTTGGCATTCGCCATGGCGTATCTCAACAAGAGATTAACCTTCGTCTGATATCCCTTCCCAAACGCCTTCAGCCACTCCAGAACGTCCGCATCCAGGCGCATGGTTACAGGCTTCTTCGCTGGCCGGTAAAATTTTCCGATCTCGGCCCCGCTCCAATCGACCACCGACGGGAGATCAGAGAAATCAATATCCGCGTCTTTTTTTGCTGCGATGACGGCGATGTCTCGCTTTTGCTCCTTGGTGAGCTTCCTCATAGTTGTAAATATTAACGTCCTAACTCCCCGCTCGGATACTAGTAACTCAGCTACCTACGAAGTTTCGCCATTTCTGTTTTTCCCTGTTCCCCTCGGGTGTAGAATCGGCTTGAAAGGGACACGAAAGCTTCACGGGATCCGCCCCCGTCGTCTGAGGCTCTCATGAACGTTCATATTAGTTATAAGGTCCACAAAACTCCCGACATTGAAAAAGAAATCAACCACCACATAGAGAAGCTGCGCAAGCGGTTGCAGGTTTTCCGGCCCGAGTTGGTTCACTTGAAAGGCTCAGTTGAGCAGAACTCGCCACGCGAGGGCACCATCGTTTCTCTCAATCTGCGGCTTCCGTCCGGCCAAATGGCGGTGCAGCAATCCGGAAGCACGGCAACGGCGGTGGTCAAGGCTGCATTCGACGATCTGGTGCTGCAGATTACCAAGCACAAGGACATCTTGCGCTCGTCACATAAATGGCGCCGCCGCCGGACTTCGAATGCATCGTCGGAGCCTGGCGTGCCATTCGAACAGACGCTGGCCTCGGTACAGCCGCAAACTATTTCTCCGGACGACGTTCGATCCTATGTGAACGCCAATCTGGCGCGTCTCGAGCGCTTTGTGGAACGGGAGCTCTATCTCCGCCAATCTTCCGATCAGTTGCCGCCCGACAGTGTCACTCGCGAGGAAGTGGTGGACGAGGCCATCGCTCGCGCTCTCGCAGACGGCGACAAACCGGAACGGCTGGCTCTGGAGCCCTGGCTCTACCACCTTGCCATCCGCGCCATCAACGATCTGGCGGTCAACAGCCGGGAGGTCGGCTCACCGGTTCATCTGGAACAGTCGGCACGAAAACAGAATGTGCGGGCTAGCGACGAACCCGAACTTCAGTTTCATCAGCCGGATGAAACCCTGATGGCGGAAAGCGTGATTGCTGATACTCGGACGGCTACCCCTGAGCAGGTAGCCTATTCCGACGAGATGATCACTCTCGTGCAGTCCGCGCTGAATGGCACCCAGCGGCCAGATCGAGACGCGTTTATTCTTTACGCCATCGAAGGTTTCTCAGTTGCAGAGATTTCCGCCATCGTGGAGCGCAAGCCGGAGGAGGTGCGGGCGTCCATTTCCGCCGTCCGGGAGCACGTGCGCAAAGCGCCTGCGATCGCCGATCAATTCCGTGACAAACTTCTGCAGAAAACTGGTACCGCCTGAATATTTTTCAGCACATCAGGAGAAAAGATGATTACCCGCGAAGATGTCCGTGAGCTGGCTCAGTTTCAGTGCAATAAACAGGAATCTTGTGCCTTAAGTTTTTATTTTCAGCCACGAACTCCGCAGAACAAATCGCACCGCGAAGAAATCATACTGGCGAAAGACCTGGTGAGAAATGCTTTGCGGGAGTCGGAGAAGAATGGCAAGAATGGTTGTACCCGCGAGGACCTGAACCGCATCCTCGATCTTGCCGGCAACATGCATGGCAACCCCGCGCGGGCGAAGGCAATCTTTGCCTGTAGCGCGGAGAATATGTGGCGGGAATTCGATTTACCGCCACAACTTCCTGGCACTCAGTTATTCGTGAACCGGCGCTTTCATCTCAAACCTCTGGGGCCGCTGTTGGGAGCGCAACCGCGATTGTCGGTCACGGTTGTGGATCGCCATCGCGCCCGTTTCTTTGATTTGCGGCTGGATGAATTGAAAGAACGAGAGTCACTTTTCCACCCGCTTCCACGACGTGGCCGGAGTGACGGTTTCGGTGGTTATGACGGCGGTCATGCCGAACGCAGCGTCGCCGATGAGGCCTTGCACCACTACAAAATGGTCGCCGAGCGACTGCAGGAAGAGTTGGAGAAAGGTATATGGGAGAAATTGATTGTTGGTTGCCACCACAGTAACTGGCCGGAGTTTGAACCTCACCTGCACCCTTATGTGAAGCAGCGGTTGCTGGGACATTTCTCGGCAGACGTCGCTACTGTGAACAACGATCAGATTCGGGACGAGGCCAGCCGAATGCTGCGGCAGGCGCTTGACGACCGCCGTCAGACGCTGCTGCGGGAGGCGCTCGATCAGGCGAAGGGTAATAGTCTCGGCGTGACTGGCTTACGACGCGTGCTACGCTCCCTGGAAGTGGGAGAAGTGCAGACTCTGTTCCTCGGTGAAGATTTCACCGCCCGCGCGGTGGAGTGTACGAACTGCGGGCATCTGGATTCGCACATGGTGTCGTACTGCGCGCTATGTGGCCGGGCCACGCGGGAGCTCGAAGACGTATGTGATGCGGTTGTGCCAGCCGCGATTCGACGGGATATTGAGTTGTTTTACGTGCAGGATGATCCCGAGTTTGATCGCGTCGGCAATATCGCCGCCCTGCTGCGTTTCCGCGCCGATCAGAACCGGACAGGTCAGCAGTTAGCTTCATAGCCAATCGTGTGTTGATGTTTTTCGTCGTGAAGAGGCCCGCTGCGCAGACTGTTACGAAACACTGGGCCCGGCGGAAAATAAATGCGAAGATGCCCTCGCGGGGAGCGAGGGCATTTTTCATGGGCTTTATGCAGGGAGAAGGACGGACGCAAGGAACGCTGTTTCCGGTCACGTTGGAGGAACTGATCCCGGACGACCATATCTGCCGGGTGATCGATGCGTTTGTG
>Ga0209160_1000544_pt1 | contig 31158 bp, 30 predicted proteins | sample GraSoiAngelo_153_FD_186167 | JGI IMG/M metagenome (GOLD analysis project Ga0209160, IMG submission 186167) | Grasslands soil microbial communities from the Angelo Coastal Reserve, California, USA - 14_1009_12_40cm (SPAdes) (version 2) | ecosystem: Environmental > Terrestrial > Soil > Grasslands ...
CCGACCCGGCGGCTGGGGCGTCGTCCGGCCGCGCGCGGCGCTGGCTCGCGATCGGACTGCCCGCCGCCGCACTGGTCGTCCTCGCGGCGGCCCTCGCGCTTGCCGGCGGCGCGCTCCGCCCCGCACTCCCGGTCCATCTCACGCCCGCGACCGTGGTGTCGCCGGTCCGGGCGGGCGCGGTGCTCGTCGCCAGCGGCTACGTCGTGGCGCAGCGCAAGGCTGCGGTCGCCTCCAAGGGCACGGGCCGGCTCGTCTACCTCGGGGTCGCCGAAGGGGATCGGGTACGGACCGGCCAGGTGATCGCCCGCATCGAGGACGCCGACGTGAAGGCCCAGCTCGCCCAGGCCAGGGCCAACGTCCAGCTCAGCCGTGCCGAGCTGCACGACGCGCAGCGGTCGTTCGAGCGGGAACGCGTACTCGGCGACAGCGGGGCCTCGTCGCAAGCGAGCCTGGACGCCGCCGAGGCCCGCCATGAGCGCGTGAAGGCCGGCATCGCGGCCGCGGAGGCGGCGGTCGAGGCCGCGCAGGTGGCGCTCGAGAATACCGTCATCCGCGCGCCGTTCGACGGCACGGTCCTGACGAAAAACGCGGATGTGGGGGAGGTAGTGGCGCCCCTCGCCGCGAGCGCGTTCTCCAAGAGCGCCGTGGTCACCATCGCCGACCTACGCTCGCTCCAGGTAGAGGCCGACGTGGCTGAGTCCAACCTCGAGGCCATCAGCCCCGGCCAGCCGTGTGAGATCGTGCTGGACGCGTATCCCGACGAGCGCTATCCAGGCGTCGTGGCCAAGATCGTGCCGACGGCCGACCGGGCCAAGGCGACGGTGCAGGTGAAGGTGGCCTTCCGCTCCTACGACGCGCGTGTGCTGCCGGAGATGAGCGCCAAGGTCCACTTCCTGCCGCGCCCGTCGCGGGTGGCCGTGGACACTCAACCTGTCCTCGTGGTCCCGGGCACCGCGGTGGTCGAGCGAAACGGCCGCAGCGTGGTTTTCGTCATAGAGCGGGGCCGGGCGGTGGAGGTGCCGGTGGTGACGGGCCGGCAGGTTGGCTCGTCCGTGGCCATCCGCGAGGGGTTGCGGCCCGGGGTTCAGGTGGTCGACAGCGTCATCGCCCGGCTGCGTGGCGGCGCCAAAGTCACCGTGCAGTAGAGGAGTCCATGCCCAATCCGATCGTGCAGGTCCGTGGTGTTTCCAAGTCCTATCGACGAGACAGCATGGCGATTCCCGTGCTGCACGACATCTCGCTCGATGTCCCCGAGGGGGAATTCCTTGGCCTGATGGGCCCTTCGGGGTCCGGGAAGACCACGCTGCTCAACCTGATCGCGGGGATCGATCGTCCCGACGCGGGGTCGGTGGCGGTCGCCGGCACGGACGTCACCAAACTGAGCGAATCGGAGTCCGCCCGTTGGCGCGCCACCCACATCGGGTTCGTGTTCCAGTTCTACAACCTGCTGCCCGTGCTCACGGCCTTCGAGAACGTCGAGCTGCCGTTGCTCCTGGCCCCGCTTTCCAAGGCCGAGCGGAAGAAGCACGTCGAGACGGCACTCGCGCTGGTCGGCCTTGCCGACCGGATGCGCCATTATCCGCGTCAGCTCTCGGGCGGCCAGGAGCAGCGGGTGGCGATCGCGCGGGCCATCGCCAGCGATCCCACGATCCTCGTGGCCGACGAGCCGACGGGGGACCTCGACCGCAAGTCCGCCGAAGAGGTGCTCACGCTGCTCGAGCGGTTGAACAAGGAATTCAAGAAGACCATCGTGATGGTGACGCACGATCCGCATGCCGCCGAGCGCGCGCACCTCGTGCGCCACCTGGACAAGGGCGAACTGCAATGAAATTGGTCTTCAAGAACCTGTTCCGGCATCGCCTCCGCACGGCGCTCACGATCCTCGGGATCGCCACGGCGGTCATGGCGTTCGGCCTGATCCGCACGATCGTGGGCGCCTGGAACGCGGGCGTCACGGGAGCGGCCGCCAACCGTATGATCACCCGCCATCGGGTGTCACTCATTTTCCCGATTCCCCTCCCGTACCGGAACGAGATCGCCGGGGTCCCGGGCGTCACGGCCGTCTCTTGGGCCAACTGGTTCGGGGGCGTCTACGGGGAGCCGAACGATTTCAAGAACTTCTGGCCGCGCTTCGCGGTCGACCCGGACACATACTTCGATCTCTACCCCGAGTTCCAGCTGCCGCCGGACCAGCTGGCCGCGTTCCGGAAGGAACGCAACGCCTGCATCATCGGCCGCAAGCTGGCGCAGCAGCACGGCTTCAAGCTCGGCGACGTCATTACGATGGAAGGGGATATCTATCCCGGAAGCTGGCAGTGGGTGGTGCGCGGGATCTACACCGGTCGGGACCCGTCGACGGATGAGACCCAGATGTTCTTCCAGTTCGCCTACCTCTATGAGCAAGTGCGCCAGCGGGAGCCCGGACGCCCGGTGGAGGCCGGGTTCTACGTCCTGCGCGTCGGGTCGGGCGACGCGATGGCGCGGGTCGCCGCGGCGGTGGACACGCAGTTCGTGAACTCGCGCTCGCCGACGAAAACCGAAAGTGAGCGCGAATTCCAGCAGAGTTTCGTCCAGATGTCGTCGGCGATCATCACCTCGCTGCAGGTGATCTCGGTCGTGATCGTGGGGATCATCCTTCTCGTCCTCGCCAACACGATCGTCATGTCGGTCCGGGAGCGGACCCGCGAGTACGCGGTCCTCAAGACGCTCGGTTTCTCGGGGCGCCAGCTCGCGGGCTTCGTGGTCGGTGAAGCGCTCGTGATCTCACTCTCGGGAGGCGTGCTCGGGCTGCTGCTCACGTTCCCGATTGTGAAGGGGTTTGCAAAGGCGCTCCCGACCTTCTTCCCGGTGATCAACGTCGCGCCCCTCACCATGGCGCTCGGGATCGGAGCGGCCCTCATCGCCGGGCTCGCCGCCGCGGCCATCCCGGCAAACCGCGTGGTGCGCATGCCGATCGTGGTCGGCCTGCGGACGGTGGGATAGGCCGCCATGATGCGGATCCCGTTCTCGTATATCTGGCGGAGCCTCTGGGCCCGCCGCCTCACCACGGCGCTCACGGTCGGCGGCGTGGCGCTCGTCGTATTCGTGTTCGCCGGGGTGCTCATGCTCGCGCGCGGCCTGGAAGCGACCCTGATCGAGACGGGCTCGCCCGACAACGTGATCGTACTCAGGCGCTCGGCCACGTCCGAGCTCTCGAGTCAAGTCGACCGGGCCACGGCGGACGTGCTCGAAGCCGAGAGCGGCGTGGCCCGGGGGGCCGAAGGTCGCGCCCTCCTGTCGCGGGAAGTGGTCCTCGTCATCGACCTGTACAAGAAGAAGAGCAACGCCCTCGGCAACGTATCGATTCGGGGCGTCTCGCCCCGGGCGTCGGAGCTCAGGCCCGGGATCCATATCCTCCAGGGACGGCCTTTCCAGTTCGGCACGCACGAAGTGGTGGTGGGGAAGGGCATCGCGACGCTGTTCAAGGGCGTGGCCCTCGGCGCGGAGCTCGCCTTCGGTGGCGACCGCTGGACCGTGGTCGGCATCGCCGACGCGGGCGGCAGGGCCTTCGATTCGGAGATCTGGGGTGACGCCGACCAGTTCATGCAGGCGTTCGGACGCCCGGTGTATTCGTCCCTGACCTTCCGCCTCGCCCAGCCCGGCGGCTTCGACCAGCTCAAAGCCCGACTCCAGTCCGACCCCCGCATGCAGTACGTTGAGCTCAAACACGAGCGGGATTACTACCAGGAACAGTCGAAGACGCTCGCCATGTTCATCCGGACTCTCGGAATCATCGTGACCACGATCTTCAGCTTCGGGGCCATGATCGGCGCGATGATCACGATGTACGCGGCGGTCGCGAACCGTACGGTCGAAGTGGGCACCCTCCGAGCCCTCGGGTTCAGGCGACGGAGCGTCTTGGGAGCGTTCTTGGTCGAGTCCGTGCTGCTCGCGCTCGTAGGCGGTGCCCTGGGGGTCGCGCTCGCCGCACTCCTGTCGTTCGAGCGGATTTCGGTCGTCAACTTCCAGAGTTTCTCGGAGATCGGGTTCGGGTTCGCACTTTCGCCCGCTGTGATCGCGCGCGCCCTGGTCTTCGCCGTGGCGATGGGCGTGGTCGGCGGCTTCCTCCCGGCGGTGCGGGCCGCGCGACTCAACATCGTCAACGCGCTGCGGGCGTCGTAGCAGGCAAGGCCCGTGCGGTGAAGCTCACCCCGCTCGCCGCGCACACCCCCGAGGCCGTACGCGCGGCGCTCGCGGCCCGCGGCTGGGAGGCTCAGCACGCCTGGTTCGCCGCAATCGGGATGCAGGCTCTCGTCGTCCTCCTGGAAGAGGTTACCGAAGCGGAGCGCGAAGCTCTGGTGCGCTGGGGGGCGAAGGCCGGCGCCGACGTGCTCACCGGCGAGGGGTGGGCGCTGGTGGGTGCGCCCGCCAGCCGGCTCGCATCGCTCGCCCGTCCCGACCGCCTGCCGCCCGGGCTCGAGTGCCTGGCGCCGGAGCTGGGTCGCTTCCTCGCGGGTTACGCCGACCCGCCGCGCCGCTGGGCCCTGGGCGGGGGCGTGCTCAGCCTCGATCACCCCGTCCTCATCGGCATCGTCAATGTGACGCCGGACTCTTTCTCCGATGGCGGGCGCTTCGCGACGCTGGACCGCGCGGTGGCGCAGGCGGAACGGCTCGCCGCCGACGGATGCGAGCTGCTCGATGTAGGGGGCGAGTCCACGCGGCCGGGCGCCGCACCGGTGTCGGTGGAGGACGAAATCGGGCGGGTGGCGCCGGTGATCGAGCAGCTCGTGCGCCGGGGCTTGGGCCCCGTCTCGGTGGATACGCGCAAGGCCGCCGTGGCGCGCGCCGCGCTCGCCGCCGGCGCCGCCGTGGTGAATGACGTGTCGGGGCTGGCCTTCGATCCCGAGCTCACAGCCGTTGTGGCGCAGGGAGGGGCCGGAGTGATCGTGATGCACATGCGGGGCACGCCGGATACCATGGACTCGCTCGCCGTGTACCGGCACGTCGCGGCGGACGTGGCGGCGGAGCTCGGGGCGGCGGCGGGGCGGGCGGAGGCCGGGGGCGTTGCGCGGGAGCGGATCGTGGTGGACCCGGGCTTCGGGTTCGCGAAGACCCCCGAGCAGAACTTCCGGCTGCTCGATGAGCTGGCAACGGTCGTAGCCTTGGGCTATCCTGTAGCGGTGGGACCGTCCCGCAAGCGGTTCCTCGGGGCCGCCACGGGGCGGCCGGTCGAGGATCGCGACCGCGCGACGGCCGTGGCGTGTGCCCTCGCGTGGGAGCGCGGTGCGCGCCTGTTCCGGGTCCACGACGCTGGCGTAGCGCGCGAGGCGCTGCGGGTGGCCGGCGCGACAACGAGCCCAAATTGAACCTCGAAGCTTACCAGTTCCTCATCCCCCGGTTCTGGCCGGACGTCGTCGAGATCGTTCTCGTCGCGTTCGTGATCTATCGTTTCCTGCTGTTCCTCGTGGGGACGCGGGCGATGTCGATCGTCGTCGGCGTGATGATCCTGTCGGTCGCCTACTTCGCCGCGCTGCTCGCGAAGTTCACCATGATCAGCGCGCTCCTCTCCTACGTCTTCACCTTCGGCGCGTTCGCGGCGGTCGTGGTGTTCCAGCCCGAGCTGCGGAATGCGCTGGCGCGGCTCGGCCAGTCCCGCCTGATGCGTCGCTTCTCGCAGAGCGAGCGCCAATCGGTGGCGGAGGAGATCGCCGAGGCCATGGACCGCCTGTCGCGTGGCGGCACGGGCGCGATCATCGCCGTGGAAGGCGACATCGGCCTGGAAGAGTTCATCTCGTCGGGGGTGCCGATGGAGGCGAAGGTCTCGGCCGATCTCCTGACGACCATCTTCACACCCTACTCCCCGCTCCACGACGGCGCCGTGCTGGTCCGCGGCGACCGCATCATCGGCGCCGGCTGCGTGCTGCCGCTTACCCAATTCAAGGTCGCCGACAAGTCGCTCGGCACCCGCCACCGCGCGGCGCTCGGTCTCTCCGAAGAGACCGATGCCACGGTGCTCGTGGTATCGGAAGAAACGTCGACCATCTCCGTGGCGAGCCACGGGCTCCTGCACCGCCATCTCACGGCGCCGCAGGTGCGCGATCTCCTGTCCGGGGCAATCTCGCACCTCGAAGGCGGCGAACGAGTTACCGCACCAGCCAGCTGACCCCCCCGATTGTTTCACGCTGGGCTCCGGGCTATTTTTTGCGGCTATGAGTTTTGGAGCCCTGCCGGAGCGGCTGGCCCATGTACGGGCCGAGATCGCTCGGCGGCAGGCGGCGCTCGGTCGGACCGACCCGGTCACGATCGTCGCCGTCACCAAGGGCTTCGGGGTGGACGCGGTGGAGGCGGCCCTCGCCGCCGGGCTCACCGACGTGGGGGAGAACCGGGTGCAGGAAGCGCTGGAGAAGCTCGACACCCCCGTCGGCCGGCGGGCGAGGTGGCATCTGGTGGGGCACCTCCAGCGCAACAAGGCGAAGCACGTGGCCGGGCGCTTCGCGCTGGTCCACTCGGTGGACTCAGGCCCGCTCGCGGAGGAGCTGGACAAGCGGGCGGCGGCGCACGGCGGGAGGCAGCGGGTGCTGCTGCAGGTGAACGTGGCCGGGGAGGCGCAGAAGAGCGGCTGTGCGCCGGCCGACGCGCCGGCGTTGGCGCAGCGGATGGCGAGAGCGCCGCATCTCGCACTCGAGGGCCTGATGACGATCGCGCCGTTCACCGACGACCAGGACGTGCCGCGGCGTACGTTCCGGGGCCTGCGTGTGCTGCGGGATGGCTTGCAGGAGGAGGGCCTATGGCTGCCGACGCTCTCGATGGGGATGTCCGCCGACTACGGCCTGGCCGTGGAGGAGGGGGCAACGGTGATCCGCTTGGGTACCGCACTGTTCGGCCCGCCGGGAGCGATGGCGCAGTGAGCGGCGACGCCTTCCATCTCACGCCGCACGATGTGCGCAAGCAGGAGTTCCGTCGCCGCCTGCGCGGCTACGAGCCGCTCGGCGTCGAGGACTTCCGCGTACGCGTCGCCGACGAGCTCGAGCGGATCCTGCGCGAGAAGTCGGTGCTCGAGGAGCGGCTGGCGGCGCTCGGGGAGCAGCTGGGCGTGTACCGGGAGCGTGAGCGCGCGATGAACGAGGCGCTCGTCGCGGCGCAGCAGCTGCGCGAGGAGACGCGCGCGGCGGCCCAGCGCGAGGCCCAGGTCATCGTGCGGGAGGCGGAGGCCGAGGCGCGGCGCGTGGTGGAGGAGGCGCGGGCGGCTCAGGGCGAGGTCCAGCGGCAGAGCGCGGACGTCGAGCGCCAGTTCCAGGCGTACGTGGCGGGATTTCGCGCGCTGCTCGAGCGCCAGCTCGCCGAGCTGCGCGCACTGGACGGCCAGCGGGGCGGATGATCGACGCGGCGGTCCGCGCCGTGCGGGCGCGGACGAGATTCGTCCCCGACGTCGCGATCATCCTAGGCACCGGGCTCGGGGGCCTCGCGGACGAGGTGGCGGTGGAGGCGCGGATCCCGTACGGCGAGATCCCGGGTTTTCCGCTCTCCACCGTCGAGAGCCATGCCGGGGAGCTCCTGCTCGGGACCCTCGCCGGCCGGCGGGTGGTGGCGATGCGAGGGCGGGTTCACTTGTATGAGGGCTACACGCCGCAGCAAATCGGATTGCCCGTGCGGGTGCTCGAGCGACTCGGCGCGCGGACGCTGATGGTGTCGAACGCGTGCGGGGGAATGCACCCCCTGTGGAGTCCTGGCGATCTCATGCTCATCGCGGATCACATCAACCTCCTGGGCGCGAACCCTCTGGTGGGGCCGAACGACGACCGCCTCGGCCCCCGGTTTCCGGACATGTCGGAGGCGTACGACGCCGGCCTCCGGACGCTGGCGCGCGCCGTGGCGTTGGAGCGGAGCATCACGCTGCGCGAAGGTGTGTACGTCGCCGTCACCGGGCCGAATCTCGAGACCCGCGCGGAGTACCGGATGCTCCGCGCCCTCGGGGCCGACGTCGTGGGAATGAGCACCGTGCCGGAGGTGATCACCGCCGTGCAAATGGGGATGAGGGTGCTCGGCGTGTCGATCATCACCGACCAGTGCCTGCCCGACGCGCTCGCGCCGGCGTCCGTCGAGCAGATCATCGCGGTGGCGCGGGCCGCGGAGCCCGCGCTCGCCGCAGTGGTGGGCGGCGTCCTGGAGCGCCTCAACTGATGGCCTACCCGCTCTTCGATCCCAAGCTCTCGGCCGACGCGCTGGAGAAGCAGCTCCTCGCGGCGTGGAGGCACGAGCGCTTGTTCCAGAAGACGCAGGAGGCCGCCCGCTACGGGCCGCCCTTCGTGTTCTACGAAGGGCCGCCGACGGCCAACGGGCGCCCGGGCATCCATCACGTGTTCGCGCGCACCATCAAGGATCTGGTGTGCCGCTACCACACGATGCTGGGGCAGGGCGTGACGCGCATCGCGGGCTGGGACACCCACGGCCTCCCCGTCGAGATCGAGGTCGAGCGGATGCTCGGCATTTCGGGCAAGAAGCAGATCGAGGCGTACGGCGTCGAAAAATTCAACCGCCTCTGCCGCGAGAACGTCTTCAAGTACAAGACCGACTGGGAAGCGCTGTCGGAGCGGATCGCCTACTGGCTGGACTACGAGCACCCCTACGTCACCTATACCAACGAGTACATCGAGACGGTGTGGTGGCTGCTGAAGCGGCTGTACGAGAAGGCGCTCCTGTACCGGGGCCACAAAGTGCTCCCGTACTGCCCCCGCTGCGGTACGGCGCTCTCGTCGCACGAGCTTGCGCTCGGCTATGAGGAGGTACAGACGAACTCGGTGTTCGTCACGTTCCCGCTTGCGAGCGATCCCCAACGCCAGCTGGTCATCTGGACGACAACGCCGTGGACCCTGCTCGCCAACGTCGCCGTGGCCGTGCATCCCGACCTCGAATACGGGGAGTACGAGGTGAACGGGGTGCGCTACATCGTGGCGGCCGATCGCGCCGCGCACCTGCACGTGGGCGGCAAGCCGCTGGCCGCGGCGCCGCGGGTCGCGGGCTACCGCGGCCGCGAGCTCGTGGGGCAGAAGTACGTTCGGCCGCTCGAGGTCGTGCCGCTGCCGCAGGAGGGCCAGCGGGCCCTCGTCGTGGCCGGTACGTTCGTGTCCGCCGAGGAGGGGACTGGTCTGGTGCACATGGCCCCGGCGTTCGGCGCGGACGACTACGCCGTGGCGCAGCAGTACGGCCTGGCCTTCGTGAACCCGGTCGGCCCCGACGGCACGTTCCAGGACACGCGCTGGCCGGAGGTCAACGGCAAACTCGTGACCGACAAGGAAACGAACCGGCTGATCATCGAGCGGCTGAAGCACGAGGGGCGCTGGCTCGAGACGCTGCCGTACACGCACACCTATCCGTTTTGCTGGCGCTGCGACTCGGCGCTTCTGTACTACGCGCGCACGTCGTGGTTCGTGCGCACCACGGCGGCGAAAGCGCGTATGCTCGAGGTGAACGCGCAGGTCGCCTGGCACCCGCCCGAGGTGGGGAGCGGGCGGTTCGGCGTGTGGCTCGAAAACAATGTGGACTGGGCGCTCTCGCGCGACCGGTACTGGGGCACGCCGCTCAACGTGTGGGAGTGCGATGCGGACGCGGAGCACCGCGAGGTCATCGGCTCCTACGCCGAGCTGGCGGAGCGCTGGGGGAAGCGGCTGCCGAAGGACTTCGACCCCCACAAGCCATACATCGACGAGCACACGTGGCGCTGCAAGCAGTGCGGGGGCACGATGCGGCGCGTGCCCGAGGTGATCGACGCCTGGTTCGACTCGGGCGCCATGCCGTACGGCCAGTGGCACTACCCGTTCGAGCACCAGGCCGATTTCAAGGCGCACTTCCCGGCCGACTTCATCTGTGAAGGCGTGGATCAGACGCGTGGCTGGTTCTACTCGCTGCTCGCGATCGGGGTGACGGGGTTCGACGCCAGCGTGTACAAGAACGTGATCGTCAACGAGCTCGTGCTCGACCCACAGGGCCAGAAGATGTCGAAGAGCCGCGGCAACGTGGTGAACCCCTGGGAGGTGATCGAGGAATACGGGGCGGACGCGGTGCGGTTGTACCTGCTGGGCCAGAGTCAGGTGTGGCTGCCGAAGCGGTTCGATCGGCGCCAGGTGCCCGACGTGACGGGCGGCTTCCTCAACGCCCTGCGCAGCACTTACGAATTCTTCCGGCGCTACGCGGAGGACTGGAAGCCGCCGCCCGACGCCGCGGCGACGCTGTTCGAAAAGCGGCCGCCCGCGGACCGCTGGCTACTCGCCCGGCTCGACGAAGTCGTGGGAGAAGTGCGCCGGGCGTGGTCGGACTACGACGTCACCGCCGGCGTCCGCGGCATCATGGACTTCGTCGGCGAAGACCTGTCGCGCTGGTACATCCGCCGCAATCGCCCGCGCTTCTGGGCGCCGGACCGGGCCACCGACGCGGTGGCGCTGGAGACGCTGCACGAGGTGCTCGTCACCTCGGCGCGGTTGCTCGCCCCTGCGGCGCCGTTCGTGTCCGACTGGATGCACCGGGCGCTCGTGGGAGCGTCGGTGCACCTGGCGTCGTTCCCGACCGACCTGGGCCGCCGGGCGCCGGAGCTGCTCCAGGCGATGGCCGCCGTGCGGAAGCTCTCCTCCCTGGCGCGCGCGGCCCGGGAGACCAAACAGCTCCCCGTGCGCCAGCCCGTAGCCAAGGTGCAGGTGGTGGTCCCGGCGGCGGTGCGGGGCCCGGCCTTGGCAGACCTGTTAGATATCCTGGCCGCCGAAGTGAACGCCAAGGCGATCGAGGTAGCGGGGTCGGACCATGACCTGGTGCGCCTGCGGGGGAAGCCGGACTACCGCAGCCTAGGCAAGCGGTACGGGAAGGACACGCCGCGCGCAGCCGCGGCCGTGTCGCAGCTCACGGCGGCCGAGCTGCAGACGCTCGAACGTGGTGACCCCGTCCGGCCGGGGGCGGGAGAGTTCGAGTTCCGGCCGGAGGATGTGCTGGTGACGCGCGAAGTCGTGAGCGACTGGGCGGTGCAGGCCGACGGTCCGTACGTGGCGGCGGTCGATCCGCGGCTGACGGATGATCTGATTCAGGAAGGCCTGGCGCGCGAGCTCGTGAATCGCGTTCAGCGTCTCCGCAAGGAGGCGGGGTACGAATACACCACGCGCATCGAGCTCAGCTTGGCTGGCGCGGAGGAGATCATCGCCGCCGTGTCCGCGTTCCAGGGGTTCGTCGAAGGCGAGACGCTGGCGCGCCGGCTCGTGCTCGGCGCGGTGCTGGACGACGCGGATGTGACGCGGGAAGTTGACATTGAAGCTCGCCGGGTGACTATTGCGCTCCGGCGACATGACGGACGAAAGGGCGGTACGCGATAATGCCGACGAAATCCAAGACCAAAGTCAAATCCAAGGCGACCAAGGGTGGCCTGAGCAAGAAGCAGCTGGCCCACCTCGAGAAGCGCCTCCACGAGGAGCGCGCCCGGGTGATGAAGGAGCTCGGCTACTACGATGAGTCTTTCAACTCGAGCCTGCAGGCGTCCGACGGCGACCTCTCGAGCTACTCGTTCCACATGGCCGATCAGGGCACCGACGCCATGGAGCGCGAGAAGGCGTTCCTGTTCGCCTCGCAAGAAGGGCGCTACCTCTGGCACGTGAACCAGGCGCTGCGGCGGCTGTTCCAGTCGCCGGATAAATTCGGTAAGTGCGAGCAGTGCGGCGAAGAGATCGGATTCGAGCGGCTGGACGCACTGCCGCACGCCCGGCTGTGCATCAAGTGCAAAGCGAAGGAAGAAGATGGGAAACGCCGCTGACCGTCGGCTGTTCTGGACGACCGCGGGGGCCGTGGTCGCGGCCGATCTGGTCACCAAGCTCCTGGCCGAGTCTCTGCTGGCGCGCCACCTGCCGGTCCAGGTGATCGGCGACTACGTGCAGTTGCGCCTCGTGTACAACCAGTGCGCGGCGTTCGGGCTGTGCCTCGGTGCATACTCGCGCTGGATCTTCTTCGGGCTGGCGATTGTCGCGCTGTTCGTGCTGCGTTCCATGGTGATGTCGGCGCGGCCGGGCGACCGGCCCCGGCTGCTCGCCCTGTCGCTCGTGTGCGCCGGGGCGGTCGGCAACGTACTCGACCGGATTCGCAGCGCCCAAGGCGTCGTGGACTTCGTGGACGTGGGAATCGGCGGCACCCGCTGGCCGACCTTCAACGTCGCCGACTCCGCGATCACGGTCGGGGCGATCGCGCTCGCGGTCTCCCTTTGGCTCGAAGGCCGGGCGCAGGAGCGAGCGAAGGAGGCCGGGGCGGCTCACCATTGATGGCCGCCGTGACCTTCTGTGTCGTCACTCCCGAGACCGAGCGTCTCGACCGGTTCCTCGCCGACCAGTTCGCACTGTCCCGCACCGTCGCCGCCCGCATCATCGCCGACAAACGCGTCACGCGTGACGGCCGCCCGTTGCGCGCCTCGGTCCAGCTGGAGCGCGGCGCCGTAGTGACGGTCGAGCTGCCACCCGAAGAGCCGCCGCCCAAGAGCTACGCCCCTGCCCATCGGGACCTCACCTTCGCGTACGAAGACGAGGACCTCGCCGTGCTCGACAAGCCGGCGGGTCTGGTCGTGCACCCCGGACCGGGTCACTGGGACGACACGCTGGTCAACCTGCTGGTGACCCGAGGCACCGCCCTCGCGCAGGGTGCCGTCGAAGGACGGCCCGGGATCGTGCACCGCCTCGACCGCGACACCTCGGGGCTGTTGCTGATCGCGAAGACCGACCTCGCGCACCGCCGCCTCACGCGCATGATCGAGCGGCGCGAGGTCGAGCGCGTGTACGCCGCGCTTGCCTGGGGCCATTTCGCGAACAGCCCCGTGGACATCGAGGCGCCGATCACGCGCCATCCCACCGATCGCAAACGCATGACGGTGCTGGCGGGCGGCCGCCATGCGGTCACGCACGTGCGCGTGACCGCGCGGTTTGCGCAAACCGAGCTGCTGCGCGTGACGCTCGGCACCGGGCGCACGCACCAGATCCGCGTGCATCTCGCACACGTGGGACATCCGGTCGTGGGCGACCGGGAGTACGCCTTCGGCGGCAGCCGGCGCATTACACCGTCCCAGCGCCAGACGGCCGAGCGCCTCGAGGCCCTCGCGCCCCGCCAGCTGCTCCACGCGGCCCGACTCGCCTTCGCGCATCCCGTCAGCGGCGCACATCTTGACGTGCGGTCCGACTGGCCCGCCGATCTCGTTCCGGCGCTTCGAGAAGCGGCCGCCGATCCGAATTTGCTTGCTCAACGCAACCCCTTGCAGTATCTTGGCTTCTTCGCTTCGGATGAGTGACGCGGGAGTCGTCCGACTGTTGCTGTTCCGGGTGGGCCGCCTGCTCTGCGCCGCCGAGGCGGAGCGGGTCCGCGAGATCCTGCCGCGGCTCGAGCCGACCCGGATTCCTGGGGCGCCGCCGGTCGTGGCGGGGGTCGTCAACGTACGGGGCACCCTCGTCACGTTGGTGGAGGGATGGCGGGCGCTGCGGCAACCGGACCCCTCCGCCGACGGAGGAGGGGGGGTGTCGGGGACCACTGTGCTCCTCGAGGTTGGCGGGGGGAAGAAGGTCCTCGGTTTCACGGTCGACGAAGTGGTGGACCTCGTCTCGGTGGCTGGGGAGGCGTTGGAACACCGGCAGGCGCTGCCGGGCATCGATCCGACGCTGGTGCGGGCCGTCGGGCGACGCGCCGATCAACTCTTCGTGGTTCTCGATACCGACGCGCTGCTCACCCCCATTCTGTCTTCCTAGGGAGGATGTGTGAGCCACACTGTCCTCGTCTGCGACGACGCCATCTTCATGCGGACGATGATCAGCGACATCCTGGCGCAAGCCGGCTTCGAGGTGGTGGGCGAAGCGGAGACGGGATCCCAGGCGGTCGAGAAGTACCGGCAGCTCAAGCCCGATCTCGTCACGATGGACATCGTGATGCCCGACATGGGGGGGATCGACGCGGTGCGCGAGATCGTGAAGCACGATCCCGACGCGAAGATCCTCATGTGCAGCGCCATGGGCCAGCAGGCCCTGGTGGTGGAGGCGATCCAGGCCGGCGCGAAGGATTTCGTCGTGAAGCCGTTCCAACCGTCGCGCGTCCTCGAGGCCGTCCAGCGCGTCCTCGGCTGATTCCATGGACCTCTCGCAGTACGCCGAGCTGTTCCTGGCCGAGAGCCGGGAGCACCTGAGCGCCTGCAACCAGCTGCTGCTCGAGTGGGAGCGCAGCCCCGCGAACCTCGCGCCCGTCGGGGGACTGTTCCGTGCGGTGCACACCGTCAAGGGGATGGCGGCGACCATGGGCTACGCCCGCGTCACCGACCTCGCCCACCGCGCCGAGAATCTGCTCGACTTGTTGCGCCGCGGGGGGCGGACCGCGAACGACGAGCTGCTGCAACTGCTGTTCCGGGCGCGGGACGCGCTCGAGCAGGCGGTGGAGCTCTCCGTGGTGGGCCGGGAGGAGGAGATCGACGTCGCGGAAGTGGTGGCCGATCTGGACGACGCCGCGGCGCAACTCGGGAGGGCTGGGGAGGCCGGGGGAGGAATCGGCGCGCGTCCCACCCCGGTCCCCGCGGCGACTCCCGCAATCGAGACGGCGGTCGCGGCCGGACGGCTGGTGCAGGTGACGCTGCGTGCCGAAGCGCCGCTCAAGGGTGGGCGCGCGCTGCTCGTGATCAAGAAGGCGCAGGCCGTCGGCCCGGTGCATGCGGTGACGCCGCCCGAGTCGGCGTTCGAGGCCGACGAATTCGACGGGCGCTTCAGCTTCCGCATCGGCGGCGCCACCGGGGCCGCGGATATCGAGCGCGCGGTGCGGGCCGCGGGTGACGTGGAGCACGTCACGGTGGGCGGAGAAGAGCGGCGCGCGCTCCCCGCCCCCGGTGCGCCCCCCGCCGCCGCGCCGGAGACGAAGAGCCGTCATATCCGAGTGGAACTCGGCCGGCTGGACAGCCTGATGGATCTGATCGGCGAGCTCGTCACGGTGCGCGGCCGGCTGAACGAGCTCGCGGCCTCCGCCCGAGACCCGGCGATCGACGACGTCGCGATTCAGGTCTCCCGCCTCTCGCGTGAGCTGCAGGACGAAATCATCCAGGCGCGCATGACGCCGGTGTGGCAGGTGTTCGACCGCTTTCCCCGTCTGGTGCGGGACCTGGCCCGCGAGCTGGGGAAGCAGGTCGCGTTCCGCGTCGAGGGGAAGGAGATCGAGCTCGACCGCGCCATCCTGGACGAGCTCGGGGATCCGCTGCTGCACCTGTTGCGGAACGCGGTGGATCACGGCGTCGAGTCGCCAGCCGACCGGCGGCGGCGTGGCAAGAAGCCCGAAGGGGAGATCGTACTGGCGGCGGTGCGCGAGCGCGCCAGCGTGGCGATCAGCGTCCGGGACGACGGGCGCGGCATCGACCGCAAGCAGATCCTGGAGCGCGCCAAGCGGGACGGTGTCGTGGACCCGCACGCCGAGGCGCTGACCGACGATCAGCTGCTGCGTGTGCTGGCCCGGCCCGGGTTCTCGACCGCCGACGCGGTGACGAGCGTGTCCGGACGCGGGGTGGGGATCGACGTCGCCGTGACGCGCATCCGCGCGCTGGGCGGCTCGATCGATATCCGTTCCGAAGAGGGGAAGGGCACGACGTTCGTGCTGCGGCTGCCGGTGACGCTCGCGATCGTGCGCGCGCTGATCGCCGGCGTGGGCGCCGAGCGCTACGCGCTGCCGCTCACCTACGTGGCGGAGACGGTGGAGTTCGGGGTTCAGGCCACGACCATCGTGGAGGGTCGCGAGGCGATCGTGCTGCGCGATCGCGTCGTGCCGCTCGTGCACCTGCGACGTCTGCTCGGCGTGAGCGGGGATGCGCCGACCCGGTGTCCCATCATCGTCCTCGAGATGGGGGAGCGGCGCAGCGGCATCGTGGTGGACGGGATGCTGGGCCAACAGGAGATCGTCGTGAAGGGGTTCGACGCGCCGCACGGGACGCTGCCGGTGTTCAGCGGGGCGACGATCATGGGCGACGGGGTTCCCACGTTGATTCTCGACGCGGGCGGACTCCTGTAGGGGGAGGCGGTATGGAAGACGTGCGGGATCTCAAAGAGCTGCAGATCGACGCGTTGCGCGAGGTGGCGAACATCGGCGCGGGCCACGCGGCCACCGCGCTGTCGCAGCTCACGAATCGCAGGATCATGATCAGCGTGCCGCAGATCAACATCGTCCGCTTGGAGGAAGTGCCGGACCTACTCGGGAACCCGCAGGACGTGGTCGCCGCGGTTCTGATGCACATGCTGGGCGACCTCACCGGGCGCACGCTGCTCCTGTTCCCGGAGTCGGTGGGACGGCGGGTGTGCGACATGCTGCTGCGCCGGCCGGTCGGGACGACGGCGGTGTTCGACGTGCTCGAGCAGTCCTGCCTCAAGGAGGCCGGCAACATCCTCGCGGGAGCCTACCTGAACGCGCTCTCGGACTTCATGGGGATGCTGCTGCTGCCCTCGGTGCCCAGCCTCGTGGTGGACCTCTCCGCGGCGGTCCTCACCACCACGTATCTGAACTTCGGGCACGAGCGCGATTTCGTGTTCTGCGTCGAGACCGAGTTCCACATCGACTCGGGAGAGGGACTGCGGGGGGACTTCCTGCTGCTCCCCGATCTGGCGTCGCTCAAGGCCATTTTTGACGCCATCCGCCTGACCTGACCCGTGACGGCGCCGGCGCTCTCGGAACGCGACCTCGCCGTCCTCCGATCCTTCGCCCGCCGGATCGACCCCTCGGACGCGGGCGCGCACAACAATCTCGGTGTCCTGTATTACCAGAAGGGCCTCATCGAAGACGCGATCGCGGCGTTCACGCGCGCGCTCGAGCTCGACCCGAAGATGCAGGTCGCGCAGCGCAACCTCGAGATCGCCTATCACGACACCGGCTACTACGACCGGCGGGTGGCGCAGCTGCAGGAGCGGCTGCGCCAGGCGCCGGACGACCGCGACGCGCGCTGGGAGCTGGGACGAGCCTATGCGATTCTCGGCGCGCACGAGGAGGCTACGGCCGAGTTCGAGCAGCTCCTCGCCCACCGCCCCAAGGACGTGGCCGCGATCATCCAGCTCGGCCTCGCGGAAAAGAACCGGGGGCGGCCGGAAGCGGCCACCGACTGGTTCCAGCGCGCGGTCGAGCTCGAGCCCGACTCGACCGTCGTGCACTTCTACCTGGGCGAGATTTATTACAACCGCGGCCTGAATGCCGAGGCCCTGGCCGCCCTGGAGCGGGCCGTCGAGCTCAACCCCGACAACGCCAACGCCCATTATCTCATGGCCTTCGTGCTGGGCGACCTGGGTCGACACCAGGACGCCCGCGTCGCGTCGAAGCGCGCCATCCAGCTGAACCCGCCGCTCGCCCGCGCGCAGACCAATCTCTCGCTCGAGCGCTACAACGCCGAACGCAAGAGCCAGGAGCGGCGCCAGCGCCTCGCCCCCGAGCCGGGGGTGGTGGAGGGCAACGAGCTCGCCCACTACAACCTCGGGCTCGCGTTCCGGCAGAAGGGCTATTACAACGAGGCGTTAAAGGAATACCGCCTGGCACTGGAGCGCGGGGAGGACCGGCGTCTCACGCTCCAGGCGATGGCCGAGCTCCACCTCCTGAAGCGCGACTTCCCGGCGGCGCTCGAGCTGTACGACACGCTGCTGCGCGAAGTCCCTGATTCCCCCAAGCTCTGGAACGAGCGCGGCGTGGTGCTGCATCAAGCCGGCCGGACCGAGGATGCGCTTTCCTCCTATCGGCAGGCGGTGGAGGTGGACTCCAAGTACGCGCTGGCGTGGAACAACCTCGGCGTCGTGCAGGCGCACGGGGCCGCCGCCGATCCGGCGATCGAGTCGTTCCGCACCGCGCTGCAGCTGCAGGGGAGCTTCAGCGCCGCGCGGCTCAACATCGCCTTGCTGCTGTTTCAGCTGCGACGCTTCCAGCTGTCGCTCGAGGCGTACCGTCAGGTCCTTTCCAGCGAGCCCAACTCCGCCGCCGCGTGGAACGGCGTGGGACTGGTGCTGGTGGAGCTCAAGCGCTTTCCCGATGCGCGCAACGCATTCGTGCGCGCGGTCGAAGTGGATCCCGACCATGCCGGGGCGCACTACAACCTGAGCTTCACGCTATCCAACTTGGGAGACTTCGACGGCGCGCTGCGCGCCACCAAGCGGGCGCTGGAGCTCGATCCCTACTACGTCTCGCAGAAGTTCGCCCTCACGATCGACCTCCAGTACGAAAAGAGCACGATCGGGATCGCCCCCGAGATCTCGGCCGACGTGGCGGCTGAGACGATCGGTGAGGACTTCAACTTCGACCAGCGCCTGCTGGACAACATCTTCCAGGAGCTCGCCCCCTCGGCCGCCACCGAGCCGCCGGCCGGCAAGGCCGCGGACGACCCGCTCGCCCTGGCGCGCGACTACGTGAGCAAGGGCCTCATGGACGTCGCGGCCGCCGAGGCCGTGCGCGCCGTGCAGCGGGGCGCGAGCCGCGCGCAAGCCGGCGTGCTGCTCGGGGACATCTTCGCGAAGCGCGGCCTGCACGGCGAGGCGCTCGAGCGCTACCGCGAGGCCCGCAGCCTCGAGCCCGGGCGCGCCGACGCGCGGCTCGGCGAGGTCAAGGCGTTGTTCGCCCTGGGGGGGCCACGCGCGGAGGAGGCGCGCGCGCTGGCCGAGGAGCTGCTCGAGCTCACGCCGGACGACGTGGACGCGCTCGTCGCCGCGGCAAAGGGGCGCGCCGCCGGCGGTGACGCGGCCGGCGCGCTCACCGCGCTGCAGCAGGCGCAGGCACGCGCTCCCGGCCGCGCCGACCTCCACAAGCTGCAGGGAGACGTCGCGCTCAGAGTCGGCGACAAGGCCGGCGCATTCGCCGCGTACCGGTCGGCGCTGGAGCTCGATCGTGGCTACGTCCAGGTGTGGCTCGACCTCGGGCGGCTGCACGAGGAGAAGGAGGAGTGGAGCGAAGCCCGCAAGGCGTATGAGCGGGCGCTCGACGCGCTGCCCACGTTCCACGAGGCGGCACTGGCGCTCGCGGATCTGCTGCGACGCACGGGGCACCTGCGGCCGGCGATCGTGCGCCTGGCCGAGATGCTCGAGCAGGACCCCTACGACCTGCTGGCGCTGCTGCTCCTCGGGCGTGCGTTGCTCGACGACAAGCGCGACGCCCAGGCGCTGGAGGCGTTTCAGCGGGCGCTCAAGTTCGACCCCGAGCAGGTGGAGGCGCTATTCCAGCTCGGCGTCGCCTTGGCGCGGCTGCATCGCTACGGTGAGGCGGTACAGGCGTGGGAGAAGGTGACGCGGATCGACCCCGGCGGGCCGTTCGCGCAGGCCGCACGCGCGCACGCCCGCACCGCGCTCGACCTGAAGCACATCTTCGCGTCGGACGCGGCCTGATCCATGGCGATCGAAGGCCCGCTCCGCGAGCTCGGCATCCACGACGTCTTCCAGCTCCTCGACCTGAGCCGGAAGACGGGGATGCTGCGCGTCACCTCCGAGCTGCGGCACAACGCCGGCACCATCTCGTTCGAGGGCGGCGCCATTATCTTCGCCGAGATCCGGTCGAACCCCCATCCCCTCGGCGCGCTGCTGCTCCGGACCGGCAAGATCAGCGAGGCCGACCTCGAGCGCGCGCGCGACATGCAGGAGCGCCAGGGCGACCGGCGCAGGCTCGGCGAGATCCTCGTCTCGCTCGGCGCCCTTTCTCCGCGCGAGCTCGAGCGCCAGGTCCGTTTCCAGATCGAAGAGGTCGTCTTCGAGGTGATGAGCTGGCGCGAAGGCTACTTCTCGTTCAGCGAGGGCCCGCCGAGCGAGCTGCCCACGGACGCCACGGTGCGCATCCCCACCGAGGCGCTGCTGATGGAAGGCGCGCGGCGCATCGACGAGTGGTCCCGCATCGAGGGGCGCATCCCCCATCTCGGCGTCGTGCCGATGCTCGCGCCGCCCCAGGAGGCGAGCGAGGGCGAGCTCGACCTCCTGCCGCCGGAGTGGGAAATGCTGGCGATGATCAACGGCGCGCGCGACGTGCGCGCCATCGCATCCGAGCTGGGGCGCTCGGACTTCGAGGTCGCGAAGACGTTGTTCGGCCTGGAAAGCGCCGGCGTCATCGTGCTGGCGGACCCGGGCACGACCAAACGCGAGCGGACCACGCTCGCCGGCGATCTGGCCGAGCTCGTGGCGCGCGCGGAGGATGCCGTCGCGCGCCGCGACCTCGAGCAGGCTCGCGACCTCGCCCAGCAGGCAGCGGGCGTGCATCCCCACGACCCGACGGTCCACCTGCTGCTGGGCCGCATCGCGCTCGCCTCCGGACGCGGCGCCGACGCGGTCGAGGAGCTGCGCCGCGCGCTCCGGCTCGATCCGCTGGCCGCGGCCGCGCACCGCGTGCTCGGCTACGCACTCGCCGCCACCGGCCGCTTCGGCGAGGCGGTCGAACAGTGGGACCAGTGGGAACGGCTCGCCGGGCACTCGGAGACGGAGCTGGCGCTGCTCGACGAGGTGCATCGCGCCAAAGCGGCGGCCCAGACCCTCGCGGGGACGGGGACGCATGGCTGACGAGATCAAGACGCTGTCCTCCCAGCTCGCGCAGGACCCGGACAGTCTCGTCTTCCTCCGGCTCGGCGAGCTGTTGCGCCAGAAGGGGCACCTCGACACCGCCCACCGCGTCGCCGTGACGGGGCTCGAGCGCCATCCGCACCTCCCGGACGCGCACGACCTGTACGCGCGCATCCTCGCCGACAAGCACGACTACGAGCGCGCGTTCGACGAGTGGGACATGGCGCTCCGCATCGCCCCCGACCACGTCGGAGCGCTGAAGGGCCTCGCGTTCCTCTATTTCAAGGTCGGCGACGTCCAGCAGGCGGCGGCCCACCTCGAGGCGGCGCAGCGCGCTGCCCCGAACGATCCCGGGGTCGCCCAGGCCCTGGCCATGGCCCGCGGTGGGGGGACGGAAGAGAGTGGTGCCGCCGCGCCGGAGGGCAGGGGGACCGAGGCGCTCATAGAACCGGAGCCGATCGCCCCGGCGGCCCAGCCCCTGGAGGAGGCGCGCGTATTCGCGGGACTCGAAGGGGCACAGGAAGGACTCCTGCTGCTCGACGCGTCGGGGCGAGTGCTCGGCGGCGCCCTCAAGGACCCCTCGGGCGGGGACGTCACCGACGCGGTGGCCGCCTATCTCGCGGGCGTTTCCCAGGAGGCGGCGCGTACGGTCAAGCTCCTCGGGCTGGGCAAGTGGACCGGCCTCGCCGCGGAAGGACACCTCGGCCATGTACATCTCGCGCCGCCCACGGGCGACGCGCTGCTGCTCGTGGTGCGCGACCGCGCGGTTCCGATGGGGCGGCTCGCCATCATCGCGCAGCGCGCCGCCCTCGCGGCGCGCCGCTGGCTGGAGGCGCACGCGTGACGGCCGCGTCGGCGGGATACGGCAAGGCGCTCGACCTCATCACACGGGTTCGCGGCGTGCGGGGCGCGATGCTCGTGTCGGCGGAGGACGGGATCGTCGTGGCGGAGCAGCTGATGGAAGGGATCAAAGGTCCCGCCGTCTCGGCGCTGGCGGCGAGCCTCGCCACGCGGCTGCGGCGCGCCATGGAGGCGGCGGGCGTGGGCGCGAGCCTGTTCTGGCATCTCCAGGCCGAGCAAGGGGCGTTGCTGGTCGTGCCGACGCCCGGAGGGGGGGGCACGCTCGTGGTGGCGGTGGCGGAGCCGGACGTCAACGTGGGACTCGTGCGGCTCGAGCTCCTGCGGGCGGCGGAGGTGGTGGCGTGACGACCCGCGCGGTCGAAACCTGGACGCTCGAGCCGCTGGTCAAGTTCGTGAAGGAAGCGGGGTCGCGCCTGGTGCTCGTCATGACATCGGCAGGCCAGGTGCTCGCCCAGCACGGTTTTTCGCGCGCGGTGGATGTGATGTCGGCTGCGGCGCTCGGCGCCGCGATCATGGCGTCGACCGATGAGATGGCGCGCCAGCTGCACCAGCCGCCGTTCGCGGCGCTGAACCATCAGGGTGAGCGCCACGGGATCTTCCTCGCGGGGCTGGCGACAGCACGCGGCCGGCTGGTGGCGCTCGTCGTCTACGACCTCGATGTTTCGTCGCTCGGTCTGGTGCAGTTATTCTTTGAGCAGCTCGCGGCCGATCTGCAGGCGGCGAGCCCCAAAGACAGCGTGCCGAAGCAGGTGCTGGCGGCGGACTTCGAGCGTCAGCTCAGCGACAGTCTGAACACGCTCTTCGGGAGATAGCTCCGTGTCTCTGGTCAACTTCACGACGCGCGAGATCACCTGCAAGATCGTCTACTACGGGCCGGGGCGCTCGGGGAAGACGACCAACCTGCATTACATCTACGGCCGCGTGCCGGACTCCCGCCGCGGGCGCATGGTCTCCCTCGCCACCCAGACCGACCGCACGCTGTTCTTCGACTTCCTGCCGATCGACCTGGGCCAGATCTCAGGGTTTTCCACCCGATTCCAGTTGTACACGGTCCCCGGCCAGGTCTACTACAATGCGACGCGCCGGCTCGTGCTCCAGGGGGCGGACGGCGTGGTGTTCGTGGGCGACAGTCAGGCGCGCCAGCTCGACGAGAACCTCGAGAGCCTGCAAAACCTGCAGAGCAACCTGCTGGAGCACGGCGTGGACATCCGCACCATCCCCCTGGTGCTGCAATACAACAAGCAGGACCTGCCGCGCGAGTTGATCCTCCCACCGGCGGATCTGGACGACGCCCTCAATTTCCGCGGAGTGCCGAGCTTCGGCGCGGACGCGCTGCACGGCAGAGGCGTGTTCGAGAGCCTCAAGGGAATCTCCGAGCTGGTGCTCAAGAAGCTCGCGACGGGGACAACGGCATGACCAGCGCGCTGAACCCCAAGTATTCCTTCGACAGCTTCGTCGTGGGCGCGGCGAACCGCCTCGCCGTCACGGCGGGACGCACGGTAGCCGAGAGCCCGGGGGCGGCGTACAACCCGCTCTTCATTTACAGCGGCTCCGGTCTCGGCAAGACGCATCTCCTGATGGCGGTGGGCCATGCGGCGAAAAGAGCCGCGCCGAAGCTGAACATCGAATATCTGACGCTCGACGAGTACGTCGAGGCGTTCCACGCAAGCGTCGCCGCGGGGCAGGGCGACGCGTTCCGCCGCCGGTTCCAGAACGTGGACGTGCTGCTCGTGGACGATGTGCAGTTTCTCACGAACCGCAAGGAGATGCAGTCGGAGCTGTTGCGGCTCACCGAGGCGCTGCAGGCGGCGGGGCGCCAGATCGTGCTGACGAGCGACCGCCCGCCGCCCGACATCGCCGATCTGGACGAGCGATTGATTTCGCGGCTCTCGGGCGGGCTGGTGGTGGACATGGGCACGCCGGACTACGAGACGCGAGTCGCGATCTTGCGGCGCAAGGCCGAGGAGCGCGGCGCGCGGTTCGAGCCGGGCGTGCTCGAGACCGTGGCGCAGGCGGAGGTCGGGAACGTGCGCGAGCTGATGGGTGCGCTCAACCGGCTCGTGGCGTTCCAGGCGGTGAACGATACTTCGATCAACGCGGAGACCGTGAAGCAGATCCTCGGGCTCGTCGGCGAGGAGGGGGGCGCCGCCCCGCCGGGAGACGGGCGTACGCCTGCCGCCGCCAAGGGTGGGAAGGCTGGAGGGACGGGGGGAGGCGACGAGTTCGGAGAATTCCTCGCCGACGTGACCGTCACGGTCGGGAAGGCGGTCGAGGCTTGGCGCGCGCGCGTGGGTGAGGCGGTACTGCGGTGGGAGGGTGAGGGGTATCGCACCCACCGGCTCGAGGCGCTGCTCCAGCGCGACGCCCCTGCGGCGGTGGACGCAGCGATCGCCGCCTTCGCCGAGGACGTGGAGCGGCTCAAGGCGCTGGAGGAGGAGGTGGCGGAGCTCGATCCGCAGGCCGCGGGCCAGAGCGTGTTTCGCGACCCCGAGCGGCTGAGCGAGGCGGAGGACGCCGCAGCCAAAGTGCGAGGGGGCGCCGCTCCGCCGCCGGGGCCGTCCGCGGCGTTCCCGCTCGCGGCCTTCGCCGTCGGCCCGTCGAACCAGGTGGCGGTGAGCGCGGCGCGCGCGGCCCTCGAGCGGCCGGGGAAGAAGTACAATCCGCTCGTGCTGGTGGGCAAGAGCGGGCTGGGGAAGACGCATTTGCTGAACGCGATCGGGCTCGAGCTGACCCGCGGGAAGCGCGCCGTGGTGGCGTGCCTCTCCACGCAGGCGTTCATCGACGAGCTGATTGCGGCGATCGACGGCGACCGCGTGGATTGGTGGCGGGCGCGCTATCGTCGCGCCACCGCGCTGCTGCTCGACGACATCCACCTGCTCGCCGGCAAGGAGCGCACCCAGGAGGAGCTGTTCAACCTCTTCAACCTGCTCCAGGACAAGGATCGCCAGCTCGTGTTCACCGCCCCGGCGCACCCCAACACGCTGTCCGGCCTCGAGGAGCGCATCGTGTCGCGTCTCGAAGGCGGACTGGTGGCGGAGCTCAAGGAGCCGGACCGGGACGTGAAGCGGGCCGTGCTCGAGCGCCTGCTGGCGCAGCAGAGTACCAATCCGGAGCCGGCCCTGATCGATTATCTCGCCGATCGCCCGACCGATTCGGTGCGCAGCCTCGTGGGTCTGTTGCAGCGCGTGGTCGGCGCGGCGGCCGCCCAAGACGGGCCGCTCTCGGCCGGGCTGGCGCGGGAGGTGCTCGAAGGCCAGGCGCCGCGCGACACCCGGCGCGGCAGCGGCTTCCGCGCCAGCGGGCTCGTCGTCTCGAGCCTCGGCGGCATCAAGAGTCGCGAGAAGGTGGTGTGGGACTGGGTCGACGCGGCGGACCGCGTGATCGAGGATTTCCGCTGATGGCCATCAAAGGCTCGCTCAAGGAGGCGTCGCTCCCCGACGTGCTTCAGCTGCTCGCTCTGGGACAGAAGACGGGATGCCTCTCCATCGCCGATCGCTCGAACTTCGGCTACATCTACTTCGAGAAGGGACGCATCTGCTATGCCTCCATTGTGAATCGGCGCGACCGGTTGGGCGACATCCTGGTGAAGCACAGCAAGATTACCCAAGGCCAGCTCGAAGCCGCGGTCCACCGGCAGACCAAGGAGCACGGCAAGAAGCTGGGGGAGATCCTGGTCGGGATGGCGGTGATCACCCAGGCGGACCTCGAGCGCTACATGCGCGTACAGATCGAAGAGTCGGTCTACTACCTGTTCACCTGGACGCAGGGCACCTTCAATTTCGAGTCCGACGTTCGGCCCGAGCGCCAGGATTTCCTGGTCTCGATCACTCCCGAGTCGCTGCTCCTCGAAGGGGCGCGGCGCGTGGACGAGTGGAGCCTGATCGAAAAGAAGATTCCCTCGTTCGATTTGATCTTCGTGGTGGACAAGGACCGGCTCGCCATCAGCGAGGCGAAGCTGACGGACACGCAGCAGCGCATTCTGCCGCTGCTCGACGCGTCGCGCGACGTGAACCAGGTGATCGAAGACGCGGGCCTGGGCGAGTTCGAGATCGGGAAGGCGTTATACGGCCTGATCACGGCGGGCTTCGTGCACCGCGCCGGGCGCACGGCGTCTCCGGCGGACGCCCAGATCACCGACGCGCGGGTGGAAGAGCACCGCAATCTGGGCATCGCGTTCTACAAGACGGGGATGCTGGACGAGGCGGCGCGCGAGTTCCGCCGCGTGGCCGAGCTGCGCTCGGGGGAGGCGAACGCCCACTTCTATATCGGGCTCGTGGCGCTCAAGCAGGCGCGCTGGCGCGAGGCGATGGAGGCGTTGCGTCTGGCCGCGGAGAAGGGCGGCGGCCGACCGGCGGTGTTCCACAACCTCGGCTTCGCCTACGAGCAGCTGGGGCGGCTCGACGAGGCGGAGGCCGCTTACGGCGAGGCGGCGGCGCGCGCGCGGACCGACGCGAAGGTGTATCTGGGCTGGGGCGTCGTGGCGCTGAAGCGCGGCGACTACGGCGGCGCCGCCGGGCGGCTCGACCGCGCGCGGGAGTTGTTCGGGAAGGCGCCGCCGCCCGCCTGGTTCTGGGCCCGTTCGCTCGCCGCCGCGGGCGCGGGGGAATTCGAGCTGGCGCAAGATCTGGCGGAGGAGGGGGCGGAGGCCTACCCCTCCCACGCGGCGCTGCAGAACAATCTCGCGGTGCTGAAGGAGCTCTCGGGCGATCTGACGGGCGCCGAGGAGCTGGTGCGCGCCGCGCGCAAGAGCGAGCCGTCGCTCCCCCAGCTCTCGAAGAACCTCGGCGACCTGGCGTACCGAGGATCGCGCTACGACGAGGCGTGGGAGGCGTACAGTCGCGCGATCGAGCTCGCCCCCGACCTGGGGGACGACGTCTACTTCAAGCTCGGGAACATCGCGTACAAGCGGAACAGCCGCGAGCTCGCGGCCCAATTGTGGCGCAAGGCGCTCGAGATCAACCCGAAGCACGAGCTCGTCAAAGCCAATCTGGACACGTTGAGCGCGCTGTCGTGACGTCGGAGCAGGACGAGCGGGCGTTCCGGGCGCTCACGCGGAAGGTCACGCGGGCGCGCGGCCTCGCCTGCGACTCCTACAAGGACCGCTGCTTGCGCCGCCGCATTGCCGTGCGGATGCGCGCGCGCGGCGTCCACACCTTCGACGACTACGCCCGCCTCCTCGATCAAGACGCCCACGAGTACGACCTGCTCCTCGATGCGCTCACCATCAACGTCACCAAGTTCTTCCGCAACCTCGAGACGTGGCACGCGCTCGAGCCGTGGCTCGACGGGCTCTGGCAGGCGCGCCGGGGCGACGTGCGTGTCTGGTCGGCCGGATGCGCGTCGGGTGAGGAGCCCTACACGGTCGCCGTCGCGCTGGCGGAGGCAGCGCGCCGGCTCGGCCAGGCGTCGCTCTTCCCCCGGGCCCGCGTAGACGCGACCGATATCGACCGGACGAGCCTGGAGCGTACCGAGGCCGCCGAATATGCCGAGCCGGCGTTCACGGAGATGCCGCCCGAGCTGGTGCGCCGCTACTTCACCGCTCAGTCGCCGCGGCACCCGCTGCCGGAGCTGCGGCGCATCGTGCGCGTGCTCAAGCACGACCTGACGACCGAGCCCGCGCCCGCGCCGCCCTACGACCTGATCGTGTGCCGCAACGTCGTGATTTACTTCGACCGACCGATGCAGGAGCGCCTCTTCTCGCTGTTCGCGGAGGCGCTCGCGCCGGGGGGGATGCTGCTCCTCGGCAAGGTCGAGACGCTGTTCGGCCCGGCGCGGGAGCGCCTCGTGCTGGAGGAGCCACGCGAGCGGATCTATCGCAGGGCCGGCGCGTGAAGCCCCGGCAGCAGGAACCGCCGGCTCCGAAGGAGCGGATCGTCAAGGTGGCCGACTGGGCGGCCGAGCGGGGTGATGCCGTCATCGTCACGCTCGGCCTGGGGTCGTGCGTGGCGATCATGCTGCACGACCCGAATGTCGGTGCGGGCGCCATGGCCCATATCCTCCTGCCGTCGAAGAGCCTGGCCCGCGACGTCACCAACCTCGCCAAGTTTCCCGAGACCGCAGTACCGCTCCTAGTGGAACGACTCACCGCGCTGGGCGCCGAGCCGCGCCACCTCGTCGCCAAGCTGGCGGGCGGGGCGAGCATGTTCGCCCAGCTCATGACCCCGGGCTCCGTGCAGATGGGCGAGCGCAACATCGCCGCCGCGCGCGCCGTGCTGCGCCTCGCCGGGATCCCCGTGATGCGCGAAGCCGTGGGCGGCGGCGCGGGACGCTCGGTGCGGTTCTTCGTGGCTGACGGCCGGGTGGAGGTCCGATCGGTGGGCTCCGATGCCATCGTTCTCTGACCGCCGGCCCAGCGTCCTCGTCGTGGACGACAGCGCCTTGATGCGGCGCGTCCTCAGCGACGTGCTGGGTGGAGGGGAGGGCATCGCGGGGGCCGGTGAATTCCGCGTCGTGGGGACGGCGCGCGACGGGTTCGACGCGGTCCGCAAGGTCCATCAGTTCGACCCCGATGTCGTCACGATGGATCTGGAGATGCCGGAGCTGGATGGTCTGGGCGCGATCGGCTACATCATGTCGGAGGCGCCGCGCCCCATCGTGGTCGTGAGCGCGCACGCCGGCCCGGGCACGGGCGCGGCGATCCGCGCGCTCGAGCTGGGCGCCATGGAAATCGTCGCCAAGCCCGATGAAGCGAACCGCGCGGCGCTCGTGCGCATGGGGCCGGAGCTGCGCGCCGCCGTGCGCCGTGCGCTCGCGGCCGACGTGTCCCACGTGTCCGTGATGGTCCGACCGGCCGCTCCCCCGCGGCGCCCCCCCGAAGCGGGCCTGCGGGCGCGCGCGCGGTTCGCCGTGGCCATCGCGGCCTCCACCGGCGGACCCCGCGCCCTTGCGGAAGTGATCCCGCGCCTCGCCACCGGCCGCGGCGCCGCCGTGCTCGTCGTCCAGCACATGCCGCCCAAATTCACGCGCTCTCTCGCCGAGCGGCTCGATTCGCTGTCCGGGCTTCGGGTGGTCGAGGCCGACGACGGCGCGCCCGTAGTCGCCGACACGGCGTACGTGGCGCCGGGCGATTATCATATGCGGGTGCGCCGCGCCACCGACGGCCCTGTGATTGCGCTCGACCAGGAGCCGCCCGTGTGGGGCGTCCGTCCCGCAGCCGACCCGCTGTTCCGCTCCGTGGCCCAGGTGTTCGGCGCGCAGAGCGTCGGCGTCGTCCTCACCGGGATGGGACGCGACGGCGCGGAGGGCGTACGCGCGATCCGTGCCGCGGGCGGGGGCGGGATGGCCCAGGATCGGGGGTCGGCGGTGATCGCGGGCATGCCGACGGCCGCGGTGCAGCTCGGCGGCGTGGACGCGGTGTTCCCCCTTGGTGAGATCGCCGAGCGGATCGACCGCGAGCTCGTGGCGCGCGCGGCGGGCATCGGGGGGCGCTCGTGACGTGTTCCCAGGCTGAAGCCTGGGCCCGGCACAGCATGGTCCTAAAGGACATGGATATGCTTCAGCACTGCGCCTCACCGGGCCCACCCTTCAGGGTGGGAATCACGTGAGTAGGGGGTACTTGCTCGTCCGCGTCGACGGCAAGGCCTACGGCCTGCCGCTCGCCCGCGTGCTCGAGGTGGGCGACCTGGTCGAGGTGCTGGACGTGCCGCGCGCCTTGCCCGCAATGCGCGGGCTCACGCCGCTGCGCGGGCGGCTCGTGCCGGTCGTGCATCTCGGCGCGCTGCTGGGCGAGCGGACGCCGCCGCCGGAGCGCGGGCGCGCCGCGGTGCTCGTGACCCTCGGGGCAGGGGAAGGCACCCGGCACGTGGCCTTCGAAGTGGATGACGCGGACGACGTGGTGCGCGAAGCCCCACTGCCGGTGCCGCGGGGCGAGTCGCTGCCGTGGGCATCGGGGGTGGCGCGCCGCCGCGGGGCCCTCGTGCCGATCCTCGACCTGGACGCGCTGGGAGATCACATCGGATGACCACAGGCGACGACGTCCAACTCGTCACCTTCAAGGTGGCCGGCCAGGACCTGGCCTTCAACATCTTCCAGGTGGAGCGGATCCTCCGGTACGAGGCCCCCGCGCCGCTGCCCAAGGCGCCCGACTTCCTCGAGGGCGTGCTGCGCTACCAGGGCGTCGCCGTGCCGCTCGTGGATCTCCGCAAACGGCTCAGCGCGCCCGCGCCGCTGCGCGAGGAAACGCGCACGGTGATCCTCGAGTGGGAGGGCGGCAAGCTCGGCGTCATCGTGGACGCGGTCACCGAGGTGCTGCAGGTGGCCGCTCCCGAGATCACGTCGCCCCCGGCCATCGTGAAGGGCCTCGCCGCGGAGTACATCACCGGCTTGGTCGTGAAAGACGGGCGGACGATCATCGTGCTCAACACCGCGCGCCTGCTGTCATCGAAGGAAAAGCTCGCGCTCGAGGCGGCGGTCCGGGAACCGGTGAAGGCGTGATGGTCGACAGCCCGCTCCCGGCCCTGCGATCCGCGTACGAGGAGATCGCGCGTCGCCTCGAGACGGTCACAGGCGGCGCCGAGCGGGAGGCCGTGAAGCGCGAGATCATCGCCTACTTCAAACAGGTCGATTCGCTCATCGGGGAGCTGTCAGCGCTCAAGGAGGAGGTCCGCAAGCTGGTGGACCGCTTCAAGCAGGTCGCCGCGTCGACGGCGGAGGCGTCCGCGCCGGAATTCACGGGCACGCGCCCCGCCGTCCACGCCGACCACATCGGCGCGTCGACCTTCAACGAAAAGGGGTGGAGCCTCATCTCCCTCGGGGACTACGCGGGCGCGATCCAGGCGCTGCAGAAAGCGCTGCAGCTATCCCCGGGTGAGACGCAGGCGGAATCGCTCCTCGGGTGGGCGCAGATGCTGCACGAGGACTACGACGACGCGCTCGGCACCTTTCAGAAAGTCCTGATGAAGGAGCCGGCGAACTCGCTCGCCCGTATCAACGTCGGGTACATCTGTCTCAAGAAGCGCATCTTCGGCGAGGCCATCGAACACCTCTCGAAGGCGATCCGGCTCGACAACGACAAGAAGGCGACCCTTTACGCCCACTTCTATCTGGGGCTGGTCTACCTGCAGCGCGAGATGTACGAGGATGCCCAGACCTTCTTCCAGAAAACCCTCAAGCTCGGGCCGAACCTGATCGAGGCCTACTACGAGCTGGGGCGCGCCTACTGGTTCGCCGGCGACCACGACCAGGCGAAGCGAGCCTGGGAGGAGGGTCTCAAGGCGAATAAGTTCAATCCCTGGGGCAAGAAGTGTCAGGACACGCTGGCCCTCGCACTCCAGGGGCAGGAGCCGCCGCGCACCTAGGCCTCGTCTGGCTGCTGCTGCAGATCGGACCGCCCGTGGGCGTCACCGTGGGCCGCGTGACGGCGGTGGCCTGGCCGTCGCAACAAGCCCTGGCCGTCGGGCTCGCGCAGGCCGCCGAGGGAGCGGCGCCATTCCCGGGCGTCGGGCCGTTGCCCGAGCGTCCCATCCGCCTTATTCTCGCTCCCACGCGCGCTACGTTCGATTCGCTGACGGGCGGTCGGCTGCCGGGCTGGAGCGAAGGTGCCGCGTTCCCGGACCGCAGCACGGTCGTGCTGCTGTCCGAGCGTCCGAGCGTCCGACTCTCCGCCGCTCTCAGACACGAGCTCGCCCACCTGGCGCTGCGCGCGCGCGTACGCCGCGCGCTGCCGCTCTGGTTTGAGGAAGGGTACGCAGCCGTGGCGGCCGGGGAGTGGGACCGCCTCGACGCCCTGAGGCTGAATTGGCAGGTGGCGCGCGGCGTCGAGCTCGATCTCGACGAGTTGGACCGGACGCTCCGCAGCGAT
>Ga0209160_1000547_pt1 | contig 31132 bp, 26 predicted proteins | sample GraSoiAngelo_153_FD_186167 | JGI IMG/M metagenome (GOLD analysis project Ga0209160, IMG submission 186167) | Grasslands soil microbial communities from the Angelo Coastal Reserve, California, USA - 14_1009_12_40cm (SPAdes) (version 2) | ecosystem: Environmental > Terrestrial > Soil > Grasslands ...
CTACGCGTTCGCGCAAGAGGCCTACCTCAGCCACAAGCTCAGCCAGCAGGCGGCAGACCTCAGGCACCAGAACGTAGTCATCGCGAGCCAGAACCAGGGCTATAAGAAGGACGTGCAGGCGATCACGTCGGGCTCCGCGAACGAGGAGGAGGCGCGCCTGAACGGCTATGCGAAACCCAACGAGCGCACGTTCCTGGTCACAACACCGCCGAGTCCATCACCGACGCCGGCCGCGTCGCCGTCAGCCACGCCGACGCACTGACGGACCGCGCTCCCACCCTACCCTCCCCCTGAAGGGGGAGGCGTGAAGGAGGGGTATAATTCAATCGCGGAGTGGAGCAGCGGCAGCTCGTCGGGCTCATAACCCGAAGGTCGTCGGTTCGAATCCGACCTCCGCAACTCTTTATCCCCTAGCCAAGCCTCGTGACGGCGAGCACGTCTGAGAAGTCGTCCGTCCACACCGGGAAATGCGGGTCCGCGCGCAGTGCGGCCCATCCCGGCCGCTCGGGTAGGTCGCCCAGGTTGCCTGGGTCCGCGGCCATCACCAACCAGGCCGAAACGAACTTCCCCGCCGCCGCCTCCGCGGGCGTTATCACCACGTCGGTGCGCATGAACGACACGAGAGCGAGGGCCGCTGCCTCGCCGGCCAGGACGGAGCTGACGTCGATGTACTTGTTCGACACGTTGAACAGAAGCACGCCACCAGGGCGAAGCTTGCTCATGTACAGCTGGACCGCTTCACGGGTGAGCAGATGGACCGGGATGGCGTCACCGCCGAACGCGTCGATGACGATCAGGTCGTAGCTGTGGTCGGCAGCCTTCGCGATCGTCAGGCGCGCGTCGCCGGGGACGATGACGGCTGATGGCGTGCAGTCGCGCAGGAACGTGAAGAGCGCCGGGTTCTGAGCGATGCCGATCACGACCGGGTCGATCTCGTAGTAGGTCCACTTCTGCTGGGGCTGCGCGTAGCACGCCATGGCGCCCGCGCCCAGCCCGATCACGCCGACGTTCCACGACGCGTCCACCGGTTGCTCGGCGTTGAAGAAATCGCCGACGGGACCAGTGCCGAAGTAATAGGAAGCCGGGACGTCACGGACTCGAGGATCGGTGAGCTGGATGCCGTGAATCACGCCGCCATCGATCAGCTCGTGGCGCGTCGCGCCCGGATCCGTCACCACCTTGTGCACTCCGAAGAAATCACGCTGCTGGAAGATCGCGGGCTGCGAGCCGATGGGGACAAGGCTGAGCAGCAGCATCGATGTCGCGGTCAGTCCGAAACGCACCGGGCGCCACGAGAACGCGGCCGAGACTACGGCGGGAATGGCGAATACGATCAGCACCCGGACCAGGTCGGCCGCGGTCGCGGCGCTCGTGACCACAACGCGGTCGAGGGTCGCCAGAACACCTGAGGCCGACAGCAGCCCTACGCCGAGCAAAAGAAATGCGGCAAGGCCTGCGGGCAGCGCAATGTCGAAAAGACGCGATCGCCGGTCGTCGCTCTTGATGAGTGCAGGCCTGAGGAGCGCGGCGCCGATGATCGCGATCGGGTACTCGAAGAAATCGTTGAACACCACCGGTGCGACGACGGCTGTGAGCAGGCCGCCGGTCGCGCCACCGACCGCCAGCCACCAGTAGAACTCGGTGAGGTGTCGCGCATTCGGGCGGTCGGCGGCAAGCTCACCATGACAAAGCAGCGCGGCGAGGAAGAAAGCGCCGAAGTGGAGGAGTGCCAGCGCCCAGAAGGGCCCTCCTCCCCCGAGCAGGATCAGGCCCAGAACCGGCAGCGCATAGAACGGAAAGATCCGGTTGAGCCAGCGGCGAGGAATCAACGGCCTGCGGGCGAACACGATGGCGAACGAAAAGAGGTACAGCGCCAGCGGGATGACCCACAAAAGAGGGAGGGGTCGGATCGCGGTGGTGAAGTAAGAGGTGACCGCCAGCATCCAGGTCGATGGCACAGCCGCCAGCAGCACCCAGCGGAGACGTCGCGACCAGGTGATCGGTGTGATGGATTTGTCGTCGACGCTGCCGGCCTGGCTTGCCCCGGCGATCGGTCGTGGTGCGGCGGGCAAGTCACCCGCTCTCGATCGCGCCCACGCCAGCAACCCAAGACAGATCGCGACCAACACCAGGAAGGCGACGTAGCCCCCGACCCACGCCTGCGCTTGGGCGTGCAGGCCGAGGTGCGGTTCGATCAAAGCCGGATAGGAGAGCAGGCCGAGGGCGCTCCCCAGGTTGCTCGCGCGATAAAGGAAGTACGGGTCGGCCGCTTGCGGGTGGCCGGTCCGCGAGAACCAGTGCTGCACCAACGGCGACGTTGTCGAGACTACGAAGAAAGGCAGCCCCACCATCACCGAAAGCAGCACGACCAGGTACCCGACCGGGCTTCCTGTGGTGGGCGGGTTCCACCCCGGGATCAAGTGGATCGGCAGCACGGTGATGGGCAGCAGCAGCACCACGCCGTGCAGCACCGCCTGCCAGCGCCACTGAAGCCGGATGGCGAGCCAGTGGGAGTAGCCATATCCGACGAGGAGGACGATCTGGAAGAAGAGCACCGAGGTCGTCCACACGGCCGGCGTGCCGCCGACGACGGGCAGCACCATCTTCGCGACCATGGGCTCCACGAGGAACAGGAGGAAGGCGCTGGCGAAGATGCAGAGGGCGAAAACGGCGATCACCACGATCCAGATCGCTGGAGGCCTGTCGGAAGGCTGTGTCGGCGGGCTGCTCAAGGCCGGGTATATTCTGCGGCACCAACTTCGCAGTCCAGCCACGAAGCCGCCTCTACGGCTTCGGGTCATTCGAGGAGATCGGTTGAACAAGAGAAAGCGTGTCGCGATCGCGAAGCACCGGCGAAAGAAGGCCAAGCTCAAAGCAAGAGCGCTGGCTGCGAAGTAGGCTTTGTCTCGGCGCCGGGGTGCCGTAGCTCAGGCGGTAGAGCGCGCGACTCATAATCGCGTTGTCGGTGGTTCGAGTCCACCCGGCACCACCATGCCCTCCCCCCACACGACAGACGCCTCCCACCCTGTACTGCTTGGGCTCCGCCGATCCGGGCTGATCGCGCCTGCGGATCGCGTGCTGGTGGCGGTTTCGGGTGGACCCGACAGCACGGCACTGCTGCTCGCGCTCGCAGCTGACGGGAACACTGTCGTCGCCGCGCATTACGACCATGCCCTGCAGCCGACCTCCGGACTGGTGGCCGAGCACGTGGGCACGCTGTGCCGGCGCCTCGGCGTCGAATCGCTGATCGAGCGGAGGGATCGCCCGCTGCCGCGAGGCTCGGTCCAGGCCGCCGCGCGCACGCTTCGTTACGACTTCCTGGAGCGCGCTCGCATTCGGGCGAGTGCTGACGTGGTCGCCATCGCGCACACGGCGGACGACGTGGTCGAGGGCGTGGTGCTGCATCTATTGAGGGGCTGCGGGTTGGCCGGCCTGCGCGGCATGCCCGCGCGGCGCGGGGTGTTCGTGCGGCCGCTACTCGCTGTCTGGCGGCGTGAGGTCGTGGACTACCTGGACCAGCGTGGCATCGAGCCGCTCGAGGACCCCGCAAACTCCGACCCCGCTTATGCGCGGGTGCGGGTGCGGCTCGATATCCTCCCCGCGCTGGAGCGTGACCGGCCCGGAATCGTGCAGCGCTTCCACGGCGCAGCCACCCGCGCCGCCGCGCTCCAGGAAACGCTGGCAGAGACCGCCGCCAGGACGCTCAAGGGCGGCTCGACCACGCGCGCCGTAGTCGCCGCGGCGCCCACTCCGGTCGCGGTTGAGCTCATGAAGCAGCTCTACGCACAGGCCGGAGGCGCACAGCCCGCGTTGTCGCGGTCGCACCTGACGGCGATGCTTCGGCTCGCCGAGCCTGGTCGTGGAGGTCGAGGGTTGGACCTACCTGGCGGACTGCGTTTACGTATCGTGGGGGAGACCATGCAGGTCGTGCCCCGCGAAACAGAACACAGGCCCGCTCCTCGACTTGACGTTTCGATGTGCAACGGCTGCGGTGACGTCACCGCAACGCACCTCAAGCCTGGGCTGCATCTGCGCCTCGGCTATCGCCGTCCCGGCTTGACGATGCGTCCTCTGGGCGGCCGCGGAACGCGCAAGCTCCAGGACATCTTCGTCGACGCTCGCGTGCCTCGCGAGGACAGGGACGCGTGGCCGCTGGTTTTCGCAGGCGATGCGCTAGTTGTCGTCCCCGGGATCGCGGTTTCAGAAGAGATGGCGGCTCGCGCGGGTGAAACGTCGCAGCACGTAACAGTCAGTGGTATCCCAGCTAAAGTAGAATCGCTTAACAGTCTTCCAGGAGTGCCCACTTGAGCCGCTTTCCCCGCTCCAGCCTGTTTTATTTCGCACTGGTCGTCGTACTCGGCCTGGTCCTCTGGTTCACGTGGCAATCGTTCCAGGGCAATCAGACCTCGACCGAATGGTCTTACTCGAACCTGATCACTCAGGCGGCTGCCGGCAACGTCAAGGAAGTCGACATCAAAGGCACTGAGGGCGTCGCGACCGAGGTCAACGGGGCCAAGCACAATGTCACGCTGCCCGACTGCTCGGGCGGGGCGGGTTGTGCTTTTGCTGACACGCTCCTGGCGGACAAGACAACAAGCGGCGATGGGGTGATCGTCAAGTTCCAGCAGGCCAACAGCGCGAACTACCTGCTCAGCGTGCTGGTCCCCAACATCATCCTGGTCGTGCTGATCGCGGCTTTCATGTGGTGGGTGCTGCGCCAGACGCAAAGCGGCAACAACCAGGCGATCTCATTCGGAAGGTCGCGCGCGCGAATGGTCGCCGGCGACAAGCCCGCGATCACATTTGCGGACGTCGCCGGCGTGGACGAGGCCAAACAGGAGCTGAGCGAGATCGTCGAGTTCCTCAAATATCCCGAGAAGTTCGTCGCCCTCGGCGCCCGCATCCCCAAGGGCGTCCTTCTTGTGGGGCCCCCCGGCACCGGAAAGACCCTGCTGAGCAAGGCCGTCGCCGGTGAGGCGGGGGTACCGTTCTTCTCGATCTCAGGCTCGGAGTTCGTCGAGATGTTCGTCGGCGTCGGCGCCAGCCGCGTGCGCGATCTGTTCGACCAGGCGAAGAAGAACTCGCCGTGCATCGTGTTCGTGGATGAGATCGACGCCGTCGGCCGCCAGCGCGGCGCGGGTCTGGGCGGTGGCCACGACGAGCGCGAGCAGACCCTCAACCAGCTGCTCGTCGAGATGGACGGATTCGACACCAATACGCATGTGATCATCATCGCCGCCACCAACCGCCCGGACGTCCTCGACCCGGCATTGCTTCGGCCGGGTCGCTTCGACCGCCACGTGACCCTCGACCGTCCCGACATCAAAGGCCGCCGGTCGATCCTCGACGTGCACGCGCGCAACAAGCCGCTCGACTCGACTGTGGACCTCGAGGTGCTTGCGCGACAGACGCCCGGCTTCAGCGGCGCCGACCTCGCGAACCTCATCAACGAGGCCGCCATCCTCGCGGCGCGAGGCAACAAGAAGGTGATCGGCATGGGCGAGCTCGAGGAAGGCATCGAACGCGTGGTGGCCGGCCCGGAAAAGAAGAGCCGGCGCCTATCCGAGCACGAGAAGGAGATCGTCGCGTACCACGAGGTGGGGCACGCGCTGGTCGCCAAGTCGCTGCCCAAATGCGACCCCGTGCACAAGGTGTCGATCATCTCCCGCGGGCAGGCGCTCGGTGTCACGTGGTACTTGCCGACAGAGGACCGCTACCTCACCAGCAAGGCCGAGCTGCTCGACAACGTCGCCGCAGCGATGGGCGGTCGCGTGGCGGAGGAGATCGTCTTCGGCGATGTGACGTCGGGAGCGGAGAACGACATCCAGAAGGTTACGCAGATCGCGCGGCGCATGGTCACGCAGTGGGGCATGAGCGAGAAGCTCGGTACGGTGACGATGGGACACAAAGAAGAGCTGGTGTTCCTCGGGCGCGACCTCGGCGAGCAGCGCAACTACTCCGAGGAGGTTGCCGCCGTCATCGATGAGGAGATCCGCGCCATCGTCAATCACGGCTACCAGACCGCGAAGGTCATCCTGACCGCGCAGCGGCACCAGATGGACGCCGTGGTCGAGCAGTTGAAGATGGTCGAGACGCTCACCTCGCAGCAGCTCGATGAGATCCTCTCGCGCGCGGACGAGCCGAGCGTGGTCGCCTCTTCGGGCGCTTCAGCCTCCTAGGCCTCCAAACCTACGGACCTCGTCCTAGCGGGCCGGGGCAACCTCGGCCGGAGCCTGGCGCGCGCGTGGCGTCGCGCAGGGCATCGCGTGCAGATGGTGCAGGCCCGAGGCGGCGTGCCATCGCTGGTACGCGGTCTCCGCCCTGGTTCGACCGTTTTTCTGACCGTTCCGGACGGCGCCATCGCGACGTTTGCGCGCGACATCGCCAGGGCTGATGCGTTGCCGCCAAGCGTGGCCTTCGTGCACTGCAGCGGCGCCCTTGGGCTGGGCGTGCTCGGCCCGTTGGGGTCGGCGCACGCCGTCGGCTCGTTCCATCCCCTGCAGTCATTTCCGAAGCCGCGGGCGCCAGAGGCGTTCCGAGGCAGCCTGGTGGGTATCGACGCCAGCACGGTGCCGCTCCGACGCCGGCTGGAGCGCCTCGCCCGAGACCTGGGCGCCAAGCCGCGGAGCGTCGCCGAGGCCGAGCGCGTCATCTATCACGCGGCGGCGGTGTTCGCCTCCAATTACCTGGTCGCTCTCGCGGGAGTGGCGGTCGAGCTGCTGGAGTCGATCGGCTGGAGCGAGGGCGATGCGGTTGCGGGCCTGGTTCCGCTGATGGAAGGGGCGCTGGAGGAGGTGGCGCGGCGTGGTCCCGTTGGAGCCCTCACGGGCCCGATACGGCGCGCCGACGTGGAGACCGTCACGCGCCACCTGGAGGGGCTGGCCGATGGGCCGGCAGCGGACCTTTATCGTATGCTCGGCCGGATCGCGCTCGAGCTCGCGACCGAAGCGGGGCTGGAACCCGCCGCGGCCCGGCGCGTGAACAGGGCGCTGACCCGAAATGTGGCAGCGACCCGAAGGAGACGTCAGAGATGACGACCGTTCTGGATGTCCAGCGGTTCAAGGAAGAAGGCCAGCGTTTTGCCGTGCTCACGGCCTACGACTACCTGAGCGCGAAGATCCTCGACGAAGCCGGCATACCCATCCTTCTCGTCGGCGACAGCCTGGGCATGGTCATGCTCGGCTACCCGACCACGCTGCCGGTGACCATGGACGAGATGATCCATCACGCCAAGGCGGTTGCACGTGGCGCGCACCAGGCGCTGCTGGTCGGGGATATGCCGTTCATGTCGTATCACGCATCGGTGGAGCAGGCGATCACCAGCGCTGGGCGATTCATCCAGCAAGGCGGCATGCACGCGGTGAAGCTCGAGGGCAGCGGCCGTATCGTCGAGATCACGCAGCGGCTGACCGGCATGGGGATCCCGGTCATGGGACACCTTGGTCTGACCCCACAGTTCGTCCACCAGATGGGCGGCTTCAAGGTCCAGGGCAAGAGCGACAAGCAGGCGGCGCGCATCCTTTCCGACGCCAAGGAGCTCGAGCAGGCGGGAGCGTTCAGCATCGTTCTGGAGGGTGTGCCTGCGGATCTCGCGACCCGGGTGACGAAGGCGCTGCGAATCCCGACCATCGGCATCGGGGCGGGCCCCGGGACCGACGGGCAGGTGCTCGTTTTCCATGACCTGCTCGGATTGACCACCGGCAAGGCGCCGAAGTTCGTCAAGCGGTACGCAAACCTGGCCGAGGAGATCACGCGCGCGGCCCAGACCTACGCGCAGGAGGTCGGCGATGGGACTTTCCCGGGCCCGGAGCACTCGTACTCGGCCAACGGATCCAGTGCGCCGGCCAAGACCAAGCTCGATGAGGTCAAGTACGGCTCGAGCGTCTAGTCCTCAACCGCCGATCGCGATCGCGACTCCGGCCTTCATGCGGGACATGGCCCGCGGCTGGCGCGTGGACGGCTCCTCGATCGGGCTCGTTCCGACCATGGGAGCCCTCCATGCCGGCCATATGAGCCTGGTCGATGCGGCGCGGCGTGAAAACGACCGGGTGGTCGTCAGCGTGTTCGTGAACCCGATCCAGTTCGGACCGGGCGAGGACCTCGCGCGCTACCCGCGGAGTCCGGAACGCGACCTGTCGTTGCTCCGGGCCGCTGGCGTCGACGCGATGTACAAGCCGTCGGTGGCGGACATGTACCCGCCCTCGGCGAGCACGCGAGTGATCGTGCATGACGTTGCAGACGCGCTTGAAGGGGCGGCCCGGCCTGGGCACTTCGAAGGCGTAGCCACCGTCGTCACCAAGTTGTTCGCTGCCACCTGCGCCGATCGCGCGTACTTCGGCCAGAAGGACGCGCAGCAGGTTGCAGTCATCCGACGCCTGGCCTCAGATCTCGACCTCGCGGTTGAGATACGGGTTTGCCCGACAGTCCGCGAGGATGACGGACTGGCGCTGAGCTCGCGAAACGCGTATCTCAGCCAGCCCGAGCGCCAGGCCGCGGTTTGCCTCAGCCGCGCTCTCGGCAGGGCCTTTGAGGCGTATGGACGCGGGGAGCGGAATCCTGACCGGCTGCGGGCCATCTTGCGCGAGGTCATCGAGGCCGAGCCCCTCGCGGAGCTGGACTATGCGGAATTGGTCGACCCGCTCACTTTCTCGACGCCTGGGAGCCTGGCGGTGCTGGCCGTTCGCGTCGGCAAAACCCGGCTGATCGACAACCACGACCTGAGGCTGCCGTATCCTGGATAAACCGGAGTTCTGACGTACAATGTCACTCCGTTTGGCGTAGGCCGTTAATGACGACCAAGAACCACACCAATAATCCTTAGGGGGTACACGTATTTGTCCACAGAGTCCGGTGTCGTCCTGAAAGAACAAGAGGAGGCGACCGAAAGGGACTCGTCAGCGGCGATGACCATGGAGGACTACCTCCATTACGACCAGGAGGCCTTCAAGACCCCCAACCACGGGGACATCGTCGATGGAATCGTGGTGCGCGTCGACCCCGACGAGGTGCTGGTCGACATCGGCGCCAAGGCGGAAGGGGTCATATCCAGCAAGGAGCTTGGCTTGCGCGGAGAGGTCGAATCGATCGGCCTCGAGCCGGGCGACCTCATCAAGGTCTACGTCCTGCAGCCCGAAAACGAAGAGGGCAACGTCGTCCTCAGCCTGCGGCGCGCGCGTGCTGAGACCACGTGGCTGGTGGCGGCCGAGAAGCAGACCGATGGCTCGGTCATCGAAGCTGACGTCCGCGAGCAGAACAAGGGCGGCCTTATCGTCAATGTGCTCGGGCTCCGGGGCTTCCTGCCTTCGAGCCAGGTCGCTCGGGCTTATGCGGGCAACCTCGAGTCGCTGGTGGGCCAGCGCATCCCCGTCAAGATCCTCGAGGTCAACCGCAAGCGCAACCGGCTGATCGTCAGTCAGAAGGCGGCGGAGGACGAGGATCGCGCACGCAAGCGTGAGGAGCTGTTCAGCCGCCTGCAGATGGGCGCGACCGTCAAGGGGACGGTTTCGGGCATCACGTCTTACGGCGCCTTCGTCGACATCGGCGGCGCGGACGGCCTGATCCACATCTCGGAGCTGTCGTGGGATCGAGTCTCGAAGGTCACGGACGTTGTGCAGCTCGGAGAAGAGGTGACCGTCAAGGTCATCAAGCTCGACCCCGAGCAGACCCGGATATCGCTCTCCTTGCGTCAGCTGCAGCAGGATCCGTGGGAGAAGCTGGTGCAGTCGATGCCGATCGGCTCGATCGTCGAGGGCCAGGTCACCAAGACCAAGAAGTACGGGGCCTTCCTCCAGATCATGGTTGGGATCGAGGGCTTGCTTCACATCTCGGAGCTGTCGTGGGACCACGTGGAGCGGACCGAGGACGTGCTCAAGGTCGGGGAGACCCTGCAGGTGAAGGTGATCGGGATCGACACCGCACGCCGGCGGATCTCGCTCAGCCTCAAGCAGCTGTCGGCGCCGCCCGCGAGCCTGGCCGCGAGCCGTGGCGACCGCCGGGACGAGTACGACGACATGAGGGACGAGTCCTAGCCGGACTCGGTCTGCCGGCTGGGGTCCTTAACAGGCTGGGTTGTCGGCCCTCTTCTCGCGTGATTGACTGACTCGCGGTAGGTCTCGGTCGGCTCGGGGGAGGGGAGGGCCCCGGTGGGCCTCTGATTTTTCGGCTAGGCGCCGATTTCGGTCAGGCGCTGGCGGGCGGGCGCGAAGAATGGATCGATGAGCAGTGCTTGTTTATACGCGTGGCGAGCTGCGGCCACGTCTCCGAGCTTCCGTTCCGCGTCGCCCAGGTCGAGATAGAGTTGAGGCTCCGTTTCGCCGAAGTCGGCCGCTCGCTGCAGCTCCGCCACCCCGGCTCGCGCGTCGCCCGACGCGCCCAGGCTCAGACCCCAGTCCCATCGGTATCGAGCCTGGAGTGGATCGAGCATCACCGCCAGGTCTGGCCTTGCCTGCGAATACTTCGCGTCGGCCAACACAGGCAGCACACCTATCGCGATCGCGGCGAGCGCCAGCGCCACCGCGCCGACTGATCGCGCAGCGTTACGCATCGGTGCGCCGTCCGCCGACTGAGGTGCTGGTGAGGATCCCGTCTCCGCGACGCGAACGGCCGACCACGCAGTGCCCGCCAGCAGCCAGAAAGCTCCTGTCGCGGGCGCCCAATCGAAATTGAAGATCACCCAGACGGTGTAGCCGATGCATGCTGAGCCGATTGCCGCCACAGAGTCGCTGAAGCGATATCGCCAAACGCCGGCGAAGAGGATGAAAAGAATCCAGCCCAGCGCCACGACGCCGATGACACCCTGAGTGGCCGCGACCTCGAGGATGCCGGAATGCGTCCGGTCATAGGTGATCCCAGGCGCCCAATCCGCACTCAAGAATCGACCGAATCCAAGTCCTGTCGCGTCCTCGCCCCAACCCGTGAGAGGTCGGGCCACGATCATCCGTAGCGCGTCGGGCCAAAGCTGAAGCCGGCTTCGGGCGGGATCGTTGTTGAGAAGGTTGAGCGGGCCGGCCACGATCAACCACAGCCCGACCGCCAGCAGTGCGGCTGACGCCACCGCCGAAATGCCTATCCAGAGCCGTCGTCGAAACGCAAAGGCAAGCAGCGCAAGGCAGCCCGCAAGAGCTCCGAGCCCACCGCTGCGAGACGTCGAAACGACGAGCCCGCCCGCCATCACGGCGGCGCCGAGCCACCAGGCCACGAAGAAGCGATCGCGCCGAAACCCGCGAGCGACCGCGAGCGGAAACGCCATCGATATCAGCGCGCCGAGGAGGTTGGCGTTGCCGACGTTCCCGTCGGGCCGAAAGGTGACGCCACCCGCCGTTTGAAGCAGGGCCTCAAGGCTCGCGACCGAGGTGCCGAAGACGAAGGCCGCCACCGTCGCCTCACGTGAACGTTCGTCGCGTAGCAGCCAAACCGGTACCGCGAGCAGGCCCAGGTAGCTCAACCGAATCGGCAAAGACTCGTACCGTGTGTAGGCACCGGCCAGGCTGAGCGGCCAGGACACGGAAAAAGCAAAGGCAAGGAAGGCGGCAGCCGCGGCCGCGAGCAGGGGCAGTCGAAGGCGCCCCAGCCCGGGCCCTCCTGGCAGCAGGAGTACCAGCCCTGTGCCGATGCAGGCGCCGACGATCACGATCGACGCTCGAGGCAAGATGAAGGAGTCGATCAGATTGGGTATAAAGACCGTCGGCAGGGCCAATGCGACGGCGGCCGGCAGATAGGTGCCGAGGCGCTCAAGAATCGGTCTCATAGCGCCTCCGCCTTAAAGAAATCCGATGGCTGAGTTGGACGCTATATTAGAAGCGAAGGTGCCTCGAGGCACCCGACCAAGAATCGAGGAGGTGCTGGCCCCACCTAGGTAACCCGGAGTCCAGGAGGAAGAAGGATCTTGTATCCGTTTGAACGATTTACTGAGCGAGCCAAGAAAGTTCTGACCCTCGCTCAAGAAGAAGCAGAACGATCGCACCACAGCTATATCGGAACCGAGCACTTGCTCCTGGGCCTGCTCCGCGAAGGTGAAGGCCTGGCCGCCAAGGTCCTCAACAACCTTGGTGTCGAGATCGGCAAGGTCCGCCAGACGATCGAGTCCGTGCTCGGTCGCAACGAGCGGATCATCATCCAGCAGATCATCCCGACGTCACGCGTCAAGAAGGTCATCGAGATCTCTTTCGAGGAAGCGCGACGGATGGGTCACAACTACGTGGGCACAGAGCACCTTTTGCTTGGCCTTCTGATCGAAGGTGAGGGTATCGCCGCCCACGTGCTGGAAGATCTCGGCGCGACCCTGGAGAAGGTGCGCTCGGAGATCGAGCGTTTGCTTCACGACTCCAGCGCCGAGACCGAAGCAGAGCCGGCTCCGAAGAAGCCCTCCAAGACGCCGCTCCTCGACCAGTTCGGCCGCGACCTGACCGAGCTCGCGCGGCGGAATCAACTCGACCCCGTGATCGGGCGCGAGACCGAGATCGAACGCGTCATCCAGATCCTCAGCCGGCGGACGAAGAACAACCCGGCCCTCATCGGCGAGCCTGGAGTTGGCAAGACCGCCATCGCCGAGGGCCTCGCCCAGCAGATCAACCTCGGCAACGTGCCCGAGTCGCTGCAGCACAAGCGCGTGCTCACGCTCGACATGGGCGCCCTGGTCGCCGGCACAAAATATCGAGGCGAATTCGAAGAGCGACTGAAGAAGATCCTCGACGAAATCCGCTCGAGCCGTGAGGTTGTGCTGTTCATCGACGAGCTGCACACTCTGGTCGGCGCAGGCGCAGCGGAAGGCGCGATCGACGCGGCCAACATCTTGAAGCCAGCGCTTGCTCGCGGTGAGATCCAGTGCATCGGCGCGACCACGCTCAACGAGTACCGCAAGTACATCGAGAAGGACGCCGCTCTCGAGCGCCGCTTCCAGCCCGTGTTCGTCGACCAGCCGACGCTGGCCGAGACGATCGACATCCTCAACGGTGTGAAGTCGCTGTACGAGAAGCACCACCGCGTGACGATCACCGACTCCGCGGTCCACTCAGCCGCGGTTTTGAGCGACCGCTACGTGAGCGATCGCGCACTGCCCGACAAGGCCATCGACTTGATCGACGAGGCATCAGCCCGCGTGCGCATGAAGCTGACGACCACGCCCGACGAGCTGAAGGAGCTCCAGAAGGAGATCAAGAAGCAGCGCTCGGATCAGGACGAGTCTGTCAACAAGCAGGACTTCGAAGCCGCGGCAAGCGTTCGCGACAAGGTCAAGAAGCTGCAGGACAAGCTCGCCCTCAAAGAGGCGGCGTGGCGCGACAAGCTCGGGGAAACCGTCCCCGAGGTCAGCGAGGAGGACATCGCGCAGATCGTGGCCGCGTGGACGGGTGTTCCCGTCTCGCGACTGGTCGAGGAAGAGACGTCGCGGTTGCTGCGCATGGAAGACGAGCTGCACAAGCGAATGGTCGGCCAGGACGAGGCCATCAAGACCGTCTCGCAGGCAGTCCGCCGCGCGCGCGCGGGCCTCAAGGATCCGCGCCGCCCGATCGGATCGTTCATCTTCCTCGGCCCGACTGGAATCGGAAAGACTGAGCTCGCACGCGCGCTTGCCGAGTACCTGTTCGACTCCGAGGACTCCTTGATCAAGCTCGACATGTCGGAGTTCATGGAACGTCATACGACGGCGCGGCTCGTCGGTTCACCGCCGGGCTATGTCGGCTACGACGAGGGCGGCCAGCTCACGGAAGCCGTGCGACGGCGGCCTTACTCGGTGATCCTGTTCGACGAGATCGAGAAGGCGCATCCCGAGGTGTTCAACATGCTGTTGCAGATCCTCGAGGATGGCCGGCTCAGCGACGCGAAGGGCAAGGTCGTGAACTTCGCGAACACCGTGATCATCATGACTTCAAACCTGGGCATCCGCGATGTCAACCAGGCGGGTACCTCGCTAGGTTTCCAGCCGGCGGTTGTGGACGAGTCGGATGAGGTCGAGCGGCGCCACAAGAACACCAAGGAAAAGATCGACGAAGAGCTCAAGCGGATGTTCCGTCCGGAGTTCCTCAACCGGGTCGATGCTGTCGTTGTCTTCAAGAGCCTGACGACTCAGCAGATCCGGCAGATCGTCGACTTGCAGCTTGCGAAGCTCGGCAAGCATCTCGTCGAGATGCAGATCACGATCGAGGTGACCGACGCGGCGAAGGACCTGCTCTCGAAGGAGGGCTACGACCGGATCTACGGTGCGCGCCCTCTGCGGCGCGTGATCACAAACCGGATCGAGGACCAGCTGTCGGAGCACCTGCTGCGCGGCAAGATCGCTCGCGGCGACACGGTGCAGATCGATGTCGAGGGCGAGGACGGACTCAAGTTCACGCCGACCAAGCACCGTCACAAGGAACCCGCCGGCACCGGAGCCGCCGCCAAGCCCTAGGACGCCCGCGCCGATCAAACGGTCTTAACAACCTGGGTTGGTGATGGCACACGCCTGGATTAAGTTCGTTCCGTCAGGCTTGGTTGGGCTCGGGGGAGGGGAGGGCCCCGCAAGGGGTGGGCGGGGGATTTTGGGGCTAGTCCTTCAGCCAGCCTTCCATTCCGCGTGAGAGGTGGGCGGGCGTGGTCTGGGTCTTGATCAAGTAGTCGAGCGCTCCCATGCGCAGGCCCCGCTCGATGAGCTCCTTCTCGCTGTAGTTGGACAGGATCACAACCGGCAGACGCTCGGTCTTGGGATCCTCACGCAACGCCTCGAGGACCCCAAATCCATCGAGCTTGGGCAGCCGTATGTCGAGGAAGACGATATCGGGCGGGTGATCGCGCGCGGCGGCTACAGCCTTCTCGCCATCCGACACCACATCGACGTCGTAGCCGTCCAGCTCGAGCTTCAGCTTGTACATCTGCGCCACCGACGGGTCGTCTTCTACGAAGAGGACGCGCACCCGATCACGGCCGGCGCGAGATTCGTCGACCACCTCGCCCACCGACCTGAGCGTACGCCTGGCGCCAATCAGCCGTGCGCCACGGCAAAATGGAGCTCACAGTGAGCGCCCCGGCACCCCTTCGCTTGCGCCCACTCGAGGTCGGCGACGTTCTCGATGAAACCTTCCGCATCTACCGCCGCCATTTCGTTCTCTTCGCGGGCATCTCGCTGATCCTGGCCATCCCGTCCGCCGGGCTTCAGGGGTACGGCTTTTTCTCGCTCTTCAACAATCTCTTCAAGGCGGTCAATCCTGGGCAGACTTTCGACTTCAACACCCTGACGCCCACTCTGGTCGTGCTTGGCATCGGCTTTCTGGTCAATCTCTTGCTGTCGCCTTTCATTTACGGCGCTGTGATCAATGCCGTTTGCGAATCGGCGCAAGGCCGGCCGGTCACCTTCTGGGGGGCGTTGGAAGGAGTGTGGCGGCGTTATTTCCCCATCCTCGGCTACGTGTTTCTATTCGAATTGATGGCCCTGCTCTTCTGCCTTTTCCCACTATGGATTTGGATCGCCGTGGGTTGGATCGCAGTGCTGCCGGTGATGTTCATCGAGAAGGTTGGACTGGGCGCCGCGATGAGTCGCAGCTGGCGCCTGGTGGAGGGCCGTTGGTGGCGGACCTTCCTGATCCTGTTCCTGGTGATCCTCGTCTGGTACTTCGCGCGTGTGGCATTGGAGGCTTTCGTTGGCCTGGCGGACCTGTTGATCGGGGTCGTCGCGTCCAGCTACCTGGTCCTGGCCATTTCGCAAGGTGCCGGCCTGCTCATCGCCGCGCTCGTCAATCCCATCATCCAGATCGCAGTGGTTCTCATCTACTTCGACCTCCGCGTGCGGCGCGAAGCCCTCGATCTGTTTCAACTCGCGCAGCACGTGTCTTCGACACAACCCGCGTGAGACCGAGCTGAGGGCGCGCGTCGCCGTCAAGGCGCTCGCAGCCCTGTTGCTGACCATCGGCCTGGTCTGGCCGATGACGGCATCCGCCGATCCCCCTCCCGCGCCCACATATCAGCAGGCAGTCGAAGATGCCCTGAACATCGTGAACCAAGCGCACGCCGGCGATTCGGCCGCTGCGCAGAGAGCACTGGCAGTGCTGGAGGCCGGCACCGATCACAGCCAGCCCGAGATCATCGCTGACCTCGCGATGCGACCACCAGACTTCGAGGACGCCGGAACGCGACTGCACTGGCTGCTGGAAGCGCTCGCCGCTCCGGCTGTCACCGCCGACCCAGCCCAAGCGCGTCAACAGCTCCACCAGGTGCTGTCGATGCATCGCTACGACGCGCTTCATCAGCCGCCAACCCTTCTCGACCGGCTCGGCCAGTGGGTGCGCGATCGAATCAACGACCTGCTCCGACTCCTGTTCGGCGGCAGGGGGGGCGGCCCGGCGATCCCGACGCTCTACTTCTACATCCTCGGCGCGGTCGTGCTCGCGGCGGCGGTCGTGATCATCTTCCGTTCTACACGAGGACGCTTGGCCGAGGCAGCAGCCGCTCGCACGCCGTTAGGACCGGGCACCGCCGCTGACTTCTTCGCCGAAGCCGATCGCCTCGCATCGGCTGGTGATCGGGTGGGCGCCATTCGCGCGCTGTGCGCGGGCGTGGCGGCCACTCTCGCCGGTGAGCAGTCGTGGGTGGGCAGCCCGCTCACCGTCCGCGAGATCTTCCAGCACGCCGAAGACCCCGACCGCCTTCGTCCCCTGCTCCTTCCTTTCGAAGCGGCCGTGTATGGGGGTCGCGGTGTCGACGCGGCGACCTATGAACGCGCGCAAGCGGCGGCCGCACCGTTCCGGAAGCCCATGCAGGAGGCTGCGGCATGAGAGGACTGCGTGGATGGATCCTCGCCCTCGCGCTGGCTTTGCTCATCGGCGCCGTGGCGTATCTCGGCCAACCCAAGCAGGATTCGCCGGAGCACAGCTCCAGCAGCGACGCTGCCAATGGCACCTCGGCCGCGCGCCTCTTCGCCCAGGCGATGGGCCACTCGACGAATCAGATCGAAGGCTCCTTCTCTCCACCGTCAGCCAACAGCCTCATGTTCGTCTTCACGCCGACCAGCCCCTTCACCACCGATGACGCCAACCAGACAGCCAACTGGGTGCGGCTTGGCGGCGTGATCGTCTACGCGTCCGAGCAGGGCGACCCCGAGCTCGACCGCGCGCTGTCGGTGAACCGGATCAACGGATTCGTATCGGGCTCCACACAGCTCGCCGACCCCGTCCTCGACGGCGTGACGACGGTCTCAGGCGGGAACACCGCCATGCCCTTCGACGCGTCGCCGGTGCAGGTCCCGATCCTGCGCAGCCGCGACGGATTCCCACTCGGCTACCTGCAGAAGTTCGGGTTGGGCACCGTTTTGGTCCTGGCCGATCCGCTCGTGCTGTGCAACGGCTACCTGGACAAGACCGACAATGGACGGCTCCTGTCCGACATTCTCGGCCTGGTCGATGGCAAAGCCGCCATCGGATTCGACGAATACCATCACGGGCTCATCCTGAGCGACCTCGCGCCGCAGGCCTGGGTCACGACCCCGTGGGGCGCCGCGATCCTGTGGCTGCTCGCGGCAGTGTTCGTCGGGCTGCTGCTCCGCGGCCGGCGTTTCGGTCCGCTGATCCCTCGACCGGCTGAGGCGGCTCGCGCCGATGCAGAGTGGGCCGTCGCGGTGGGTGAGCTGTTGCGTCGATCCGGCGCGCGAGCCCTGACGCTCGGCATGCTGGCTGCCGCCAGCGAGCGCGCCGTCGCCGCTCGCACCGGGTTGCCGGCCCAGCCGCGCGACCGATTCTGGAATGCTTTGTACACGCGCGCGCCTGAGCTGGCCGTCGAGCTGGCCGACGCGGAGCTTGCGCTGCAGAGCTCAACGGGCGGGGAAGCGGAGCTGCTGAGCGCCGCCCAGAAATTGCATCGGATCGCATACCCACCGGCGCGCGAGCGCCGGGGCCAACCAACTTAGGAGGCTCGATGACCGGATCTACGGCGACGACCGCACCAGATTTCTACGCCCGTTTCCATGAGCAGCTGGTCAAGGCCGTGGTCGGTCAGGACGAGGCGATCCGGCTTTGTGCCGTGGCGCTGGTCGCGCAGGGCCACATCCTCCTCGAAGGAGTTCCGGGAACCGGCAAGACACTGCTCGCCAAGTCAATAGCTCGCGCGCTCGCGCTCGAGTACGGACGTGTTCAGTTCACCCCGGACCTCATGCCGGCGGACATCGTCGGCACCGCGATCTACGACCTCGTCAACCGCACCTTCACGCTTCGGCGCGGGCCGATATTCACCAACGTCCTTCTCGCCGACGAGATCAACCGTGCGCCTGCCAAGGTGCAGTCGGCGCTCCTGGAGGCGATGGAGGAGCGCGGCGTGACTCTGGAGGGAAAGCAGACACCACTGCCGGCGCCGTTCTTCGTCCTCGCGACCCAGAATCCGATCGAATACGAGGGCACGTATCCGCTGCCGGAGGCGCAGCAAGACCGCTTCCTTTTCAAGGTCCGCCTGGACTATCCGCTGCCTGCTGATGAGCTCGAGGTGTTGAAGCGCTGGGAGTCCGGCATCGAGCTACGCGACCCGGTAAAAGCCGGAGTTGAGCCCGTGCTCGGCGCCGGCGACATCGAGTCGTGTCGCGAGCAGGTGGCCAAGGTGGTCCTGGATGAGAAGATCCGCCGCTACATCGTCGAGCTGGCGTCGGCCACGCGCACCGCACCCGAGATCGCCCTCGGAGCGAGCACCCGCGCCGAGGTGCTGTTGATGCTCGCGGCTCGCGCGCTCGCCGCCTTCGAAGGGTCCGAGTTCGTGACCCCCGACCACGTCAAGGCTCTGCTTGCGCCCGCGTTCCGGCACCGTCTGGTGCTACGGCCTGAGGCTGAGGTCGGCGGGCAGACGCCGGACAGCGTCCTCGAGGCGGTGGCCAGCCGGGTCGTTCCGCCACGCTGATGCGATCGATGGTCGGCCCCTTTCGGGGCCTCGCGCCGCAGCCTCGACTGCTCTGGGCGATCGCCATCGGGGCGGCGTTGATCGCGCTCTCGATCGTGTCACCGGTGCTGGTGGCGGTCGCGATCGTTTACCACGCCGGCCTTGTGCTCGTGCTCGCGCGGGACCTTGCGGTGCTGCCTGGTCGCGACGGCTATCGCGTGCGCCGTCAGCTGCCCGAACCCTTCTCGCTCGGCGAGCTCGAGCACGTGAGGGTGGTGATTGAGAATCCGGCCGCCGCCGGCCTGATCGCCAGGATCGCCGACCACGCACCGGCCGGCCTCAACCCGCAGCCGCGCGAGATCGCGGGGAAGTTCGACCCGAGCGGCCGGCTGGAGATCAACTACTCGACGTCATCGCCCCGGCGGGGCGCATACCGGTTCGGCCCGGTCGACATGCAGGTATCGAGGCGTGACGGCTGGTGGCGGCGTCAGTTGCGTCTCCAGCACCCGAACGAGGTGGCGGTGTTTCCGAATGTCGTCGCCATCAAGCGCATCCAGCTCACGCTGCGTCGCGGCCTCCGCGCGATGGCAGGACTGAGGAGGGCGCGGCCTCCCGGCGCGTCGACAGCGTTCGCCGGCCTCCGCGACTACGTGCGCGGCGATGACATCAGGCGCGTGAGCTGGACGGCGACGGCTCGACGCGACCATCCGGTGGTGGTCGAGGTCGAGGCCGAGCGCGGGCAGCAGGTCATGATCGCACTCGACTGCGGGCGCCTCATGACCGCCCCGGCCGGTGAGCTCGACAAGCTGGACCACGCCGTCAACGCCGCCCTCATGCTCGCGTGGGTCGCCCAGGCTTACGGCGACCGGGTCGGGCTGATGACGTTCGACGACCGCGTGACCAATTACATCAAGCCCGAGCGCGGCAGCGCACAGCTGCGCCGGATCACCGAGGCGTTATACGCGATCAAGCCCGACTTCGTCGAGCCCGACTTCGGTCACGCTCTCACTCACCTTTCTCTTCGGCTCGGCCGCCGGTCCATGGTGGTGGTGCTGACGGACCTCCAGGACCCCGAAGCCTCGAAAGAGCTGGTCGCGCACTGCTTGCGACTTGCCGCGCGCCACCTCGTCCTGGTGGTGACGATGTCGGACCCCGCCGTCTTGAACGCGCGTCAGGCGCCGATCGCCACGTCGACGCGCGCCTACGAATGGGCCGCGGCAGAGGAGTTTCTGGCGAGCCGGCGCGAGAGCTTCGAGCTGCTGCGGCGCGGGGGCGTCCTGGGCCTGGACGTCGTCGCCGGCAACCTCAGCCCGGCGCTCGTCGAGCGCTACCTGGAGCTGAAGGAGCGGGCTCTGCTGTAGCGGCTGGGCGCCGGCCGGCGAAAAGCAAGTAGGTGTAAAGAAGGACGCCGGTGGTCAGGCCGATCGTGAGCTTGGCCGCGAAGGCCGTGTCGGATGGCGAGATGTTGCCCTCGATCGTGCCCGCGATCACCAGCAGCGGCGCCAGGCCGAGCAGCAGGGTGAACGCCCGCCGCGTGGCGATGACCAGCGCGTCGGAGCGGCTGCGGTTGCCAGGCGAGATCAGCGCCCAGCCCATCATCAAGCCGCCCGCGCCTTGCGCGGTCACGATCGAAAGCTCGAGCACCCCATGGGCGATCACGAACTCGAACAGACCGCCGCTCACGCCGTACGCCTGCGTGAGACCGAACAACCCGCCGAGGCTGATGCCGTTGTTCACGAGCACGTAGATGACGGGGAGGCCGAAGACGACGCCGAACGCAAACGCCAGCATCGACACGTAGATGTTGTTCACCATGATCAAGCCGGCAGCCTCGACCCGCAGCTCGGGCGGGATGTTGGTCCACAGCTGGTGGTGATGGACGCGGTCGATCAGCGCCGGAGACGCCAGACCATAAGCGGCGTCCGGATTGGCCAGCACTACGAAGTAGCTGATGATCGCCGGCACGAAGAGGAGCGCGGCCGAGGCGACCACGTACGGCCATGCCTGACGGTAGGTGCGCGGCAGCGTCTCCGCGTAGAAGGTCCGAATCCGGCCCCAAACGCGACCTCCGCGGCGGTATACGACGCCATGGCCGCGAGCGACGAGCCCGTTGAGATACCGGTGCACCGGCTCACCCGGCCAGTCTCTCTGCGCGCGGGCGAGGTCGGCCGTCGCGCGACGGTACAGCGCGGTCATGGTGAGGACCTGGCCTGGGGCCAGCCCGTTGAGCTTCCCGGCGCTGGCGTGCGCGATGAGGTCCTCGAGGCGGTTCCAGTCGTCCTGCCGTCGCGCTATGAACTCTTCGCTGCGCATCAAGCGTTGAAAATAGCCGAATGGGGCAGCCGCTCCCCGATACAGACCTGGTTGTTTCCACGCCGGAGCGCGTTTCCTTCGACTACCAGGTCGCCGGGCTGGGTACGCGAGGCATCGCGCAGATCCTCGACCTCCTCATCGTCACCGGGCTGCTCCTGGCGGTGTTCTTCTTCGCCGGCGCGGCGGCCGCGACCACCAGGTCGGACGTCGTCGGCACGCTCATCGATCTGTTCGGCGCCTTCGTCGTCATATTCGGGTACTTCTGGATCAGCGAAGCCATTTTCTCCGGGCAGACGCTGGGCAAGCGCGCATTGCGCCTTCGGGTCGTCGGAGATCGCGGCGAGCCGTTGACCTGGGTCCAGGCCGGCATCCGCAACGTGATTCGCATCGTCGACTTCTTGCCCTACGGCTATGGCGTGGGCGTGGTCGTCCTGTTCGCCAACGGCCGGGGCAAGCGCCTGGGCGACCTGGCGGCGGGCACGATCGTGGTCAAGGATTCCGACCACGTGTGGCTCTGGCAGCTCGCACGCGCGACGCGGCCCGCGCAGCCTCCGCCACCCCCCGGTTCCGTCATCGCGCCGGTGACGACAACCTACGCGCCCGCGTCCCAGGCCGAGCTCATCCTCCGCCGCATCGACCCCGACCTGCGCCGATTCGTCACCTCGTACGCGCGCCGCCGGCAGCAGCTGCCGCTCGACCTTCGGGTCCAGCTTGCGGGCACGGTGCAGGCCAGCTTGCGCACGGCGATGCCGGATGTCTTCGCCCAGGGCGGTCCGCTGGCCGCGCTCGACCGCCTCGCCGACCTCGACAGTCAGTAGAGATACTTTCGGAGCTGCTCTTCGGTCACGTTGCCGCCGGTCAGCGGCACCGCGACGCGTTTGCCGGCAAGCTCGTCCCGTCGCTTGGCCACCGCGGCGATCCCGGCGGCGCCGGCAGGCTCGACGACGAGACCCGCATCGCGATGCAGCATTCGCATCGCGTCGACGATCTCCGCATCGGTGACGAGCATCACGTCGTCGACCGTCGTGCGCATGATCTCCAACGAGTCCGGCACCGGCACCCGCACCGCGATGCCGTCGGCAATGGTGTCCATGGTCGGTGTGCTGACCGGCCTTCTCGCGCGCCATGACATCTCCATCGCCGGCGCTCCCGCCGGGCAGACGGCGATGACGGTGGGTGCCGGCATGGATCGCTTCAGCCACCTGCCCATCCCGTTGACGAGGGCACCGTTGCCAAGCGGGACGATGCATGCATCGAGCGGCTCGTCCATGCCCTCAAGCTCATACGCGACGGTGCCCGCGCCCTCGCCGATCGGCCCGAGGAGGCCGTCCTCGACATAGAAGGCGCCCGCGCGGGCGGCGTGCTGCACGGCAGCATCCTTCGCCTCGTCGAAATCGTTGCCTTCGAGCACCACCGTCGCGCCCAGAGCGCGCATTCGATCGACCTTGAGCGGATTGGCGCTGAGGGCTGCGAAAACCGTCATCCGTACGCCTCGCTTGCGCGCCGCGTACGCCATGCCCTGGCCGAAGTTTCCGGCGGACGCGCACACCAATCCGTCGGGATGAGGGCCAAGGCGGTGCAGCAAGTAGTCGGTGCCGCGACCTTTGAATGAACGGATTGGATTGATGGTCTCGACCTTGAGGACGGTGGTGACGCCGAGGCGTTCGCTCAAGGGTTCGCAGACGAACTGCGGGGTGTGCCGAAAAACCGGGTCGATGACGCTCGCCGCGTCCTGGATACCCGCGATTGAGATCGAGGCGTCCATCTGTTCGGGAGTGTAGTCTGCGAAGTGATTCTCCCCACCCGGGCGCGCGCTTTGCGCGGGCCCGACCTCCCCACGGGGTGGGGAGGCTGGCCGCCCCGGGGGTAGTCAGGGCGGCGCCTCATCGATAAAGGACTGGGGTGGGGACCCTGTTCCTCTACTAAATAGAACGGCTGAACCGGTAAAAGGCTACGTGCGGAGTTGTAAAAACTCGATCAATCCTGGAGAGTGGCTGACGTGCCCAAATCGACGGTGACCTTCATGTGCTCGGAGTGCGGGGGCGAGAGCCTGCGCTGGGCCGGCCAGTGCCCGCATTGCCAGGCGTGGAACACGCTCCAGGAGTTCCAGGTCCGCAAAGCCGGGCCCGGTCGAAAACAAGCCCTGGCGGCGCCGCAATCGACAGGCAGCCGGGCGGTCCCCCTCAGCGACATCGAGTCCGAAGCCGCCCCCCGCCGAGCACTGGCCTGGGGCGAGCTCAACCGGGTGCTCGGCGGCGGGGTGGTTCCCGGCAGCGTGGTCCTGGTCGGGGGCGAGCCTGGGGTGGGCAAGTCGACCCTGCTCATGCATGCCGCCCAGCAGGTCGCCGCCAAGGGGGGCCGGGTCCTCTACGCGTCGGGAGAGGAATCGCCGCAGCAGGTGCGGATGCGCGCCGCCCGTCTCGGGCCTCTTTCGTCGGGAATCCTTCTGCTGGCCGAAACTGATCTCGACACGATCTGCGAGGCGATTCGCGCCGAAGGGCCCCAGCTGGCGATCGTCGACTCCATCCAGACGGTCACCGACGCCGGCTTCGAAGGCGGCGCGGGCAGCGTGACCCAGGTTCGCGAGTCGGCGGCTCGCTTCATGAGGCTGGCGAAGGAGATAGGAGTTCCGATCTTTCTCGTCGGTCACGTCACGAAAGAGGGAGCGATCGCCGGACCGAGGGTCCTCGAGCATATCGTTGACACCGTGCTCTACCTGGAAGGCGACCGTCGGCAGGAGCTCCGTATCCTGCGCGCGATGAAAAACCGCTTCGGCTCGGCCGAGGAGATCGGCGTTTTCGCGATGGGCGAAGGTGGGCTGGAGGAGGTACCCGACCCCTCAGCGGCGCTCTTGGGCAATGCCGCCGTCGCGGCGCCAGGCACGGCCGTGGTCGTCGTGCTAGAGGGGACCAGGCCGCTTTTGATCGAGCTCCAGAGCCTCGTCAACACGACCGACAACAACTACCCGCCGCGGCGGATCGTCAGCGGCATGGACATCAACCGCTTGCACATGATCGTCGCGGTGCTCGAGAAGCGCGCTTCGACAAAGCTCGAAAAATCAGACATCTTCGTCAACGTGGCGGGCGGCATCCGCATCACGGAGCCGGCCGCAGACCTGGGTCTTGCCCTGTCCATCTACAGCAACACGCGCGACAGGCCCCTGCCGGACGGCCTGGTCGTGATTGGGGAGCTGGGATTGGCAGGCGAGGTGCGCCGCGTGGGCCAGCTCGATCGTCGCCTCCAGGAGGCGGCGCGACACGGTCTGACGCGCGCATTGATTCCGGCCGGCGCGAAAGCCGGGCGGCCCGCCGGCCTCGAGGTTGTCGAGGTCCGGTCATTGGCGGAGGCGATCTCCGCCGCATTTTCTTCACCCATGAGGTCCGGCGCATTCATAAGGGAGGCCGAGGCATCGGTCACCTGAGGAGGTAATCGTGAAGCGTTCCGATACCCTCGCCCGCGGCGTCGGAGTGGGGATCGGAGTCGTCGGCGGGTTTTTTCTGGGTTACGCGCTCGTCCGCCTCTCGGGGATCAGCCACCAGGGTTGGGTGCTCATCAGCCTGACCACGATGGAGGGACTGATCTTCGCGTACCTGGGCACGCCATACGTGCTCGGTGGCTGGCGAGGGTTCAACCAGCGCCTCGTGTCGACTCCGCTGCCCGACCTGCTCAGCGGCTTGCTGGGAATGATCGTCGGCCTCGTCATCGCCGTGCTCATCGGCGTGTTCGTTCGCGATCTGCCTTACGGCATCCCCCTGTCGTTCGTGCTCGCACTCTTGCTCGCGCTGCTGGGTGCGTCGGTGGGCATCACGCGGCGTGAAGAGCTGACCGCCCTCTTGTTCGGTGGCGCCGCCCGGGACGACACGAGCCACCGCTTGACCGCAGTCCTTCTCGATACGTCTGTGATCATCGACGGCCGCATCCTCGACATCGCTAAGACGGGCTTCGTCGACATGCCGCTCACGGTCCTCAGCTCGGTGCTGCGCGAGCTTCAGCTCGTCGCCGATTCGGCAGACGCGACCCGGCGCCGCCGCGGCCGCAGAGGGCTCGACGTCCTGACCGAGATGCAGAAGGATCCTTCCATCAACCTGCAGGTCGTGGACGACGACGTCTCCCCGAGCACCGAGATCGACGCGCATCTCGTGCGCACCGCCAAGCGCAGAGGCTGGGCCATCATGACCAATGACTTCAACCTCAACCGCATCGCGCGGCTCGAAGGCGTGTCCGTGCTCAACCTCAATGAGCTTGCGCAGGCGATGAGGCCCGTCGCCATCCCAGGCGAAGAGATCGTCGTGATGATCGCTCGCGAAGGCAAGGAGCCAGGCCAGGGTGTGGGCAGCCTGGACGACGGTACGATGGTCGTCGTCCAGAACGGGCGGCGCCTGATGAACCAGACCATCACCGCGGTCGTGACGTCCGTGATCCAGACCTCGGCGGGGCGGATGATCTTCGCCGAACCAGCTGGCCACGAGGGCCGGCGCAACAGCAGACCCAAGCGCGACGAGGAGGCCGGTTGAGTTGACAATCGGCGCGATCGTGGCCGCCGCAGGGTCCGGCTCCCGCCTCGGGCGTGGCAGCAAGGCGCTCGTCCGTCTCAATGGGCGGACGACGTTGGCGCGCGTGCTGGAGCTGTTCCTGGCGCTCGACGAGGTCGATCGGATCGTGGTCGTCGGGCCGCCGAGCCGGCTGGAGATCGCGGAGCACGAGGTGGCATCGCTTGCCCCTCGCAAGCCGGTGACGGTGAAGGCCGGAGGCGACAGCCGGCAGGAGTCGGTGCGCGCCGGTCTGGCCGCGCTCGGCGAATGCGATTTCGTCCTAGTCCACGATGCGGCGCGTCCGCTGGCGACTGCGACCCTCGTCCGGCGCGTACTGGCGGCGGCGATGGAGTCGGGCGCCGCGTTTCCGGCCATCGCGCCGCGCGACGCGGTCAAGCGCGTGGAGGGCAACCGGCTGGTCGAGAGCCTCGACCGCTCGCGCATCGTGCTCGCGCAGACGCCACAAGCTTTCTCTTACGAGCTGCTTGCGCGAGCCCACCGAGAGGCGGCGGACGCCGGCCTCGTCGGCGATGACGACGCACAGCTCGTCGCCGCTACGGGTCACGAGGTGACGGTCGTCGAAGGCGAGCCGGCGAACATCAAGCTGACGACGCCGGAAGACTTCGGGGTCGTCGAGGCTCTGATCAAAGAGCAGGAAGCCGCCGCCACTTGAGGATAGGCGCGGGGTATGACATCCACCCGCTGAAGGCCGGCCGCGACTTGATCATCGGTGGCGTTAGGATCGAGCACCCCGCCGGCCTCGACGGCCATTCCGATGCCGACGTGTTGACGCACGCGGTCATCGATGCGCTGCTCGGCGCGGCCTCGCTCGGCAACATCGGCGAGCACTTTCCCGCTGACGACCCCAGGTACAAGGATGCGTCGAGCCTCGACCTGCTGACGGCCGCCGCCGCCGTCGTCAAGAAGGCCGGGTACCGCGTCATCAACGTCGACAGCACGGTCATCGCCGAGGAGCCTCGCCTCCAGCCGCACCTTCGCGCCATGCGGTCGAATCTGGCCCAGCGCCTCGGCGTCGTGCAGGATGTCGTGAGCGTGAAAGCAACATCACCCGAGGGCCTCGGCGCGCTCGGCCACCGAAGCGGCATCGCGGCGCAAGCGGTGGCGCTGATCGATGGGGGCGCACTGACCTGACGCTGCGGCTTCACAACACGTTGACCGGCGCCAAGGAAGTCTTTGAGCCGCTCCAGCCCGGACATGCCGGCATGTACACGTGCGGTCCGACGGTGTGGAACTTCGCGCACGTCGGCAACCTGCGCGCCTTTCTCTTCTACGACCTGCTTCGCCGCCAGCTGAAGGCGAGTGGATACCGCATGAACCACGTCATGAATCTCACCGACATCGACGACCGCATCCTCGACCAGGCGATGCATGCGGGGACCACCATCACCGAGTACGCGAAGCCGTTCATCGCCGCCTTCTTCGAGGACATGCGCGCGCTGCGCGCGGAGCCGGTCGAGCACTACCCGAAGGCGACTGAGCACATCCCCGAGATGGTGAAGATGATCGCGACGCTGCTCGAGCGCGGGAATGCATACGCCGCCGACGGCGACGTGTACTTCCGCATCGAAAGCTTCCCGCGCTATGGCGCCCTCTCGCACCTCGACCGCGGCGGCCTGCGCGCGGGCGCGCGGGTTGCGCAGGGGGGGCACGGGAAGGGCTCCGCCCGACCCGCGCATGGGGGGGAGTCGCCCCGCATTCGCCAAGACAAATATGAAAAGGAGTCGGCGAGCGACTTCGCTCTGTGGAAGAGGGCACAACCCGGCGACGCCGAGCTGGGCGCGGCTTGGGATGCGCCGTTCGGACCTGGACGCCCGGGCTGGCACATCGAATGCTCTGCCATGAGCAAGCACTTCCTCGGCGCCACCTTCGACATCCACTGCGGCGGCATCGACCTGTTGTTCCCGCATCACGAGAACGAGATCGCCCAGTCGGAAGCCGCGAACGGAAAGCAATTTGCACGTGTGTGGCTGCACTCGGAGTTTCTGTCGGACGCGACCGGCGAGAAGATGTCCAAGAGCGCCGGAGGGTTCACGACGCTGCGCGACCTCGTGGCGGCCGGGCACGAACCGGTAGCGGTTCGCTTCTTCCTGATCGCCAACGCGCACTACCGCCAGCGCATCCGGTTGAGCGCCGAGGCACTGCACGCGTCGGCCGAGCAGGTGAGGCGCCTGCGGGACTTCGCGGACCGGGTGCTGCGGTCGGACGAGCCGCTCGGTGACGACCGCGCATTGCTGGGCCGCATCGCGGAGGTGCGCACAGCCTACCGAGAGGCGCTGGACGACGACCTCAACCTTCCGCAGGGTGTCGGCCACGTCTTCGAGCTGATTCGCGAGGCGAACACGGCGCTGGACGAGAAGAGGGTGGGGGAGGAAGCCCGTTCGGCGCTGCTCGCGCTGATCGAGGAGATAGACGCGCACCTCGACGTCATCGGCGTGGAGGAGCCAGGGCTGGCCGAAGAGGTGGAGCGATTGATCTCCGAGCGTGAGGACGCGCGACAGGCCAAGGACTTTGCGAGGGCGGATCGAATCCGCGAAGAGCTGAAGCATCGCGGCATTGCGCTGGAGGATTCGCGGGAAGGCGTCCGCTGGCGCCGTGTGACGCCGGGATGAGCGAACGACGGCGTCGATACCAGCGTCCCCTGCCCGCAGCGGCGCCGTTGATCCACGGCCGCAACGCGGTGCTCGAGGCGGCTCGCGCGGGCAAGGTCCTCAAGGTGTTCCAGGCCTCGGGTCTAGGCCACGATCCCCGCCTCGACGAGCTGGCGAAGCTTGCCCCGATCGAGGTGGTTCCTCCAGAGCGCCTCGAGGCCATGGCCACCGGCGTGCACCAGGGGGTGGCGGCCGAGCTCAAGCCGCGGCGCGAGTGGACTTTGAAGGAGCTCTTGTCCACCAACCCCACGTTGCTGGTGGCGCTGGACGGGATCATGGATCCGCAGAACCTGGGCGCCATCCTCCGGAGCGCCGAGGTGGCCGGCGCCGACGGCGCCATCATCCCCGAGCACCGCAGCGCTCCTCTGTCACCGGCGGCGGTGAAGGCGAGCTCCGGGGCGAGCGAGCTGCTCCGCATCGCCAATGTGTCCGGCATCCCGTCGGCGATCGCTGAGGTGAAGCGGGCCGGTATCTGGTGCGCGGCCCTCGACGTGCGCGGCGAGATGCCGCCCTGGGACTTCGACCTCACGCAGCCGGTCTGCATCGTCATCGGGAGTGAAGGCGAGGGCGTGCACAGACTGGTCCGGGAACGGTGTGATGTGCGCCTTCGCCTGCCGGTGGCCGGGCATGTCTCGAGCTTCAACGCATCGGCCGCAGCCGCGGCCCTGCTGTACGAAGTGCAGCGACAGAGAACCAAGTCATGAGTGATGCGACCGCGGAGCTCGAAAAGGCTGCCGCCGACATTCCGATCAATCGCGATGCGCGCGACGTGCTCGAACGCGCGACGGCACTTGCGTCCGATCGCGGCGCGCCGCAAGCGGGTCCGGTTGACGTGCTCGAGGCGATCCTTGCCGACCGTAGTTCGTCTGGATACGGCGCGATCAAGACCCTGGTTGGCGATCCTCAGGCCATCAACGCAGAGGCGACGCGCGAGGACGGAGGCGCGAGCCTGCCTCTGCGGCAGCTCCTCGTCAACGCCAACCGCGAAGCCCAGGTCCTGGGCCACTACCAGGTGGACTCGATCCACCTCCTCCTGGCGCTCCTGTACTCGGATTCGCGGGCGACGTCTGCGGCTCTGCAGAAGGCGGGTCTGACCCTTTACGACCTGAGGCGGCATCTCCAGACCGGGGCCGGCCCCAACATTCCGATCACGGCCGGCACGCAGTCGATGCAGGATCGCGCGCTCCGCCGTAAGCCGCTTGTGTCGCTGCGCGGTGCGCTCGGCATCAGCCCGATCTTCGTCGGCCTGATCGTCATGACTGCCATCACCGGCGCCGCCCTCTGGTTCAACTTCTTGCCGGCGGCGAACATGGTGCTGACGATCGTCTTCGTCACCTCAGGGTGGGTCACGTCGCTGTGCATCCACGAGTTCGGCCACGCTGTGGTCGCGTACCTCGGCGGCGATCGCGCCGTCAAAGCATCCGGCTACCTGACGCTGAATCCGCTCCGCTACACCAACCTGCTGATGAGCATCATCTTTCCGGTCATCTTTCTGCTGCTCGGTGGAATCGCGCTACCCGGCGGCGCGGTGTACATCGACCACGCCGCGCTTCGCAGCCGCCTCTGGGACTCGCTGGTGTCGTTTGCGGGGCCGGTCGGCACGGCATTCTGTGCATTGCTGGCCGCTGCTCCATTTCTGATCCCGGGCCACGCCGGTTGGGTCACATATTCGAACGTTGCCTTTTTTGCGGCGCTCGCATTCCTCGCCTTCATGTTGGTGGTAAGCGTGCTGCTCAACCTACTTCCGATTCCCGGCATCGACGGCTTCGGCATCCTGCGCCCATGGCTCCCCTATTCGGTGCAGGCGCTCTCGGTCCGGTACTCGCAGCTCGCGATCATCGGCCTCTTCATCGTGTTGTGGAACGTCGCGCCTGCCCGTGACGCTTTCTACGGCGCGGCGCTGCAGATCACCGGCGCTCTGCACATCGACTACATACTCATCGTTGCGGGACAGCTCGCGATGCGACCTTGATGAGTGTTTCCCCCCACCCGGACTCCGCAAGCGGCGTCCGACCTCCCCACAAGGTGGGGAGGTGAAATTTTGAAGCTCCTCGTCGATGGCTACAACGTCATCCATGCGTGGCCGTCGCTCAAGCGACTGCTCGGGGTGTCGCTCGAGGCGGCGCGCGACCAGCTGATCGAACGCCTCAGCGTGTACGGGCTGGTCACGGGCGACGAGGTGACCGTCGTCTTCGACGCCCACCACTCGTCGGCGACCTCGAGCGCGGAGCAGATGGTGGAGGGCGTGCGTGTGGTTTTTACGCGTAAAGGACATTCGGCGGACCATGCGATCGAGCGCATCGCGTATGCAGCCGCCGCTGCGGGGGAAGGTGTCACAGTCGCCACGTCTGACCATTCTCAGAGCGACCTCGTCCGCGGCATGGGCGGCGCCGTCATCAGCGCGCCGGAGCTGGAACGCCAGGTGGTCGCGGCCGAAGACGAGCTCGGCCGGCGCATCCAGAAATACCAGTGAACCTCGGCGGCCGGGACAGATCGCATCTCGGGGCTCCGGGCGCCGATACGTGCGTCAGGGGGCCCGGCCCTTCGTCGTCACGCATCTACGATGCGCTCCTCCTCGGTCCACCCCTTCCTTCGTCTCGGCGCCCGGACCGGCGACCTGGCGGTCGCCTGCCCCGGTCTGCGACCCACCCGACCACCGCGGTCCACAACAAGTGATCCGAAGAACCAGGATCGTTTGCACGATCGGCCCTTCGAGCTCGTCGCCCGCCATCCTGCGCACGATGGTGCAGTCGGGCATGGACGTCGCGCGCCTGAACTTCTCCCACGGCGACCACC
>Ga0209160_1000549_pt1 | contig 31083 bp, 30 predicted proteins | sample GraSoiAngelo_153_FD_186167 | JGI IMG/M metagenome (GOLD analysis project Ga0209160, IMG submission 186167) | Grasslands soil microbial communities from the Angelo Coastal Reserve, California, USA - 14_1009_12_40cm (SPAdes) (version 2) | ecosystem: Environmental > Terrestrial > Soil > Grasslands ...
TCCGCGAGCGCATCCGGGACGTGGCGCACGTCGACCGAGGCCGCGGCCGGGGATCAGGCGCGGCTCGGCGAACTGCTACGTGCGGGGGACGTGATGGTGCAGCCGTTCGTCAGCGAAGTGCGTGACAGAGGCGAGTGGTCCATCCTGTTCCTCGGTGGCCAGCTCAGTCACGCGGTCCTGAAGCGGCCAGCGGAGGGGGATTACCGTGTGCAGTGGGAATTCGGCGGCTCGGCCGTGACCATGGCGCCACCGCCCACGCTGGTCGCGGATGCCGAGGCGGTCATGGCGGCGGCGCCGGGTGACCCGGTGTACGCCCGCGTGGACGGCGTGGAGCGCGACGGGCACCTCGTCTTGATGGAGCTCGAGCTGATCGAGCCGCATCTGTTCCTGGGCTGGCATGCGGGCGCGGCGACGCGACTGGCGAAGGCGATCGGCGCCTTAGTCACTCGCCCTTGAGCCGGAACGCCACCACGTAGTCGCCCGCTCCCCACGCGCCGCCACCCCCCACCGCGATCACTACGAATTGCTCGCCCGACGCGAGCCGGTAGGTCATCGGCGTGGCCTTGCCGCTCTCGGGTAGTGGCCCGCGCCACAGCTCGCGTCCCGTCTCGATGTCGTAGGCGTGGAGCCAGCGGTCCAGCGCGGCCCCGATGAACACCACGCCGCCCGCGGTCGCAATCGGCCCGCCCAGACTGGGAGAGCCCCATTCGGCCGGGATCTTCGCGGCCTGCTCCGGGGGAAGCAGTCGGGCGGGGGAGCCGAGCGGAACTTCCCACAGCCGGCCCCCAGCCTTCAGGTCGATGGCGACGAGCGTGCCGAAGGGCGGCGGCGTGCACGGCAGTCCGCCTGGACTCAAGAGGATGCGCCGCCGCATCACGTAGGGCGTCCCCTCCATGCCGTTGTACTCGTAGTCGCGGCCGAGGCGCTTATCGTCGGCCATGGCACGCGCGTGGTCGAAGCTGTCACGCGGGATCAGCTGCACCACGGCCGCGACCCGGTTGACGGGCACCACGGCGATCTGCCGCACGGGGTCCACGGCGACGCCACCCCAGTGCGCGCCGCCGATGTTCGACGGCATCACGAAGGTGCCCCGTACGCTCGGCGGAGTGAAGATGCCTTCATTGCGGAGACTGTCGATCGCGGCGTGACACGCGGCACGGTCCGCGTCGCTCGTGCCCCAGATGCTGTCCGTCGAGAAGCGATGCGGGCTGAGCGGCGGCGTCACCGCGGTGAAAGGCTGGCTGCGCGACGCCTGCTCGCCGGGGATGTCACTCGCGGCGACCGGTCGCTCCTCCACCGGGAAGATCGGCTGACCGGTCGCGCGATTCAGCACGAACAGCATGCCGGTCTTGGTCGCCTGGACCACGGCCGGGAGTGAATCGCCGCCGCGCGCGAGCGTCACGAGCCCCGGCGGCGAGGCGTTGTCGTAATCCCACAGGTCGTGGTGTACGGTCTGAAACGCCCAGACTAACTTGCCGGTCGAGGCGCGCAGCGCGACGATCGAGTTGGCGTAGCGATTGTCGCCCAGCCGGAGCACCCCGTAGTAGTCGGGGGCCGCGCTTCCGGTGGGAATGAAGACCAGGTCCCGCCCGGCGTCCGCCGCCAGCACCGACCAGGCGTTGGCCGCGCCGCCCTTCTGGGCCATGGCGCCTCGCCACTCGCGAAAGGCCGGGTCCTTCGGGTCCTGCGGAATCGGGTCCCAGGTCCACCTGATGGCACCGGTGCGGGCATCGTAGGCGCGCACCTCGCCACTCGCCGGGTTGGGACGACTGTTGTCCGCGATCGAGGAGCCGGTGATCACGAGCCCATTCACCACCACGGGCGGCGATGTCACGGAGTACGCGCCCGGCTCAAAGGGAGGAATCCGCAGGCCGGCCTTCAGATCCACCATGCCGTTGCGACCGAATCCGGCGCAGGAGCGGCCGTCCCGCGCGTCCAGCGCGAACAGCTGCGACTGCGCCGTGGCGACGAAGATGCGCCGGCGGCAGACCGCGCCGGCGGGCGCGGATTCGTCGAGCCAGGTGGACACCCCCCGGCTCGCGAAGTCTCCGTACCCCACATCGCGCTTGATCTTCGGGTCGAACACCCAGCGCTCGCGTCCCGTGGCCGGGTCCAGCGCGATTACCCGCCCCAGCGGGGTGCCAAGGTACATCGTGCCATCCACTACGAGGGGCGTCGCCTCGAAGGCGGTCGGCTTCTCGGTCTTGAAGCGGGGGTCGGTCTCACCGGTGCGATACGTCCACGCCACAGCGAGGCGGTTGACGTTGGTCCGGGTGATCTCCGAGGCGGGGCTATAGCGGGTTCCCTGCGCATCGCGCCCGTTGGCGCTCCAGTCGACTTCCTGGCCGTGCAGTGCGATGGAAGCGACCCCGAGCAGCAGCACCGTCACCAATCCACGCATGACCACCTCCCCGCACGGCGGTATAATGATGTATGCGTCGCGCTCATGAGATCGAGCATCAAGCATGATTCTCGAAACCCGGCATCTCCGCCTCGTTGCCGCCGTCGCCGAGCACGGCACGCTCACCCGCGCCGGCCGCGTGCTCCATCTCACGCAGTCGGGTTTGTCGCGCCAGCTGCTCGATCTCGAGACGAGGCTCGGGCTGCCGCTGTTTCACCGGCTCGGTAAACGTATGGTGCCCACGCCCGCGGGCGAGCGCCTGCTGGTGGCCGCGCGGCGCGCCCTGCCCCAGCTCAGCGACGTCGAAGAGGAGTTGCGACGGCTCGCCGGCGGCCGGGCGGCGATCCTGCGGGTGAGCACCGAGTGTTACACCTGCTATCACTGGCTGCCGGGCGTGTTGCAGCGGTTTGCCCGCCGCTTTCCCCAGGTGGACGTGCAGATCGTGGCGGAGGCGACCCACCACCCCGTGCCGGCGCTGTTCGACGGCCGGATCGATCTCGCGATCGTGTCGAACGACGATCACGACGACCGGCTGGCCTATGTTCCCCTCTTCAGCGACGAGCTGGTCGCGCTGCTCCGCCCCGACCACCCGCTCGGCGCCAAGCCGTTCCTCACCGCAGCGGACTTCGCGGATCAGCACCTGTTCGTCTACCTGCTGCCGCCGGGTGAGAACGACGTCTTCACGAAGCTCTTGAGCCCCGCGGGTGTCATGCCGCGCCGCGTCTCGGCCGTGCCGTTGACCGAGGCGATTCTGGAGCTGGTCAAAGGCGGCGCGGGGATCGCCGTGCTCGCACGCTGGGCCGTGGCGCCCCACCTGAAGACCGGCGAGCTGAAGGCGGTGGGGCTGACCCGCCATGGGTTGGAGCGGCGGTGGCGGGCGGCGATGCTGCGGCAGCGCCCGGTCCCGCTCCACCTGCGGGAGTTCGCCGGGCTCCTCGCGGCGGGGCCGACCGTGCTGTCGCGGCGGGCGGTCCGGGCGTAAGCAGCCGCGCGAGAGTTCGCGGCTGAAGCCGCGGCTCGGCGTCTACCGCTAAAGCGGCAATGCAGTGCCCGTTTACGGGCAGGGCCGAGCCGCGAGTTCACTCGCGACTCCTCGCGCGGCGGGAGCAGACTTGGGGGCACACGTTTGGAATTCCCACCCATGCGCGGCCCACATCGGCATCGCTAACTGCGCATTTGACTGTGCGCCGGCCGCCGGGGGACATTGCGATAACCCCGTCAGGAGGCGACCCGTGAGCGCGACCGCTACGACGAATCCCAACTTCTCATTTGTCCTGGAGCACGCCGCCGCCGAGCCCGCCGCGGCCGAGCGTCACTTTCTGTCGAAGCTCGGGTTCGAGACCGATCCGGCGGACGTGCATCTCGATTTGGAACGCGGGCACCGCGGGATTGTCCTCGTGGACACGCGCAGCCCGGATGCCTACGCCCGCTGCCACATCCCCGGCGCCATCAACGTGCCGACCCGCACGATCAGCACTGAGACCACGGCGTCCCTGCCCCACGACAAAGTGATCGTGGCCTACTGTTGGGGACCGGGATGCAACGGCTCCACCCGGGCCGCGGCCAAGCTCGCCGCCCTCGGCTTCCGCGTGAAGGAAATGATCGGCGGGATCGGCTACTGGAGAAAGGAAGGGCTGCCGGTCGAGGGATCGTCCCCGGGCGACGCTCCGCTGTATGCCTGACGGCGTCGCGGCGGCGAGGGTCGTGTTTTTTCGCCGCTTGAATTATTGTGTAGCAGGTCGAGGATGCCCGAAGCACCGCAGTGGGCTCGCGTGCGCGGCGAGATGAATTGCTACATCCGTCGGGGGGCGTGGTACGAAGTACTCCGTCTCACGCCCGAAGAAGTGGTGCTCGAGGTGAACCGGCAACCGGTCCGCGTCGAGCGATCCGCCCTCCAGATCGTCCCCCTCCGGCCGCAAAACTGGTCCGTGGTGGCCCGCCCCCGGGACTCGGTCGACATGCCAATGGGTTGGGGCTCGCGCTACGCGGTCTGCCCCGGCTGTTGCCATCGCCAGGCACTGCCGGGACAGCCACAAGAGTTGCAGTGCGTGAATTGCGGGGGCGTGTTCGCGATCGGCTGGGATGATCCGTACTGAGCCTGACGGCGCGCGCAGCGATTCGCTAAGTTCTAGTCCCACAAACAACGCGACCGTGGCGGAACTGGTAGACGCGCAGGACTTAGGATCCTGTGGGGCAACCCGTGGGGGTTCGAGTCCCTCCGGTCGCATCGCGGGTCACGGCAGCTTCCGCAACAGCAGATCGATCACCGCCTGCTCGTGCTTGAGGAAGCGTTCGTCCCCGTACACGAGCAACGTCGCAGGACCCCATTCGGGGTCAGTCGCATGACCGATGTCTTGGGGGGTGATCCCGAGCTCGACGCCGAGCGCCTGCAGACTGCGGAGCACCCGCTCGTAGTGCTCGGCCACGGTTGCGAAGCCGGCTCGCAGCGCCGCGAGCTCCCGGGCCAACCGCACACGCTCCCGCAGGCAGCGCCGGAACTCCTCCGACGCGTCGTGCGACATTGCGGCTCTGCTTGCGCTGACCACCGTCGCATCCCCTACTCCGGCGCGGAACGCGCCATTCTGCCGTCTTTCCTCCGCTATAATGTGGACCCGTACCGAACTGCACAAGATGCACGGCGGCGCTGATCCATCCGATTGTCGCCAGCGCGACACCCCGTCACCTACACTTGACGGGGTACGGAACGGGCCTCCACATTGCGCGTGCAGAATGTGCAGTATGAGCGTGCGGGACCGGCGGAAGGAGGGCGGTGACAACCGAATCTCTCGACCAATCGTCCGCGGAGCGGTGGGCCCGTCTACGGGAAGACGTGCGGCGCTGTCAGCTGCGCCGCGGTGCGTGGTATCCCGTCTTGAGCCTCGCGCCCGATGAGGCGGTCCTGGAAGTGCGTCGCAAGACGGTCATCTTGCCGCTCGCCTATCTCGAAGTCGTCCGCAGCCGCCCCAAGTCCTGGACCCTCATCCCGAGCGAGCGCTACGCCGTTTGCCCCAACTGCGCCGAGCGGTTGGCCTTGGGGCGGCCGCCGGAGCGACTGCGCTGTCCGCGATGTCAGCGCCTGTTCGACGTCGACCTGAACCACCACCAGATCGCGCCCGCCTAACGCTGGGCGCGCGCCGTCTTCACGATCGCCCACCCTAACCCGGCGATCCCCCGAATCACCGCCTCGAGCCGCACGAAGTCCACCGGTTTGGTGAGGAACCCGTCGGCGGCGAGCGCCGCCAGCTGCTCGTGCTCGGCATCAGATGCGGTGAGGACCACGACCGGCAGCGCCTGCCAGCGCGGCTCCTCGCGGATCCGCATCAGCACATCCCGGCCGTCCAGGTTTGGGAGCAACAGATCCAGGAGGACGAGGTCGGGCCGCGGCACGCCGCGGTGCGGCCCCTCACGCCGCAGAAACGCGAGCGCGTCCACACCATCGCCCACGATCCAGACGCGGTTCTGCAGCTTGGCGCGCTGCAGCGCGCGTCGGGTCAGCTCGACGTCGCTCGGGTCGTCTTCGACCAGGAGGATGTTGATCGGTGTCGGGCCGCGGACCATGGGGGTCATTTTAAGGGCTCAGCTCGTCCTGAGGTAGCGCTCGTCCCAGGCGACCGCGAACGACTGCTCGCAGCGCGTGCAGCGTTTCTCGCCGGCCGGTCGGCCCACCGGCGCGCGCGCCGCGCAGTTGGGGCACACGACGTAGAAGTAGCCCCAGCTCTCGGGCAGCTTGTCGGCGTCCTGAGGTCGCGGCACGATCGTCCATCGGGTCGGACGTGTCTCGGTGATCTCCACGGAATCGCGGGGAACCCGCACCGTCGCGTTGTCCACCTCGAGCACGGCCTCGTCCGGGCCGAGGCTGCGCACCAGATACCAGGCGCCGCGGCGCAGGACGCTCTGGGTGTCCTGCCGCAAGCGCGCCCAACGCTGGCCCGGGGCCGCGGGAGTGGACACTCAACTCACCCGCGGCGGAGCAGCCACCACGCCGCCAGAGCGCCGACCGCGATCCAAAACGGAATACGCCAGAGCCCGCCGCTCCGCGGTTCCACCTCCTCGCTCGGTGGCGGCCGGATCGCTCGAGCCGCGCGAGCCACGGGCGGCTTCACCGCAGCCCCGCCGGACGCGACCCGCGCCATGGCCTGCTCGTAGGTTCGCCGGACATCGGGCGGCATCGCGTCGACGCTGTCGTATTTCTTGCCGTTGACGACGATCTCGCGGAATGTGGCCTTGATGTGCGTTCCGCTGACTCCCATGTCGCGCTGTAGCACCGACAGGATCTCCTCGCCACCGGATTTCCTGAGCGTTTCGAGCGCCACGTCGTACTCCTTGCGGACGTCGGGCGGCATCGCGTCGACGCTGTCGTACTCCTGGCCATTGAAGACGATCTTCAGGCTCACGGCCCAAGGTATGACGCGGCGGAGGTCCGAAGCAAGAGGAGCGCGCTCTACCGGAGCCGCAGCTCGAGTAGCAGGGTCACCGCCGAGAGCTGCTCGAGCCGGCGCACGCCCGCCTCCGCGGGGAAGTCGTAGCGCTCCAGCGAGTACTCCACGCACAGCGTCATGGTGCGGACGCGGTACTCGAGGCCGGTCGCTCCGCGGACCGCCGTTTCCGGGCCCCGCAGTCCGCTCGCGGACACCGCGGGCAGGAGCGCCGCTCGCCACACGCTATGGATGGCGTCCCCGGCGAACGCCATCCGGGCCTCGGCGCCGAGGCCTACCAACGTCCAGGTCTGACGACCGAGCTTCGTCGAATAGGCTCGACGCGCCGCTCCGGCTTGAAGAGCAAGCCACGGGACCGTGACCACGCTGGCTTCGACGCCGAGCTCTCCGACGTCCCGATCGAGCACGCCCGTGGATCCGATGAGCCTGCCTCCGACCGCGCGCACCGCCCATTCCACGCGGGGGCCGACACGAAGGGTCCCGACTGCGCCGACGATCGGACCGAGCGAGCGCTCGACGCCGAAGCCGGCGTCGACCCGGTGCTCGGCGAGGGACACGAGCGGCGCGACGGTCAGCGCGCGCTGCGCACCTGCGGGCGCGGCGCCCCCCAAGATCGCGGCGGCTACGATCACACCGGCGGCCCTCACGGTCCCGGGCCCTCGCCGGCGGCGGGGGACACGAGCAACACGGTTGCTGCGATCCGGTCGGCGTTGCGCCCCCGCACGCTGGCGTTCGCCGAGTCTCGCTCGGCGCGGCGGCGGGCGTTCGCCACGATGTTCTGGGGAATCGCGCCGTGCCGTCGACCTACGAGGAACGCGACGACGCCGGTCACCGCGGCGGTCGCCGCCACGACGACCGCCCCCTCCCGCTCACCACCACCCAGGTCCCCGTTGGCCGCGCCGGCGATCAGCAGCGCGGCCGCAGCCACGCCCAGCCCCTTGGCGACGTCGCGCCGTGCTGCTTCCGGCGAAATCCGCTCCGGGAGCAGCGCACCCCGATCGAGAGTGGGGAGGGTGTCCTCGAGCGGCGCGACCTCGTGCCGCAGGTCGAAGTAGACGCGGGCCGAATCCGACGTGCCGGTCAGCCGGCTGCGCCCGGCAACGGCGAGCGCGTAACGCCCTGGGGGCGCCAGCCGCCGATCGGCGAGCAGTCCATCCCACGTAATCTCGCGCACACCGTCCATGGTGCTCTGGACGAGCGAGCGCGGCGGGCCCGCGCCGACGGCGGACAATTTCACGTCTACGAGCGCGGCATGGGTAGCGACGATGGTGAACCTGACGCGCGCGGTGCGCGGGTCCACGCGGGCCGGCTCGACCGATCGGACGGCGACGGCGAATGTGCGGCGCTGGGCCTCACCGAACGTCGCGAGCTGGGCGGGTGTGAAGAGATTCGGATCGAGCTCCGTGAACGGATCCCGTTCAATGGCGGCCCGGAAAAACAGCACGGCGGAGTCGCGCTTCCCGGCGAGGGTGAGGCAGGCGCCCAGATACTTGTACGCCTCGACCCGCTGTTCGCGCGTGACCTCGAACGGCCAGTTGGGAGAGACGATCTGGCGCAGCAGCGGCAACGCGCGCTCCACTTCGAGTCGCTCGTAGAACTCGTGGGCCTGCCCTAACAGCTCCGCGGTGCTGCCCTGAGCGGCGAGCGGGCTGATAGTGGCAGTGACGACGATTGCCGCCAGCGCGACCGCCCTCATCCCGCGCCGCGGCTCCGCAGCGTGACGCGCTTGAGCGATAGCGTGCCGCCGGCCTCGATCACCACCGTCGTATCGAACGTCTCGTAGCCCGGCGCCCGAACCTCGAGGTGCCGGGCCCCGGGGGAAATCGGCACCTCATCGTACACGCTACCGGTGCCGACCCGACGCCCGTCGATCCAGATCGACGCGGTGGTAGGCGTCGTGAGCAGCCGGAGCCTGCCAGTCGGTGGCGCCGCGCGACGGATCACGGGGCGAGGCGGCGGCACCGAGCGGCCTGAAGGCGAATCGACCGGCGCGCCGACGGCGGGGCCGGGCGCGCCCGAGGGACGACCGAGCAGCCACGCTGTGCCGACGGCTACCAGGCCAACCGCCGTGAGGGCGGCAAGGCGCATGCTCGCAGTCAGGCGCCGGGGCCGGGCGGGGATCGTCGGCAGGGCCCCCATCGCGAGTGTCGGCATGTCGGCGAGCGGCGGCAGGGCGTGCGTCGTGATTTTCCTGACGGCCCGACCCTGCACGAGATGCTGCAGAGTCCGCTCGCTCTTCTGGCGGTCCCGCTCGCTGAACGCCGTCGCCTCAATGGCCGTCAGCATGTCGCGCGTGGCCTTGAATCGTCGATCGGGGTCTTTATGCAGGGCCCGTCGCACCACGTCGAGCAGGTGCGCCGGCAGGTCGTCGCGGACCAGCGTCAGGTCCGGTACCGGAGTGAAAAAGTGATGGTGCATCACGCCGGCAAGGGTGTCCGCGTGGAACGGCACCGAGCCGGCGAGCATCTGGAACGCCACGATGCCGAGGGAGTACTGGTCGCTCTGCGGCCCGGCGCGGCGGCCGGCACACTGCTCGGGGCTCATGAAGGGGGGCGTCCCGATCACCGTGCCGTCGGCCGTGAGGGTGACGTCCGCTGAGCGCAGGGCGACGCCGAAGTCGGACACCATCACGCGCCCGTCCGAATCGATGAGGATGTTCGCGCCCTTGACGTCGCGGTGCACGATGCCGCACGCGTGGGCGTACGCCAACGCGCGCGCCGCCCCCCGCAGCACGTACAAGGTCACCGGCACGGAGAGCGCGCCCTGTTCCTGGAGGATGGCGTCGAGCGACTTCCCCTCGACGAACTTCATCACGATGAAAAGAATGCCGCCGATCTGACCGACTCGATACACCGGAATGATGTTGGGATGATCGATCTCCGCGACCATGCGCGCCTCGCGCTTGAAGCGCTCGGCGGCGCGGGCCGTGAGGCCGAGCTCCGGCGGAAGCACCTTGAGCGCCACCACGCGCCGCAGCCCGACCTCGGTCGCCTTGAACACCACGGCCATCCCGCCGCGTGCCAGCTCGTGCTCCACCTCGTATTCCCCGGCGAGCACCATCCGGAGCCGCTGCAGCAGGTCGTCACCGCTCTCGGACGGCACCATGAGCGTCGCATCGTGCGGGTCGCCCACGAGCGTGCCACAGTGCCCGCAAAACCGGGCCGGCGGGGGGACATCCGCACCGCACTGGAAGCACTTCACGGCAGGACCTTGAGGGACTGGGTCAGGGTGGGCACGCTGTCGGTGAGGATGGAGCTCTCGACCTGAATGATGAGCGTCGCCGTGCCGTTCCGTTTCGCCCAGAGCGAGTCCTGCCCCGCGGTGAGCTCGAAGATGCCGGTGTCCGACGACGTCATGCGCAGGCGGGGGGCCGGGAGCTGGTCGCCCCCGGCCTCGACCACAACGCGGAACGGCACCGTGCTATCGCGGCGGAGGATCGAGTCGCCGACGTAGGTGATGGTAACGGCCTCTGGCCCGGCGGGGCGGAAGACGTCCGCGAACCCGCACGCCAGCGCCGCCGCCCCAATCACCACCGCCAGCGTGAGCCGTACCGCCGAGCGACCGGGTCGCATCAGGGAACGCCTGCCAGCAAGGGCAGGCTACATATTTGGAGCGGGGCACTTCGATAGCAATAGCGTGGCTCACACGGTCGGCCAAACGCTTGCGCCGTCGCTGATTGTCCCCATTGCCGCAGCGGCGGAGGCCCCTAAGTTCCTGCGAACCGCCCCACCCGAGGTCACCCGATGCCTGCTGCCCTGCGTCTTGCGCTCGTCGCGTTGCTCGTCGCCACCCGCATCACCACGGCCCAGGAGACGGCGACCGAGCAGGTCGCCGCCGCGGACGTGATCCGCCGCATGAGCGAGCTGGAGCGCTCGCTCGCCCTGCCGCAGCTCGTCGCGCGGCTCGCGGGGGCGCGCGACGCGCGGCGCGACGCCGTGATCGCCCGGGCCAAAGACCTGATGGACCGGGAGCTCTTGGCGATGGCCGACGACATCACGCGCCACCCGGAGACCGGCTGGAAGGAAGAGCGCTCGGTGAAGATCCTCACCGACTATCTCACCGCCCACGGCTTCGACGTCGAGCCCGGCGTGGCGGGTCTCAAGACGGCCTTCGTGGCGCGCTACCGCAAGGGCACGCCCGGCCCGAACCTCGGCGTCATCGTCGAGTACGACGCGCTGCGCGGCACCAGCCGCGACTTCCACGGCGACCAGCACAGCGCCCAGGGGCCCGTGGGGCTCGCGGCGGCCGTCGCCGTGACGGAGTTCCTCACGAGCTCCAAGACCCCGGGCACCGTGACGGTGTACGGCACCCCGGCGGAGGAGCTCGCGTCGCCCGCCGCGAAGACCGTCATGTACAACGCCGGGGTCTTCAAGGGCGCGGACGTTCTCATCCGGTCCCATTCATCCACCGCGACTCAGGCACCGGGCGCCGGCTTTGGCAGCTGCTGCATGAACATCAACGTCGTGCACTACACCTTCTCCGGCGCCCCGGCGCACCAGCTGCAGGCTTGGGACGGGCGGGATGCGCTGATGGGCGTGATCGAGCTGTTCAATCACATCGACGGCCTGCGTAAGACGCTGCGCCCGGAGACCAAGGTCCAGGGAATCATCACCGAAGGCGGCAAGGCGCCGAATGTCGTGCCCGACCGCGCCGTGGCGGAATTCTGGATCCGGTACCCCGACCCGGTCTACCTCGCGCAGGTGACGGACCGGGTGAACGACGCCGCCCGGGGGGCGGCGCTGGCCACCGGCACCAAGGTGCGCATCGACCTCGACTCGTCGTCGCGCAACGGTATTTCGGTCGCGGCCTTGAACGCGGTCGCGTTCGCGTACATGAAGAAGTTCGGGGCGACCAAAGTTCAAGACGAGCCGGGGCGGCCGATCTCCTTCGAGGAGACCGGGACCGTCGCGACCCAGATTCCGGGTGTGGGAGTCACCGCGCATAGCTCCAATGGCGGCTACCACACCTTCGAGATGGAAGCGGACGCGCTGGGCGAGGTCGGCCATCACGGTTTCCTCGTGGATGCGCAGACGATGACGGCGGTGCTGTACCACCTCGCCACCGACGCGCCGTATCGGGCGGCCGTCCAGCGCGAATTCGACGGCCTGAAGGGCCTCTACAGCGAGTATCTCGCAGCTCTCCGGAGCGCGTATCCGCTGCCCACCGTCCCTGAGCCGACGGGGAACTGACCCATGCGCGTCCTCCTTCTTGCTCTCGCCGCCAGCTGCAGTGTGGTATCGCTCACCGCACAGCAACGCGCTATCTCGGACAGCGATCTGTTCGCGTTCCGCTGGGTGGCGAGCCCCCAGATCTCGCCCGACGGCCGCCAGGCGGCCTACGTGCTCGTGACGGTGAATGCGAAGCACGACGGCTACGAGACGAGTCTCTGGCTCGTGAATACCGACGGCGCGTCGCCCCCCCGGCGGCTCACCGCCGGCCCGCGCGATGGCGCGCCGCGCTGGTCACCCGACGGCTCGACCCTGGCGTTCGTCCGGCCCACCGACGGCCGGCCGCAGCTCTATCTCCTGCCGTTGTCGGGCGGCGAGGCGCAGCAGCTGACCGACCTGCCCAAGGGTGCGTCGCCGGCGGCGTGGTCGCCCGACGGGAAGACGATCGCCTTCACGAGCACCACCACCGCGGAAGACCTTGCGAAGAAGGAGAAGGACAAAGGCGAGGAGAAGTCGAAGAGCGACGTGCGGATCGTCACCGAGGCCGAGTTCCGGGCCGACGACGAGGGATATGCCGACCCGACGGAGCACGCCCATATCTGGACGGTGGCGGCCGGCATGCCGGGCGACGAGCCGGCGAAGGCACGCCAGGTGACGTCCGGCGAGTTCGACGAGAACGCACCGCAGTGGAGCCGCGACGGGACGCGGATCTATTTCGTCTCGGACCGCGTGCGCGAGTCGTACTATTACCCGCCCGACAATAACTTCTACTCGGTGCCGGCGGCCGGCGGCAGCGCCTCCCTGGATACGGTCGTGGACATCAACGGTCCCGTGTTCGGGCCCGCCGTGGCGCCCGACGGGAAAACGGTCGCCTTCCGCGGCTGGGTCAACCCGCGCGCGGTCCGCTCCTACAATCAGTCCGACTTGTTCGTGTCACGGGACGGTCGAGCTAGGAATCTCACGGCCGACTACGACTTCGACATGGGCACTGACGTGATCGGCGACCAGGCGCCGCCGCGCGGCGGCGGCGGCTCGAGCCCCGCGATCTGGACGGCGGACGGCAAGTCGGTGATCGTCACCACGACCGAGCACGGCCGCTCGAACCTCGTGCGGTTCGACGCGCAGAGCGGCGCGCGAGAGCCGGTCACCACCGGGGATCACGCCGTCCTCGCCTATACCGCCACGCCCGACGGCCGCCGCTTCGTCCTGACGATGGGCGACCCGACGCACCTCGCCGACGCGTACACGCTCGATGCGCAGACGAAGCGGCTCACCCAGCTCACGCACGTGAACGACTCGCTGCTCGCGAAGCGCCAGCTCGTGACGCCCGAGGACTTCTGGTACCCGAGCTTCGACGGCAAGAAGATCGAGACGTGGATCATGAAGCCGGTGGGCTTCACGCCCGGCAAGAAGTACCCCCTGATCCTCAACATCCACGGCGGCCCGCACACCGCCTACGGCTACATCTTTTTCCACGAGATGCAGCTGATGGCCGCCCGCGGCTATGTCGTGGTCTACCCCAACCCGCGGGGGAGCACCACGTACGGCCAGGAGTTCGGCAACGTCATTCAGTACAACTATCCCGGCGACGATTACAAGGATCTGATGGTCGCGGTGGATTCCGTGATCCGTCGCGGCTACGTGGACTCGACCAGGCTGGGCGTGACGGGCGGATCGGGCGGCGGCCTGCTCACCGACTGGACCGTGGGCCACACGCACCGCTTCGCGGCCGCCGCGTCGCAGCGCGATGTGGCCGACTGGCTGAGCTTTTGGTACACGGCCGACTTCACGCTCTTCCAGCCATCGTGGTTCCGTTCCACCCCGTTCCGCGATCCCGCGGAGTTCCTGGCCCGCTCGCCGGTGCGCTACGCCGACTCGGTCACCACGCCCCTGATGTTCATCCTGGGCGACGCGGACCTTCGGACGCCACCGACTCAGGGCGGCGAGGCCATGTTCCGCGCACTCAAGTACCTGCACCGGACGACCGTGCAGGTACGGTTTCCGGGCGAGTCGCACGAACTGTCGCGCTCCGGCAAGCCGGTACACCGGGTGGAGCGGCTGCAGCACATCCTGAACTGGTTCGACAAGTATCTACAGGGGAAACCGATTACCGCGTACGACACGCGATGACCGCGTCGCGGCACCGTCGACCACGGGTCAGTCGGCGCCCCATTACAGCGGGGCGCCGGCCGACTGTTCCGTGTCAGGAGGGGTAGAACCGGATCTGCAGCAGCTTCAGCCCGTTGTTGTCGTACTGCCAGAGGAAGTCCTGCAGGCAGGTAGCGAACAGGCTCACGCTCGGCGTGCCGCATGCCAGCTCGGCGGGGCTCCCCGCGACGAGGGTAATGGTCGTGAGCGCACTGGTCACGTTGCGGAAGCTGCTCTTGCCCGTCCCGCGCACGAAGACCTCGTTGTCGGTCGAGCACAGGATCGTCGACACGCCTGTGATCGGATCGACGAACGTCGCGCACGTCGCGATCTTGGATTGTCCACCCGGCGTACCGAGCGCGCGCGCCCAGACGGTGTAGGTGCCTGGAACGGGGAGGGAGAACGAGGCTTCGCCGTCGGTCCCGTTCTTGTCGAGCACTTCGAACACGCCGTCGGCCGCCTGACTGAGCAGAATCTTCGTCGTCACGGCGTCGCCGGTACGGGTCCCGAGGTCAACGAAGATAACGTTGCCGCTCCCATTCCCATTCATGTTGGGATTCTTGTCGTGCGAGACGCCGATGATGTTGAGATTGTAATGCGAGCCGCTGGGCGCGCCGTTGCCGGTCATGGCCTTCTGCGCGGCGGCCACGGTCGTCACGGTCAGCGCGGCCGCCACAGCGGCAGCCAGGTGAAATGTCAAACGCATGAGTCCTCCTTCGAATCGGTACGTTGCTCGGACCCCGAGAAACACCAAGCCCCGTCGACCACTTCGCGGGCGCGACGGGGCTTGCTCGAACCGTGTGGTTTCACGGCTCGCGGTCACTATAGGCCCCCTGCCACTCCGGGCGGCGTGAGGTGTCTCACGACGGTGGTGGCCGTCTGTCGACGGTTCGGTGCCGTCTATGGACCGACACTTTGGGTCACTAGGCACGCACGGCGAAGGCTCGTACTTTAGGCAACCTTGACCGCTTCTTGGCACACCCTGCTCGACGTCGCGCTCCGCACGTCCGTCGTCTACCTCGCCCTGCTCGTCGGGCTGCGACTCACCGGCACCCGTCAGCTCGGCCAAATGTCCACGTTCGACCTGGTGCTGTTGCTCATCATCGCGAACGCGGTCCAAAACGCGATGGTGGGACCCGACACGAGTCTGGCGGGCGGACTCGTAGCAGCCGGTGTGCTGATCGGATGGCACCGGGTGATCGACTGGTGGCGCGTCCGGAGCCGAGGCGTCTCCAAGCTGCTCGCGGGCGAGGGCATCATGCTCATCCACGACGGGAAGATCCTCCAGGAGCACTGCGAGCGGGCGGGCATCACGCACGACGAGCTGCGGCAGGCCCTGCGCGAGCACGGCGTGGCGAACATCCAGGACGTGATGCTCGCCGTGCTCGAGCCGGACGGGGCGATCAGCGTGGTCCGATACGACGATATCAAGGCGGGGGATAGGCCGCATCGACGTATAAGGGCAATTCGCAGGAATCAGTAGATCAAGGCAGCAGGAGGGGCAAAAGCTAGACGCACAGACGCACCGTGGTGAATAGCGACGAGGAGCCAGGAATACCTGTTCACGACGCGCTGTTTTCCGCTGCGCGTCTGTGCGTCTAGTTGTTGCAATTCCTACTCCCCCGAGCCTATTAGATTCAATCTCACATGACTGCCATTCAGGTCCGTAAGACGGCGGAAGAGCCGGGAGCCACGTCACTGGCTGTTACCGTGCCAGTGGAGCAAGTTCAGGAGGCCGAGGCGCGCGCCACCTCCGTCTACCAGCGGCGGGCCCGGCTTCCCGGGTTCCGCAAGGGGAAGGCGCCAGCGGCGCTCGTGAAGCGGCAGTTCGCCGAGGACATCCGGCAACAGACGCTCGAGGAGCTGATTCGCGAGAGCTGGAAGGCGGCGCTCGCTCAGGAAGCCCTGAAGCCGATCGCCGACCCCCACATCCACAATCTCAAGTGGGACGCCGGGACCCCCGTCACCTTCGAGTTCCACGTGGAGGTGAAGCCCGAGCTCACGCTCGAGCGCATCGGCAAGTTCCATCTGAAGCGCACGGCGCCCAAGGTCACCGAAGACCGCGTGCTGGCCCAGCTCAACGAGCTGCGGGAGCAGAAGGCGCCGTGGACGCCGGTCGCGGCAGACAAGCCCAAGCCCAAGGACCTGGTGCAGGTAACGATCGCGACCCGCGAAGGCGATGCGGTCAAAGATCCCCAACCCTATCAGCTGGTGCTGGGCGAGGGGCGCGCGATCCCGGAGGTCGAAGAGCGGATCATGGGCATGCTGCCCGGCGAGACCGTCGACGCCACCGTCCGGTTCCCGAGCGACTTTCCCGAGGAGGCGAAGCGGGGGCAGCCACGCGACATCCGCATCACCCTCCACGAGGTGAAGCGGCAGCAGCTGCCCGAGCTGGACGACGCGTTCGCGCGCGAGGTGGGGGACTTCGAGTCGCTCGAGGCGCTCCGCAAGGTCGTGCGGGAGGACCTCGACAAGGAGGCCGAGCGCGAGGCGGACGCCCAGGTGCGCCGGGACTTGATCGAGCAGATCGTGCAGGCCAACCGCGTCGTGGCGCCGCGACCGCTGGTCGAGCGCGCGCTGGCCGTGTACGCCCAGGCCTACGGCATCCCGGAGGACCGCTGGCCCGACTTCGCGCAGGAATTCCGGCCCGTGGCCGAGGCGCAGGTGCGGCGCGACCTGATCCTGGACTGGGTCGTGGAGCACCATGGGCTGCGCGCGACCGAGGCGGAGCTCGAGCAGAAGCTCCAGGAGATCGCGACGCGGCGCGGGACGTCCGTCGCGGAAGTGCGCGCGACGCTCGAGAAGGCCAAGCGGCTGCGCGATCTGGAGCGCGGCCTTACCGAAGAGAAGGTGTTTACGTTTCTTCTGTCGCAATCCACCGTGGAGCCAGCGTGACGAGGAACCAGATTTATCCGCCCTACATCATCGAGCGCTCCAGTCGTGGCGAGCGCACGTACGACATCTTCAGCCGGCTGCTCATGGACCGCATCGTGTTCCTGGGCACCCAGATCAACGACGAAGTCTCGAATATCATCATCGCGCAGCTGTTGTTCCTCGACGCGGACAACCCGGAGCGGGACATCTACCTGTACGTCAACTCGCCCGGCGGCCTCGTCTCCTCGGGGATGGCGATCTACGATACGATGCAGTTCCTGCGCGCCCCCGTGAACACCATCTGCATGGGGATGGCGGCCTCGATGGGCTCGTTCCTGCTCGCCGCCGGCCGCAAAGGGAAGCGCTCGGCGCTGCCCCATGCGCGCATCATGATGCACCAGCCGTCGGGGGGGACTCAAGGGACGGCCGCCGACATCGAAATCCAGGCACGCGAGATCCTGTACCTGCGCGGCAAGCTCAACGAGCTCTACGCCAAGCACACCGGCAAGCCGGTGGAGCACATCGAAAAGGACATGGACCGCGACCGTTTCATGTCGGCCGAGGAAGCCAAGGAATACGGGCTAATTGACCACGTGATAGCGAACTTCCAGGAGATCGACGACGGGAAGAAGAAGTGACGGCTTGCGCCGGTCACCCGACTTTCCCATACTAAGGCCAGATGTCCCACGATAAGCACCTCCGCTGCTCCTTCTGCGGCAAGTCGAAGGACTCGGTCCGGAAGTTCATTTCCGGCCCGTCGGTCTACATTTGTAATGAGTGCATCGCCCTCTGCAACGAGATCCTGGCGGAGGACGAGGAGCGGGAGGTCTCCGAGGCGATCACCCAGGTCCCCACGCCGGCCGAGATCAAGGACGTGCTGGACCAGTACGTGATCGGGCAGGAGAAGGCGAAGAAGACCCTCGCCGTCGCGGTCTACAACCACTACAAGCGCATCAACTCGCACCAGGGGCGCGAGGCCGAGGTCGAGCTCGACAAATCGAACATCATGCTCATCGGTCCGACCGGCGTGGGCAAGACGCTCCTCGCCCAGACGCTGGCGCGCATCCTCGACGTCCCCTTCACCATCGCGGACGCCACCACGCTCACCGAGGCCGGCTACGTGGGTGAGGACGTGGAGAACATTCTCGTCCGGCTGCTCCAGGCCGCGGACTTCAACGTCTCCGAGGCCGAGCGCGGCATCGTCTACATCGACGAGATCGACAAGATCGCCCGCAAGTCTGAGAACCCGAGCATCACGCGCGACGTATCGGGCGAAGGCGTGCAGCAGGCGCTCCTCAAGATCCTCGAGGGGACGGTGGCGAGCGTGCCGCCCCAGGGCGGGCGCAAGCACCCGCAGCAGGAGTACATCCAGGTCAACACCAAGGACATCCTGTTCATCTGCGGCGGGGCGTTCGACGGCCTCGAGAAGATCATCGAGTCGCGTACCGGCCGGCGGCAGATCGGCTTCACCAAGGAGGAGCTCGCGAAGGGGGAGCCCGAGAAGCTCAAGAAGAACCCCTTCATCGACGTGGAGCCCGACGACCTGCTGCGCTACGGGCTCATCCCCGAGCTGGTGGGCCGGCTCCCGGTGGCGGTACCGCTCGACTCGCTGGACGAGGACGCGCTCATCCGCATCCTCATCGAGCCCAAGAACGCGCTGTCCAAGCAGTACCAGAAGCTGTTCGAGCTCGAGGACGTGCGGCTCACGATCGAGAAGGACGCGCTCAAAGCGATTGCCCAGAAGGCGATCAAGCGGGGCACCGGCGCCCGCGGCCTCCGCGCCATTCTCGAAGAAATGATGACCGACATCATGTTCGACCTGCCGAGTCGCGACGACGTGCGCGAGGTCGCCATCACGGCCGAGTGCGTCTCCGAAGGCCGGCAGCCACTGCTCGTCACGGAGCGCGTGCGCCAGAAGAAAGAAGCCTGACCGCCCCCGCTCCCGACCCCCGCTTCATCGGCTCATTCCCCCGGGCCGACGCCCCACTCAGTCCCGCCCTTCCCGAAGTCGCCCTGATCGGTCGATCCAACGTCGGTAAATCGAGCCTGCTCAATGCGCTTGCCGGGCGCCGGATCGCGAAGGTGTCTGGGACGCCAGGGAAGACCCGGCTGCTGAATGTGTTCGAGATGCCCGTCGCGGGACCCGTAGGGGCGCAGCATGCTGCGCCCCTACACCAGGCCTGCTACCTCTTGGATCTCCCTGGTTATGGCTACGCCCGAGCCTCCCAGACCGACCTCCGGGCATTTCGGCTCCTCATCGCACACGTGCTCGACCGTGCGAGGCTCGCCGGCGTGCTGTGGCTGCTCGACATCCGCCGCGAACCCTCCGAAGATGACCGCGCGATGCAGCAGCTGTTCTCCGAGCGCGAGACGCCGGTGCTCGCGGCGCTCACGAAAGGCGACACGCTGGCCCGGGCCGCGCGGGCGCGGCGCGAAGGCGACTTGCGCAGCGCGCTCGAGCTCGAGGAGGACCAGATGATCGTGACGAGCGCGCGGGACAAGGAGGGGATTGACGACCTACGAGAAGCCATTGCAGGCCTGATCCGAAGGCCTCCCAGAGACCCCGGGCTCGCGCCCGGGGTCAGTGCGCCTCCGCGTCCCTACTAACCCCGGGCGCAAGCCCGGGGATCGAGGGAGCTCAAACCCTGTACGCCCGCAGCACGTCTTCCGGTCTCCGCCCCGTCACCAACATCGCGGTCGACAGCGCATCCGCCGCCACCGCCGTGCGTGTGACCACCGAGGCCTGCCGGAGCGCGCGCGCCGGGAACCCCGTCGCCGGATCCATCACGTGGCCCGCAACCAGCGACCCGTAGCGCACGATCGACTCGGTGTTCGCCGCGGTCGCGAGGGCCGCATCCCGCAGTCGCGTCGTGGCCACCGCGCGGCCCGCGCCCGGCCGATCCGGGTCGGCGATTTCCACCAGCCAGCCGGTCTGTCCCGGCGGCGCGCCGATGGCGGCCATATCGCCGCTCACATCGATGAACGCGCGTCGTGGCCCGCGCGCGCGCAGCAGCTCCAACGCCCGGTCGATCCCGTACCCCACGCCGATCGCGCCGAAGTCGAGCTGTGTGTGGGCGCTCGGCAACCGGGCTACATCGCCGTCGAGCTCCACCACCGCAGCCAGGACGGCCTCGCGCGCTTCGGCAAGCTCCGCGGCTGTCGGTGCGCTCGCCCGATGCCGGTGAAATCCCCACACGCGCATCAGCGGCTCGACCGCCACATTGAAGGCGCCCCCGGTGGCGCGCTTGAATGCAGCGGCGTGCGCCAGGACCGCCCGCAGATCCCGGTCCACCCGCATCCGCTTCCGGCCCGCGCGGCGGTTCAGCTCGCACAGGTCGCTCGCCGTGTCGAACAGCGTCAGCGGGCGCTCGACCCGCCGTAGCTCGGCCAGCGCGGCCGCGCAGGCGTCGAGCCCTTCCTGCTCCGAGCCTGCGAACACCATCACGTGAACCGGCTGCCCCATTGCCCACGACCAGCGCTCCACGAACACGTCGTCCGCGCGCCACCGCGGCAAGCGGGGGACGAAAATGCCCGCAACCCCGACCCCCAACGCACCGAAGAAGTCGCGGCGGCACATGGTAGGGGCGCAGCATGCTGCGCCCCTACGATCACGCTGACGCACCCTGTGCCTCTCGCTCCACCTGCCGCAGCTCGCGCAGAATCAGGTACGACTGCAGGTAGAACGTCACCGCCAGGACCGCGCTCGAGGCCTCGAGCAGCCAGCTGAAGCGCGGATCGACGTATCGCATGAGCCACATGGCCGAAAAGGACACCAGCAACGCCACGAACGGCTCGGCGATGAGCCAGCGTTTCCACCGCTCTGACACCCGCTCGCACAACGCCACCCCGAGCCCGGTCAGCACGAAGATCACGGCCATGGAGAGGAGATGGGTGTGGGTGATCGTGAGCATCTCCGCGAATGATTTGGGGAACTGCATCGCCGCTTGTGTCGCCTCGGGATCGACACCACGGTAGCGCGCCGCCACGCCCGGCGGGACGAGCCGCGTGGTGTGCCAGACGAATGTGAGCGAAGTGGTGTAGCCTACGAGCTGGACGATGGTCACCCACCGCGCCAACGTGCGGAGCGTCGTGGGCACGCTGCGCCAGGTGACGGTCATCGGATCGCCCCGCTCTGATGCCAGACAGTGAGCTCGGCCAGCATGCGCCGCACGCCGAGCGTGACCGCATGCACGCTGATCGTGGCCCCTGAGATGCTGCGGATCTCTTTCCCTACGCGCAGCGAATCGCCCGTGCTCTTGCCCCGGAACTGCCGCCGCCACGGCTCGTAGGCCACTTCGCCCCCGTACGGCTCGCGGTACACCAGGATGTCCACGTCCTTGAGACGGTCCGTCGGATCGATGGCCACGAGGTAGGTGATCGGTTGGTCCTTGCCGAGCACGTTGCCGACTGCGGCGAAGCCGAGCAGTGAGTCGGCGCGCGAGACCCGCAGCACACTGGCCGTGTCCACCCGCAGCGTGTCTACCCGAGCGCCGGGACCGAACAGCCGGGCGATCGACGCGGCGACCTTGGCCGGTGGCGCCGCCGGGTTTTGCGCCGTGACGAGGAGCGCCGCGAGCGCGAGCGTCATGTTCAGAACTGGTAGCCGACGCCGAGGCTCAACACCTCGGACTCGCCCACGCCGGCTGCGTTGCGAAGCAGCGCATAGTCCCCCTTGAACGCGGTGTTCCAGGTAGGCTTGTAGGTGACGCCGAACGTCGTGATGCGGCGGGCCAGCGACCGGTCCCGCGTCACGCCGGCCGGGACGCTCGCCTGGGTGTCGTAGCGCTCGTGGCGGAGGAAGGCGTTGAGCTTCTGGGAGGACGCCGGAGCGAGGAGTCGCAGCAGATTGTACGCCCCCTCGACGTAGCCACCGGCGATACGGCTGCCCACGGACCGCCCGTACGCCGCGTTGATCGCCTGGGCATCGCTCACACTGATGTTCGCGACCACGGCCCGCAGCGCCAACGGCCCGCTCTCGTAGCGCGCGTCCGCGGAGAGGAGCGCCACCGGAGCCCCGAAACTTCCCGTCCCCACTGCTTCATTCGTGTCCGCCGTGCCCCCATACCAGAATGACCCGCCGATCTTCACGCCCGGGCGCGCCCATTCGACCCGCCCCGTGAAGGACGGGTTCGCGAAGCTCGCCTGCCGGCCCTCCTGGCGTCCCTCCCGGATCCCCTCGGCGGCCGAAAGGCCATCGGCGCGGAGCCCGTTCACGAGGTACACCCGATACGCGAGCCCGCTGCCACCGGGAATCGTGCCGACCGCGCCGAGGCCGATCTCGCGCCAGGTGGTGGGAATCACGTCGTGATCGAATCCGGGGCGCTCCACGCCGTTGAAGGTGGACGGCTCGTGCGTCTCATTGATGATCCCGACCGGCGGCAGCACGAGCCCCGTGCGCAGAGTGATCCAGTCCCCTAGGCGGTAATCGAGGTAGGCCTGCTCGAGCGAGACCTCCCCGCCCGCCTGTCCGCCTTCGATCTTCGCGTCCTCGACTTCGAGCTCGGAGCGGAATGCCAGTCGCTCATCGAAGCTGTGCGCGAGGTAGACGACGAAGCGGGCAAGGTTGACGACGGGGGGAGTCTTGGGGCCGGTGGGGTTGGTGTAGTGCACCTCACCATAACCCCCGACGGTCGTGTGCTCCTGGGCGGCGAGCATCCGGAGGGGACAGGGCGCCATGACGACAAGGAGGCCCCATCCGATGACCGTCCGCATTACAACTCCGTGGTATGGCTAGTTGAGAATGGGTATCAAACAGAGATATGCGAATCTAGAAGTCGGGATTCGGACGGTCAAGCAGCCATTATTCTTGTGCGAACTATGTCGCTCATTCTCGTCGCCTTCGTTCTGCTCCTTGCGGGCGGGCTCGGCTGGGGAGCGCTTCACCTCAAACGGCGCCTCGAGCGCAGCGAGCGCGACCGGCGACGGGCGGCGGACGAGCTGAACCGCCGGCTCTCCGAGCTTTTCTCCCTCCAGGAGCTGTCCTACATCCTCGCCGGCTCCTTGCAGCTCGACCGTATCGTGGAGCAGGTGGTGCGGTATGCAATGCGGTTTCTCGACGCCCAGGGAGCGCTGGTCGCGCTTGCGGCGGAGGGGGAAGGCGGGGGGGAGCGTCCTCTACACGTGACGGCGGCCGAGGGGACGCTGGCGGGACTCGCCGGTCGTGCCATCGCGCCGACCGATCCCGGTCTCGTGGTCCGCTCGCTGAGCCGCGAGCGGCTCGAGCTGGTCCGCAGCTCGAGCGGCGAGCCGACGCGGCTCCTGGGGGACGTGGCGGTGGACTCGGCCGCCGCGGTGTCGTTGCGCGCGCACGGCGTGGTGGTGGGGACGCTGGTGATCGCGAACCCGCGGGACCGCACGTTCCCGCCCGAGGACATGCGGCTGCTCTCGACCGTGGCCACGCACGCCGCGATCGTGATCGCCAACGCCCGGTTTTTCCAGATGGTGCAGCACGCCAAGGAGCAGTGGGAGACGGCGTTCGACGCGCTCTCTGAAGGGATCGCCGTGGTGGACGACCATGGGTGCATTTCCCGCGCCAACCGCGCGCTCGCGGCCATGCTCGGCGCCCCGATCGCGGGGGTAATCGGCTGCAACCTGGGCGAGGCGCTGCTGGGCCCCTCCCCCGCCCTGCTCGAGCTGCTCGTCGCGGCGCGGGAGGGCGCCCGGGTGCAGCCGGTGGTGCTCCGCTCGGCGACGCTGGGTCGCACGATCCGCGTCAACGCCGCCCGCATCCCCGCCCCCGCCCCGGCGCACGACCAGAGCGTCGTGGTGCTGGTCGAGGACGTGACGGATCAGCAGGCGCTGGAGGCGCAGCTGATCCAAAGCGAGAAGCTCGCCGCGGTGGGGCAGCTCGTCTCGGGCGTGGCGCACGAGCTCAACAACCCTCTCACGTCGATCGCCGGCCTGTCCGAGCTGCTGCTCGAGCAGCAGGAGCTCGGCACGAAGGACCGCGGGCACCTGCGCGTGATTCACGAGCAGGCGGATCGTGCGGGACGGATCGTGCGGAACCTGCTGACCTTCGCGCGGAAGGGACCGGGGGAGCAGGCCGCCGTAGATCTGAACGACGTGATCCAGCGCACCTTGCTCCTCATGAGCTTTGACTTGAACCTCAAAGACATCACGATCGAGAAGAGCCTGGCGCCAATTCCTCCGGTGCTGGGGGATCGCCACGCACTGCAGCAGGTGGTGATCAACCTGCTCAACAACGCGGCGCAGGCCGTCGCCGACAATCCGCCGGAGCGGCCGCGCGTGATCCTGCTCAGCACGTGGGTGGACGACCGGGTACGGATGCGGGTCTCGGACTCGGGGGTGGGGATCGCGGACGCCGTGCTGCCGCATCTCTTCACGCCGTTCTTCACCACCAAGGAGCCGGGCCAGGGGACGGGGCTCGGCCTCTCGATCACCTACTCCATCGTGGACGCGCATGGGGGGCGCATCACGGTCGAGCGGCCGGCCGGGGGGGGCGCCGCGTTCCTCGTGGATCTGCCGCCCGCGCCGAGCGATGCCGCGCGGCGGGATACGGGCGAGGTGCCCGTGCCGCCCGCGGCGAAGCGCTCCATCCTCCTCGTGGACGACGATCCCGCGGTGCGCCGCATGGTGAAGGCGCTGTTCGGGCGCGACGGGCATACGGTGGAGGTGGCGCGCAATCCGCAGCAGGCGCTCGACCTCGTACGCGCGCGCGCGTACGACCTGATCCTCGCCGACGCTCAGGCGCGGGCGCGCGACCATCTGTTCGTAGAGCAGCTAGTGGAATCGCAACCGGGACTCAAGGACCGGGTGCTGGTGGCGACAGGAGATTTGCCGCCCGCGGCGGAGGAGGCGTTGGCTCGGCTGGGCCTGCGCTACGTGCGCAAGCCTTTCAACCTGCGCGATCTGCGGGACGAAGCGGCGCGGGTGTGGGCGGCCGCGGCGGGAGCCGTGTCGTAGGCAGCGCCCGACGGGATCTCACGTCACGTCCCACCGCTCCCGGAACCAGTCGAGATCTCGCTCGGTCACTTCGAGTGCGTCGTCCGCGGTTTCGTCCCGGCGCACGTAATAAAGCCGCTTCACGAGGAGCGGATCGGGCCACTCTACGGCCCCGATGTTGCACGTGAGACCGTCCAGGCGCCCGTCGACGACAAAGGCGGAGAACGTAGCCGGACGCTCGAGGAAGTGAATGTCCGCCCGGACATCACTGATGGTGACGAAACGGGCGTCGCCTATCGTCGGTACCTCCTGTGGCATGGAGAGCTCGACGTGACCGCCACTCCAGCCGTAGGACCGCCGGACCACGGTGGCCTTCCGCCACTGTTGCCTCAAGGCCTCGAGAACCGGGTGATCGCCCGCCAGCAGCATGTTCGTTGCTTCACGCTCCAGCTCGAGTAATGGCGCTGGGATTGGCCTCGGCTCCAAGATGAGCGCCGCGCCCTCGGACGCATCGTGCAGGCGTCGCAGGATATCCTCCGGAACATCCTCAGGGTTCAACCACACGCCGCCGAGGCACGCCCGAAAGCGATCATCGCGCCGCGCCTGCTGCTCCACGCGCGCGACGAACCGCGCGCCGTGCGCGGCCAGGAGGTCCTCGAGCGGGCCGGCGGCGATGCTGTCCAGCACGTCGTCGGCGTTCGGGTGACACGCCAACATCTCAATGGCCTGCCACGCCTTCTCTGGATCGTCCTTGACCAGCTCCTGGAGCCCTTCCCAGGCCCAGAACTTGGCGTTGTACACGAACCACGATGCCACGACGGCTTCGTCGTCAGGCGCCAGGGGACCGGCTACCCCGGGCGGGTCATCGGTGTTGTAGTCGGTCGTATCGCCTGCGGCGCGCACGACCCGAGTCCAGACCTCCCCGGGCATCGCGCTCGGGCCTGAACCGTCGCCTTGGTGGGGCCGCATCCTCCACAACACCCGCCGCACGGCGACTGATGTTGCGGCCGCCGCCTCTACCTGATCGATGACCTCCGGGCCGTGCTGCCTGAGCAGGTCCATCAACGGGCGGAGGACATCGAAACTCGTGAAGCCGTGAAGCGGGGCACGATTGATCACCTCGAGGGCAAGCGCGAGCGCCCGGGGAGGGTCTTCGCGGATCAGCTCATCTAATCGGAATGCGCCTCGGTGGTTCAGGCTGTGCGCGATCCAGGCTTCGACGAGCTCCGGGATCGTCCGATACTTGGGCTCGTAGTGCGCCTTCTCGAGTGCGGCCCGTGGCATGATGCGCGTCAATCGGGCATTCTCTTCCACCAGCCGCGTTGCGCGCTCATGACACAGGTCCCAGTGTTTCTCGAGAAGGGACTCGAGTCGATAGCAGAGCTGCTCGAGCACATCATCATCGTCCGGCCGCAGGCGGACAATCTCCTCGAACACCGGCCACGCCTTCTCGGGAGCCGAAACGATCCAGTCCTCCCATATTGAGAGCGCGCGATAACGACGTTGCGGTTTCGGGCCGAGACCCTGGCGATAATCGTGGGTGACGAGGTACCGTCTGGCGAGTTCCTGCGGGGAAATGTCTTTGTCGGACACGTGTAAAAAGCGGGGCCCTGAATCGCGCTACGTCCGCAAGTCTCTCAACCTGCGCGATCGGCGGGACGAAGCGGCGCGGGTGTGGGCGGCGGGCGCGCTGTCGTAGGCCTCCGCCGGCCAGCCGAACGTCGCGAGATTCACGGCTCCACCGGGCGCGAATTTCACGCCCTCCCGCAACAGCAGCGCGCGCTGCAACACGCTGTTGTGGTCCGCGCTCGACAGTGAGATGCGACCCGCCGCATTGAGCACGCGCCACCAGGGCACATCGGAATCATCGGGGAGCGCCGAGAGGGCCCAGCCGACGGTGCGCGCGGCGCCGGGGCGACCCGCCAGCCGCGCCACGAGACCGTACGTCGCGATCCGGCCCTTGGGAATGTGGCGCACGACCTTGTAGATGCTGTGATAGAACGGGTTCACGTGCTCCCCGGCGCGCCTCGAGGTCACCTCCAACCTACCGCCGCCCCGCCCTTCGTCCAGCGCGCCGCCCGCTAGAATACGCGCAACACGTCTTCCAGCAAGCCCGCGCCCCCGGACGAGAGGATTGACAAAACGTCGTCCAGTGCTCTGCGCTCCCGGGGCCAGGAGAACCGCGCGGCTGCCTCGGGCGGCCGCAACCACTCGGCGCGATCGTGCTCCGCCGAGTGCCGCACCGCCGCGCGAGCGTCTACCACGCCGGCGAACACGGGAATCAGCACGATTTCGTTCGCCTGGTGACGGTAGAACGCCTCCACCCGCGACACGTTGTAGAGCCGGGCGGGCTCGACGCCCGTTTCCTCGCGCAACTCGCGCAGCGCCGCTTGCACCGGTGTCTCGCCGGGCTCGATGTGCCCGTGCACCGTCTCCCACGATCCCGGCGAGCGGCCACCCGGCGCGCGGCGCAGCACGAGCACCTCGAGCCCCGCCCCGCCGGATCGCAGCAGGTACGCATCAATGAAGGAGACTTGTACGGAAGTCACGAATCAGCGACGGCGGCCCAGCACTGCCTCCAACCGTGCCGAGAGCGCCCGCGCCCGGAACGGCTTCGTGAGGAAGTCGTCCGCGCCCAGCTCGAACACCCGCACTTCGTTGTCTTCGTCGCTCTTCGCCGTGAGGACGATGACCGGGATGTCCGCGGTCGCGGGCCGCGAGCGCAGGTGGGACAACACGCCGTAGCCGTCGAGGCCAGGCATGTTGAGGTCGAGCACGATGATGTCCGGACCCACCCGATCGACCTGATCGAGCGCCTGCACGCCGTCGCGCGCCTCGGAGACGATGTAGCCGTCGCGCTCGAGCAGGTCCTTCACGACCCTGCGCAGACTGTCCTCGTCGTCCACCAGCAGCACCTTGCGCGCCGGCAACCCGTGCGGCCCGGAGACGCGCGGCGGCTCGGGCTCCTCCAGCAGCTCGAAGTGCGTCGTCAGCTCCTCGGGGGCGGCGCTGGGCGCCGGCTCCGTGAAGGCCATGGCGGCGCCCTGGGGCGACCCGGACCGCGCCTTCCCCCCGCCGGCCGAGCGGCGCGACGCGGCCGCCGCGTCGGTCGGGTGCTCGTCCTCCTCCGGGATGTCCACGACGCGGGTCAATTCGTCGAGCGTGGATTCGCCGCGCAGCACGTGCTGCAGCCCCGAGTCCCACAGACCCTTCATTCCGGAACGCCGCGCCGCCCCGGCGATGTGCTCGGCGGTTTCCCCCGCCGCGATCCGCCGCTCCACCTCGGCCGACACCGTCAGGACCTCGATGATCCCGAAACGGCCGCGGTATCCCGTCATCGCGCAGTCGGGACAGCCCGCCGCGCGATACAGCGGCGTCCCCTTCAGGATCCACTTCTTGAGACGGTCGGCGGGCGCCTCCATCCACACTTCCTTGCAGGTAGGGCACAGTTTGCGCATCAGCCGCTGCGCCACGACGCCCCGCAGCGCCGCGGCGATCTTGTAGGCCTCGACGCCGATGTCCACGAGCCGGGTGACCGCGTTGGCGGCGTCGTTCGTGTGCAGCGTCGACAGCACGAGGTGCCCCGTGAGGGACGCCTGCACGGCGATCTGTGCCGTTTCGCGATCCCGGATCTCGCCGATCAGCACCACGTTCGGGTCCTGGCGCAGGATCGAGCGCAACGCCGAGGCGAAGGTCAGCCCGGCCTTCTCCTGCACCTGGACCTGCACGATCCCCTGCATCCGGTATTCCACCGGGTCCTCGACCGTCACGATGTTCACGCCCTCGCTCTTGATCTGGTTGATACAGGAGTAGAGCGTGGTGGTCTTGCCCGAGCCCGTCGGCCCGGTGACGAGGATAATTCCCTCGTGGTTCTCGAGCAGCCGCCTGATGCCTTCCGTCTCGTTGGTATTCAGCCCCAGCGAGTCGAGCGACTTGACCGTGGCGCGCGAGTCGAGAATCCGGATGACGACCTTCTCGCCCAGCGCCGCGGGCAGTGTCGAGACACGGAGGTCGATCGGCTGGCCGTTCACCGCCACCCGGGCGCGGCCGTCCTGCGGCCGCAGCCGGTCGGCGATGTCGAGCGACGACATGATCTTGATGCGCGAGATCAGGGGGAGGCCGGCCTGACGCGGGATCTTCATCACCTGCCGCAGCACGCCGTCGATGCGGTAGCGCACAGCTACCCCGCCCTCCTCAGGCTCGATGTGGATGTCGCTCGAGCGCGCGAGGATCCCCTCCGAGATGATCAGGTCCACGAGGCGGACCACCGGGCGCTGGCTCGCCTCGGCCTCGGAAGCGACCAGCTCGTCGGGCGCCATGTCCTGCAGGTGCTCCAGTGAGGTCGAGTTCTCCATCCCCTCGAGCAGCTTGTCGACGGCCTTCTCCGGACGGTACATCTCGTCCAGCCGCTCTGCGATTTTGGAGGGCGCGAGCAGAAACATTCGGATCTCACGGGCCGTGGCGAACGCGAGTGCCTTCTCCGCGTCGAGGTCGAACGGGTTGGCGGTCGCCACCTCGAGATAGGAATCGGTGGCACGCAGCGGCAGGATATGGTAGCGTCGCGCCACCTGCTCGGGGACGCGTTCCTTGGCCGCCGGATCGAGCTGCGCCAGGTCCGCGACCTTCAATCGGAAGCGGGTGGACAGCGCCGCGAGGATCTGGTCGTCGCTCGCGATCTTCTGGGCTACAAGGGTCTCCCACAGCCTCGCCGGTGGTGGGGCCTTCTCCCGCAGCTCAACCAGCAGCTCCGGGGTGACGACGCCCTCGAGCGAGCGCGCCAACCATTCATCCGGGAAGTGTGTGTCGGCCATCCGGTTAACAAGGTAGTGAACCTTCGGGAGGTTGGGGAGGTTGGAGGAGGTTGATGAGCACGCAATCAACCTCCCCCAGCCTCCACCAACCTCCACAACCTCCACCAACCTTCTTTAGAGGATTCCCCAGAAATCGCGCGTCACGTCGAAGGCGAGCCCCAGCCGGTGCGTGGCGGTGCCGTATCCCGCCTCCCAGCGGAACACACCCAGCCATTCGAACGCGAGGCCGAGCGTGATGCGCGTGCCGGGCGTCGCCACCCAGGGCGTGCCCGTCACCGGAGCGGCGGCCCAGCCGAGCGCCACGTAAGGTGCGACGGTGAGGGTCCGAGGCGTGCGCGCGTACGGCCCGACGCCGAGGGACACGAACGGGACGGGAACGCGCCACTCGAGATGCAGCAAGGCCATGCGCCGTCCGCCCCAGCTGCGGAAGTCGTCGCCCAGCAGTGCCCCGCGCCCACCGAGCACGAACGCGCGGTGGGTCGGGAGCTCGGCGCTCGCCACGCCGCCTTGCGCCCGCAGCAGCAGCCGCGTTGCGCCCGCGGGGAACAGGACGTGACCCGCGCCGGAGAGCCGCAGATAGGTGGCGCCGCCGTCCTTCCGGCCACCCTCGAGCATCGTCTCGACGTGCAGATCGCGCCGCACCGCGAAGCCCTCGCTCCTGCGCTCGAGCGCGAGCTGCACCAGGTCGACCCCAGGGCCGCCCAGGGAGGGGTTCGGCCGGAAGCTGCCGTTCGCTGGCACCGCGGTCACCGCGAGTGAGCCGATCGACTCCCGTCCCGCGGTGGCCCGCCACTCGCTCCGCACGCCAATGCCGTGGCGGTAGGTGATGCGCCCGCCGTCCGCCAGGTAGTAGTCGCCGTAGTCGTGGCCGAATTCCTGCGACGCGAACGAGTTGAGGAGCGGCGCGATGACGGCGGCGTCGCCGACGTCGCGCACCTCGCGATACACGCTCACCTCGAGCGCGCTCCGACCCCGCCGGTCCACCGCGCTGAGGGCGCCCTTGGCGCGGTGGTCCGCGAACCCGTAGCTCGCGCGGGCGCGCAGCTCCCGCCGCTCGCCCCCGCCGCGCACCACCAGCCCCGCGCCCGCCGCGAGCCCCTCGACCCGGTTCGCGTGCAGCAGGTCGGACACGCCCCGCACGCCCAGCCGGCGGCCCTTGAGACCGGTGAGGATGCGCCGGCCGGCGATCTGCTCCACCTCCGCGCGCACGCGCTCGAGGTCGTTCTGGCGCACCGGCTCGGCGATGTCCTGGAGCGCGGCGCCGAGCGGCTCCTTCCAGGGAAAGGAATCGCGCTCGGCCTTCGGTAGGAACGTGATCTCGTCGCCCGCGAACCAGCTGTTCG
>Ga0209160_1000550_pt1 | contig 31081 bp, 33 predicted proteins | sample GraSoiAngelo_153_FD_186167 | JGI IMG/M metagenome (GOLD analysis project Ga0209160, IMG submission 186167) | Grasslands soil microbial communities from the Angelo Coastal Reserve, California, USA - 14_1009_12_40cm (SPAdes) (version 2) | ecosystem: Environmental > Terrestrial > Soil > Grasslands ...
TCTTCGCGCCGCTACTGGCGGCGGCGGCCGCCAAGCTGTCCGCCCACACGCTGGTGCTGGAGGGCGAAGTTGCGATCTACGACCTGGAGCTGAGATCGCGGTTCGAGTGGCTGCGCGAGCCCGACCCGGACGCCGTCGCGACGCCGCCCATGTTCCTGGTGTTCGACCTACTCCATCGCAACGGCCACGACCTGACCGGGCGTCCGCTCCGCGAACGCCGCGCTCGGCTGGAGGATGCCGTCGCCGACAACGACCTGGTCCTCCCGGTACGACGGCTCGCGGAGGACGGCTTGCAGGCGTGGGCGCAGGTGATCGAACGCAGCTACGAGGGCTACGTCGCCAAGGATGAGGCGAGTCTGTACGAGGCCGGGCCGACGCGGCGGTGGCTCAAGGTCAAGCAGAAGGCCTGGACCGATGCGGAGGACCGCTGGCAGCGTCGGATCAGCACGGCGCGTTGACGTAGCCTCGTCGCGTACTCGGACGGCTCCCGCCACATTCATCAATCCCCGCGTCGTTAACAGACGGCGACAGACTCATAGCTGAAGTAATCTTCAGGTTCTGCTAGACTCCGGCCAGCCATCCTCCACCGAGGTGCCCATGCTGCGGATAGGGCGCGCGGTCGTTGTCGCCGTCAGCCTCAATCGCTTCCGCGCGTCCGCGCGCCGTTCCACCGCGACGGGCGAGCGGGCGCTCCTGCTACGCGGCGCCGACGAGAACGCGGCGACGGATGTGGGGACGTCGGTCCGGCTTTACTTCGCGCGCCCTCCAAGCTGCGGCTGCCCGCGTGGTTCAGCGAGTTGATGCTCCGAAACCTCGCACTACGATCGTCCCGCTCACACAACGGCCTCCTCGCTCGGCCCACCTGTGCCGTGCGCTGGCGCGGGGTGCCGGCACGCTCGGCGGCTTCGCGAGCGCCTCGTGCGCGTAGGATCGAATCGGGAACGTCGAACACCCGCCCGGGAGGGTCCACAATGCACCCATTGCGGCTGTTCCGCCCTCTTTCGAGTCGTCACATAGTCGTTTTGACCTCGACCCTTTTTTGCCTCCTCACTGCCGCGAGCGCCGAGTCGACGATCAACGACGTCGGTCAGGTATTCGTGTCGGACGGCACCCTCGTGATCGGAGGTACAGAGGACGGCGCCCGCATCCACACGGGCTCCCCAGACACACCGTACACAGGATTGGTAATCGCGAACGGCTTCGCGACAGTCGCGGTCCCCAACCTGAGCGTGCCGACACCGCCGGTGACTGCCTCGCTCACGATGACCGGAGCTGGAGCGACCCTCGATGTCGCCGCCGGCTCGGGTGGTCTCAACGGATTGACGATCATCGGTCACAACGGCACCGGGAGGATGGATATCTCTGCCGGGGCGGTGTTCGCGCCCACAGGACCGAGTGCTGCGGTGATCGCGGCCGGTGGTCCGGCCGTAGTGGCGGGCGCCACGCCGCTGCCGCATTCGACGGGGACGGTGACCGTCACGGGCAAAAGGTCGCACTGGACGGCCGGAACGCTCCGTGTGGGACACGCCGGCGTCGGCATCCTGAAGATCTCTGACGGTGCCACGGTGAACACGAACGGGAACCTCGCTCCGGGTTTCGGCTTCGTCGCGCCGACGATCCTGGGGACGTTTTCGGGAGCTTCGGGGAACGTGACGGTCACGGGCCCGGGTTCTGCCCTAACGGTCGTCGACCGACTCGGAGTCGCCGACGGCAATCCGACGCGCGGCAACTTCGGTCCCGCGATCGGCATCCTCGACGTCTTGAACGGCGCGTTGGTGCGCAGCTGGGGCGGAGCGGTGGGCAACTACGGACCGGCGCGGGGTGCCGTGTCCGCGATCGGAACGGCGACCCTCGATGGGCCGGGTTCCCGGTGGGAGCTGCTCGGTCCGGCGCCGGCCGGGTTCACTCGGAACCCGCTCGATATCGGGAGATCCGGCATTGGCACCGTGAGCATCACGAACGAAGCACAGCTCCTTCTGGACGGCGGTCCTGGCGGTAACCTCGGCGCGCTGCTGTCCGTTGGGCTTCAACCGGGGAGCAACGGCACGCTGACCGTGTCGGGCGCCGGCTCACGACTTGACGTGCGCGGTCCGTCGAACCGGGCACTGACGGAAGCCTCGTTCGCCTCTGACGACGTCCTTGTCTCGAGAGCCGTGATGATGAACGTCGGGTTCAACGGGAAAGGGCGATTCGAGGTGTTCGACGGCGCGCATGTCTCCATCAGTGGCATCGACGTCGTCACCGGGCAAGCACAGGGGTTCCTGAACATCGGCCGCAACGCGGGCAGCACGGGAAGCGTCCTCGTCACCGGTCGTGGTTCGGAGCTCACGGTCGGTGTCCAGCGACCTCGTCGCGTTCCTCGCGATCCGCCCAGCATCATCGGAATCGGCCGCGCAGTCGATCTGCCCACCGGGCCGATTCCGCCGGGAGGGGAGGGTCTTCTGGCGCTCGCGGATGGCGGGACGGTGCGTACTCAGGAGATCCATCTCGGCCCGGGAGGCACGCTGACCGGCAACGGGACGGTAATCGCCGACATCGTGAACTTCGGCGGCACGCTGGTTCCGGGTGAGCTACGGATCCTCGGCAACTACGGTCAGGTCTCCGGTCGTCTCATCCTCAACGTCGATGGCCTGCACCATGACGTCCTCAAGATCAGCGGCGGTCTGGCGCTCGACCCGCAAGGCAGCAGCGTGCAGATCCTCGTGACTCGCGAGCCCGTGCCGGAGGGTACGGTACTGGAGCTCGTCCGTTCCGGAGCCGGCGACGTCCTGAGCATCGAGTTCTTGGGGACCGCGGTTGTGCCACGTGGGTCGGGCGTGTTCGAGGCGATGCTCCGCGACAACCCCAGGGTCGTGCGGATCGACACGGTCCCAGAACCATCGACCCTCGTCTTGCTTGGACTGGATCTGCCGTGGCGGCGCTGACGGTCGGTCGGGCAGGAGTGGTTCCGCCTATGCCAGTCCGTTCCGGCTTCATCGTCCTCGCGGCCCTCGTCGGCCTCGCGTCCGGCTGGCTGCCGGTGGACGCGCAGCAGGCCGGAAAGGTCTATCGGGTCGGGTTCCTAACGAGCGCAACACCCGACGTGTCTGCGGGGTATAGCGAGGGGCTCAAGCTCGGGCTGCGTGAGCTCGGATACGTCGAGGGCAAGAACATCGTCGTGGACTATCGATTCAGCGAGGGCAGCAACGAACGCGCGGACGAACTCGCCGCGGAGTTGGTCCGGTCGAACGTCGACATCATCGTCGCGGTGGCTTACGGGGCGTTTGCGGCGAAGAAGGCGACGACGTCGATCCCGATCGTGTTCCTGGCGATCACCGACCCGATTCGATTTGGATTCGTGAGCAGCCTTGCGCGTCCCGGCGGGAACATGACCGGTCTGACGTACACGGGCATCGAGTTGAATCCGAAGCGACTCGAGATGCTCAGAGAGGCGCTGCCGCGCGCGACCCGCTTCGCCGCGCTGGGCACGTCGAAGCACTCGCTCTGGGGTCACATCGTCGAGGAACTCCAGGCGGCGACCCGGGCGGCGCGTATCCAGCTCCAGATAGTCGACGCAGGTGCCTCGTCAGTGGCCGACATCGACGCGGCGTTCGAGACCATCAGCAAAGGTGGTCCGCAAGGATTGCTCGTGCTCCAGTATCACCAGTTTGTCTTCGAGACGAAGCGCATCGTCGACCTCGCGGCGAGGTATCGGATTCCCGCGATCTACGAGCTCCGCAGTTTCCCGGAGTACGGCGGGTTAATGTCCTACTCTGGTGACCTTCACCATCAGTTCCGGGCCGCGGCGATCTACGTCGACAAGATCCTCAAGGGCGCGAACCCCGCTGAGCTCCCGGTCCAGCAGCCGACGAAGTACGAGCTGGTGATCAACAAGAAGGCGGCGCGCGCGCTCGGCCTCACGATCCCGCCGTCGCTGCTCGGCCGCGCCGACCGGGTGATCGAGTAGCTCGTGCTCGACCAACGCGGCCAGCTCCTCCGGGCAGCGGTTGGATTCGCCACTTGCTCCATACCCTCGTACGATCGCGCACTCTGGGCGCTCCGCACCTTGATGGACTCGTGGGCCGGGATTGGGCGGGTGGCCGTGGGGATGCACCGTCAGGGTTACGACCTCCAGCTCACCCAGTACGACGAGCGCGGCTGGCGCGCGACCTTCTACACGACCGGAATGGAGCACTCGCCCCGGGTGCGACCGACACCGGGTGGGAACGCACGCCGTGGCACGCGACGCAGCGGGCGGCGTGGAACACCATCTGGCGGACGAGCATAAAGTGAAACTCGGCGCCCGTCGGCATCACGCTCGTGATGTCTACCGTCCTCGGCCTGGCCGACGGCTGCTAGCTGACCGGTGGCTTGATGCCTCCCCTGGCTGGCGATGATAGGCCTCGGTCTCCGGATCGGCGGCGAGTTCGTCAACCTGTTTAGGTCGACCAAGTAGTAGGGCCACGAGAGGAGGAACGCGATGAGAGCCATGCTTGTGCTTCTCGGGCTGTTCTGCATCGTCGCTCTCGGATGCGCGACCACCACGGAAGAGAAGACCCTGACGAGCGGCCCGCCCGCGGATGTCGCCGGCACGTGGACGGGGCAGGCCGGGAGCGGCACGTCCAGCGCTGCCGTCACGCTGACGCTCGACCAGAAAGGAACTGACCTGACGGGCGACATCTCCTTCGGCGGATTTAGGCACATGTCTGGCCCTGTCACGGGAACCGTTACGGGCTCAAGCGTAAAGCTAGCGGTCGCGACCATGACCTTCGAGGAGTGGCAAGTCAATCAGGACACGATGACCGGCTTTACGCCGTACCTCGGCTACATGAGACTTCGAAGGTCGAGGTGAGACGCCGGCCGCGGTCGAAGGTGCCCGGCTGGCCGGTGGACGACGACGGCTGGCGGCGGATCAGCGTGGCGCCGTCGCGCGGGCCGGAGACGAAATGAACGAAGCACGACACCGACGCCCGCCTCTGGCACCCGTGGCTTCGCATCAACCGCGTGCTGCGCGTGATGCTGCATACACGCTGGAGCGCAGAAGCGTGGCCGCAAGTGAAGGCCGAGTTCAAGAAGGCGCTCGCGCGCCGAAGCCAGATCCGACGCGCGGGGTGGTTCAACTAGGCTCGTGACCGCGCCCTCCTCGTGCGGCGCTGTGCTGGTGCGCGTCGCGGCATTCGGCTAGACTCGCCGCGAGCCATCCTCCACCGAGACATCCCATGAGATGTCAAGTCCCGATCGTCGGCGGCGCGACGAGCAGGCGTGAGGGGTTGTAGGGCTGACGATGTTTAAGCATCGCGTAGACCGTATGAAGAAGCTTTACGGCGACGACGATGAGGGCCTGCTTGGCTTTCTTGCCTTGCGCCTTCTTGCGCAGATAGAGCGTCCGCCACTCGGCGCTGCGGCGGACGGCGTTGACCGCGGCGAGGTAGAGGGCATGCCGGGCGATGCGCGAGCCGACGGGAGACAGGCGGGGCGTGGCGGCCCGCTCGCCGCTCTCGGAGATGACGGGATAGAACCCGACATAGGCAACAAGGGCTCGAGCATCCGTGAAGCGGGTGAGCGCGCCGAGCTCACCGAGCAGCGTCGCGGCGGTCTGGGGCCCGACGCCGGGGATCGTCTGCAGCAGCTGGGCGTCGGACGGTCCCGCGCCTGGCTCACTCGGGGGCAGCAGGGTGGTGGCGGCGCGATCCACGTCATCGATAGCGCTGGTGAGGCGCTCGAGCTGGCTCACGAGGGTGCGCACGACGTGCGCGCGGGCCGGGGCGGCCTTGCCGCTGTAGATCGAACGGCGGGCGGCGTCGCGGACCGCGGTGGCGTCGTCGAGCGAGAAGCCGCGCGTGCCGGCGTCCTCGGCAGCGCGCCGGATGGCGCGCGGGCTGGCCTGGGCCAAGTGGTGGGCCGTGGGGAACTGCGCCAGGATGCCCCGCGCCCGGGCGCTGAGCAGATCGCCGAGGACGGCGTGGGGCTCGGGCAGCACCACGTCGAGCTGCGCGCTCAGCTGACGCAGGTAGTCCTGGCGGTCGGCCATAAGCCGGGCGCGCAGGCGCGCGAGTTCGCGCAGGCTCTGGATCTGCTCGTCGGGCACGTAACTGGCTTGGGCCGCCCCCGAACGCAGCAGGCCCGCGATGACGTGGGCATCGATGTAATCCGTCTTGGCCTTGCGTCGGACGACGTCACGGTAGCGCCGGGTCTGCAGCGGATTCAGCACGATGACGCGGTAGCCCGTGCTGACGAGCGCGCTTCAAGGTTTTCCCAGAGGTGGCCCGAGGCCTCGAGCCCGATCAGGGTCTGCGCCGCCGTCGCGGCGCGCGCGTCCAACGTCCGCAACAGCGTGGCCACTCCGTCTGTGCTCGCGGCGATGGTGAAGCTCGGGCCGACCGCTTCACCATCACGGTCGAGGACGGCAATCCGGTGTTCACGCAACGCCACATCGATTCCGACAAACCGCTCCGCCATGGCACTCCCTTCGCGAGACGTCGGGGCACGGCGCGGATCAGCCGGACAGGTGCCACGGGCCGCGAGGTCAGCATGGCCTGGTCGAATGTGAGGGATGGCGGCGAACCGTCTCCCAGCATCCTTGATGAATGCTCTCGACCCGGCGGCCGGGGCGCGACGTTCTCGGTTGACGGCTGCTCGCGCAGGAGCGCCGAGGTGCCCGTACATCAGTCGTCGTTCCCGTCCTACCTCCGGACAGACTTTAACCGTACCCTCCTCCTTCCGACGAGGGGAACTGCCACGACGCTTGCGAGCACCTTTCGCTCGTAACGTCATACCAGGTGCCCATGCGGCTGATCGGGCTCGTCATTCTCGCTGTCAGCCTTGTTCTTGCGCCGCTCGCCGCCGAGGCGCAGGAAGCGGGGAAGGTGTACCGGATCGGCGTCCTCGCCTCAAGCACCGAGGCCAACTTCGAGCCCAGCGTCAAGGTCTTCCGCGAGGCGTTGCGCGCCGCCGGTTGGGTCGAAGGCCGAAACCTCACGCTCGACGTTCGGTACCCTGGCGACCAGTACGCCCGGCTCCAGGAGCTGGCCAACGAGTTGGTCAAACTCAAGGTCGACGTGCTCGCGAGCCTGGGAACCCCAGCGACACTGGCAGCAAAGCGCGCGACAACGACGATTCCGATAGTGATGGAATCATTGTCGGACGTCGTCAGCATTGGTCTCGTGCCAAATCTGGCCCGGCCCGGTGGCAATCTTACGGGCGTGTCTGGCTTCGCTCCGGAGTTGAGCGGTAAGCGGCTCGAACTGATCCGCGAGATCTTACCTCAGGCAGATCGGATTGCGGTCCTCGCGAACCGAGTCAATCCAGTTACGGTCCCTATTCTCCGCGCGACTGAGTCGGCGGCACAGCAGATACGGATGAAGCTGCATGTTATTGACGTCCGCCAGCGGGCCGAGCTGGGGGCGGCGTTCGAGACGATGAGGCGCGAACAAGCGGACGCCTTGGTCCTGGTGGCGGACCCTATTCTCTTCAGCGCGAGGCCGCTGATCATTCAGTTGGCGGCTCGCCATCGCTTGCCGACCGTATACGAGACGCGGCTTTTCCCGGAGGGTGGCGGGCTCCTGTCCTACGGGCCGCTTTCGCAGGAGCGGTTCCAACGCATGGCTGTGTACGTGGACCGTATCCTACGTGGCGCCCAGCCGGGAGAGTTGCCCGTCGAGCGGCCCACCACGTTCGAGCTAGTGATCAACCTCAAGACCGCGAAGGCGCTCGGCCTCACGATACCGCCGTCGGTTCTGGGGCGCGCGGACCAGGTCATCGAGTAACATCCCTTTGCTCGTATCCGCGTCCTTCTGTGTGATCGCATCGCCAGCGCAGGCTGAGGAGGTGTGTGATGACCAACCGGCGCAGATTCCTCGCGAAGGCCAGTGGCGCGGCAGCGGCGGTCGCAGCTGCCACGATCGTCGACGCTCCGAACGTCATCGCGCAGCCGAAGGTTCAGTGGCGAATGTCCACGACCTGGACTCCGGCGCTCGACGTGCTCCAAGGGGCGGCGCAGCGGCTAGCGAAGGACGTTGAGGAGACAAGCGACGGCCGGTTCCGGATCGAGGTTTTTCCCGGCGGCCAGATCATGAAGCCGTTCGACTGCTTCGACGCCACCTCGCAGGGAAGGATCGAGGCTTTCATGGGTGCTCCGTACTACTGGACTGAGAAGGAGCCCGCGTTTGAGTGGTTCTCCACGGTGCCGTTCGGAGTCAACTGCGAGGGCATGGCCACGTGGTACTACCAGGGGCGATGGGCTGAGGCTCTGGGAAGAGGCGTATGCTCCCTACAACCTCGTGCCGCGCCCCGGCCCGGGGATTCCGCCGCAGATGGCTGGATGGTTCCGGAAGAAGATCAACGCGATCGGCGACTACAAGGGGCTCAAGATGCGCATTCCGGGCCTAGGCGGCAAGGTCGTCGCCAAGGCGGGCGGCACGGCCGTCCTCACCCCGGGCGCCGACATCTACGCGTCGCTCGAACGGGGTGTAATCGACGCCGCCGAGTGGATGAGAATGACAGCGCAAGCCTTGGAGGTGAGGAACCCCGGGGATCTCGAAGAGACGTACAAGGCGATTATCAGGGCACGGCCGGGAGCGCTCCTGGTGATGGCGGATCGTTTTTTCTTGCACAATCGTCAGCGCCTTATGGACTTTGCTACCAAACAGCGCCTGCCCGGGGTATATGCGTACCGCGAATTGGTGGAGGCAGGCGGGTTAATGTCCTTTGGGCCGAGCTACCCGGGCATGCACAGACGAGCGGCCTACTTCGTGGACAAAATCCTGAAAGGTGCGAAGCCCGCCGACCTGCCTGTGGAGCGGCCGACGAAGTTTGAGCTGGTAGTCAACCTGAAGGCCGCCACAGCACTCGGCCTGACGATCCCCCAATCCATTCTCCTGCGAGCGGACCAGGTCATCGAGTAGCGTGCTCGAACCAACGCGGCCAGCTCCGCCGGGCAGCACTCGTCTGCTAGACTCCCCGCCAGCCATCCTCCACCAAGGTACCCATGCGACGGATCAGGCTCGCTTGGTCGGTCGCGCTCTTAGTTTTCTGGCGCCGCTGAGAGTGAAGGCGCAGCCGGTGCTAAACGCACCCCGGTTCGCGGCGCTACCAGAAGACGCGAGGGGCATTGGGGTGGCGCGTACACGCTGTCGTCATGCGTGTACCGGCGCCTCGATGCGGCAGGTCGTGGCGCTTAAAACTGGATTGTCGGGCGCGCCGCTTGTCGCGCTGGCCGAGTTCGCGATCCTACTGACGCCATTCTTTCCGAATCCAATGCTTTCTCCTGACGTGCCGTTGGATATCGCTCCCGGGATTCGGTTCGGCGCACCGCAATGGAGAGCATAGCCAGATGAGACTCATACGCGGCGTGGCCCGGAGAATGCTCGATGCGTTCGGCTACCGCATTCTGCCGACAGCCAAGGCCAACTCTCAGGGCCTGCCTCCCGACTTTTCGCCCCAAATGGTCGAGCTATTCCGCGCTATCCAACCATTCACGATGACGAGTCCTGAACGTGTAGGCAGCCTAGTGAACGCCGTCGAATACGTGGTGCACAACGGGATTGCTGGTGAGATCGTCGAGTGCGGAGTGTGGAGGGGCGGTAGCATGATGGCGGTCGCACACACGCTCACGAGACTGCGTCACACTAAGAAGGATTTGCTGCTCTTCGACACGTTTGACGGCATGCCCCCAGCGGGGGCTGTCGATCGGGATCTGCGAGGCAACGCCGCAGCGGATCTGATGCGCACCCAGGATCGTTCAACATCGTTGGTGTGGGGGGTCGCACAACTCGACGAGGTGCGGAGCAACATGCACTCTACGCAATACCCCATCGACAAGATCAAACTGATCAAGGGACGAGTGGAGGATACGATCCCACTGAAAGCGCCCGAACAAATCTCGCTCCTCAGGCTGGATACAGATTGGTACGAGTCGACCAAACATGAGCTAGTGCACCTCTTTCCCAAACTCTCAGCCGGCGGTGTTCTCATTGTCGACGACTACGGGCACTGGGAAGGGGCGCGGAGAGCCGTTGACGAGTACATCGACGAGCTCCAACTCCGAATCCTCCTCTGCAGGATCGACTACACAGGCCGTGTCGCGGTAAAACAGACATGACGTTCATCTTGGTCCTGCAGGCCCGAGGGCAGCTGGGTCATCCGATACTGGAGCGGATCAGACCCAGATCCCGATAGCGACCGCTAACGCGATCGGGCTCCGGAAGCTCAGAGACAAGCTGATAACGGCGGCTGACGGCCAACAGGGATCGCACCCTGTCTTTGCGGCGACGCCAGAATTCGATGGACGTACCTACGAGACACCCTGAATCAGGTAGCTATTCTAGACGGACCGCGCCTCACGTACTCCGTTTAGCCCACCGCGTTTTAGCTGCTCGCCTTCGCGATCTCGCACGGAGCGGATGATGCGGCGGTACGCGGCGGTGACGGATCAGACGTTGCGAGCGGCGGCGGAGGCGGTCAGCGGGAATGAGATCGGCGTGAACGCGGCCGTTACCCGGTAGTCCAGCCCCAATTTCGTGATAAATTTCGTGATATAAGCTGCGCATCTTCCGATCCGGCGTTCTGAAGACGGAGGTACCCTATGCGGACTGTCATAGGAGTGGTCCTTCCCCTGCTTGTGATTCTCCTGATGACGCCCATCGCCTGGGGGACCACTGATGCGCCCGATCTCGTCCTGATCGACGTGGATCTCCACTGGACGGTGCCCGTCTACGGCGCTGTTAGCCTCTCTGGGAGCCAAGAGTGGCGAAACGGCGTATGAGCGCGAACTCGCGGCCATCGCCAATCCGCGCCTGCAATCTCTCTCCGCGTGGGGGGCTACGAAGATCCTCCGGACGCTCCAGATCCCGGCCAGCCGAGAAGGCGTCTTCATCACCCTGCCGTCCGTGAGGTTGGAAGTCCAGGAATGGTGCTCGGGCCTAGTATCAATGAAATGGCTTCTACTACTCGCGGTCGTAATCGCTCTCGTGATACCAATGGGTCTATCCTGGAAAGCAGTCCTCGTCCTCGCCGTGCCCCTGATTGCACTAGAAGTGAACGTGCTGCGTATCGCGGGCATCGGGGCGGGTATCGAGACGTTTGGCTATACCGCGAGCGAAACGCTCAAAGAGTGGATGGGGTGGGGCGCGATGGGCCTCGGCATGGCGGAGGTTGTCGGGCTCGGGTGGCTGATCAACCGGCGACGGGCGCGGACGGCCTAGAACCTAGAAGCCGAACGCGAGTAGCGCTCGCATCCGCGAGGCGGTGGCAGCGAGTCGTGGCAGCCGTCCCGTGACTATGCGGTACCATTGACGCTGTGGAGGAAATCCCTCTAGCACGGCTCGACCCCTTACTCCCTCAGATTGGCGCTCAGCTCTCAGCGATCGGCTCAGGAACCTTCGTCGAGATTGCTGGACAACACCATGTGCTGACGGCCGCCCACGTCTGGGCTGCAGTCGCAGTCGAACCCTTCGACAACATCGGCTTCCGGCACGCAAGCCTCGTGAGTGGGGCGAGTGGGGTCCTGATCTGGCGCTGATACGACTCCCAAGCCCCACTGTCGGACGGATGGAAGCGCATAAGTCGTTTCTGACCCTCGCTCGGCTAAGAGAGAACTACCGAGCGGCAGGGGACGACACGGCCGCACGTGCCTGGGTCGTGGCCGGAGCAGTCGACGAGGTTAGCGAACGCGAGGACGACGCCGAAGCCCAACTCGTTCGCATCCACGTCCGCAGCTGGTCCTTCCTCACTATGGTGCAGCAACGGCATCTGCGTGATGGCTACGACTACTTGGACTTCGGCGTGAAGCCATGGCTTCCCGGTGTCCCGAAGTCCTTCAAGGGGCCGGTGGGGCCGATCCGGATGGAGGAGACGACCGGAAAGCCTCCGTTCCGATCAGCGGTTCAGCGTGCGGGCGGGAGGTGGTCGCGGTCCACTCGGAAGCCTCGAGCCAGATGGTTGGCGATGAACGGAAATTGGTCAAACTCACGACCGGCAGGAGCGAGAAGATCACGCTGCCCGAGTGGCAGCGCGCGCGAGACCACCTGAGCATGGTCATCAGATCCGTGCTCCCGTTGCGCGACAAGGGTTCGTTGCTCAGCGCGCTTGCCGTGCAGACTTGCGGGCGGCGGGAGCGCCTCCTGCGGGAGGCAACCCGCGCGTTGCGCGGCCTGCTGCACACATGATGTCATCCGCGACCGCGGTCCAGCCCTTCACGAACTGGCGGCGTTCTGTCCGGAACGTCGTCGCCAACTGGGCCTCGTTCGTCATCGGGGTGATGATCAACCTTGTCCTCTCGCCGTTCATCATTCACAGTCTGGGCGACGGCGCCTACGGCGCCTGGGTGCTGCTCAGCTCGTTGGTCGGTTACCTCGGGCTCCTCGACCTCGGGACGCGCGGTGCGGTCACCAGGTATGTCGCCACCTATCATGCGGCGCATCGCCACGAGGATGCCGGGCGAATCGCCTCGACCGCGCTCGTTCTGTTCAGTGGGCTGGGGCTGCTCGCCATCGCGGCTTCCGTGCTGCTCGCGCTTCTCGTCAACCATGCGTTCCAGGTGCCGGCGGAACTGGCCGAAGTCGCACGCATCGCGGTCGTGCTCGGCGGCGTCAACGTCGCGGTCTCTCTGGTTTCGGGGGTGTTCGGCGGAATCGTCGTGGGAATGCAACGATTCGACACCTTGAATGCCGTCAACATCGTGCTCGCGCTGGCGCAGGCCGTCGCGATTGTCCTCGTGCTGCATGCCGGAGGTGGCCTCGTGGGGCTGGCTCTCGTGCAGCTCGGGGTCTCGGTGCTCCGCGGGGGCGCGAGCGCCTGGCTGAGCTGCCGAGTGTATCCCGAGCTGGCGGTCCGGGTTAGCTCCTGGAGTCGTCTACATTTGCGGGAGATCTCCTCATTCGGAATCTCTTCGGCGTTCCTTCACGCGGCAGGGTCAGTCATCAACTACGCCAACACACTGGTGATTGGCGTGTTTCTCCCGGTGGAGATGATCACGTTCTTCGCGATCGCTTTCACGATGACCGACCACGTCCGTGCGGTCATCGCGGGGATCTCCCAGACACTCACTCCCATGGTGGCCGCGCTGGAAGGGCAGCGCAGAGGCGCGGCAGTCGCCGAGGTGTGCCTGCAGGGTGCCCGCTTCGCGACCGTTGCCGTCCTGCCGATCGTTCTTACCCTCGAGCTCCGGGGAGCATCATTCATCGGGATCTGGATGGGCCCGGCCTACGCGGGGCCCGCCGGCGCAGTGCTCACGGTGCTTGCCCTGCCGGTGTGGGCCTTAGCCGGCTTCCACGTCGTGACGGCCACGATGATCGGGATCGATCAGCACCGAGGATTGATACCGGTCTTCGTCTGCGAGGCATTCATGAATGTCTTGCTGAGCATTGCCCTGGTTCATTACCTGGGGATTGTTGGGGTCGCCTGGGGCATGGCTCTGCCGCGCCTCATAGTGTCGCTCTTCGTCGGACCATTGTATGTCCGCCGCCATGCGCGAGTGCCACTGCGCGCGTACTGGACCCAGACGCTCCTCCGTCCTGCTGTCGGCATGATTCCGTTTGCCCTGGTGACCTGGGCGACCGAAATGTGGTGGCCAGCCTCGACTATCTGGGGCTTCTTCGGCCAGGTGCTGACAGCGCTGCCGGTGGCGGCACTCGGAGCTTGGTTCGTGGTCTTGACGTCATGCGAGCGTCATACGTTTGGCGCCGCGCTGGCGTTGCCGGGCTTCGCGTCCACGGTGAAGTGAGTTGAAGGGCGAGTAGCGCGACAGAGATCACCTGGACGAGCCCTCATGCCGATCATGATGGCCCCAATCTGTTCATCAGCATGTATCCCCACTTGGTCGAGATCGTCCAGCGCCCGGGGCTCCAGCAGTTTGATAGCGCTCCCAGCGGAGGCGGATTTCACCAGCCCGATCGCGCCGATCCTCGGAGCGAAGCGCGGACCCAAGACGGTGGTGAGCGATAGCGAGATCGTCACCGCGATCCGGACGGTGCTGGCCGCGACGCCGTCCCACGGCGAGGGCTATTGGCGATTCGCGCGCGGCTCGCCCATCGCGGGTTCGCGATCGGCGGCAAGCGCCTGCGGTTGATGCGGCAACATCAGCTCCTGGTGCCGCGCCGGCTGTGCCCACCGAACGGGATCCGGTCCACGCCGGCACGATCAGCCGAGCAGCTCGGTCATCAGACGCCGGTGGCCGCGCGCGCAGCGGCGATAGCGGCCTGACCGATGAAACGCGATCGCCCAGTGGCGTCAGGATCGACGATCGACGGCGAGGGCGCTATGGTGATACCCCCTCGCGTGTCCAAGAAACCGGGAGCGCTACAGAGGGACCGAGTTCAGCGCCGTTAGGCCAAATTTCGACAGCGTCTGTTCCACTGGTGTGCCTGATCAACCGAGAGTTCTAGCCGGTGCAAATGGGAGGCGTCGCGTAGAAGCATAAGAAAGTTCGTGGTCTCGACCCAGGGACCGCTTGACCCGCGTGGGCCTCGGGCGGAGACTGACGCCGTGGGATGTCCGCGGGCGGTAGCGATGCTCTTGAATCAACTGGCTAACGGCCGCGTCGCCGAACACCATGGTCGCGGGCCGAGGTACGCCTCGTCGCGCCTTCCCAGCTTCCGCCTCCTCGGACGCGGCGTCTTTAGGCCGCTCTCAACCGCGCGTTCGTAGAGAGTCCGCGACCGAGCCTTACTGCCTCGTCGCCGTCGTCGAAGCGCTCGCTCGGGGTCGTTCTACCCTGCTCCATCAAGCACGTACCAAGCACTCACATGGAAGGAGCGAGAGACATGATTCAAGTGACCGAGAGGGCACGGGAAACCTTCAAGAACAAACTCGAGGATCTGATCGAGCGTCCCGGCGTGATGCTACGTATCGGCCGCACGGATTCGGGCCTTGAGATCTTTCCCGACACACTGAAGGACGATGACCGGATCATCGAGCACGACGGACGCGCGGTGCTGCTCATCGACCAAGAAGTATCCGAGACGCTCGCGGACACGACGATCGACGTCGAGGAGCACGCCGACGGCGCTCGTGTCGTGGTCTGGAGATAGTCAGACGACAAGACTACCTGCATCACAGGAGGGCTGATACATGAGCACATTCGCGCTGTTCGTCGCGATGCTGGCCCCGGCGATCTTTGTCGCCGCGGCGCTCGCCCAAACGCAGCTCCCGCCACCGGCCGGGCGGAGCTCGCCGCCCCGCGGCGCGACGACGCCGGCCCCGGAATCGGAGAACGCGGTCGAGGGTCGAATCGAGAATGTCGATCCCTCCAGGACGGCGATAACCTGAGTGACGGCACGAAGCTGGTCACGCCGGCTCGAGCCGTCCTCAAGCCCGGCGTCGTCACGAGGGCATGCTCGTCGTCGCAAGTTACAGGGAGGAAAACGGGACCAAGGTCCTCACGGGACTCACCGTGAAAGACCGGGGCCCAGCCACTCGCTGAAGGGATCTGTGCCGTCGGCTCTGGGACCTGGGAGAGGACCTGGCCATTTGCGCAGGGGCTTTGAGGGGAAGGCTGATGGTGCACGACGGAGATCCTGGCGGCTTGTTCCGCCACTATAGCGACACGGTCGGTCCGGAGCTCTGGAGAATGGTGACCGCGATCAACGATGTCGGGGATGCAGTTGAACAGGTGGCATACCATCTGACGCGCGCACTTGAAGAGGCCGATCCCGAGCGTCTTGAAGAGCGACGGATAAACTACGAGTGACGCGCCTCGTGGCCAGCGCGCTGGCTGCGCGTGCATGCCCAGGCTCTCACCTCCGTGCTTCGCACTTAAACCACCATCCGTTGGAAACTGCTGGTTTGTCGCACGGCGAACAGCACCGACTATAGGGGTTCGCTGGTGAGTCAGCTCGAGCGTCTCACCCGCGCGATTGACGAGGTCGACCACGCCGCCACGACGCTGCTGCCTCCCAGCGCGCCCGGCACTGGGCCCTCTGACGCCGAGTTGCTGCAGACCATCCCTGGCGTCGGCCCGCAGACGGCCGCCACCCTGCTCGGCGAACTCGGCGCGCTCACCCGCTTCACCGATGCGCGGGCGCTCGTCGCGTATGTCGGCTTTTACCCGGTCATCCACGAGAGCGGCGACCGCGCGGCGCCTCCTCGCTTGTCGCCCGTCGGCTCTCGTATTGCGCGCCATTCTCTCTACCTCGCCGCCGTCAATGCCGTGCGCCGTAGTGGCGAGTGGCGCACCATTTATCTCCGCAAGAAGGCCCAGGGCAAAACGGCCAAGCAAGCGCTGGTCGTGGTCGCCGTCAAGCTGCTTCATGCGGTGTACGCCATGCTCAAGCACCGGCAGCCCTACAACCCCTCACGTCTCCTCGTCGCGCCGGCGACGATTGGGTCTTGACATCTCATGGGATGTCTCGGTTGGAATGGCTGGCGGGAGTCTAGCAGACCCCGCAGCGCTCACCGGAGGTGCCGCGACAGCCAGCCGAGAAAGCACGGATGACGTAGCATCTCGGTCGGCACTACGTTCCCGAACCCCAGGCGAGGCCCGATGGTCCACCTTGGTGGGGAAAGCTCTGAGCGGGAGTTGCGGGAATACCCCACTGGATTCACCCGTCGGGCTGCGGCCATCAATAGTCGTGAGTAACGGCGCGGTTCACGATACCCGCGAGACGGGGCGCTCCCGTGCGCCCTACCGTGCGGTTCGAGACTACCGTGCGCAGCCTTGGCAACTGCGGCACTACGCCGGGCGATGTCTCATCGCGTGGATCGCGCTATGCCTGATCGGGAGTGTGGCGCAGGCCGAAGAGTACCGCTACCCATATTGGGACCCCTATCTGGCCACGGCGACCTCCGCCCTCCTCGAGGGCAATCGGCAGACGTCCCGGCCACGGCGTTTGGCGGTCCACGTGCCAGGCCTGGCCGGTCGAAACGCACTGCCGACGCTCGAAGGGCGTGGCAACGTCAGCGTAGCGTTCTATCCCCAGAGCTATCCGGCGCCATTGCTGTTCATTCTTCCCGGCATCGGATCCAACGGCTACTCCGGCCTGGGCACCTATTTCGCCGAGCTCTTCCACAAACAGGGCTTTCACATTGTCGTCATGCCCTCGCCGATGAGCTGGAGTTTTGGGCTGGCGGCCAGCCGAAGCGGCGCACCGGGATTCGCGCCGGACGACGCCCGCGATTTGTACGACGCCATGCAACGGACCCTCGCAGTCCTCGCGACTTGCTACAAGGTGGAGCCGACGCGTATGGCGTTGATAGGGGCCAGCCTCGGCGGTCTCGAGGGCGCCTATCTCAGCCTCATCGATGCCGACGAGCAGAAGATCGGGATCGACACCTATCTGCTGATGAACCCGCCCCTGGATCTGAACTACGCGCTGAAGAAAGTCGACGAGTGGAACGCGCGGTCGACGAAGTTTGGACGCGCCGCATCCCTGGAGCTCGTGGACCGCGCGCTCGCCATTGTCGACGCGTTCTCGACGGAGGACCGCAGTGACCCGGCAGTGTTCACGCGGTTTGCCGCCGAGTTCGCGAAGTTCACAACTGAGGAGATCCAGTTCCTCCTCGCCAAGGCTTTGCAGCTCTCGCTCCCCGAGTTGGTCTACGTCACGCAGGTGATTCACGATCCGGCCCACCGTCCCGCCGATATGCGGGAGGCCAGACGACGCATCGAGGCCGCGAACAACGTCACCTTCGCGGACTACGCTGAGCGGATAGCGCTGCCGCTGTGGAGGCAGGAGGGCCCCCAGGGCCGGGCCAACCTGAACGAATTTGTCAGACGCGGATCGTTGGCAGCGATCCGGGAGCGGCTGCGCCGCAACCCACGCGTGTACATCACACACAACGCTGATGATCCTTTGACGGCCAGGCAATCGATCCTCGAGCTCAAGAAGACCTTGGGGAATCACATGGTGGTGTTCCCGCATGGTGGGCACCTGGGCAATCTCTGGTACCCGGACAACAAAGAACTCGTGCGACGGATTGTAGCGTCGACGGCGGGCGGCGCGGGGCAGCGCCTCGACACTCGGGCGGCGAGGCTCGGACGCTCATCGGTCCCCTCGGGCGTCCGCTGTTACGAAAAGGACGGAGCCGACACCCTCCTATTGCGTCGACGTTGACGGCCGCGGGAACACAGGTCGACGGCGCCCACGCGCGAAGGAGGAGTCCACTCCCGATCTGCAGCTCCGCAGCGCGAGCGCCTTCTTGAACTCGACCCTGACCCGCGACCACGCCTCATCACTCCAGCGCGTCTGCAGCATCACGCGCAAGATACGGTTGACGCGGAGCCATGGATGCCAGAGGCGCGCGTCGATGTCGTTCACTTCCCCTTCGGCCCGCATGGGTCGGCCGGTCAGCCGCCGATCAGGCAACACGGCGGTTCGGCGTCTGGCGCATGGCCAACCGGAGCGCGTGGAGCGCACCTTCAGCCTCTCGCACCGCCACATCCGCAGCGTCACGCAACTGATGGCTCTGCTTCACCAGGTTTCGCGCCGCCTCGCGCGCCACCTGCGCCCCGCGTCGTGCCACTGGAAGCATCGCGCAGCCGTAGAGGTGCGCACGGATGCTCTCGGTCAGGTCCGTGTGGCACCGCCTGCACAGGTATGTACGGATGCCGAACGAATCAACTGAGGCGACTTCTCGCAGGTGGAACGTTGCTGTGCAACGGGCGCACTCCGCGATTTGATGGTCCCGACACCTCCGTGTTGCGTGCAGCCGTAGATGCTCGGGGTGGGAACCATACCGCGACGCTCCGAAATGCGAACAACGATGCCGCAATCGAACTCACGGTGAACGCCGCTTCCGCTACTGGTAATTACATGTTCCGGGCTCGCAGACCGAATGGCGTCGCGGCTGAGTTGTCGGGGTCCTTTGTTGCGGACAGCGCGATTCTCGATACACTGGCGCGCGAACTGAGCTCTCTTGTTCATGACTCGTGGGCGAAGGCCTAACTTCACACCGTGGACCCGCGCGGGGCGAAGGGGAAGTAAGCGCGACCTAGTCCCAATACGCGGGCCAGACGAAGAAGACCCACGCGGTCAGCAGCGCCATAACGACCACGATTCCGCCGATTCCAATCATGCGCTGTGACTTCGTCAGCCTCTTGGCTTGCAGAACTGCGACAACACCCCACACGCCGACTCCGGCGAATGCACCAATAAACAACAAGGGCGACGATCACAGGGAGAGGGAAATCCATCGGAGGTGTCGAGAGGAAGATTCTACTTCAGCTTCTCGTCGCGGTAGTACTTGAACCAATCAGTTCGGATGATGTCCTGGACGTCCTTCAGCGTCATCCGGCCTGCACAGACTTCACTCTTCAGATGCGTCTCCACTCAGTTATGCTGCCTTTGCGATTAAGCCAACGACGGCCCTCGCTCGCCTCGATTGGGAAGGAGTACGATCCTCCCTCCGGCGAATCCATCGTACCGAAGAACCCAAAGAGCAGAGAGCACTCCGTAGGCGTGCTGTCATGTTGCGATCCGATCCTCTCCAACCGTTGCGTTTGTAATTCTCACCAAACCTATCGCGCCTCACGTGCTCTTGACAAGGTGGCCGTGCGGTACCTACTATCCGCGAACCAAAGTTCCTTATATCTGGAAGGCTTTCCGGAAATGGGAGACGCGATGACCCTTGTCGTGGTCGGAATCCGCAGCGTCGCGGTGGTCGCTGGGCTCGTCCTAGTGAGGGCACTCTTACTGGCGAGCCCGGCGCTGGCCGGTGAGAATCTGGCGGGGGCGGGGACCGTCGCGGAGTGGCGGGCGAACCTTGGCCGCAGCGAGATGGCGACAGCATCGTACGCGGCGGGCGTGATGGCGATGGGCAACGTCTTTACCGAATGCAAGAGCCCGCGCACGGTGCGGGAGCTACACGCCTATCTCCTCTATCGGGCGCTGTCGACGCTCACGATGAAACAAGCGATCTGGAGCTTTCTGATCGAAGCCAAAGTGCCACGTGATGAGCGAGGACCGATTCATGTCGTCAAACCTCTCGCAAGGGAACCCGGGGTCAACGACCGACGGCGAATACTGATCGGACTATGCGCATCGCGCCATTCCGCTGGGGTGCGGCGATACTGCGGGCCAACAGGCCGACAGAGGCTCAACTCCTGATCAGCGTCGGCGCGATCTTGCTCGTCATGGCGCTACTGGCCGCCTTCGCGGTCTTCGTGTGGCCAGCGTATTAGGACTCCGGTGCGTCACTCCAAGAGTTCCAGGGGAATGGTCCGATCGACCGCACATGATGGGTACGTCGCAGCTGTCCCTTCTAATAACTCTGGCTACCTGCTCACGGTGGCATGTCCGTGTGGGGTCACGTTTGAGCGGTGGATCACGCCTGGAGAAGCCGACCGCGATCTCGTCGTGATGGCGCGTCGGAATTAGAAATCAACCGACCGCAACAAACGTCGCCCAAAAAGGACCGACGGCCAGAACCTTGCGGGCCTGGCCGTCAGCACTGGAAACCACCTGCCGCGGAGGATCCCACCCCCGGCAGGCTATCCAGCTTCATAACGTTACTCATCCCTGGGCCGTTACGGTCAAGCGTAAACAACACTGAAGAACCCTTCACGATTGCCTCGGGGCTGGCTAGTTTCCAGAAGGGACATTCTCAGTTCCACCTCTGCGTGTCCGTGCGCGTCACATTTTGCGCAATCGTCACGCCGCTGGATGCCCAGCTGGACCTGCTTCACCTCGCGTCTCTGTACTAGTTCCTCCCTTCCAAGCATCTGGGGTGAGAGGTTCGCCGCGGTGGTTTCGGTCTGCCGCAAGGAGTGCTCGTTCGGTTCGGGCCCGTAGCCGGTCCTCATCGTTTCGCAACGCGAGGAGGTGATGATTGACCCTGCGCAGTTCGGCGAGCATTCGACCGCCGTATATGCAGATCGCGCCTAAGATGAGTAGGAGGCCGACCTCCGTCAGCGTCAGCCGCCAGAGCCGCTCTGATATCGCGGGCCCGAGCCACTCAAGCATCGTGCGTCCTCTCTCTACCGCCGGCCACGGGCTTTGCAGCGTCGCGTATCGGCGCGTCAGCGCTGTCCGGGCAGCACCGTAGCACACGCCGGTCGCTCGTTGGCGAGCAGCAGCGATGTCACCACGAAACACACGATCGCCCCGTAGATCATCTCGAGGGACCACTGACTGAGGCGAATCCGTCGGCGAAAAAACACGAGCTCCGTGACGATTTCGGCGACGCGCGGGATCCGTATCAGCATCGCGCCATTCCGCCAATAGCCCCCGGATGCGATCTGAGAGATGCAGATTCTTGGTCTGCACCCCATTGAACAGAAGCCCCGCGGCCGAGACCATCACGACCGGAGCGACGGCGGCGGTCAGACCCTGAGACTTACCGTATCCATGCGCCGTGACCTTACGGTTCCGTCCGGCTCTGGTCAACTCCAGCTGCCTTCGGGATAGGCCCACGCGCTGGGCGCGACGCACGTGGCGCTCCGCCTCTTCTGGCCGGGCATGACGCAAGCGGAAGCGCTCGCCATGATCGAGCTGGTCGCCGCAAGCTGCTGCCGACGCTCAGAGTCTGACTTCGGGGCTACGTCCATCGGATTTCTTCTCCGCCCCGTCGTCGCTAGTGGCCGAGGCGCCCGCGCAGCGCGCGCGCCTGGGCCAGCGGCCCCACGCGCTCGAATGACGTCCGCAGTGCCGGCTCGCCGAGGCTCGCGGCCACCGCCTCCAGCGTTCGCAGCGCGTCCTCCGCTTCCGCGCGCGCCTCGGTGTGCCGCGCCGCGCGCGCGAGGGTCTCAGATAGCGCCAGCGCGGCACGCCAGCTGGGCGGAGTGGCCTCGACGGCGAGCGCGATGGCCTTGGCGTCACGCAGCGCGGCGGTGGCCGCCTCCACGTCGCCGAGCGCGGTGAGCGCCTCGCCCTCGACACGGCGGCAGTCCGCGACGTGTGCGCGCCACTGTGCGCCGCACGTCGCGGCCGCTCGCGCGGCCGCAAGGGCGCGTCCGGCCTCGCCGACGCGAAGGAGCAGCTCGGCCTCGAGCAGCATCGGGCGCAGAGCAAACTTCCGAGCGCCACCGGCGACGCGGAGTGCCGCGCCGACGTGCTCCGTTGCTTCGGCGATCTCGCCGGCCGCCATCAGGTCTTCCGCAAGGCCGCCGTGGGCATCGGCGATCCACAGTGCGGTGCCGAGGTTGACCGCGATGGATAGCATCTCCCCGTGTAGGTCGCGGGCGCGGCCGACGTCGCCACAGGCGAGGGCGGTGCGGCCCAGCACCGCCAGCGCGAGCGCCGTCCATTCGCGGTGGTCGATTTCGCGAGCGATTGTCAGAGAGGTGGCCGCCTCGCGCTGGGCCAGATCGAGGAGGCCCAGGGGCACCGCCGCCTCCCCGACCACGACGTGCGCGTAGGCTTCGCCGCCCCGAGCGTCGATCGAGGAGAAGATCTCGAGCGCGCGCCTTAGCCAGGGCTCCCCGGCCCCCCAGCCGGCGCGATACGTCTGCACGGCGCCCAGGGTCACGAGCGCCGAGGCCTCGGTGGCCCGGTCGCCGAGGTCGCGCAGCCGGCGGGCCGCGTCCTCGGCATAGCGAATGCCCGCATCGACGTCAACGACCATCCACGCGTTCATGGCGAGCATCTCGAGGGTCCGGGCCTGACCGCGCTCATCGCCGAGCGCGGCGAGCAGCTGCAACGCTTGCTCGAGCTCGCGCCGGCTGTCGTCCAGCTGCGCGAGGTTCAGCTGCATGATGCCCAGGCCAGCCCGCGCCTGGGCGAGCGCGCGGTGATCGCCGGTTTTCTCGGTCACCTCGACAGCCTCGCGGGTCAGCGCGAGGCCCCGGGCGTAGTCGCGGTGGCCGCCCCACAGCGCGCCGAGCGCGGCGAGGAGTCGGCCGCGTGTCACGGCGTCGGCGGCGGCCTCGGACAGCGCCAGTGCGGCGTCGAGGTCGGTACGGGCGGCCTCGAATGCGCCGAGAATCGCGTGCGTCTCGGCGCGCGCCTCGAGCAGCGCCGCCCGCTCTGGTCCGAGCGACGCGGCGCGTTCGCTGGCGGCCAACGCCTGGTCGTAAAGGCTGAGGGCTTCGCGGTTGGCGTGGGCTCGGCGTGCCGCCGCCGCGGCGAGGCGCGCGTAGCGGGCGGCGTCCGGCCACGCCGCGGCTTCGTAGTAGTGGTGCGCCAGTAGCGGCGCCAGCTCGTCCGCGCGCTCGCGATTCCGCTGGCGCAGAGCCTCGGCGGCCCGCCGGTGTAGCTCTTGCCGACGCGACGCGATCAGCGTGGCGCGCGCGACCTCCTGGGTGAGCGCATGCTTGAAGACGTAGACGGGCTCCTCAGCCTCCGTCTTCGCGTAGACGAACTCCAGACGCGCGAGCTCGGCCAGCGGTGCGCCGAGTGGCCCCGGTTCCTCGACGATCGCCTCCAGCAGCGCGAGCGGGAACTCCCGCCCGAGGATCGAGGCCGTCTGCAGCACACGCTTGGGCGCCTCGGACAACCGGTCGATGCGCGCCGTCAGCACGCCGTGCACCGTGTCGGGGACGGCGATCGCCTCGGGGCCGCCGGCGTGGTCGGCGACCACGCGGGCCAGCTCTTCGAGGAAGAACGGATTGCCCTCAGCGCGGTCGAGTATGCGCCGGGCAAGCGAATCGGCGGACTGCATCCGCGGTGCGATGGCGCTGACGATGGCCAAGCTCGCCTCGGGTCCCAACGGCCGTAAGGCGAGTTGCGTCACGTACGAGCACTCGCTCCAGGGCGGGCGGTAGCCCGGTCGGTAGGTTGCTACCAGCATCACGGGAGCTGCCGTGACGCGTTCCACGAGGGCGCCCAGGAATGCCTCCGAGGTCTGGTCGATCCAGTGCAGGTCCTCGACGAGGAGGACGAGGGGCTGGCGCCGACTCGATCGAACCAGCAGATCGCGCAGCGTGTCGAACGTGCGCGTCATCAGCGCCTCGGACTCGAGGGCGGCCAGCCGTTCGTCCGGCGCTTTGATGCCGAGCAGGTGGATGAGGTACGGAGCGCGATCGGCGGCGTCCATGCCCACGGCCCCGAGGGTGGCGACCACCCGCGCGACCACTTGTTCGGGCGTGTCGGTATCGCCGATACCGCTGGCCGCTCGCAGAAGATCGAGGACCGGGACGTACGGGATCGCGCTGCCATATGACAAGCATCGGCCTTCGAACCGCCGGATGCCGCGCTCGGCGAGCGCTCGGCCGAACTCCAAAACGAGGCGCGACTTGCCGGTGCCGGGCTCCCCCACCACCGACACGGCATGGCCCCGACCGGCCTCCACCTCGGACAGCAGATCGGTCAGAGCGTTCAGCTCACGCTTACGGCCCACGAAGAGGCTCAGGCTGCGGCCGGGCGCCTCCAGGCCGCCGCGGCGCGCGCCTCGTCCGATGAGCTCGTGGACGACGAGGGGCTCCATCCGGCCCCGGATCGCGATCGGTCCCCGGGACTCGAGTTGAACGTCGTCGATCGCCAGACGCGCGGTCGCGTCGCTCACGAAGATACGCCCCGGCTCAGCCAACTGCTGCAGGCGGGCGGCGAGATGCGTAACGTCGCCGATGGCGGTGTAGTCCTTCCGGAGGTTGTCGCCAATGGCACCGACGACCACGAAGCCGGTATGCACCCCCATCCGGAGGCTCAGGCGCACGTCACGGCCGGCCGACAGGGCCAGTGCGTGGGACTCGATGGCGCTTCTGATATCGAGCGCGGCCAGGACGGCCCGCCGCGCATGGTCCTCATGCGCGATCGGCGCGCCGAATAGGGCCATGAAGCCGTCCCCCAGAAACTGATTGACGGTGCCCTCGTAGCGATGGACCTCGGCCAGCGCGAGGTCGAAGAAGCGACTCAGCAGCGCGTGCATCTCGTCGGGACCGAGGCGCTCGGCGAGCGTCGTCGAGTTGACGACGTCGCAGAAGAGAACCGTCACCGGCTTGCGCTCGCCCTGCAGCGCGCTCCGCGACGTGAGAATCTTCTCGGCGAGATGTCGTGGCGTATAGGATTCCGGCACAGCCGCCCGGCTCGCTGTCGTTTCGATCGGCTGGCCGCAGCCGGGACAGAATCGCGCCCGCTCCGACAGCTCGGCGCCGCACGCCGCACAGCGCGCACCCAGTGGGGCGCCGCAGGCGGCGCAGAAGCGCGCGCCGAGGGCGACGATTGCCTCGCAGCGTGGGCACGTGCGGCCGGCGCGCTTGGCCATGCGTGGAATTATCCCACCGCCGGCCGGCGCCGCCTGCCCCATCCCTTGGACGAGGACCGTTGTCTCAATGCCATGGCGGTCGCCGCGGGCCGCGCCGGGAGCAGCGCGGCCACGCAATCCTAGCAAGTGAACGGTGGTCGTCCCCGCGCCGCGCGTGCCGTGCAGACCCACTCCCCGGCGGAGACACGGCTCGGCGGGGCGCTCTCGGCTCGGGCGCGACCTTCTACACGACCGGGATGGAGCACTCGCCGACGAGCGCGACGGGCACCGGGTGGGAGCGCACGCCATGGCACGCGACGCAGCAGGCGGCGTGGGAGGCGGTGAGGAAGGTGGAGCGCGAGGCGTGAGGGCTAGGCGGTCTGCGCCCCGCGCCGCTCCCGTTCCCAGAGCATGGACGCGAAGATTATGAGATGAAGGATGGGCCCACACGCACCTCGCGCACACGGCCGAGCATGCCGTCGATTGGACTGAATACAGTTCGCCGAGGAAGGCCTGTTTCCGGAAGTGGAATCACTTGCGACAAGGATGAAAGGTCTTGCGCTGTGTGGTGAAGACCATTTCTACTCGTTCTTCAGTTACGTGTTGCAATGAGCTATTCCAACGTCGTCCCCGCGTGGCACGCGAGTTGCCTATAGTTCTGATGACTGCGGAAATAAGTGTAGAAGAGTGAATCGCTGCGCTGCGCGGAGGTTCTACCGATGACTTCGTCTCGAGTGTTCGCCGTGTGCGCGACGCTGCTGGTGCTCGGAATGCCGTTGACCGCGGGTGCCGACCCCGGCGATCCGCGTCTGGTGAGCGGCGTGCTGGAATGGCCCGTCGTCGCCACGAGCACACCGTTCGTGATCATCCGCGGCGACAACGGCGTGCTCTACTACGTCAGCGTCGCCGCGGCACGGCGCGCCGGTGCCGTCAAGGCCGGCGCCCGCGTGTCCGTGCTCGGCATCGAGGGTCCCACGGCGCACGAGATCAGGGCGGTGGGCATGGGAAGCGGCCCGACGGCCGAGGCGGCGCTGGCCGATTTGCAGGCCGCACCGGCGCCCCCGGCGGTTGCACCAGCTCCCGCTGGGGCCACACCAGTTGCTGCCGCGGCTCCGCCGGCCGCGCCCGGACCGGCGGGCGCCGCTCCGGCGCCCGTGGCGGCCACACCGACAACCGCCGCGCCGTCGCCCGCCGCGATCACATCGCCAACCGCCTCCACAATCCCCGCGGCAACGACGCCCGCAGCGTCGGCGGCGCCGACGCCGGCGGCCGCACCAGCGAGTGACATAGCGGCGGCGCCAAAGCCGTCCAAGCCGGCGACCGCTGCGACTGAGCCCGCGGTCGTGCCGGCATCAACGACGTCCCCCACAAAGAGCGCCGCTCCCGCGGCCACGATCGAACCGACGGCGCCGCTCGTGGTCCCCAGCCCGGATCAGCGATGGGTCGAGCTCGTCGGGGAAGTCGAGCGGCTGGTTGGGCACACCCTCATCCTCAAGGTGAACGGCGGCCGCGTGAGCGTCGACATGTCCGGTCTCGTCGGCAATGCTGAGCGCCTGTTCGCACCGGGCTCCACGGTGAAGGTCCATGGCGTTCCCGTCGAGCTGAAATTCAGGGCGATGGGGTTCCTGCACTGATATGGCGGACGTGGTGGAGATCGGGCTGGCCTTCTGGCTCCTGCTGGCGCCGGGAGAGAACTGGACGTGGGTCATCGTCGGCGGCCACGAGTCGCGGGACGCTTGCGAACAGGCGCGCGACACGCGGCTAGATGGCGATCGCCTGGTCTGCGCGTCGATATCGCGGCCGACGTCGTGACAGGGCCGCCACTGGCTCGTGCGGAGGGGTGTTTGAGCCGATGACTACGTGCTCGAAACGACCCTGGCCGATGCCGGCCACCAGAGCAAGGTCGAAGTGCTCCGGGCCAAGGCGCGGCGCCGGTTCGAGGGCCAGGCCGGGCTGCCGGCGGCGTTGATGGAGGATTGAATGTCGATAGGTCGGCGCGCCGTCGCTGCCGTGATCTCGCTGGTCATCGTGGCTTCCTCGTGGGTACTCGGGCTCGGCGCGTTCCTTTGGACCTTCGCGGCCACCGACTTCCGGTGGATCGCGTTCGCCGTGAGCGTGCTGGTGGCCTGGATCGCGTGCATGGCAATTCAGTTGCCGTTCATCTTCTGGTGGGGCAAGCGTGCTCGCTGACCCATTCGCGGGGAAGCCCCTCTGATGCATTTCAGTTGTCGCTCGATCCCCGTCCTATTTTCGGATTGGGGCTAAGACACCCACGCCACGGAGCCCGCCTGAACCAGCCCGTCCGCAAGACCAGACGCCACCGCAAGAGCCGACGCGGTCTTCGGAAACCGCGCCACGCCAGGGTACGGACGAACCTGCGGGCGGTCATCGATTGGCTCCTGAAGCGCGATACAGCGTCCGTTTCTCTCCAGAGTCGCTCATGATCAGCGCGGACGAGGTAGCTCATGTCGGATCTCAAGGAGTGCGAGGTCCACGAGGCGACTGCGCCGAGGATCGAAACCGTCCTCGCCACGGTCTACACCCAAAACACTCCCCAGATTTTCCGGGAAGTCCCGCGAGCGGGGGCACTGGCTCCAGAATGATCGGTGCGGTCAGAGCCTCGCCAGGTTCGCTCCTGGCCAGCGCCTCAGAAGTTACTGATATCTCGGAAATTCGATTCCGGTATCGGATTTGCCCTGGAGTCCGGTCATGGAGGGCTCCAACGGGTGACGCACGAGGAGGGCCGGGGACGGACTTCACAGCCTCGTGGCCGCCCGTCCACGCTGCCGCTATACGCCTCTCAAGTCACGCAGTGGCTGCGCGAGGATCCTGACCTCTCGGGGGCCGAAATCCTACGGCGCGTCCGGCTCGCAGGTTATCGCGATGGCAAGAGCGCGCTCTACGAGCTCGTAAGGCGACTGAGGGTTGGGCGCCCTGCAGAAGTGATCGTTGCTGTCGAGAGTTCGTTCGGCTGTGGACCAGCGCCGGGGAGCATCCCTCGATGATCAGCCAGGTACGACAGCTCGCGCCACATGTTCATCTCCCGCTGCGACAGCTCGCCCTGTGTCTCGATTGCGACGAGTGCTTTGAAATTAGCTCCCCGACGTGCCCAGCCTGCGGGAGCAAAACGTGGACATCGCTCTCGCGGTTCTTGGGGGAGGCCGCCTCGTCGCGTCTTCCGGGGCACCGTGACGCGGCGGCGAAACGACACGACGACCCACCGGAGAAGGTTCGGCAGCTCATCATCGTCGCGCTCAATCGCGCGCATCTCTACGCGCATCTCAAGCGAGGGTTCGCCGGGAACGGGACCGTTCGAGTGCTCCTCGATCGCCGCGTCATAGCGCGACGGGCACGTTCCGAACCGGATGAGGCCGAACGGCGCCAGGCTGATCGCCGCGTGCCCTCGAAGGTCGACGCGCTAGTGCGCGCGATTGGCTGGGCCATCGTGCCCCTGGATGTCCCCACGAATCATCATCGAGACTCTGCCCTCTAGTGTTCCGTATCAGAAATAGAGTTAATATTGACCATGGCACTCTCCCCGGAGGAAGCCGTGGCCAATCGCGTGCGCCCGATCGCGCTCAGTGACGCTGACCGTGCGGGGCTCGAACGGTTGTATCGAGCCTCCTCCACACCGGCCGGCCTCAGCCGCCGGGTCCGCACCGTGCTGCTGATGGGGCAAGGCCTGACGGGCGTCGAGATCGCCGAGCGGGTCGGGTACACCGCCGTGCAGGTCAGTCGACTGCGCCGGCGGTTCGCCGAGACGGGAGTCGCCGGACTGTACGAGCGCCCACGGTCCGGTCGGCCTCCGACCATCACGGCCCGGCAGCGGGCGCGAGTGGTGGCCTTGACACTGAAGCTGCCGGGCGGCGGACGCACCCACTGGACCACGCGGGATCTCGCCCGCGAGAGCGGGCTGTCCCACAGCAGCGTGCATCGACTCTGGCGCGCGCACGCCCTACAGCCGCACCGGGTCGAGACCTTCAAGTTCACCGCGGATCCGGCGGCCGAGGAGAAGATCTACGACGTCGTGGGGCTGTACCTGAATCCGCCGTCGAACGCCGTCGTGCTCAGCCTCGACGAGAAGACCCAGATTCAAGCGCTCAGCCGCACACAGCCCCTGCTGCCGTTGCGCCCTGGCCTGCCCGCGCGCCAAACGCACGATTACGCCCGACACGGCCTGACGAGCCTGTACGCCGCCTTGGAGATCCTGACGGGACGTGTGCTCGGCGAGTGTACGCCGCGCCACACCGGCGCCGAGTTCTTGGGCTTCCTCAAACTCGTGACCCGACGCTATCGCGGGCGGGAACTGCATATTATTCTCGACAACTCGTCGACCCACTCCACACCAGCGGTGCAGGCCTGGCTGGCCGCGCATCCCTGGGTCCAGTTCCACTTCACGCCGAAAGGCGCGTCGTGGCTCAACATGGTCGAGGCGTGGTTCAGCATTCTGACGCGCAAGTCGGTGCGCCGTGGCTCTTTTGAAACCGTCCGCGCGCTCGTCCGCCATATCGAACGCTATATCGACGAGTGGAACTCTCACCCGACCCCCTTCGTCTGGACCAAAGAGCCCGCGGACATCATCAAGAAGGCCGTGCGCTGTGCTCGTTAACATGACTTCGCGGACGGAACACTAGCTGTGACTAAGTACTGGCTCCTGGGGCGCCGTGCTGGTGCGCGTCGCGCCGTTCGGCTAGACTCCCGCCAGCCATCCTCCATCGAGGTGCCCATGCGGCTGATCGGCGTCGTCATTCTCGCGCTTGGCCTCACGCTTGCGCCGCTCGCAGTCGAGGCGCAGCAAGCCGGCACGGTGCACCGGGTCGGCGTCCTCGCATCGAGCACCGAGGCCAACTTCGCGCCCAGCGTCAAGGTCTTCCGCGAGGCGTTGCACGCCGCGGGCTGGGTCGAAGGCCGAAACCTCACGCTCGACGTTCGATACCCCGGCGACCAGTACGCCCGGCTCCCGGAGTTGGCCAATGAGTTGGTCAAACTCAAGGTCGATGTGCTCGCAAGCCTGGGTACCCCAGCGACGCTGGCAGCCAAGCGCGCGACAACGACGATTCCAATCGTGATGGAATCACTATCTGACGTCGTCAGCACTGGCCTCGTGCCGAACCTGGCGCGACCCGGTGGCAATCTTACGGGCGTGTCTGGCTTTGCTCCGGAGTTGAGTGGCAAGCGGCTCGAACTGATCCGCGAGATCTTCCCCCAAGCAGATCGGATTGCTGTCCTAGTGAACCGCGCCAATCCGGTTACAGTCCCCATTCTCCGCGCGACTGAGTCGGCGGCGCAGCAGATCCGGATGAAGCTGCATGTTATTGACATCCGCCAGCCGGCCGAGCTAGGAGCGGCATTCGAGACGATGAGGCGCGAAGGTACGGACGCCTTGGTCCTCGTGGCGGACCCTCTTCTCTTCAGCGCGAGGCCGCAGATCGTTCAGTTGGCGGCTCGCCATCGCGTTCCGACCGTATACGAGACGCGGCTTTTCCCCGAGGCTGGCGGACTTCTCTCCTACGGGCCGCTTGCACAGGAGCGGTTCCAACGCATGGCTGTGTACGTGGACCGCATCCTACGTGGCGCCCAGCCGGGGGAGTTGCCGATAGAGCAACCCTCCGAGTTCGAACTCGTCATCAACCTCAAGACCGCCAAGGCCCTCGGGCTTGCGATTCCGCCGTCTCTACTGGTCCGAGCCGACGAGATCATCCAGTGATGGACCGGCGGACATTGCTTGTCACACTCGCGGGCGGCATGCTCGTTGCGCCGCTCGCAGGCGAGGCGCAACAGAAGACAGTTCGTATCGGCTTTCTGGGTAACGGCTCTGTCGGCACCACCGACTACGTCGGCGATCTTCGTCGAGGCTTACGCGAATTCGGCTATGTGGAGGGCGACCGCTTCATCATCGAGCCCCGATTCGCAGGCGGGAAATTGGAGCGCCTTCCAGAGCTTGCCGTCGAGCTCGTACGGGTGCCGGTAGATATCATTGTGGCGTCGGGCCCCGAGGGAGCCAGAGCAGCCCAACACGCCACTCGCGTGCTTCCGATCGTCGTCGCGATCA
>Ga0209160_1000551_pt1 | contig 31077 bp, 31 predicted proteins | sample GraSoiAngelo_153_FD_186167 | JGI IMG/M metagenome (GOLD analysis project Ga0209160, IMG submission 186167) | Grasslands soil microbial communities from the Angelo Coastal Reserve, California, USA - 14_1009_12_40cm (SPAdes) (version 2) | ecosystem: Environmental > Terrestrial > Soil > Grasslands ...
TGGGTCATAGCGGCGATCGGTTTGTACTTGGCCAGAAGGTCGAGGATGACTAGATTGCTGAACAGGGTCATTAGATCAGCATCGATTCTTCAACTATCACTATCTAAAAACATTCGAACAGTTTGCGAGTATCCTTCCACGTGCCTCCGGGGTACCGAAGGTGCCCACTCACACATCATAAATAGCGAAGCTGAAAAGAATTCGTTGGGTCTGGACAAGAATGGCCGATGCTGTGTTTGTCGTTCTGCTCCTTCTTCACGTTGGCTCAATAATCGCATGGATGGGAGGGGCCACATTGTTCGTTTCGGTCCTCGCGCCCTCGCTAAGAAGAATGTCTCCAGCATCAAGAGGTGAATTCACCGTCTCTGTGCTACCATCGTACATGCGGTTCATCGGAGGAAGCTCTATCGCTGCCGCGGTAGCAGGTCTCGCGCTATACGCTTACATTACTCAAATCGCGACCTCCTTTGCACCGTCCAGCTCAGGTCTGATTTACATCCAAATTGGTGCGATCGTGACCCTCATCGTTCTTCTGATTGCATTTGGTGTTCTAATACCAACTAGCCGGAAGCTCGTTGAGCTCTTGAAGCAGGCGCAGAAACAAGTAGCGCCTGGCGGGGACGCGGTGACGTCTGCTCAGGTCGCAAACTTGCAGAAGAGATTGGGCATGGCCGCTAGGTTGGGAGTGTTCTTGCTCGCACTGACATTCATCTTGATGATCGTCGGAGCCAGCATCTAACCTTCAGTTCATCTGCATCATCTAGAGGCCGTTCCGAAGAGTTCGCATAGTCTCTCACTACCGCATCCGCTGATGACGAGCCGCTCTTTGGCGTTATTGAGCAGCTTCTGGGTCCAATCGACATCTCCACCGTCAACGAGTTCCTGCTCCCGGCCAGCAGAGGGAGTTCCGAAGATCTTGAAACACAACTCGCGATAGTAACCTCGGCCCTGCTTCCGATCCTGATCAAATCCGATCCTCACGCCGTTGTGTGAGGATTGAAGCTTGTCAACAACTCCCGATCGAACTGCTGATCTCGGAGCCCCAGAGGTGAAGTCGCTGATGGCGACCCGAAGAGCAATCTTAGAGCCTAGAAACTTCTTGAGCGCCTTAAGGAAAAATCCTACGTGGAGACGCGCCGCTTCGATCTCAAATTGAAGATTTCCCGGGTCGCGGCCCGAACTACACAAGGAAAAGAGTCTGAAATGCTGCAAGACACCTGGACGGATGCTGATTGTCTGGCCTCTTAGGAGGCGGTGACTCGATGCAAGATGTACCGAAGCTGCCTGGCCCGTGGAGAAATTCTTCTGTTCGCGCCGTCGAACCGCGCATTCAATCGCGAGCACGTTCGTCGAGTTGGCGGCAATCTCAGTATTTCGGATGGTCGAAACGGTCCAGTCCTGACTAATCGGAGACAGTACGGACCCGGTTCCCAGTGGGCAAACCGGTGAGAGTTCGACAGCTTGAAAGACTTTTGGTAACGTCAAAAATGCTACGCGGTCCCATTCAACAAGGCGCGCGGGATCGGAGGCGGAGGGCCTGGTGAACTTGTTTGAGACATGATCGTCAAGTAAGGCTTTCGGGTCACGTTTCTTTACTCTCCGTGCGTATACCTCCAATAGTAACGATTGCAGGTCGGTAGGCGCGAGACGGGCAGAGAGAATGTCGGCTAGGTGCGGGACGCCGGCATCTCTCTCGATTCGGTTTATGATTCGACTTCTGCTAGTGAGGTTGGAAGTTGAGGGTCCAGCGGGCGAGCTTTCCATAGGGCCAGGTCTAAGGGCGGTCGGTCATTAATTGTTGACATCGCGGACCCTAGATGAAACGAGGTAGGGGCCGGACCTCAAAACAGCTCCATCCAATAATAATTTTTCCTTGACAGGATGCATGTCGGTGCTCCACTTGAACCATTTCGGCATCTGGTCTTCACGGACGAGAACACAAGCGTCAATTGTCTTCACGAGAAGTTTGCCTAAGGCTTCACTGTACGAAAGGCTGTTACGACTTGTGCCTTCATGGGCTCTTCTATCCCAAGTTTGCCAGATGTTCGCGTGTAGATGTGTCTCTGGGTGAGGGTCTTCAACGCCAACTATTAGCGCGTAGCTTTCTAGGTTGGTTAGTGAACGGTGAAACTTGGAACTGTTTTCTTTAGCCTCGAGTTTGAGCTTCTTTCTCAATCGGTCTGTTCGGATTGTTCCCTCGGTCTCGATAGTTTCGAGTATTTTCAGTTCGATATCTGAGAGAATCTGTTGTTTGACCGCTGGGCCTTGGTGATGTTTCACGATGATGTCGAGGATCGGCCAGAGCTTGTTGGATACGAAGGTCTTGGTCCTCCTGAATATTCTCGTGGCGAGAATGTCCTTTCTCCCTTCAACATCTCGTGAAACGTGGGCTACTGGTTGGTCGAAGATCTTGATCGACCACCAGTCCAACCAGCCACTGAAGCCCTTCGCAGAAGGCTTCCAAGGCTTGCCTAGTATGCCGCTGATGAGGCTTGGAAGTTCGTTACCTCCCAGCAACGAGACGAGACCCTTATCGTGGATGAACTCGATGATCTCATCCTGAGTCTTCAATCGGAGGCTAGGCTTGAGTCGATGTTCTCGGACCCGGATGGCTTCGGCTCTACTAATCAGCGCGCTAGTCTTCGGGCTCAGAGCGCTTATCCCTGCTTTCGAGAGGCACGAATCTCCAGACTCATGTCAACAGCTGGAGCGGAGTGGGTGATTGCGCCGACAGAAATTACGTCCACTCCTGTCTTCGAGTACTTTGCAAGATTCTCTTTTCTTATCCCTCCTGACACTTCTACTAGGACCCGGTCTCGAAGACCTTTGCTGATCAACAATGTCATGGAACTTTCCACTTCCTTCGGTGTCATGTTGTCGAGCAGAATGATGTTGGCTCCTGCCTGAGCCGCCACGACGGCCTGGTGAGCGGTCGTCACTTCGACCTCTACCTTCTTTGTGAAACTAACCGCCTCCTTCGCCTTTCGAACACAGGCATCTATCGAACCTGCCAGTTCTAGATGATTATCTTTGATCAGCACGGCATCGTCTAGTCTCAAACGATGCGTGTCGCCGCCACCAAGCTCTACAGCCCGCTTCTCGAAATATCTCAGACCCGGAAGCGTCTTTCTAGTGCACGCAATTCTCATCTTGCCTCTGCTCTGCTTCTCGGCGATTGATACGAGGTCTGCCGTTGCGGTTGCGACTCCGGACATGTGGGCTAGTATGTTCAACAAGGTCCGCTCAACTGTCAGCAAGGCGCGCGCTGGACCGCGGATGGAAAGAATCTTCGCCCCTGCTTTGACATGATCACCGTCACGCGCTGCAGCCGTTCCCTGACAGCCCGCGAGTTCGAGAAGAGCCAGTGCCTCTTCAATGCCAGCGACCACGGCATTCTCGTTACAGACCACATTTGCCTCAGCCTTCTGCTTGGAATCGATGAGAGCATTCGTCGTGATGTCTCCGTATCCTACGTCTTCGGTCAAGAAGGATCTGACTGTACCTTCTACAATCCATCTAGTGAGATCCAAACTTCAACGAAACCGGGACTCTTCGAGGGTTTGGTATAAGGAAATAAACCGAGTTCCCGAGCGTTCACACTACTGGACTGATTCGGCGGGCTGTTCTACTTCAATTTCCCCACGGTGCACCTCGTGACCGCAGGAGCCTAAGAAAATGTCCAAGCCGTCGGGCCGAGCATCATCACGGTGTGGGCTTACATGGACAAAGACGACTTGTTCATGATCTATTGGACAGATCGCCTTGATCAAATTCACAGTGTTCGGCCGGATTCTAAGCGGGTTGATGAAGGATTCGAACTTCTGGTGCAATCGCTCGTATTTGATCCCGAGGAATCCCGCGTAGATTCCGCAGAAGAACACGAAGATGCTTGCTCCTAGCGAGATTGCGACTCCTATGGTCGTTAGGGTTTCACTGAAGACGAGGATTAGAGATACGGCCACGGGCAGTGTCAGCATTGCTAGACCGATGAGAATTTTGCCCATGATGGAGAGGAAGCCCATGCTCTTGCGACTACCTATTTGCTTCTCTAACTGGGTCTAGGTTTCTTGGAGTCCCGCTCTCTTACAATCTTCTGGACGTGCTCGATGATAGTCTTTAGAGCGGTGCCAGGACCATAATTTCCGGTAATACCGAGCTTCTCCAGTCGAGGCTTGTCATCATCCGGAATTATTCCACCACCCACGAGCAGAATATCATCGCCGCCTTTTTCCCGGATAAGTTTGGCGACTTTGGGAAAGGCTGTCATGTGGGCGCCATTTAGAAGGCTCATGGCGACTACGTCAACGTCTTCGTCGATAGCCATTTGAGATACTTGTTCAGGGGTTGCAAGGAAGCCGGTGTAGATGACCTCCATTCCTGCGTCCCTGAGGGCCCGGCAGAGAATGAGGGCGCCTCGATCATGACCATCCAGCCCAGGCTTGGCTACTAGCACCCGAATTCTCTTGTCTTGGCCAGGTGCTGGTTTCTTCTGGGGCAAGGCGCGAATCTACGTTGCTTTCAGGCACGTCTCAATAATTAAGGGCTATTGATTGATCGCGCCAGCTTTATTTCGAAGAATCTCTCGGGACCATAGAGAGGTTTCCTAAAACGCAACAGGTTCAAGTCCCAAAAGTCTCTGTCTCGAATAGCGTATTGAATTGGCTCCTAGAGGAGGATGAGCCGTCAGCTCGTTATCATACTCTGGTCGATCTCCAGGAGAGAGGTGAGAACGATCAAAGCGTCGTCAGCACTCTGAACCGTATTGGAAGAATCGGTTGGGCGTCAAAGATTCTAGCCAGGCAGAAAGATGGTATCCACTGGGACAATCCTAAGTCTTGTTATGTTCCAAAATTCTCTGCGTGCTCTTGGCAGCTCGTCGTCTTAGCGGACTTGGGCGTTTCATCCAAGGACCAGCGTGTGGACAATGCTGTTGATCATTTCCTAGAGCATCACAATGTGGAAACAGGGGGCATTTCGCTTCGACCAAAGGGTCATGAGAAATTTGAGCCTCATATCTGCGCGACCGGAAACATGGTTCGGGCTCTAGCAAAGATGGGATACGCGGAGGACGATAGAGTCCTGAGCGCGATGGATTGGCTGTTGTCGAAACAGCTGGCTGATGGCGGTTGGAACTGCTCGCCTTCTGGGAAGCATGGATCCTTCATGTCGGTTATTCAGCCAGTCTGGGCTCTGTCCGAGATGATGGCGCACGACGCGAGGAAGGGCTGGGAAGTCTCAGCGAAGAGAGGAGCTGAGTTTCTACTGAAGCATCGCGTCTACCGGTCTGACAAGGATGATTCTGTCGTAATGCTTGATTTTCTGAGGCTGCATTACCCCATACACTATTGCTACGATTTTCTGCACGGATTGCGAGTCCTGACAGAGCTGGGTATCAAGAATGATCCTAGGATGAACGATGCCGTCGCCCTGCTCTTGGAAAAGAGAACGCCCGATGGAAAATGGAATTTGGACGGTGTCTACAGAGGATGGCGACATGCACACGCGATGCATGGAGAAGAGACGGTTTCCCGACCCGAAGAGCGAGAGCTGATAACCCAAGGATGGGGAACGGAGAGAGCGTTGCAAATCGAGGAAGCGGGCAAACCCAGCAAGTGGTTAACACTGCAGGCGCTTCTTGTGCTAAAGAGGCTCGGCCTCCTCGTCTCGGGATTGTAGAAAGTGGCTAGCGATCGTCTTCTTCATCGATTCGCTTTTGTAACGCCCTTAGCCGCTTCCTGTTTTCTTCGAGTTCGTCAGAGGTATTTGGACCGACACGCTTGGCGCGTCCTCGACGCTGCTGCATGTCCTCCTCCAGAAGCTTACGCTTACGTGTCTCCTCTTGCATCTTGAAGACAAGCTTTGCTTCCTCCCAAGGTGGCAAGCGTTTCTTCTCAGCCATACGTCCATTACTCACCTAAAACAGGTCTTATGATAGCTATTATGAGTCGACTCAGACTCAAAAACTTTCAGATTTTTTGGGCAGAGAAAGCATCGCCAGTTCATAAGATGATATCACTGTCTCGGTTCGACGTTCACGTTTAATAGCGACCAGTTTCTCGCCCGCCTCAGAACGTCGTTGCGTCAAGACATCCTGAACGATGATTCGCTTACCTTTGCGGAGAAGATCATTAGCGTCCGAGCCAGTGGTGCCGAGAGGATCCATCGCCCGGGAGACATTACTGTACTGCCTGTGGACCTCGCTATGGCTCAGGACAGCACTGGGCCACTTGCAATCAAAGTGTTCGGCGAGATGGGGGTCCCGAGGGTCTGGGACCCGTCCAAAATCCATCTCGTTATTGATCATTCCTTTCCTGCTCCTGACGAGAAGGTCGCCAATCTTCATCATCTGATGAGAGAGTTCGTCAAGAAGCATGGCGTACGACTAGTAGAAGGAAGCATTTCACACCAGCATCTTCTTGAGAACCATGTCGTCCCAGGAATGGTCCTTTTCGGCGCTGACTCTCACACATGTCAAGCTGGAGCGGTCGGGGCCTTTGCTACGGGAATCGGTAGCTCGGAGATGGCCGCTGTTTGGGCTTCTGGAAAGCTCTGGGTAAAGGTCCCGGAATCGATCAAGGTCAACCTTACTGGCCAGTTCAAGAAGGGAGTCTTTGCCCGGGACATAGTTTCGCACTTCATCGCAACAGTGGGGGAAGACGGAGGAAATTATCGGTCTATAGAATGGAAAGGACCCGCCGTCAAAGATCTCTCCATAGCCTCCCGAGCCTGCATCAGTAACAATTCTATGGAGTGCGGATGCAAACTCTCCGTCTTCGAAGTAGACCCGTCAACACAGGAATATTTCAGGTCAGTAAATCGCAAGTCAATGTATGAGATTCACGCAGGGTCCAAGGCTAGATACAAGGACGAATACGATATCGACATTGGAAAGATAGTCCCCGAAGTCGCGGAGCCTGGAAATGTCGATAGGGTAAAGGAAGTCGGAGAGGTCGAAGGCACACCGATCGATCAGGCTTTCATCGGGTCCTCGACGAACGGACGATACGAAGATCTTGCCGTCGCAGCCAAGATATTGAAGGGTCACAAGGTCAAAACGGGTACTAGATGCGTCATCACCCCAGCGTCCAAGGGTGTTTTCGAGCAAGCCATCAAAAACGGACTGGCGGAGATATTTCTGCAATCCGGAGCGGTTTTCACTAATGCTACCTGCGGTGCGTGCGTAGGAACCCACCTTGGGGTCTTGGGAGAGAACGAGGTCTGCATCTCATCCTCACCACGCAACTACATAGGCCGGATGGGCGCGATAACTTCCAAGATCTATCTCTCATCTCCTGCAACAGCTGCAGCCTCGGCCATAGAAGGGAAGATCGCGGACCCTAGGAGATACCTATGACGAGCCCAAGTGTCCTGAAAGGCCGGACGTGGGTCTGGCCCGATGATGTGAACACTGACATTATCATCCCGTTTCGGTTCAAAGCTAGGACCAACGATCCCGTCGAGATGGCAAAGTATGCCATGTACGGATTCGACCCTGAGTTTTACAAGAAGGTGAAAGCCGGAGATCTATTTGTCGCCGGAAAGAATTTTGGAGGAGGCTCCAGCCGGGAACAGGCCCCTGTCGCTATCAAATATTCTAACGTGGCCGCGGTGATTGCGGAGAGTTTTGCGCGGATTTTCTATCGTAACTGCTTCGCGATTGGGCTCCCTGCGCTAGAGGTTCCGGGAATCTCTAAGCAAGTAAAGCAATTTGATGAGATAGAGGTGAACTTGCAAGACTGGTCCGTTAAGACCCGCGATGGCAGCGTACACCCTGCGCTCAAGGTCCCAGAGTTCCTTCGAGGTTTAATGCGGGAAGGCGGATTGGTGGAGTACTACAAGCACCATAATGGCTTCCCATGGGAGACACTGGAAACCAAGGCTGTAGCACGCTAACGAGTTCTCAGCATACTCATCTCTTCGGCTCGTAGAGCCCCGCAAGCTCTTGGGTTTGTTCAGGTTCGATACGCTAGGCTACTCGCCTGACGCAGGTCGACATTTCTGGTTGCTGTCAAGCTGATACCTACCCGTACGTTGATACCACTCTTGTAATAGGGAACAGTTGTACGCGACGCGTCGGACCAATCCTTTAGGGGAAGTCGCGACAAATCCCTTCCAGAAACTAGCGAGGCTCATCTCTTGTTCCAGCGAATCACCACTGGTCTCGACGAGTTCCGAGGCATTCCTCGAGAGGCCAATCTACTAATCTATGCGAGCTTTTTCAACTGGGCCGCTGCAGGTCTTCTCTGGATAACTCTCCAGATCTATCTTGTTCTAGAAGGTCTCAGCTTCGCAACTAGCGGAATAATTCTCACCATCATCGGCATAACCAGTGCCTCAAGCACTCTTCTCTTCGGGGGATTGGCGGATCGTTATGGAAGGAAACGGTTCGTAGTCCTAGGCGGAGTCGTTGCAAGCTTCACTCTGGTCCTGTTCGCTCTCGTTGGGACAAATCTGCCGCTACTAGTTGGAACGGCAGTTCTATCCGGACTCTCCGAAGCAATGTATGCGTCATCCTGGGGAGCGATGCTTGCGGACAAGGCGACGGACGCAAAACGCACCAGTGCTTTCAGCCTGTCATTCTTCATATCCACCATCAGCGCAGCCGTCGGCGGCTTCAGCGCGAGCATTCTGGGATTGCTGAAAAACTGGTATGCGATTGACCTTGTGACGGGTCACAGGTATCTGTTCCTCGGGGTAGCCCTACTCAGCCTGCTCGGACCCGTGATCGCTCTCACGATATCGGAATCAAAATCCTCGGAGGCTGACCACCGGGGTTTTCGAATCATACCAAAGAAGTCTCGTAGAACCGTTGCTCAGTACTCGTTGGCAGGAATTCTCATCGCTCTGGGAGCGGGAATGGTTATTCCTCTGATTCCAGGCTGGGCGCTCTTGAAGTTCGGAGTCGTCGATGATGTCAGTGCGCCAATCCTGGGAGGAGTTAACAGTCTAGTGATGGGGTTCGCAAACCTTGCCGCCCCAAGACTAGCGCGAAGATTTGGGACAGTCAAGACAATAGTCTTGACCCAAGGATCGTCGACGGCTTTCCTTTTCTCCCTTCCCTTCTCTCCTAGCTTCACCTCAGCTTCCTCGATCTACGTCGTGAGAAGCGCGCTAATGATGATGTCCAATCCCGTAGAGCAGTCTCTCCTGATGGGCCTCGTTCCTCCAGAAGAGAGATCACAGGCTTCCGCGGTGACCGCATCACTCTGGAGACTGCCCAACTCGCTCAGCACATCAGTTGGCGCCTACTTCATGGGACTTGGCGGTGCATTCTATCTCGCACTACCATTCTTCTTGTGCGCAGCTCTCTATCTCACGTCGATCGGCTACTTCTGGTCGGTCTTCAAGGACGTAAGGTTGCCGGAGGAAGATGTCGTAGTTGCTGTGCCGATCGCGACCTAGGGTATGATTCCACCCATTCTCGCTTGCTCGATCAAACCTGGCTTCTTTGTGAAGACTCCGGCTGTTATCTCGAGTGCTTTCTTCATGAGCTTCGGATTCTTCTGCATCTTCCTGAGCGCCCGTCTATTGAGTCGCTTGATCAGCCAGTTATTGCTGAGCGCATAGGTGGACGTATAGTGAGCATGCTGTCCTATCACATCAGCAAACATTTTCCGACTCGACTGGTATCGGGACAATCTCTTCGCTGAAGTATCCCCTGCGCTCAGGGCATCTGCTATCACATCTGCCAAGGCGAGTGCGTCCTGCAGAGACAGGTTCACTCCCTGTCCAGCATGAGGATGGAATGTATGCGCTGAATCACCGAGCAGCGCCACGCCGTTCCCTACCCAAGGGTCGACCTTTATGAAACTGGGAGTGAAATACGCGATTCTCGTCCATGCCTCCATCATTCCAAACGCTTCGGCCAGTTCAGGTGCGGCTTGAGTTACTTCATCTTTGAAACGTCCTAGTCCTTCCTTCTTCAAATCTTCAAAGCTCCGAGTTCCAACGCAGTAGAAGATGTATGTCGCTCCTGGGCCTGCGGGCATTATCCCGAGCATCTTTCCTGGCGCCTGGTATTGTCGTGCCCTATCCTTCAACTCTGAAACTGGCCCGATTAGCCCAACCATGAAAGAATCCGAATATTTCTTCGTCTTTGTCGTCGCTCCGATGCTTTCCCGAACATGCGACTGAGGCCCATCAGCCCCGACGATTATAGAAGCTTGGATTTCGGAAGGTCCATCCTCGACATTGCAACGTAGTCCCTGGGCAATTCCATCCTTCCAAATGATTTGCTGGAACCGAGTATTCCAGATGGTCTGGGCGCCTAGGTTCTCAGCCTTGGAGCCGAGAAGGTGTTCCACCTGCACTGCGTCAGCTGTCATGATATAGTTCTGCGGATGGTCAAGCAATCCGTAGTCGGCTTCTAACAGAACCTGTTGGTTCCAGTCTCGCACTTCGAGTATTCTTTCGGCCGAGCCCATCTGCTGAACGCTGTCCAGAACTCCAATCTTCTCCAGCGCTTCCAGGCCATTGGGCTGGAAGGTTATTCCTCGAGGAGTCGCATCGAGCCCTTTCCTACGATCTAACAGAAGGGTCGAGATGTTTCTCTTCTGCAGTTCTAACGCCAAGGCGGAGCCTGCTATTCCTGCGCCAACTATCACAACATCGGCCTTTCCTTCCAAATCTCTCTCCCCGGTTGGTTGAGGCCGATAAGGAATGATCTTAAAATCATGCCTGCGGGGTTCGCGTGCCAGGATGGTTCTTGGCGAGAATTCATGGACAAGGTCCAGCGGAACAGATCAACGTCTACAATCTAGAAACTGCAGTCGCACCTCACGTGTATAACAATGACCGAAGGTACGCCGTCCTTGTCGTTGACATGCTGCACGACTTTGTATATGGTAAGATCAAGTGCGACCGGGCGGTCCCGATGATTCCTCGTAGCGGCGAACTGATAGACTCTGCTCGTAGTGCAGGCGTCCCTGTGCTCTATTCTAACGACTCCCATACGAGGAAGGATTTCGAGATCGAAAGGTGGGGAGAGCACGCTATGCGTGGCACCAAGGGTGCCAGGGTCATCAGCGAGTTGAGACCGCGGAAGAAAGATGTTCAGATTCCCAAGACAACCTACAGCAGTTTCTTCAACACCAGACTGGAACGCGAACTCAAGAGAACTCACGAAGGAAAAGGATCCAACACCCTAGTTATCTCGGGTCTACATACCGACTGTTGCGTCAGGCACACAACTGCTGACGCCTTCTTCAGGGGCTACGAGACAATCATAGCCGAGGACGCAGTGAACTCGTTCACAGAGTTGCAGTATCGGACTGGTCTTCAATACCTCAAATTCTGGTACCTTGCCGACACGTTGCCCACCAAGAAAATCTCGAAATTATTCTAAGAAGGGTCCCGGGTCGAGAAGACCCTCCCGCGTCATTATCGATATGGACGGAGGCATCGATGATGCCCTCGCACTCATACTCGCCCTAAAATCTCCCGAGCTAGAGGTCGCAGGCATAACCGCGGTCTCAGGCAACGTACCTGTAGAACAAGCAACCGTAAACGGATTGAGAGTCGTCGAACTTCTCGACAGGTCAGATGTCTGGGTCGCGCGAGGGTTAGGGAATCCGCTGTTTCGTGACCCGATTCGAGCAACATCTTTTCACGGAAGTGACGGGTTGGGAGATTCCAACTTACCGCTTCCCAGACTTAGCCTTGCAAGGAAACCCGCGCTCAATTTGATCCTAGAAACTCTCGGCTCATCCAAGCGAAAGTCTACGTCAATCATCTGTACGGGACCCTTGACCAACATTGCAGCGCTCGTGACAGAGTTCCCGGACGCTAAGGGGATGATCGAGGAGATTGTGATAATGGGAGGCGCGTACTTCGTTACAAAGTATGGCTTCGGGAATGAGACTCCGGTAGCAGAGTTCAACGTCTACTCGGACCCAGAAGCCGCGAATATCGTATTCGAAGCAGGCGTCCCAATTAAGGCAGTAGGCCTCGATGTTTCAATGAATCCTCGTGTCCAGCTGACGAAAAGTGACTATGCCCGACTGAGAAATCAGAAAGGTCGCAACTCTGCCTTCGCCAGTTCAATCTTGAAAAATAACATGAGAACATATGGCCGATTCGCTCTACACGATCCAATGGCTGTGGCAGTTAAGGTCAAGCCATCGTTCTTCGAATTTGCAAACTACCACGCTCAGGTCGAGACGAAAGGCGAGTATACCTTGGGAATGACAGTCGCTGACAGGCGGGACTGGTTGCCAGATGACAAACTAGCGGGAAGACCGGTAATGGTCTGCACAAACGCCGACCCGAAGTTCAAACAGTTCTTTTTGACGCGTCTAACCGTGGCCTGAATGTCGGATTCGTCAACTAGCGTGTTTTTCGGGTGAAACGTGTAGATTTTTAAACTCAATATTTGGCAATACAGGGCTACTATGGGAAAAGAAATCGGCCACATAGAACTGACGTCAAAGGACCTAATGGCGACCAAGAAGTTCTACTCCAGACTCTTCGGCTGGAAATTCGAAATGTTCGGCGACGGCTATACGATGTTCAAGACCTCTAAGAAGGGCGTCGGCGGCGGCTTCATGCTAGGCAAGAAAGTCAAGCCTGGATCAACCACACTCTACGTCAACGTTGACACAATACCAGCAACGCAACAGAAGGCAAAGAGTCTAGGCGGACGAATACTGAAGAAGAGGAAAGCCATCGGCGGCGGAATGGGCTACTGGGGCACCATCGGAGATCCGCACGGCAACGTCATAGGCCTCTGGAGCAAGAAGTAAACAGGCTCCACTAGTTTAACAGTCAGCAGGTCACCCGCTAGCCTAGTGCGTACTGCCAAACTCCCTTTTTTCACTTCATAAACCCGGGTTCAGCCGGCCCGCATGTTGACATCTAGTCGATAGTCCTCCAGGTCAAATTGGTGGTGGGCCTAAGAAAATTGCCCAGAACTTGTCCTCGCATACTAGGAAAACCGACTAAATTGTCGGAAAAGTCGAAAAAATCGTTCAAACTGCGACGGAATAGAATGTGTTAAATATGGTAGGTCTGACAGCCAGACCGACTGAATTTGGCGGATAAGCCGACAGCTGCCTTTGTCCTTTCTCTAATTGGGGGAATTTTTGTGTTATTGGGTGGCGCCTTTCAGGCTTTCCTCGGCGCTGTAATTTCAGGAATTGGAACCACTGCCAATGGTACAAGCACTGCGGGAGTTGGTTCAGTTGTCGGCATTCTGGGAATCCTAGGAATCATTTTCGGGATAGTGATGATCCTCGGTGGTGTAATGATGTACTCTAATCCCCAATCCCACAAAATGTGGGGGGTCATCGTATTGATTCTCTCCATAATCAGTTTCGCGACCTCTTCGGTTGGAGGGTTCGTCATAGGTTTTCTCCTTGGCTTGATCGGCGGCATATTGGGGCTCGTCTATAAACCGTCAATGGGTCCCGCTGCAATGCAAGGTCAGCCTATGGGTTCGATGCCTATGGGCAGTACGGGTACCATGGGAGCCGGGGCACCAATGGGTCAAATGGGTATGACATGCAAGAACTGTGGGGCCAGCATTCCTGCTGGAGCTACGCGGTGTCCTAGTTGCGGCGCGAGCGTCTAAGCCACTAAGTTATTCCTAGTTATTCCCGGTAAGGCGCTGCATTCCCCCAGACTTCTCAGTCAAGTCCACGTGCGTCACCGTCTACCTTCTCTTGCTAGAAGACAACTCTACGACTCCAGACAGCCCAGTCTTCGTATCAAGCTCGCCTGAACCCTCCAAAAACGACAAACCTAATGTCGGTAGCCTGAAAATAGGGAAAGTCTAGGATATTCCTTCGAAAATCGCCTAAAAAATCGATTTTATCGAATGTGTTATATACGATAAAAATAGACCAGTCTTCATGCAACCGAAACCTCGCAGACCAACCGGCGTAACTATTCTAGGCGTCCTTGCGATACTTGGAGGTATAGCACTCCTTGTCGCTGGAGTAGCTGCAATTGGTCTCGGACTTGTAATTGGAACCTACGCGGGCTCCGCCTTTACAAATGCTCTTTCAAATGCTGGCTATTCCGGGCTAGCTTCCGTTGGTGCGGGAACACTCGCTGTAATCTTACTCGCACTCGGCGCGGTAGTACTTGTTCTGGGAATATTGTATTTCGCTGTAGGAATCGGATACTTTGGAGGCAAGGGCTGGGCTTGGACCGTTGGAATCATCGTCACTGTTATCAGCATAGTCGTTGACATTGTCCAGATTGCGTTTGGTGCCTACAGCAATGCCTTCGGATTGGTCATTGGTCTCTTGATAATTTACTATCTGACCAGGCCACACGTCAAGGTCTTCTTTGGCAAAGGAGGTTCAACGATGGTCTCTTCTTCAACGTCCCCACAGGGATGAGCCAATGCTGGAGCTACTCGTTGGCCTAGCTGCCTTACGGCCGTATTGAGCTGTCGAATCAATAAGTTTCCCGGATATCTTTCTGTAGACAGATGACCGACTAAACTAGGTACTCAGTAACAGTCGCCTTAACACTTCGTCAATTCTCGAATTGTGCCTATGATGCAGAGGCCCTCTCGACCAGTAGGAATAACGATACTGGCCGTTTTGGAGATTCTGATAGGAATTGTTGGACTCTTAGCCAGTCTTGTGATAATCGGCTTCTCCGCTCTGTTCTCGACGCTACCAACAGTGGGTTCTTTGCTTGGAGCTGTCGGTTTGGTCATTGGTGGAGTCGTTCTCTTCTTCAGCGTCATCTGGCTCGCCACCGGCGTAGGGTTTCTTCACGGTAAGAGTTGGTCTTGGACTCTCGGGATGATTTTCAGTATACTCTCACTGCTCGGGGCGATCGGCGCTCTGACAATCGGTCTAGTCACCGGTGGGGTCGGTGGATTGATCTTCTGGGGTCTGATGCTCTACTATCTGACTAGAACTCATGTGAAAGCCTTCTTCGGAAAAGGCGGATTACCAATCACGCCTGCCTACGTGGTGCAATATTCACTAGGACCTCAGGGCAACCAGCCCCAAATCGCGACAAACCCCGGCTATGGTCGACCGTCGGCGGTAGGTCCGCAGGTCACTTTTCCGCCTATCTCACAAGGATCATCAGCGAGTATTCCTGGGCCCAGCCCTGTTTCTTCAACTACCGGATCTTCTGGTTCTTCGAGCGGCGGCAAGGCACCGGTCTGTCCGTATTGTCACACCACGCTTCCAATGGGTACAAAGAAGTGTCTTACATGCGGAGCGGCGATCTAACGCATCTTCATGGCTAGAAGATCGCCGAGAATATTTCTGACCCTATCCTAGAATCGTTTTCTCGGCCAATCCCAGTGCTGACACAGTTGGAGAATGTATGATTCTTCCATCCCACAAAAGACGATACGCCTCTCTAACCTTCAGAATTTTGATCTTCATGTACTCGTAGGGCTCTCGTCTCACGTTGCCCTTCTTCAACTGGCGCGCCAAGAAAACGTGCGCCCGCTGAGACGATATTCCGGGCAACGTATGCAACCAACCAAGACTCTTCCAGGATCTCCCAGAGTAGCCAGTCTCCTCTTTCAGCTCCCGTTTCGCCCCGGATTCAGGGTCCTCTCCATCGTCCACCAATCCGGCGGGCAGTTCGAGTTCCCAGCCCTGAATCGGATGGCGATAATTCCAGATGAAGACGAGACGATCATCATTCAATACTGGGACAACGATTGAAAAGTCGTGGAGTGAGAGTCGGAGATGATCTGTTCGAAAACCAGTCTTGGAAACTATCTTGTCCCGGTACAGCTTCACTTCTCCAAGGTCAATCAGTTTCCTTGACCCGGTAGTTCTCCACGGTTTCGGGGTCCCTTGAAATTTTCTGATCCTTGTTGTCAACGAGCTTTCATCATCAGAGAGCCTTTCTCATAACAACGCTAGATTTGCCTAGTTGTGAAGTCACACCGAATCCGGCCTCTTCGAACATCTTCACAGTCCCAGACCACATCAAGCTCGCTCCGCGATTAGGTTTAGTCGAAGGGTACGCTTCGACTACTCCTCCGCCTTTCTTCTTGATGGAGGCGAGGGCTGCGTTCAGGCCGAATCCGGCTACGCCTTTCCGTCGGTTGTTCCTGTCAACGAAGAAACAGGTTATTCGCCAGAGCTTCTTTCCTCCATTTCCGAGACTCATACTCTGGTAGGTTTTGCTATTGTTCAATCGTGGGAGTTCAAGTCTCGGACCGTACTGGACCCAGCCAACGGGAGAATTGTTGGAATAGACGATTATGCCGTGTGTTCGTCGTTTCTTTACAAGAGCTTTCTTTGCCTTCTTGTTATCTGGACCATGGCCTTTGATGAGAAACACTCCCTGTGTATGGTAGAACATGCACCAGCAGCCTCCCCAGACACCGTTGTGTTTTGCGAATAACGCTTCGAAGTCTGGCCAGGTAGTTGGGCTCAACTCTTTCGAAGAGTATGGTTCCTCTGATTTCATGTGTCTAGATCAGCCGTCTTTTGGGATGGTCTTGCTGGTTAGAGGATTGGAGGCTCCTTGTAGTCTCCGAAGACCTTCCGACCAACATCCATGATCTCGCCTAGTGTTGCATACGCTCGGACCGCTTTGATTATGGGATACATGGAATTGGCCTTCTCGTCCTCGAACGTCTTGCGTAACTCGTCCAACGCTTCCTGAACCTTTGCGTTGTCCCTTGTGTCTCGGACCCGGACTATCCGCTCGATCTGTCTCTTCTGAGCCTCCTCGTTGATCTTGAGAGTGTCGATTGGCTGTTTCTCGTCGACCTGATACTTGTTCACGCCAACCACGACCCTCTCGTCCCGCTCAAGTTCCTGTTGGTAGCGGTAGGCGGTCTCTGCAATCTCTCGTTGCAAGAATCCGGTCTTGATCGCGTTCAGCAACCCTCCTACACGTTCTATCTTGTCAAAATACTCGAACGCTTTTTCCTCCATCTCATCAGTAAGCCATTCTAGGTAGTACGAACCGCCAAGCGGGTCGATGGTGTCCGTGACGCCTGTCTCTTCCGCGATGATCTGTTGGGTCCTCAGTGCGACGGTGGCTGCCCGTTCTGAAGGAAGAGCCCACGCTTCATCGTAAGAGTTTGTATGTAGAGACTGGGTCCCGCCGAGAACCGTGGCTAACGCCTCGATTGTGGTCCGAACGATATTGTTGAGCGGCTGTTGCCAGGTCAGTGACGCGCCGGAATTCTGAGCGTGCGTCCTTAACAGCAAAGATCGCGGGTCCTTGGCTTTGTACTTCTCTCTCATGACTCGCGCCCATATTCTTCTTGCCGCTCTGAACTTTGCAATCTCTTCGAAGAAGTCCATTCCACAGTTCCAGAAGAACGACAGTCGCGGCGCGAAATCGTCTACTTTCAAACCAGCTTCGATTCCCAGATCAACATAGGCGAAACCGTCCGCAAGTGTAAATGCTAGTTCCTGGACGGCGCTAGATCCGGCTTCGCGAATGTGATAGCCGCTGATGCTGATGTAGTTCCACTGCGGCATCTCCTTGGTGCAGTAGACCATCATGTCGCGGATTATTCGAAGATGTGCCTCTGGAGGGAAGGCCCATTCTTTCTGCGCAATATACTCCTTGAGAATATCTGCTTGGACGGTCCCTCTCAACTCGTCCGGTTTCAATCCCTGTCTCTCCGCCACGCCCACATACATCGCGGTCAAGACCGACGCAGGTGCATTGATGGTCATGCTCGTACTCACCTTCTCCAACGGGATTCCTTCCAGAATGATCTCCATATCCTTCAGCGAACCGACAGAGACCCCGCATCGTCCCACCTCGCCCTCGGCCCGTGGATGATCAGGATCATATCCATACAATGTCGGCATGTCGAAAGCGATGCTCAATCCTGTCTCTCCATGTTCTAGGAGATAGTGGAGTCGCTTGTTCGTGTCTTCTGGAGTGCCGAAGCCTGAGAACATTCGCATGGTCCAGAGCCGGCCTCTGTACAGCGTGGGATAGATGCCTCGAAGATACGGATACTCGCCTGGAAGACCAGCGTCGCGGGATTCGTCCTGGTACGCGACGTCTCTTGGAGTGTAGACTCGTTTGATCGGAATGTTGGAAGGGTTTCTGAACTCTTGCTTCCGCTCAGGGCTGTCTTTTGTCCACTGTTTGAGAGTCTTCGCCTGCCATTCCGCTTCTTGGCGCTTCAGCTTGGCGAGATATTTCGCGTTGAAGGTTGAAGGCTTAGCCTTCCGCTGCCTCTTGATATCGTCCAGAACTTTCTTCCAGTAGCCCTTTGCCAAAATAGTCACAATACAACCATAACGGGCCGGATTTTCCTATTTCTCCATTATCTTCATGTGACCGTCTTCTGAACGTTGAAATATGTTCCAGAGCGAACCGGCAATCAGGGCTCTAGCTTGGTCAGTGATCTAGCCTCGAGAGTATTGAAGGGCGATCACAGGGCCCTCTCTAAGGCCATTTCGATTGTTGAATCTGGAGGACTCGGTCGTCGCCGACTCATTCACGAGCTGTATCCACGCACAGGAAAAGCCTTCACAGTCGGCATAACGGGTCCTACAGGCACGGGCAAAAGCACTCTCGTCGACAAGGCGATCCAAGAATTCCGTAGGAGAGGACGAAAAGTGGGCGTGTTAGCCATAGACCCCTCCAGTCCCTACACAGGAGGTGCACTGTTAGGCGACAGGATACGCATGATGGATCACAGCCTCGAAAGAGAAGTTTACATTCGCAGTATGGCCTCTCGTGGCGATGTCGGCGGTCTCGCTCGCGCCGCAATAAACACGATCAGGGTCCTCGATGCGGCCGGAATGGACATAGTGATAGTAGAGACGGTCGGAGCTGGCCAGACCGAAGTCCAAGTCGCCACCGCCGTAGACGCGACCGTGGTCGTTGTAATGCCGCAGCTCGGGGACGAAGTTCAAGCGTTCAAAGCAGGCTTTAACGAGATCGGCGACATTTTCGTCGTCAACAAGGCAGACATAACCAACCCATCGAAGACAATGTTCGATGTCGCCAGCGGGCTACAGGAAAAGAACGGATGGAGACCGCCTGTGCTAAAGACGGTTGCAATCAACGGAATAGGAGTTGCCTCGCTGGTGGACAGCATCGAAAAATTCCATAAATTCTTAGATGATCACGGCATAAGAGAAGAGAGGAGGAATAAGCGACTTGAGTCTGAACTGATCGAAGCTGCGTTTTCAGACTTTTACACCGAGACAGTCACCCGTCTCAAGCAAGAAAAGTCATGGCAGCATCTACTCGGCCAAGTTGCGAAGAAAGAACTGGACCCTGAGACGGCAGCGTCAAAACTCGTGAAGGCTATCGCAAGATTAGACGTGTCAGAAAATGCCTGATCGCATCACCACAGACTCAGGAATACCTGTCAAGACATCGTACGACAACAGAGACGTTTCTAGGGGAATGGTTCGTTCCCTCGGAAAGCCTGGAGAGTTCCCTTACGCTAGGGGAATCTACCCGAGCATGTACCGGGACCGACTTTGGACGATGAGACAGTACACTGGATTCGGTTCAGCCAGCGAAACCAACCGGCGATTCAAGTATCTGATCTCTCATGGAGAGACTGGACTTAGCACTGCCTTCGATCTTCCAACGCAGCTCGGCCTTGACTCTGATCATCCAAGAGCGCATGGGGAAGTGGGCAAGGTCGGAGTCGCTATCAGCAGTATCGACGATATGAGACGGTTGTTCGATGGAATCGATCTCGGCAAGATCAGCACTAGCATGACAATCAACTCTACCGCTCCGATTCTGCTCTGCTTGTATGCTGCGGCTGGACTGGAGCAACGGATCCCGCAGACGCAGTTGCGGGGAACTACGCAGAATGATATTCTGAAGGAGTACATTGCCCGGAATACCTACATCTATCCGCCGGAGTTTTCTCTGAGACTGGCGGTCGACCTCATAGAATATTCTGCTCGGAAAATGCCTCATTGGCATCCGATCAGTATCAGTGGCTATCATATTCGTGAGTCTGGGGCCGATGCCATTCAGGAACTTGCGTTCTGTTTCTCGAATGCGATTGAGTACGTAGAGGCAGCGCTGGCTCGCGGTCTCAAGATTGATGACTTTGCTCCTCAGCTTTCATTCTTTTTCGCATGTCGAAACGACTTTCTAGAAGAGATTGCAAAGTTTAGAGCAGCCCGAAAAATCTGGGCGAGCATAATGCGACTGCGTTTCAAAGCTCACGACCCTGAATCTTGCAAACTCCGATTTCATGCTCAGACGAGCGGTGAGACTCTGACCGCCCAACAACCCGACAATAACATTGCTCGAGTCTCGATCCAGGCACTGGCGGCCGTTCTTGGAGGCACTCAGTCGCTTCACACAAACTCTCGTGACGAGGCTCTGGGTCTTCCGACGGAGGATTCTGTTAGAATCGCGCTAAGGACTCAGCAGATTATCGCGCATGAATCTGGGGTGGGTCGCACGGCTGATCCCCTTGGAGGAAGCTATTATCTAGAATCCTTGACAAGAACGATCGAAACCAAAGTCACAGCTCTCATCAAAAGAGTCCAACAGCTTGGAGGAGCGAGGAAGGCTATCGAATCGGGCTTTGTCCACAGACAGATTCAAGAAAGCGCCTACAAGTTTCAGCGGTCCGTGGATGAGGGTCAGACGGTAATTGTCGGAGTAAACCGGTTCAAAGACGGGGATCAGAAAGACGTGAACATTCAGCGAATTAGCCCAAGCGTCGAGAGGCGACAGATTCAACAACTGAGGAAATTCAAGAATTCAAGAAACAAAGCGAAGGTGAACAGCGCTCTGTCAAGACTTGGGAGTGTGGCTTCTGGGGATTCTAACTTGGTCGATGACATTTTGAGAGCGGTGCGGTCTGAATGTACGGTCGGGGAAATCAGCGACCTCTTCAGAAGCAGATTTGGTGAGTACAGAATCCGTCTAGAAATCTAGTCAAGCATGATAAATCATCCGGACTAGGCAGAGGTCTGGTCGAAATTTGAAAATCTATGTCGTCAGGAAGAGCCACGTGCCATTGGCCTTAGCTATGATCTGTCTCTGCTGATTCGTCAGGACCGCTTCTGCGAAGGCCACCCTTTTTCCTCGTTTCACCACGATCCCTTCCGCTCTCAATGGTCCCTTGATGTGAGGCCTGTAGAAACTGATCTTCATCTCCATCGTTGTAAAATCCTCGTCTGGAGATATTGTGGTGGAAATGGCTATTCCCATAGCTGCGTCTGCAATGTCGGCCATTACTCCTCCGTGCATGGTGGCTGACATGTTGTGGAGATGCTCGTCGACCTCCATTTCGACGAGGGAGCGTCCCTCGGAGAGCTCTATTATTTTGATGCCAAGGGTCTTCGTCGCGGGACTGGGATACGTCCCAGTCTTCCAGGCGTGGTAGACTTTCTCCTTGATTCCCTTCATGCTGGAGTTCGGTTGCGGTTCTCAGTAATATTGGTTGGGCCGGGCTGTTCAAATTGAAGATTTATCTCAGGACGGTGATGTCCCTTATCGTGAATTGTCTTCCAACAAAAGATCTGATCATGTGCGGCGTGACGTCAAGATAGCTCTTGAGAGAATACGTCGAGACATGGATCATGCTCGAAGAGATCTTGCTTCGGCCGTTGATTCGACCAGCAAGTTTGTGCAAGACAAGGGCCCGAAGGTCTCTGCCACAATAGATGAGACCCTGGAGAAAACGTCTGAAACGTTCAAGCGAACGATGAAGTCGATCGATGCTGAAACGAAGACACAACAGGTCAAGCTTCTACGAGCATACAAGTCATTTCTGTCCAAACAGATCGACGTGATTGAGAAGCGATTGAAGAGGCTTAATGAGTAGTCTCGGTTCAACAGCGACCAATGCCAGCAAAGCATGTCGCCGAGAGCTGTTCGCTCTCTTTTTCATGAGACTTACAGATGGCTAATCCGAACTTTGGCGCTCCTCTGTGGAATGCGAATCAGACGAAGGGTCCTGTTTCGTTTTCTGAATTCTCGTGTAGGCGAAGAGTAGCAAGAGTCCGAAGCCCATCCAGATGCTGCCGAAGATCCTGCCAAGCGGGTGAAGAACGACTACGAGAAGCCAGATCGCTAGATCTGCGATTATGCTTAGGACTCCTATGATTGGAATTGTGTACCGCTCGTAACTCGCTGAAGCCTCATTGGTGTTTCTCTTCCAAAATGGCCTGATGCTAATGCTTCCTGGAGTCTTGAATGGACGGAAAACGGCCTTCTCTTTGTTTCTAAGAGAGATTAGGCTTAGACCGACGATCACATATGCGATTAGTGCTCCAAAATTGTACAACTCTGCCACAAAGCTGAGCTCACCTGAGAGAGCAAGCGCGACAGATACCGAAGAAAACGCGATTATCGAAATGAATGGGGTATTGCGCTTCTTGTGGAGTCTTCCGAACGCCTTGGGTATTACGCCGTCCCGGCTCATTGCGTAGCTTATGCGTGACGATCCAATTATCCCGGCATTGGCAGCAACTAGAAGAACGGACATTCCCAAGATGGCGGCGAAGCCGGCAAGAATCCAGCCATTCGGAAATGCGAGGGCGATGAAAGATACCGGGTCGTTTATGCTGGCGGGGTGGCTCAGGAAATCCTGATAACTTCTGACTCCCAGTGCTAGGGTTGAGAAGGAAAGCGTAGCTGCAACAACGGCCGCGCTTATCAGGAATACGGCTCTTGGAATATTCTTGGCCGGTCTCCTAGTCTCTCCGGCGGTCTGCGATATGACTTCGATCCCAAGGTACCCAGACATGGCGATTGTGATCGCGTATAGGAAGTTGGGATATGTCGGCGAGGTGCCGAAATGAAGAGTGTTGAGCCCGGGTCTGTAGGAAAACAAGAAGCCGGTCGCTAGAACAAGTGCCATTCCAGCCAGGTTGAACAGAACTAGAAAGTATGAGAATTTTGCCGACTCGCCTATTCCAAGGATGTTGAGGCTCATCAGAAAGAGTATGGCGGCTGCGGTAGCCCCGCCGATCAATAGTGGTGCATTGAGTTGGGGAAAAAAGTAGCCCAGATAGCCGATTGCAGCGAGAGAGGAAATAGCTGTAGTGACGACATAATCGAGAAGGAGTGCCCAGGCTGCGAGGAAGGCGATGTTTCGTCCGAATGCTCTTCTAGCGTAAACGAAAGCGCCTCCGGCCTGGTGGTACGAGCTGGCGAGTTCTGCGTAGCATAAGGCTGTGAGAATGTAGGCTGTTGTCGCGAAGAGGTATGCGTATGTTGCGGCCGCGCCTGCGTATATCACGACGAGGCCTAGGGTGAAGTAGATCCCTTCTGCTACGTCTGCGTAGCCGAAGGCGAAGTTGCCTAGGATCCCGATGTTTCGTCTAAGTCCTTGTCTTTTGCGCCCGGCAGGTCTCTGGGCGGGCTGGGTCAAACAGAAGTTCCTCGGTCATCTATGGGCGCTGAAACAGCCGGGTCCTCCAGGGCTATGATATTTGAGGCTATTTGGGCTTAGTTTCTCTTGGAGAGAAGTTCGTAGAATTTCTTTTGAACTTCAGAAATTATCTGATCACGTTTGGCAGGGTTGGCGATCTGTAGGAGGAGGACGAGCTGGGTCTCCTGTGGGGTTACTTGTGTGACGCGGACTTGGGGAGTCGTGTCTGGTAGAAGGTCGACCTTCACGTCCTCAGCGATGTGTAGTAGTTGATCCTGAATCTTCGCTAGGTCTATCTCTGTGCTGACTACGACTGGTATCTGGATGCGGAGGGCTCCTGAGCGGGTGCGGTTGATGACAGATCTTCTCAACAATGTCGAGTTCGGGATGATGACTATTTCGTTGTCTGGTGTGAGGATCTTTGTCTGTATCAGATTTCTTTCGATTACTCTTCCGTAGTAGCCTTGTACCTCGATCCATTCTCCGACCTTGAAGGGCTGGTAGGTTGAGACGAACTGTGATGCCGCCATGTCGGTCAGAATGTGCCGGTACGCCGTGATCATTGTTAGTCCGCCGAGGAAGAGTAGCACGAGGAGTAGTAGTATGCTTACGTTCAGCGTGTTTAGGATGATGATTACTCCTAGTGTCCAGATGGCCCAGGAGCCGATCTGTTGGAGGCTTGCGACTAGGCCTGATGGGACTGTTCCTGCTATTCTTGTGATGACTATTCGGTAGAATCTTACTACTAGGTATGTGAGGATGATGATGAGGAGTACTGTTAGGAGTTGGATTGCGAGGGGGCTGGTGAAGAGTCCGACTAGGTCGAATGCCACTCTGTTTCCAGCCCTTCCCCGAGGGGTGTTAGGCTGTTTCGCTTGACCTTAAGAGTTCCACGGTTCGCGCGACAGATGGCGCGTCGCCTAGTAGCAGAACTTTGTCTCCGGATTTGAGTTCGAGTTCGGGTTCGGGGAAGACGTAGCTGCTGTCTCTACACACCAGGGCGACTCTGCATTTCTCTGGCATCTGTATCTCATGAATCTTCTTTCCGATGAGGGTCGCGTTGAGCGGAATTACTGTCTCAGCAACTCGCAGGTCCAATTCCGATCGGTACATGAGCGTGACCGCGCGATCTCTCTCTAGCATGTTTTCGAGGTCTTTGAGGGCTAACTCGGCCGGGCAGATGACCATGTCAGCCCCGGCCTCCCTCAACCGTTCCTTGTTCTTGGGACTGTTTGCCACAGCGATAATGCGGGGAACGCCAAACTCCTTCTTCGCCTGTCTGGTTGCAGCCAGGTTGACCCTGTCGTCGTCCGTCGTAACTATGACTATGTCCGCTTGTGAGGTCTCTGCCAGCTTGAGAACGTCAAGCTTGGAGCCATCGGCGTTTAGAATGGTAGCATCAGAGTTGGTTGATGCTTCCTTGCATCTCTCCTGCTTCTTCTCTATCACAGTCAGTCGGTTCTCATCGCTGCTAGAGAGGTATCGAATGAGGTGCATTCCAATCCTCCCAGCTCCGATGATTAGCACTCTCAACTAATTCCCGGCTCTTCTGATTGTAAACACGACTATTCCAGATAACCGTCACCTGCCCCGTGGATTGTAATAACCTTGGGGTTAAATCCGCGATCTTCTACTACCCAAATTCTGGGTAAGTTAACAAACATCGCCTAGAACAAAGCCAGAACAATAATCAAAGCTCATTGCGTTCTCATGGTTGTTTTGCTGCTTACCTCTGGGAGGAAGTCAACCCTTGGCGGCTAACGAAGGGGCATATTCCACATCCTGAGATAGACTTCTCGTCCAGATCAAGCTCAGATCAACGATCTGGGACGGGCTTTCATATGGTGCCCACAAGCATGCATTGTTACAGATGGAGACTGGTCGGAAAACCGCTGACTCTCCCGTTCTGCGCGACAATTCCGGAATCTCGCCTAGAAACGTTTCAACCAGCGAATGGATCGTTCCTAGAATTTAGAAAAAAATATTTCCCGCGACACAAACTCCCCTTTTGGAAGAACCCTCCCGGAAATCACGAGATAATTTCAGCTTGCCAAGCCCTCAGAAAGAGTCCGGGGCATTGTCCATGTTCGCGAAATTAGTGAGAGGTCTCGTTCATCCTTTGATGATGTGTTTCGAGATGATCAATCTCATTATTTCAGAGGTTCCTTCGCCGACCGTGTTGAGCCTAGAATCTCGCCAGTGTCGATGCACATCGAATTCATCCGCATAACCATATCCTCCGTGTATCTGAATCGCCTCATCGCAGACCCTCAACCCATGCTCGCTAGCGAAGACCTTGGCTTGGGCAGCCTCGGACTCGAACGGCTTTCCTTGGTCTTTCAAGTATGCGGCTCGGTAGACCATCATCCTCGACGCGTTGATATCCGTCAACATGTCCGCAAGTTTCGATTGTATCATTTCAAAGTCTGAGAGCGGTTTGCCAAAGGCGGTCCGTTCCTTGCTGTACTTGACAGCCTTGTCAAAAGCAGCCCTAGCTATCCCAGTGGAAATGGCCCCGACAGTAACTCGTCCCCCAAACAACATCTTCTTCGCATACTCGAAGCCTTCTCCCTCGATACCGACCAGGCTCTCCTCGGGAACATGAGCATTCTCGAAGAGAACCTCCGCGGTAACCGAGCCTCTGTAACCCAGCTTGTCGATATGTTTACTCGACTTGGCAGACTTTGCGTCAACGAGGAAGGCTGAGGGACCCTTAGGCGTCTTGGCGAAGAGAAAGTAGAGGTCGCAGTAGCCGCCGTTCGTGGTGAACATTTTCGTACCATTCACCACCCACTGTCCACCTTCGAGACGGGCGATGGTCTGAAGATTCCTCGCATCGGAGCCCGCGCCAGGCTCGGTCAGTGAGAAGCCAGCGAACTTCTTGCCGCTTATCATCTGGGGAAGGTACTCTTTCTTCTGACTTGGATTACTGAATTGGCGAACGCCCTCGCAACAGGTTCCGTGAATGGCGAGCGAAAGAGCGGTGCTAGCACACGCCTTCCCGCACATCTCCATCGCTGCGACGTATATAGGCCAGGGAAGCTCCAATCCGCCAAAGTCTTTTGGAAAGCCCATGCTGGTGAATCCTTGCTCGAAGAGTTTCCGAATGTTCTCCCTGGGAAACTCTGCCTTCACGTCGATCTGGCGAGCTGTCGGCTCGATCTCCTTCTCGAAGAAATCTCCCAACGACTCAAGGAGGAGCAGATAATCTTCAGAGGCTGACCCGTACATCATCTGAACGAGTTCTTTCTGTTCCGAGCCAAAGAAACCGGCCATCTAGGGTTCCCGATCTTCGACAGATTCCTTGAACCGTTTAACGTTTGGTACAAGCACGTTTTTCAGCACCGCACCTGCTCAATCCTCATGATCTTGAACCTCCGGCGCTTCTCTACGGCGAGGATCTCTAGCATCATTGTTCTCGCCGCAATCGGGATCATTTTCCTCGGAGGGGCGAGCTGGAATCACGCGCCGGTTCTCGATAGATCGGCCTCTGGCCGGCCTCTTCTGATACCTCAAGGCCCCATGGGAGTGGCAAGCGCAACAACCGGCGACCCTTACTGGTTCCAGGAAGGCGCGATAGGTGACTCAAGCATCCAGAAGAGCGTTGGTGCAAGCGTTATGATAAGAACCGTATACGACAACGTCAACAATGATGCCCACTCTTACTGGGTGGGTAGCATACTGGCCAACGGGGCCTTCGTCCAGGTTGGATACTACAATGGGCTAACCACAACGAACCAGTACTACTGCTGTGCATGGTTCTACGAATTCTTCCCGGCGGGCAATACTAACTCTCCACCGATAATCGGTCCCGCTGGGTCAGCCGGCCCAATTGGATCATGGCACACCTATACAATGAACTTTACCGGAAGCGGTGTCTGGTCATTCTACATGGACAACCAGTTCCTAGGATCCAGCCCGACACAAGGTCAGCAGTACTATCTGGGACCTGGTGACATTGATTCAGGGAGTCACGCGGCCGCGGTTCTCGCGGAGGTAGCACAAACTACGTCTAACACGGACGTTATTGGCCCTGCGGAATTCAAGAATTTCATGTATGAGACGAACACAAGCCCTTGGCAACTGGTCCCGGTTGGAAAAGTCCACATTGGCTACGGCGCGACAAGCTCCATGAACCTCGCAAATCCCTACAGCGTGGCAGAAGTGTCGGGAAAAAAGAACGACTTCTTGACAGGCAGCAACATACCATATCCTGGTCCAGACGAATGCGGGAGCCCGGCGTACTACAGTGCGGCTAATCCTTCAAATCTGTGGCCAGGGGCCACAGTCCAGTGTGTCGGAAACACTGCAACAATACCTTCCCTCTCTTTCGATGACGTGGATGGGAACGGTCTCACCCCAACCTGGGTCTCGTTGTCCGACTCGACAGGCTTCGAGATATTCCTAACCACCTATCAGAGCCAGAACGTTCCTCCTCTACCATCAGGGCAGTGGACGATCAACCAAATCTCATGGCACGCCACCAACGTGGCGACCGGAATAGCGGTCAACTCAACCGCGACTAGTCAGACTGTACCAACGAATGTTTTTTCGGTCAAGATGCAAGTTGTCGGATACTTTTACTCCCTTCCGGTTAAGGACACGACAGTCATATTGTATTTGCCGGACTCAACCAACGAGACGGTGAAGACTGACAATAATGGTCAAGCGGTCTTCACACAGCTACCCGCTGCGATCTACACCTACCACGTTACAGTTCCTTACGGAATACCTGCGATGACAACGCAGACAATCAGTAATGGCGGATCCCTCGTGGCCAAGGTCTTCAGTCTTCCAGAACTAATCACACTAATCATACCACCCATACTCATCGCGATGGTGGTAGCAATCGCTGTGGCGAGAAAGGAGAGACAGCGGCAAGCGATGATTCAAGCACAACCGATTCTAGCACCAGCTTTCGGATCTAGCTTCTGCAGGTCATGCGGGCAGCCGCTCTCGCCCACCGCCAATTTCTGCACCAGTTGCGGAACCCCACGAATAGTGACGCAGTGACCATTTTTTCTCGCGGAAGTCTTATAGTAAACAGATCATCGCCGATTTTCCGGATGGATTCTTGCCCTTCCAGATAGGAATCGTTGGGGTAGGCTACGCTGGCTTCGATTCTATGACCCCTGGACTCTCGACCCGAGAGCTGATGTTTGAAGCTGCAACTCGCGCCTATGAGGATGCGGGAATAGATCCTCGGAAGGACGTTCAGAGCTTCGTCTGCTGTACCGAGGATTTCTGGGAAGGAATTAGCATCACAGACGAATACATGCCCGACCAGTTGGGCGCGGTCCTACGATCGTTATGCACCATCTCTTCAGACGGAATAATCGGACTAGCTACAGCATGCATGCACATCATGTCCGGCATCGCTGATGTCGCGGTCGTAGAATCTCACAGCAAAATCTCCGACGTCGTGAACCCCGACGAAATAGCCAGTTTCGCCTACGACCCGGTCTATACTCATCACCACTTCGACGCGGACCCCAGATTCCTCGCAGGCATGGAGATGGCTAGATATCTCAAGGAGACCGGCACCAAGAGAGAGTCATGCGCCCAAGTGGCGGTCAAGAACAAGAAGAATGCCCTATCAAACCCCCGAGGCGTTCACGGAGCGGACATAGACAAGGGAATAGTGATGAACTCACAGGTCGCCGCCTCCCCCTTGACCGAACTGGAGTCAAGTAAGGGAATCGACGCCAGCATCGTTTTCGTTCTAGCATCAGCCCAGAGGGCCCGGAAACTCGGAGACCATACAGTCTGGATAAGGGGGATTGGATGGAGTTCTGACACACCCGTAGTTGAATACAGAGATCTTGCACGAGCGGAATACGTCGAACAGGCAGCGGGCAGAGCCTACAAGATGGCTAACGTCAAAAGTCCTGCTAGTTATTTCGACCTGGCCGAGGTTGATGATACCTACAGCTACAAGGAGCTGCAAAGCTTGGAAGCGTTGAAGCTAGCGTCAAAAGGCAAAGCGGGCAAGATGGTTGAGACGGGAGCCTTCGACATTGATGGACGATTACCAGTCAATGCATCAGGCGGCTCTCTAGGGGTGGGACACTTGCTGGAGGCGACTGGACTGCATCGGACGCTAGAGGCGGTTATGCAATTGCGAGGCCAAGCAGGCCGACTACAGGTTCCAAGAGCAAAGAGAGCCTTGGTCCAGAGCTGGCGGGGCATACCTACTGCCACAGGGGCAGTAGCGGTGCTTGGAAACTAGGAGGAATTGGTGATGAGAAGACGTGTTGCAATTGTAGGTGCCGGAATAACATTGTTCCGACGGCGGATGCTGGAAAGCCCGAAGGAACTCTCCTTCGAAGCATCAAAGATGGCACTAGACTCAGCAGGGCTGACGCTGAAAGACATACAGTCAGTGGTCTCAGGCTCAGCGCCAGACGCGTTCGACGGAGTGCACATGAAAGGAGAATACTACCTTGACGGAATGGGAGCTATCGGAAAGCCACACGAACGCGTCTACGTCGGCGGTGGAACAGGAGTCTTCACCCCGATAGGCGGCTGGTGGAACGTCGCCTCCGGACTCTACGACACATGCCTCTGTGTTGCGGAAGAGAAGATGTCGCCTTTACACCCGCATCCTCAGTATGCTTTCTGGAGCATCTTCGATCAGATCCTCGAACGACCTCTCGGGACGACCTTGCTCTGGATATTCTCGCTGGAAATGCGGCGGTACATGCACAAGTACGGAATCAAGGAAGAAGAGATTGCTGAAGTAGCGGTGAAGAACAAAGGCAACGCTGTCGATCATCCCTCGGCACAACTGGGAGCCAAGATCACTGTGGACGATGTGATGAGATCAGAACCCATCTGTGAACCGGTCAAAAGATTGGATGTAAGCCCTCCTAGTGATGGTGCAGCTGCCGTAATTCTTGCCTCAGAAAAAGTTGCGAAGAAACTGACAGATCAACCGGTCTGGCTTGACGGTGTCGGCTGGAACTTGGACAGCACCCACTGGACCAACAGGGACCTCGCCTATCCTGAGTATGTCGAGAAGGCTGCAAAGATGGCCTACAAGATGGCCGGCATCAAAAACCCGAGAAAGGAGATCGACGTGGCTGAACCGTATGATCCCTTCGACTACAAAGAACTTCACCATCTGGAAGGACTACAGCTCGCGGGCAAAGGGAAGGCGCCTAAGATGACCATTGACGGCGTGACTCAGCGCGACGGGGATCTACCCGTGTGTCCCTCAGGCGGGCTTCTAGGTGTTGGGAACCCGATAGCGGCGGCTGGCATGATGAAGATCTGTGAGATCTTCTGGCAACTCCGAGGAGAAGCAGGAAAGAGACAGGTGAAAAAAGATGCACGGACCGGTCTCGCTCAGGCGTGGGGCGACTTGATGCAGGTCGGCACGGTCACAGTAATGAGGTCATAGAGGAGAGAGGCAGTGTCTCGGAAGATTACCAGCTACCAAGGCCGCGAAATCACACTGGACGAAGTGAGGGAGGGCAAGTATCTTGACATTGTATACAAGTTTGAACCGAAGTACAGCTGGGCGGCCGGAGTAGCGATCAGCAGATTTCTCACAGAGTTAAAGGACGGGAAGATAGTTGCGCGGAAATGCTACAGGTGCGAGAGAATTCTTGTTCCCCCGCGAATGTACTGCGAACAATGCTACCATCCGACAGACGAATGGGTCCAGATCAAGGACACTGGAACTGTCAATACCTTCTCCATCTCCCACGTAGGGACGGACGCGAGACGTCTAAAAACTCCTATCCTCGTCGCTGTCGTCGATATTGAGGGCGCGAGTCCCGGGATGGGCATAC
>Ga0209160_1000555_pt1 | contig 31009 bp, 17 predicted proteins | sample GraSoiAngelo_153_FD_186167 | JGI IMG/M metagenome (GOLD analysis project Ga0209160, IMG submission 186167) | Grasslands soil microbial communities from the Angelo Coastal Reserve, California, USA - 14_1009_12_40cm (SPAdes) (version 2) | ecosystem: Environmental > Terrestrial > Soil > Grasslands ...
ACTGGAAAGCACCTACCTAACAGAATGCAAAGACGGGGGATTGCGGACGAAACATCGCCGAAACCGGTATGGCACAAGAACCCAACGCCGTGGAACAAGCCATTGCGCGCGCTCTTCGCGATAACCTAGAGCGCCTTCAGCGCACTTCCGAAGAGCTGCATCATGCGGTCGGCGACATTGTGTCGGCTTGCGCCAGCAACAGACCCACCAACGCGCTCCCGCCGCTGCTTCGTGCGCAAACCTCGGCGGCTTCTCTGTTGGGGGCCCTGGAAGTTTTATCGAGATTCGTGGCCATGTCGCTCCAGACGGGTCCGCGTTCACCGCTGGAAGCGCAGATCACGGATTTGGTCGGCAGAGCAGCGCAAGAACCGCCTGCCGCCCCACAGCGCCCGGCGCCGTCTTTGCCCACGCCCATGGCCTCAAAAGTTCCGAGGGCGCCCGTTGTTGAAGAACCTTCCGCACGGTATGAGATACCGGATGAGGGAGAGGCACTCGAGCTATCGGAAACCGCTCCTCTGCCCGTCGGGGCCGAACAGGAATTCGGAGAAGAATTCGACGTCAACCGGCTCTCTCCGGAAGAACAAGAATTGCACCGCCGCGCGAACCGCGTAGCCAAAGTTTCGATGCAGGACATCAAAATGCTCCGGCCGGAACAGGTGCGCTTAGGCCGCCAAAATAAAGATCTCTGCATCCGATTGAAAGACGACATTGAAAAAGCTCATCGAGAATACGACCGCCGCTTCAAACCGATCATGGACCACCCAGTTGATTATTTTTATCGCTGGATGGTGGAGATTCTCGCCGATGGCGACCCGCACGCCCTGGGCGAGTATCCCTACGCCACGCCCGCGCGCCATCATTAATGGCGGGAGCTCGCGCTGTCGATGTGTCAGGACAGAGAATGGCGTACGATTGTGTGTTTCCATGTCTCGTTCGCTGATTGCTTTGACGCTTGCATTCCTTCTGTCGGTGGGCAGCTCGTTTGATCTTTTCGCTCAGCCTTCACAGCACAAACACAAATCGAAAAAGCCCGCCGCACCACCCTGCCGCACCGGTTGCAAACCGGAAACCGCAGCGCCGCAAGTAGCCGTGGAAACTCCGGAAGATGATGCGGCGCAAAAAGAGTTGTCCGAACTCGCCCGCGAGACGCATAACGGTACGCCGGGGGCGTACCAGAAGCTCTCCGCCTTCGCCGTAAAGAACACCACCAACGTGTGGGGCGCGCGCGCCGCGCTTGCACTCGGGTACGAGGACTTTTCCAAGAACCGCCATGCGCAAGCCCTTGGCTGGCTGCTCAAGGCGCAGAACGACACGCTTCTCCGCGAATACGCGTTGTACTGGACGGCGCAGGCGCAGCGCAACCTGGGGCGCAATCCCGATGCCTATAAAGTTCTTCAAACCCTCCAGCACGACTATCCCAACAGCACTTTGCGAGAGCAAGCCCTGGAATCTTTCGCCCCCACCGCCGTGCAACAGAGGCACGGGCAGGAGGCCCTGGATGCGCTCAATGCCTACGCCGGCACAACATCGAAGACCACGCTTCTTCTCGAACGCGGCGGGGCCTATCAGGCTCTTCATCAGTTGCCGCGCGCCGCGAAGGATTATCAAACGATCTTCTACAAATATCCTTTGTCCGATGAAGCCAAACCTGCCGGCGTCGCGATGACGCAAGTGATGCACGCCCTCGGGAAGGAATATTCTTATCCGGGCGCGGAAATGCAGGAGCAACGAGCGCAGGCATTTTACGACGCGCATAAGTGGAAGGAAGCGCGGGTAGAATTTGAAAAGCTGCTCACCATGCTTAAGGATCCGGAGAATCCGGCGCGGCAGCGCGCGCAGCTTCGCGTGGCACAATGCCGTGTGCAGTTGAAAGGTTCTCCCTCACTAATCGCGTCGCTTAAGACTCCCGACCTGGATGTTGACGCCGAACGGTTGTACGCCTTGTCACAGGCATACCGCTCCGCGAAAAAAGAGTCGGAAATGTTCGCGGCGCTGAACTCCCTTGCGCAAACATACCCCGTCAGCAAATGGAATGAAGAAGGCTTGATGGCTGCGGGGAACTACCATTGGGTGGAATTGGAACGCGAGAAAGCTGCCATTGCCTACCAGCTTGTCCTCGACTCTTTCCCAAACGGCAGGAACGCCTTCAACTGTGAATGGCGCATTGCTTGGGTCGCCTACCTGGATCATCAGCCGGATGCCGACGACCGCCTGACGAATTTTCTATTGAAGTATCCCACTTCTGCCAATGCCGTGGACGCGCTCTACTGGCTTGGCCGGAACTCGGAACGCGCAGGAAATCTCGCGCATGCCCGAAGCTTTTACAATAAAGCAGTCGATCGTTTCCCGCAGACGTATTTCGGCAACGCGGCCGCGGCTCGTCTTGCCAAAATAGGTCCCGGCGAGGAAAATCCAGCGGAGCTTCTGGAAAAGATTCCGCCAGCGCCGGCGCTTCGTCCCTTCGATGAGCCGATTCCGGTCGCTGCCGCGGACCGCTGGGCGCGCGCGCAGGCGCTTCGCGCGATTGCGTTCGACGCTTCCGCCGAACAGGAACTCAAAAACGCGTACTTTGCCAGCCCTTCGCCGCGTTTTCTGTTGGAAGCGGCGCAAGCGGCCTTCGACCAGGGACACTTTGGCGTTGGCATGGCCTACGCGCGGACCGTCATTCCAAATGCGGATGCCCGCAAATTCAACGAAGTTCCTGTAGCTGCGTGGAAGGCGCTATTTCCGCTGCCTTACGAGGGGGCGTTGCGGCGCGAGGCTGCCAAGAATAATTTCGATCCCATGTTTGCCGCTGGTCTGATTCGCCAGGAGTCGACATTCCAGCCAGAAGCGGTCTCGCATGCCAATGCCATTGGCCTGATGCAAGTGCTTCCAAAGACAGGGAGGCTCCTCGCCAGGCAGATCAAAGTCCGGTATGTAAAGAACAAGCTCTTCGATCCAGACTACAACATCGAACTGGGCATGGTGTACATCGCGAACCTGGTGCAACAGTTCGGATCACTCGAGGCCGCCGCCGCAGCGTACAACGCTGGCGAAGACCGCATTTCTGCTTGGAAAACCGAGCGCAATTATGAAGAGATCCCGGAACTCGTCGAATCCATCCCTTTCTCGGAAACCCGCGACTACGTGCAAATCGTCTTGCGAAACGCCCAGCTCTACCGGATGATTTATGGTCAGCCGAGTGTGGCTTTGCAAGCGTTCGCCGGCCACGCCCGCTGAAGAAAAATAAGCAACCGGCCGGATTTTCTTCGTGCGGACTCAGAATGCGCCTTTGCAGGCGCCATTTCATCGACTTGGGAAGGTGCAATGACGGCTCCCGATTCCACCATGGCTCAAATCTCGCGCCGCATGCTTTCCGCCAAGGCGGAACAATTCACGGAGTCCGTCATCCGCGAAATGACCCGGCTGGCCATAAAGCACGGGGCGGTGAATTTGTCTCAGGGCTTTCCCGATTTTGCTGCGCCGGAGGAAATCAAGGAAGCGGCGCGCAAAGCCATCGCGGATGACATCAATCAGTACGCCATTACCTGGGGCGCAAAGCCGCTGCGCGACGCCGTCGTTGAAAAGTTCGCGCGCACCCAGGGCGTCCGGTACGACCCGGAGCGTGAGATCACCGTCTGCTGCGGATCCACCGAAGCCATGATGTCCGCCATGATGGCGATCATCAATCCCGGAGATGAAATTGTCGTCTTCGAGCCGTTCTATGAGAATTATGGTCCGGACGCGATTCTGAGCGGCGCGACACCTCGCTTCGTCAAGCTGCGCCCGCCCGATTGGTCGTTTGACGAAAAGGAGCTCTCCGCTGCATTCGGCCCGCATACCAAGGCCATCATTCTCAATACGCCGAATAATCCCACGGGCAAAGTGTTCACGCGCTCTGAACTCGAATTCATCCGCGACCTTTGCGTGCGCTGGAACGCTTATTGCATCACCGATGAAATCTACGAGCACATTCTCTACGACGGCGCTGAGCACATCTCCATGGCCGCCATTGATGGGATGCGCGACCACACGATTGTCATCAATGGTCTTTCGAAGACCTACAGTGTCACGGGATGGCGCGTAGGGTGGGTCCTGGCTCCGCCAGGGCCGACGCAACCCATTCGGAAAGTTCATGATTTCTTGACCGTTGGCGCGGCCGCGCCGCTCCAGCAGGCTGGCTCCATTGCGTTGCACTTCGCGCAGAGTTATTACGACAGGCTCGCGGCTTCTTACACGGCTAAGCGCGAGCGAATCCTGAAGATTCTCACTGCCGCGGGATTTACCGTGTTCAAGCCACGCGGAGCCTATTACGTCATGACCGACATCTCGCGGTTTGCGGATCCCGATCCTGCTCACTTTCCGGCCGACACCAAAGACGTCCGGTTCGCGAAGTACCTTGTCGAAAAGATTGGCGTTGCCGTGGTGCCAGGGTCGAGCTTTTACAATGATGCCCGCGACGGCGCATCGCAGGTCCGGTTTACCTTCTGCAAGAAGGAAGAAACACTTGCCGCCGCCGAGGAGAGGCTAACCAAACTGCACGCGTAGTGGATTTCCCTCTCGAACACTTGCAAACCACGGATTGCGGCTCATTGGCGCGGATACTCTGTGCTAGAATCACGCCGCGTAGACCCAACTCATGAAACTTAATCTCATTCCACCCGATACCAAGATGGAAGCCAATGGCGACGGCGCTGCGTTTGACATCTCCACAAGTGCGACGCGCACGTTCCTCTGCCTTCTCATGGTGACGGAACAGATTGAACAGGAATCGCTCGATGTTTCGATCTATGGGTCCACCGACAGCGAAACCTGGACCAAGAAGCCGCTCCTCAAGCTTCCGCAGCAGTTCTATCGCGGCAAAACCAAGCTAGTGCTGGACCTGTCGCTTCGGCCTGAAATCAAGTGCATACGAGCGCGCTGGGACGTCAACCGCTGGGGCCGGGGCGCGCCCCTTCCGATGTTTGTCGCCGGCTTGGAACTGGTGGAAATTCCCTCGATGTCGCGCGAAACTCCTGCGAAGGACGCGGCGACTGCCGCGAGGTGAATCCGTAGGTGCCAAGTGTCCGTTAACGGCACATGGAAGCTAACGTTCAAAACCTCTGAACGGACAAGAACTAGCTAAATTCTATGTAAACTGTGCGCTTTCAGGAGGTTCAGGGCTTTTTAGGGGTAGGAGACTGACGGTCGGTTGCCCTGTGGTGGTTAGCCTCCTACCCCGCGAGTGGTCTTACTTGTATAGACGATTCCAGCCTCCAAATAGTTTCCTGTATCTTGCAAAATACCTTCTTTGGCTTTCCGGTCCTACCCATCGAGCGGGACCGTATCGAGGTAGCGCGCCACGGCTGCCTTCCACTTGAATCTTTCCTGGATCGCCGCCTGCAGCGCTTGTGCCGCTTCCGGCTCGCCGTGGGTTAGATAGGTCTGCTTCGGAGGGGCCGGGAGGGCAGTCAGCCAGCGGAGCAGTTCGCTCTTGCCTGCATGGGCGGAGAATTGGCCCATTTCCACGATTTCCGCGCAAACCGGCACGGCCTGACCGAAGAGATTCAGCGTTTTTGCTCCTTCTTGGAGAGCGCGGCCGCGTGTTCCCTCCGCCTGGAATCCTGCTAGGATGACCGCATTTCGGGCGTCCGGCAGCCTCTGCACCATGTGGTGCAGCACGCGCCCCCCGCTCACCATCCCGCTGGCGGAAATGATGATGCAGGGCGTCTTCACATTGTTGATGGCCTTGGATTCTTCCGGCGACCGAGTCAAGTGGAATTCATGCACGTTCAGGGGATCGCCTTTGCCATCGCTGCCTTCCTCCCGCACGAATTCCAGGTCGTGGTCCTCCTTGTGCTTGATGTAGAGGTCCGTCGCGCTGAGCGCCATCGGGCTATCCACATAGACCGGCAGGTGCAGAATGCGTTGCTGGTCTTCCAGTTGGTGCAGGTAGTACATGAATGTTTGCGTCCGCCCGATGGCGAACGCCGGAATCACGATGGACCCGCCGCGCTTGACCACGCGGTTCACGATTTGCGCCAGCAATTCCGCGGGGTCGCCTTCCTCGTGTTCCCGGTCGCCATAGGTGGATTCGCAGATCAGAACGTCCGCGTTCGATGTGGGCGTCGTCGGATCCTTCAAAATCACCTGGCCGTAACGCCCGATATCCCCGGAGAAAACTACGACAATTTTCTTGCCACCCTCGGTGATGGTCAGCTCCAGGCTGGAAGAACCGAGAATGTGCCCCGCGTCAAAGGACACGACATGAAACTGGGGACTGATGTCAAAGCCCCCGCTTCGCGGCATGGTTTTCAATTGTTTCAGGACGGGATCAACGTCCTCGGGGGTATAGAGCGACCGCGGCTCGGCATGACGGCTGTATTTCTTAAACTTGGCGTGTTCGGTTTCTTCTTCCTGCAGGTGCGCCGAGTCTTTGAGCAGAATCTCTGTCAGCTCGATGGTCGCGGGATTTGCAAAAATGGGGCCGCGATAGCCGTCTTTCACCAGGACGGGCAGCCAGCCCGTGTGGTCGAGGTGTGCGTGCGTGAGCACGGCGAAGTCGATCTGTTTGGGATCGACCGGCAGAGGTTTCCAGTTGCGGTCTTTCAGCTCGTTGGTGCCTTGGAACAGACCGCAATCCACGAGCAATCGCTTGCCCGCCGCTTCCACCAGATATTTCGAGCCGGTTACGCAACCTGCTGCGCCAAGAAAAGTAAGCTTTGCCATAGGCCACGTATTCTAAACGAACGTTTTCCTCAAACAACTCAATTCAAGGGGTAATACCCCAACGAGCTGAAATGGACAGGTAATGAGACGAATTGCACTCCACATGATGGCCCTGGCGTTTCTGAGCCTCATTCTTTCTGGATTTTGCCCGACGTCGAAAGCCTCACCCAGGGTCGTCCGTGTTTTTGTCGCTCTTGCCGACAATCAGCACCAAGGCATCATTCCAGTGCCGGCTGCTCTAGGCAATGGCAGCGATCCTCAGCGCAATCTCTACTGGGGCGCAGCTTACGGGGTCAAATCGTTTTTCCGGGCCAGCAAGGAATGGGAACTCATTTGGTCTGGCCGCCCGTCGAAAGATGCGATTCTCGAACGCTGCATTTTCAAAAATCGCCAAGGGAATGTCTTCTTCATTGCGGATGCCTATGAAGGAAGCCAAATCAAATTGGCAGTGAGCGATTTTCTTTCTGCTGCCGCCGGAGGCAACAAAGAAGAGGTTTCGGTGGGCGTGAACTCAACCAAAACATCCATCTCCATTGGTGGCGAGGCGAACCTTATCGTCTACGTCGGGCACGACGCCTTCATGGATTTCCAGATTCCGCCGATTACCGGGGCCAAGGGAGCGAAACCACGTCGCACTATTGTCCTAGCGTGTGCTAGCAAAACCTTCTTCGCTCCTTACATCCGGCAGACCGGGGCCGAACCCTTACTTTGGACCACTGGGCTAATGGCTCCCGAGGCTTACACACTCAAAGCAGCTCTCGACGGATGGATAGCTGGGGAAAGTGACCAAGCGATACGGCAGCGCGCTGCGCAGGCTTACAACAAGTATCAGAAGTGCGGGGAGAAGGCTGCGAGTCGGCTTTTTGTCACAGGATGGTGACGTAAATCAAAGTTGGTGGAGCCGATGGGATTCGAAATCCGCCAGCGATATGGAAACAAATGAGTCTTGCGGTGCAGCTCGGCCTTCTAAGGTATTGAAAGGAAAGGGAAGGAATTCTTAGTGCCTCCTTAATGCCCCTCAGAAATTCTTCATTTCTCCAGCGACCTATTAAGGGGAGCACAGGGTTGCACGGCTCACTCCCCCTCCAATTTAACCTTTTAGACTCAATGGTCTATGTAGATTTGCAGAATCGAAAGTAAGACCGCGTAAGATTACTTTTCATGCGTAACCATCTTACCAAGACACCCGGACAACTTGCGGAACGTCGAGATCCACGCTCAGGGTCAAGTCACTCTGATTGATACCGTAAGCGGGTTCACCGTCTTTGACCCAACGCTCCCCGGACCAGTAGCCCTTCTCCACGTGGACGGCTTTCATCGCTGGCCAGCGAAATCCCGGGTCGTTAAGGGAGACACTGGCACGGTAACCCACGAGCAAGAACTCATGATCAGACGGATGAAGAGCAATGACTTGACCATCTGCTTCGCCCGTGACGGTTACTTTGAATCCGTTAACATCCTCGGTCTGTGAAAACTTTTGGCTCGACAGGCGAGCCATGAACACCTTCAACTTATCGGACGCAGCGTAATACGAGATCTGGGGTAGAGCCTTGGACAAAGAGGAATAAGCGTCGCGCAGCAGAAATGCCCCGTTCGCCAGGGAACCATCAGGCAAGACGTAGGGGGCGTAGGGCTCGGGGTACGAAACGGTCAAAGCCCAGGGCGAAAAGATAGGCGCGCCGAATTCACCAGCCGCGACGTAAGCGAGGCGCGAAGCGATGGAGTTCGCGCCGCTGTTGGTTTCGGTGATCGATGGCAGGTTTCGACCCACTCGGTATCGCATGAGCGGCGCCCGCAGTTCATCAATGGATGCTTGCGAGGGCCGCGCACAACTATTGTCGGGCCGCCACTCTGCGCAGAGATAGGAGTTGATGCCGATGAACGAAATATTCGGACAGTTCTTTAAATAGGTTTCCACGTCCTCTCCAGGAGCCCCTCCGACCATCCAATCGGTAACCTGACCCCCTACAAAATTAAGAAAAAACGGAATGGGATACACTGCGGCGCCGGCATCGACAATGCGACGAATCCAGTTGTAACTCAGATCCCATGCGCTGAACTTCAAGTCGTCAGTAAACCCATTTTCAGCGAACCGTTTGTTGGCGGCGGGCGAATGATCGCGCCACCGCTTGGGGTTGTGCCTGTCGACTCCAAACGTGGCAATTTCATTCTCCACCTGGATCATCAGGATGGTGTGAGTTTGGGAGTCCACGTTCTTGATATGCTGGAGGAAAGCGCGGAATGCGGCGATTTCGCGGTCGATGATCGGTTCATAGGCGTACGAGGCCGCGTTGTGGTGGGCGATGCCGTCAGCATCCACAGCGCGCGGGTAGGTTTTCTCGTCGCTGACGATGTACATTGGCGCAAACATTTCACCGGTGAGATTCAGATAGATCGTCCCGTCGCCGCTGGCATAGTGGGCGAACCAGTTCAAAATCAGTTTCAGATGGTGCTGTTCCGCCAGGCGCTTGACGTGATCGAGATAAGAAAAGTCATATACCCCTCTTTTCGGCTCCACCATCGACCACTTCATGGGGACTTTCAAGGCATTCAGGCCCACCTTCTCCGCGGCCGGATAGAGGTGGTCGTAAGCAGTTTCCGTTTCCTCATATCTTCCATAGATGAGATCCCACCAGGGGATCTCGACGGCAAGCACGGTGAAGGGCCTACCATCCACGTACAGGATCCTTCGCCCGTTTACCTCTTCGAAATGAGGCATCAAGTTCTGGCTGGTGGGGACTTGCCATACATCCATCCCGCCCGGCATTTTGGTCCCAGGAGTCGTCTGCGCCCACAAGCAAACTTGGGCAATCGTACACAAGAGTCCTGAGAGGGCCCCCGCGAACAACCTTAAGGGCCGTGCTCTGCGTGAGGTTAGGTGCATGATCGCCCTTTGTTGTCGCAACAATTAGCCGCTTCGCTAGGCTGCTCGGAGCTTAGCGAAGACCTTCGAATGACCATCATCGTTCGGCGACAATCGCCAGGTCCCACGGCCCCAGCGTCAGATCTTGCCCTCGCCGGACAGACGTGTTGGTCAAGAGATCGGATCCATCGCCATATGGATACGTGAGGGACTGCTCTTGGCCAGAGAAATTCAGGTAGTAATGCTGCAACTTCCCTTGCGCGTTGCGGCCATGTCGAACCTTCACTGCTGTCGAAAGGTTTTGATCGGGGCCTGTCAAGTTGGCATTCTTGAGAACACTCCGAATGACTTCGCGCTGCAAAATGTCCGTCAGGACAGTGCTTTCGTAGGTCAAGGAGCCCTGGCCGAACTTGTTCCGTGTAATCGCCGGGAAATGCCAGTAAGGATCGTCAAAAGAACTAACAATTTCGGCAGTGTCGGGTATCAGGAACTCTTCCCATACGGCACCCTTGTTTTGTCCACCAACTGTATATGGATCGGGCGTAAGCCGCACGGGTTGCGCGAGGTTGGTAAATTCCTGGTAGTGGAAGCCGGTAGCCGCGCGGAGAGGCCCCGGGGCCATAACGTCTCTCACACTGGAATACTGGTTCGTGAACCCGCTCTTGAAAGCCATCACGACGTGACCGCCGCTCTTGACGTAATCCGAAAGTAGCTGCAATACCTCATCGGGCGCGCTATAAAGAGGCGGAACCAGCAGCACTTTGTATTGAGAAAGCCGCGCGTCGCCAGCCTGTACAAAGTCTGGCTCGATATTCAGATCGTATAGCGCGCGGTACATCTGCCGCAGAACAGTCATATAGTTGACGTGGTCGCTAAAAGGCATGTAGCCCAGCGCATTGGCTGAGTCAGCGCTGAACAGAATGGCGACCTTGTTGTCTTTTCTCAAATTCACGAGTTGAGGTCCAAGCTTTCTGAGTTCGCCCGCTACTCGTGACACTTCCGCATAAGTGCGGTTCGGCTCCAAATCGTGCGAGAGCACGCCCTTCCAATAGGTTTCCTGCCCATAATGGAGCGAGTGCCAATGCCAGTACTCCACCATGTTGGCCCCCGCCGCCAAATGGGTGTAGACCACGAGCCGCAACTGTCCCGGATACTGCGGGTATTGCGTCCGAGAATCCCATCCGATGGTTTGAGCATTCGTTTCCGTCACGAGATAATTTGTGTGCTTTAAAGAGCGCGCAAGATCCCCCGACATCCAGATGCCAAGAGCGTTGAGCCCCGTCTGCGTTGTGAAATAAGGGTTTTCCGCAGCGATGTCCAGAGTTCGTGCTATCGCCCATTGATCCAGGTTCGTGTGAATTCCGCCGCTAAAGTTCTGGGTAATGAATTGGTCTGGCCGCTTATATTCGTTCACAATCTTCGACTGCCAGGCAAGGTAATCGGTGACGATATCGTGCTGGAAGTTTTCCCACTCGAGCCGGTAGCCGGGATTGAGAATGCCGTTAGGCGGAGGAAGGTCTTCCCACGTGTCAATCAGTTGCCCCCAGTAGACGAGGCCCCAGATCTTGTTGATCGTATCCGGTGTTTTGTATTTCTGCTTCAGACGCTCAAGGAAGGCGGCATTAGTGTACGGTGTCGGGACCCCGGTCGGAGCGGTCTCATTGTCGATCTGGTATCCAATCACCGCCGGATGGTCTTTGAAATGGCCGAGGATCTGGCGGATTATGCGTTCGGCGTGCTCCCGGAAATAGGGATTCAGGAAATCGTAATTCTGGCGGGGACCGTAGAAACCAAGTGGAATAGTGGACGGATATGTAGGGTCGTAGGGATTTTCCAACGGAGGCGCGGTTCCGTGATGGGTGACTAGGATTTCCGGATGCTCCTTATACAGCCACGTTGGAATGGAATAGGTGGGCGTGCCAAGAATCACCTTGATGCCCGCCTGGTGCAGATGATCCAGGGCACGTTGCATCCAAGCAAACTGAAAATCTCCGTCGCGCGGCTCCCAACTGCTCCACGTCGATTCCCCGACGCGAACGACCGTGATGCCCGCCTTTCGCATCATCTCGATATCCTTGTCGAGACGGTCGTATGGCATATACTCCGGGTAGTACGCAACGCCGTACAGCACTGTATCCATCTTATCGGGAGCAAACTTTGCCGTACTCTGAGCGAGGGCGGCAGGCGAGAACACCGCCAGCATGCTTGCTAAGAGCGGCGAGCTTACGCATTGCAGCCTTCGTCTCATAGCAATCTCCTTGCTGGCCAATCAGTCTGGGCAGTCAGGTGCCAACGATGCTCGCTGGCAGAACGTAAAAACACCACATGTTGTATAGCGCTTGGAGCTCGTTGTAAATGACCGACAGCGCCCCCGCTACATGCAGGCGTGCGTGTGAAGCAAAAGGCCGGGGTCGCCGAATCGAACATCTTTCGAACTGCGGCCCCGCCACCGAGTGTACGTTATGCCGAACGGACAAGCAGCGCCCGCTCAGAAGTACAAGTGTAATCCAAGCTGGATCGTCCTGCTGTTCAGGGCCGTCCGGCTGATCTGTCCGAAGTTCCCTACCGTCGGATCCGCGTTCGGCTCTGCGAACTCCGGATGATTCGGCAGGTTGAAGAAATCCGCCGAGAAAGTGAGGCGCGTCTGTTCCCCGGCCGGAATCTTGAAGTCCTTCTGCACGGAGAAATCGAAATTGTCCACGCCTGGATTTCGGATTTTGGAGAAGTAGCGCGGCGCGTTCCCAAAAGCTTTGGCGACATCTCCCGGACCGGTGAATCCGGCATTCAACTTCAAGAAATTCGCGGGACAGGTTCCCGAGAAGTCAAATGCGCTCGTGTCAAACCAGTGTTGTGGTGTTTGCTGGAAACCGGACGGAAGCGGATTGCCGATCATGTTCGGACGATCCGAGAGAGTGTGTGCGGCGTTGCAATATCCATACGAGTTGTCGGTAATCCCGAAAGGAGAACCTGAACTGATCGTATAGATGGCGCTCATCCGCCAACCCCCGAGCACCTGGCCGCCGACTCCATTGTTGAGCCATCTCTTCCCCGGCCCAAATGGCAGCTCCACAATTGGCGCCACTGTTAGACGAGCCGGAATGTCTCCCGCGCTTACGGAGCGCTCCGCCCTGCGGTCGTAGAAGTCCTGTCCCAAAACGTCGAGAGACCAGAATCCGCCCCAATCCGAGGAGGAATCGTCGATCAGTTTGCTCCACGTGAAGTTCGTCAGCAGCGAGAATCCGTGCGAGAAGCGGTGATCCACTTTTGCCTGAAGGGAGTGATATATAGAACTCGAGAGTCCCCACCACCCGGGATTCACAACCAGATTCCAGATGCCGGCTTCCTGTGCGGCAAGAGGCGAGCAATACGGACTGGTCGTGGCGCTATATCCGAGCTGTGCCGTGCTTTGCGGGCTCTGCTGGCAAATGTTATAGGCATAGTTGATCGGCAGGTGAGTGCCATGGCTGCCTACGTATCCGGCTTGAGCGATCGTGTTGCTGCCAATTTGTTTCTCCAGCGTGAAATTCCAAAGCTGAACGTAAGTAGGATATTGATGCCGCGGGGCCCAGGAGGAAAACGACACATTGCCGTTCACGGGCAGGGGAGCAGTGATAGCCGAAGGATCGGGACTCGTAACAGTGGGCAGATTTGACCAGTTTGTGACTTGAAATGTCGTGGTCGCCAGGAGATTCGGACCTGGCTGTCCGTCTCCGGCGCGTCCATGGCCCACGGTTCCCGGAAACATGATGCCGTAACCCCCGCGCACGACAAAGCCACCGCGCGCGTTCCACGCAAATCCTACCCGTGGTCCAAACTCCTTCTTCGACGGATCAAACGTCGTGTCCGGCGCGTTCACGCCGAACTGTTCCCATTGAGCCGTGTACGGATTGAAGAACGCATCTCCGTGATGAATTTCGTGGTAGGACTGATCGTACTGCCATCTCAATCCTAAGTTTAGCGTCAGCTTCGGTGTGAGCTTGAAGTCGTCCTGCACGAAAAATGAATAGGACCACGCGCGCGAAGAGACAAACGTGTTCTGCACCTGCACACTGCCGTTGTTCATTACCCCAAACAGGAAGTCTGCAAATCCGTTTCCCGTCTGCGACCCGGTGAAGGCGAATTGGCCTACCACGCCATTCGGCTGGTAATTATCGATGGAGTAGTGGCGGAACTCGGTGCCTGTCTTGATGCCGTGACGCCCGAGCAGTTTATTCACCACGTCGCTGAACTGAAGGGTCGAGGCAGGTTCATAGAGCATTTTATCGTTCTTGATATCGTCATAACCGGTTATAGCCACCCCCGGTGTACCGCACTTGGTTCCACCGGCGGTATCGGGGACGCTCGACAGACAATTGGGAATCCCGCTGATTCCGAAGTCGGAAGGCGATGCACCTCCCGCGCCGAACGGCGTTCGATCGCCGATGCGATGCAGGTAGCCGAAGCGGAAGTCGTTTACCAGCGTCGAGCTGAACGTGTGCGTCCAGCCTTCCGTTGTCGCGTAATCCGATGACCGCTGTGTCTGTTGGCCCGCAGGCCCAATAATGAGGTTGTAGCCGAGGAAGCGGCCCCTCTGCGTGTGCAGAACACCGAAAATCCGGTCGGCCTTTGAAAGGTTGAAGTCGATGCGAGGATCGAACCTATTTAAGGAAGTGCTACCCGGTGAACTCAGCGTCAGTGCGTCAGTGCCTATCCGCGCAGGAGTAGTCGACGTAGGCCATATTGCGAGCAAGTTCTGGGAGATTGCACTGATCTGGCCGGTGGGGATTTTGTTGAAAGGTACCGGCGTGGTCGTGCCCGGAAAGTGGATCTGCTGGCTCGCGGTTGTACAGTTGCCGGAACTGTCAAAACCCGTGGTACACAAAGCGGACAGGTCGCCGCCTCGGAAGCTGGCGTCGGGTACAGTGAGGCCTGCCGAAGCCGTGCTTCCGTGAAAACGAATGCCCTGGTAGTCAGTGAAGAAGAACAACTTGTCTTTGATGATTGGGCCGCCGATGCTGCCCCCGAATTCATCGTAAGTAAACGGGTTCTTCCGCTGGGTAGGATCTTCGAAGAAATTCCTGGCATCAAGCTTCTGATTGCGGTTGTATTCGTACGCCGATCCGTGAAAGGCGTTCGTGCCGCTCTTGCTGACGGCGATCAGGATGGCGCCGCCGGCTTTGCCATATTCCGCCGACATAGTGTTTTGCTCGATGCGAAACTCTTGAATTGAGTCCACCGATGGACTCACGGCTGCTCCGCCAAAAACCGGCGCGGTGACCGTGCTGCCGTCCAGCGTGTAATCATCGCTGCGGGGGCGGCTGCCGCTGATGCGCACGTTACCGTAATTGCCGCAGCCGTCGCAGCCAGTCTGTTGCGACACCCCTGGAGCGAGCGAAAGTAAGCTGTACACGTTCCGGCCGGTCCCACCGGAGGTTGGCAGTTGTTCTAATTCCCTTTCGTTGACCGTCTGGCCAAGGTCGGACTGTTGCGTCTGCAACAAAGGCGAATTCTCGCCAGTCACTTCGACCGTTTCCACCGTTGCTCCCACTTCAAGCGTCAGGTTAATCTTGGGATTGGCATTCACTTCTAGTGCAACGCCTTTCACGACGGCTGTCTTGAATCCTTTCGCCCCGGCCTCCACGTCATATACGCCGGGATTCAGGCTGGTCGCCACGTACGCCCCCGCACTATTGGTGTTAAGGGTCACGACGATGTTTGTGTTGACGTTCGTGACTTTTACGGTTGCATCCGGAACAACAGCGCCGCTCGAATCCGTGATCACGCCGCTGATTGTTCCAAACAGTCCTTGCGCCAGGATGTCAGGTGTAGACAGAACCAGCATGGAAAGAAAAAAGCCCAAACAGGCTCCAATTATCTTCACTCGTCTCACAAAGTCCTCCAAAATAAGCTGGCTTTCCGCAAGGATCAAAAGATGAAAACCGTTTGTAGGACCCCGTTCCCACCCCGGCGGAAACCGTTGTTTTTCCCCTGAGTATACGTTTACTCAAGAAGCTTGCTAAAAACTGCTCCGTTTGACGATGTTTGTCAAGTCTTTTTTTGGCGTTGCCTGACGTAGACGATTCCGGCAAACGCTTTCGCCCACTCCTGGTTTTTGTAAACTCACAAGTTGTCAGCGGACAGCTGGAAATTGCTCCCTGCGCGGGTACAACGTACACACATCGAGGGAGAAGGACGTTTTTAAAAAGCTTCGCTATTAGGGGCGCCAGCGCGCAAATCGGACAAAAGCGCGCAGGATTACACGCTAGAAATTTCCGGAAATCTAGGCGGTTCGGGAAACCAGCCGCCGCGCCTTCGCAGCTTTTTCTTCTGCGCTGCTCGATGCGGCAATGGCCGTCGACTTCCTCACCACCAAAGTGGTATGGAGAATGTATTCCTTATGTTTCAGCGACAAGGAATCACTCTCCACGTGGTTCAGCAAGGCCTGGAACGCCAGGTTCGCCAGCTCCGTTTGCGACATCTGCACCGTGGTCAGCGGCGGAATCATGAACTGCGCCATTCGAATGTCGTCGAAACCGACCAGTGAAAGATCTTCTGGAACGCGGATCCCATAATCAAATGCTTCCCGCATCACGCCGATCGCCGTCATATCGTTCGAGCAAAGTACTGCGGTCGGACGCTCGCGCACGCTGAGCAATTCCAGCAGCGCGCGCATGCCGCCCTTCATGGTGTGATCGCCTTCAATGATCAGCTCCCTCGCGACTTTGAGCCCGATCTCTTGCATCGACTGTTCAAAGGCCGCTTTTCGCGCTACAGCAGACCTAAGGGCTAATGGTCCGCTCACAAACGCGATCCGTGTATGTCGTAAAGCCGCCAGGTGCTGCACCGCCTCACGGATACCCTCCTGATATTGGACACGAATGTTGCTTACGCCGGGCATCCGCGGTCCCACATCCACGAACACCAGCGGCACCTTGCGAAAGCGAAGATCCCCGATGAGCGAATCTTCCATACCAAAGGTAAGAATGGCCACGCCGTCGACTCTGCGCTCGATCATTCGGCGCACGGACATTTCCATTCGCTTGGGATCGTGTACCGTGGATGTTAGAAGGAGCTCGTAGTTGTGCTGGACAGCGAGATCCTCAAAACTCTGAACGATTTCTGGAAAGAAAGGATTCGTAATTTCGGAAACGATCAGGCCGAAAATCCGGCTTCTTCCCGAAACCAGCGCGCGCGCCTGCCTGTTCGGATAATACCCGAGTTCATTCACCACCCTCCACACGCGCTTCGCGAGTAGAGGATCGACTGTGGGAACACGATTGATCGTCCGCGACACGGTCGCGGTCGATACCTTGGCTCGTCTCGCGATTTCACGAATGTCCATGGACTCGGCCCCGCTTCAACACCAATATATACTATCACATTTCAGAATACGTTTTCTAGCGTGTTTTACTTGATCCCCAAAAAATGCGTGCCCTAGCTTCGCCCCTCCTTCGACTGGGCCTAGCCTCGACATCGCCACGCAGATCATCACGTTCCAACCGGGCGGGCAGGCATTGAGTCCATCTAGCTGGTCATAAATCCTGTCCTGAGCAGCTATCTTGCGGTCGTATTTGGCGATGGGTTTGATTCGCCATCGCCCGCTTCATAAACCCTGGTGACTCAGTTGACCTTACACAGCTAGTTACACGAATTCGGGTTCAATCGGCCCGTTTTGGACGGTAGTCGGAGGGGAGTCGAACTCAATTGGACGGTTGGTTCGACTCCCAAACGCTTCCGCCAGAGTATCCTGAATCAACGGATTAAGCATTCGTCTCTATTCCTCCCAGAGTCTCGTCACAAAACGAACGAAGGGGAGTTCCAAAATTCCATCCGTATTCCTGGGCCGATTCACCAAATCGCCTTCAGGGCGAACTGAATCTGCCTCGAAGGGGTTTGCGTCGAGGTGATTAAGCCAGCGTTGCCGATGGCATTTCCTGTGGAATCGAAGATATTCCGGTTATCCAGAGGCGGTACAAAATTCGTATGATTCAGAAGATTGAAGAATTCGGCTCTAAACTGAACATTGAAGTTGTCAGAGATTCGCTTGATGTGGTTGTTCTTCAGTAGCGACGAATCGAGATTTATCAGTCCAGGACCGACCAGCGTGTTCCGCCCCAAATTGCCGCGAAGGGTAATCGGGTTCGGTACTGCGAAACACTGCGTTTTGATGTAGTGGTTTGGATCCCCAGGATTGACGAGGGCACCGCAGCCTGGAGCGGAGACCAAGTTGGGCACATCAATGTTGGGGTCGATACTCTTTACACCCAGGGCGTCCCCTGCAAAACCTGGAGTAAACGGTACTCCCGTACTTGCCTCGAACACTCCTCCGACTTGCCACCCTCCGAGCGCCCATGCCGTCACTCCGTGTGCCCATTTCGGTGTGCTCAATTCAAACGTGTAATTCACCTCCAGGTTATGGGCGACGTTAAAATCGGCCAAGCCACGATTCAATTTCATGTTGAACCATAGTGGGCTGGAGATCGAGTTCGAATATTCATCTCCCACCAAGCTTCCTGAGGACGTGTCTATAGTTTTGCCCCACGTGTAGGAGCCCCCGATTTCTCCTCCGCTGCCAATCTTTGCTTTTACCTTGAGTTGGAGCGCATCGTAGAACGAGTTGCCTTGCCAGAAAGCGGCTGTAATCCGTCCGGCATTCGAGTTGAGTCGCGAACCGCTACCAGGAGGCGAGGGCCAGACATAACCCTGAGGAGTCAAAGACGGAAGAACGATGTCGGCGTCTTCTACTCGAAAGGGCTGGTGAACTCCGCGCGACCCCACATAGCCGACTCTCATGCTGATGTTTTGAGTCAAATCTTGCGCAAGCGTCAGGTTCCACTGCATTACGTAATTCCGGCGAGGACTAGAGTCAAAGAAACCCTGTCGAAATATATTTGAGGACGCAGCAATATCGAACGCGCCGGTTGGGAAAGAGTCTGGAGGCAGCGCGGTGGCGACCCCAAGCTTGAAAAACGGAGCCGAAAAGAGTTCATTGAACATGACGGTGTAAGGGAGAGGGAGAACGTCGAACATTCCAAATCCAGAACTCAACACTGTCTTGGCGTCGGCGAAAGGGTCCCAGGAAAAACCTACGCGCGGCTCAAAATTTCGAAGGGTCGGGTTTGAGATCAGCGGGTCGCCCAGATGAGGTTGTGCATCGGTGAGTTCCCGCAGAGCGGTTAACTTACCGTGTACTTCGGTAGGCACCGTCGCCGTCTCGTATCGCATCCCGAGATTGATCGTGAGGTTCGGACGCCAGCGCCAATCATCTTGCACGTACGCGCCAACAATCGTTTGGCGAAATCCTCGCTCGGAAATCGCGCCGGGAATAGCCACACTCAGCGAGAAAGGCGAGTTGGTCAGAAAATTGAAAAGTGAGTTGAACGAAAACTCTCCGCCCGTGTCAGAAACTGCCAAAACATTGTCCCGAACCCGCTCCAGGCCGAAACCAAATTTGATTGCATGCGTCCCTCTGGTCAAGGCCACATCGTCATAGCCCTGCAGCGACGTCCAGTGGAAATGATAATTTGAACGGGTTCCCAGCCCGCCCGAGAAAAACGTAAGCCCCGGTACTCCAATAGCAGCAGCGTTCAGACCCGGCACTGTGCTGAAAGACGAGTCTGCCACAAGCGCATTTCCGCTCGGGAATGTCAAGCCTGTTACCGCTACCACACGGCTCACTCCGAACCGAAAAGCATTGAACAGGCTCGGGCTGAGGATGTGCGCTTCGTGTGCAGTGAATACTTGGCGCCGAGAATCGTACCCTGTTCTTTTGTCATTCAGTTCATCGGGTTGCCGCACCTTTCCGGCATCGAACATGTAGGTGCCGTAAAACAGGTCTTTTTCCGAAAACCTATGATCAACCTTGGTCGTGAAATAGTTTTCCGGGGTCACTTGTTGGCCAGCGAAGGTGAAAATACCGGTATCACCTGTTCCCGCAACGCACGACGAGAAAGGGCACAGCAAAGCGCCATTAGGGAGCGGATAAAAAGCGTCAAGAAAGCGTGTGATTTGAGCGTTCACTGCTACTTTCGTTGTGGTGCTGCAGTCGGGGGGAGCGCATAGTTGCCCGCTCCGAGCAGCCTGCGAGGGCGTAGTATCCACCTGCGTGATTCCTTGAGACTGTCGCAGCCCCTCGTAAGCCACGAAAAAGAATGTCTTCCCCTTCGAAATGGGGCCGCCAACCGATCCGCCAAATTGATTGCGGCGGAAAGGTGGCTTCGCGGCGTCGAAGAAATTTCGCGCATCAAATGAGCTGTTGCGTAAGTATTCGAATACGTTGCCGTGAAAATTATTCGTGCCGGAACGTGTAGAAGCCGCAATAATTCCGCCCGATGATCGACCATACAGCGCCGGATAATTGCTAGTCAAAACGGAAAACTGCTCCACGGCATCGGCTCCGAGATTAACGCCAAGTGCACTCCCCGGCGGACCGTTCACGTAATCATTCACGCTGATCCCGTCCAGACGCGAGTCATTCTGGCGCGGCCGCCCACCAGAGATTGTCATCTGATTTCCGAAACCACGCTGCGCCTGACCGCTGGCTTGCGTGCGCGCGCTAGTCACTCCAGGCTCCAACGTGGCAAGATCGGAGGCTGAACGCCCGTTGAGAGGCAGATCGCTCACGTTCTTGGAACTTACGGTCCCGCTGACCCCGGATGTACCTCCCTGCCCCTTGCCAGCTGCATTGCTGACCTGCGGCTGAAGGACAGTATTTGCTACCTGGTTCGTGCCGACACCAATGATCACCGTATCCTTTGCTTCAGCGAATCCAGGTGCAGAGACAGTTATCTCGTATGTTCCAGGTGAAAGGTTGCCTATGGTAAAAGAGCCGTCTTCATTCGCAATAGTCGCCTTCGTATCTCCGTTCCCCGTATTCTTAATCGTGATGTGTGCATTCGCAATGGGAGAGCCAGAAACTGCCGTTATTTTCCCCGAGAGCGAACTGGCTACGACTTGGGCCGGCGTCCTGGGTGATATCAGAATCACGAATAGCGCAAACGCCGCCCTGAACAAAAAGACTACTCTCCACTTTATCCCCAGACGAAAAACCATGGATTGACTCCGCAGATCTCCCTTTACTTGCGGTTGCTTCGCGTCATCGAAGTCTGCACATCGTCAGATGTTTTCAATGCCCCCGCGCGACTCCTTCTCAAGGATTTCATGAGCGAGCGTACTATTATTGACCGGAGTCTCGCTCTCATCCCTTCATTCTGGTCGATCGACACTGACGTGCCGTAGTGATCCCACGAGCGCCAAGTTCAGCGGAGAACCAAGGTGTTGATCCGCTTGGGCACTTCTCCCACTGGAATCACAGCTACTGTCTTCAAAGTTCTCGCATCAATGACCGTCACCGAGGCGGCCCCGGAGTTCGAAACATAGACGAACTTGCTGTCGGGCGTGAAGGTGATCCACTCCGGCACCGAGCCAGTTGGTGAATGCCCCAGCGGGTGAACCTCAGGTAAAACTACATATCCCATTAACTTCAGGTCGGGCAGGGAATACTTGAAGACGGCGTTGGCAAGGGTGCTATTCACCCAAAGGGATTTTCCATCCGGGGCAACGCCGACGCCGTGCGAGGGAGTGTTCACGCGCCCCTCAGCGAACCCGAACCCGCCAGATTCATCCGGCAGTGTGATCCGGGCCACCTCCGCGTGCTTCTCGAAATCCACGACGGCAAAGCCATGGAAGTTGGAAAGTTGGACAAAAATACGGTGTGTCGATCCGTCAGGATTTGCCTCGAAAGTCATGGGGCGCACGGGGTGATCGAATTGCAGCCGCCATGCGATTTGATCGGTCTGAAGATCAATCACTGTGGCCGACTTGCCCTCCAGCGATCCGCTAACGGCATACATGCCATCAGGTGTGACGTAGACATTATGAACGCTATCGACGCGAATGCTTTTGACCCGGATCAATGAAACCGCGTCGATCACATCGACGGCCCCCTCCGGAGTGCGGATCCCCACCAGAACGCGGCGCCCATCTTTGGTGATAGACAGGTTGTTCGGACGGCCGCTCAGGGGCACTTTCCGCTGAATCTCTCCGCTCTTTCGGTCCACGACATCAAGTACGCTCTCCGATTCGTTGCTGACATAGATTCGCGCGCCGTCGGGAGAGAAAGCAATTCCATGCGGCAGTTCAATGCCAGAAATCACCTGCACGACTTTGTTTGTGGTGGAATCGATGACATCGATCGTGTCTGCGGCGCTATTCGTGACGTAAATGAGTGCCATAGGTTTTGGCGAAGAGTCAGGACCAACTCCGGCTCGAGTTCCCCGCACCCAGTCGGCAATCGTCAGCCAATCGGAGTCATTCTGGGACTGAAACTGATGGCCGCCTGAATGGAACGGATCACCACCTGCTTCAGGAGCGAGCGGATGGATCAAGAGCCCGCTCGAACCGGGATCGCCGGGAACAACGTGCTGGAGAGCGTTTTGAAAATTGTGCTGGGTTTGCTCGTCATTCCAATTCGCGGCACCTGGTGACAGCTTCTCGAGGTGAAAGCTTCTGTTGTATTCCGAATGACAGCCGTAGCAGCGGGCGTGCCCCGGCCGTTCCTTCAAGAAAATTGGTTGCACCCTGGATTTGAAGAATTGAAAATCCAGGGCATCTGCCGCGGAACGAGAAGCCGGCGGGATGGGTGACAGTCCAGCCGAGCCGTGACGAACCCAATCGGCGATCATCTGCCATTCCGGGTCGTTCTGGGAACCCCAGAATTTCCCGCCTGCGTGCATTGGATCGCCGCCCGCTTCTTGGGTGAGCGGGTGAAGCAGCAGACGGCTTTTCAGCGGATCTTGAGGAGTCACCAAGTTTGAGACAACTTCAAAATTTTGCCGGGACTGTTCTTCAGTCCACGAAGAATCCCCCGGCAAGAAGGGTTGGAGACGAAAACGAGTAGCCAGTGTGGAATGGCAATCATAACAGCGCACATTGCCTTGGCGCTTCTTGAGAAAAATCGGCTCAATGCGGCTGCGATACTCCTCATAGCTAAGGGAAGTTTGTTCCTGCGCGCCGCCAGCGTTACGATCGGGAATCGATTGCGGCTCCCGGAGCTGTCTTCGTTTCTCGGGCGAACCCGACCCAGCCGCACCGATGGCGCCCCCCCACAGCGTGTGGACACTGAGGGTGACCAACAACAAGAAGTTCAAAATGTGCTTATCCGGCGTTCTCACGCTTTCATCCAGGGGGCTTGAACCACTGCCGGCTGATCGACCGTAAACCAGCAAACGAAACGTTCCGGAAATGGGATTGGGTTGCGGGTTCGGCTGCTCCGCTGTGGGTGCAGTCGCTGGTGCAAAATCCGCTGTTCCGAGAGCCGGTGTGGATCCGGGAGCTTCATTCGAAAAACCTCCACAGGATTTTTTCACGGCTATGAAAGAACTCGAGCCAAGAAATCGCTAACTTCGAAGCCTATTTTTTGAGAGCTTCGAATCGGAAATCGCCGGCTAGTATCTTTTGCATGCGCGTGTTGGCGTATTTCCAGGGATCGCGCGCATATTCCTCATAGCTTCCCGCCGCGTTGATGCCTGGAATATCCGGTATCCAATCTTCGGCCAGCAATTTGTCCGGATCGCCGCATTTTGCCGCCAATGTGCGTACATCCGGGTCGTCCAAGGAGGTCAAGTGCCCGCGGTCGACGATGGTCAGCCATTTGCCGGAAGTTCGCAAGTGCACCTTGTAGGTGATGAAGTAGTTCTGGATGTGAAAGTCGTGGCCATCGGGAAGATTGAGCTTTTCAGCAGATTCCTTCCACTTCTTCGGTGTGCCGAGCGAACCGGGATCGTGCCCGAGCTCGTTTCCGAGTCCCCAGTGGAATGCGCCGCTGCGGTAGCGCTCGTAAGTCAAGCAATAGACTCCTGCCGTGCCGCCGCCATAAAAATCCGTCGGATTGCGAAAATACTTGGGGTTGGTGCCCAGAGCGACTTCCCAGAGATTCCAGTAACCGGGATTGTCGTAATGAGGGTAAGTGGTGTCGTTGATGTGAGGGTAGGTTTGAAATTCACGGATAACGTCGCCATATCGGCCTCCTCCTTTCACTTCCGTAATCTTACCGTCTTTGAGGTGAATTTCCATGTGCGGCCAAAAGCCGCCGGAGCCGTTGGTGCCCGCAATCACACCGTTGGCCTTGGCGTTGGGCGAACGGTCAATCCATTCGGGAAAGTTTTTGGGATAATTGTCGAAGTCCTGACCGTATTGACCAGTCGCGGAATCGGGGTACATCAGCAAATGACCCCGCCAGTAGATACCGCGCACCCATCGCTTGGCCATCTCTTCAGAAACGTCCCAGGTTACATTGGTGCCTTCGGGATCTTGTACTTCGACCTTATCAACATCGGGAGTCACCATCGCGATGGTCTTTTTTTCAATCAACTGCCACAACTCAGCCGGAAAGGAAGAAACCTGACTGACAACCTCCCAGCTGTTGGTGAATGAACAGCGGCCCAGATATTTGCCTTCGAGCGGGGACATGGTGCGGGCGTAGAAAGCGCCGCCGGGATGACCCCAATATACGCCTTTGATTTTCGGATTCTTCTGCAAGTAATCGCGAATTGCCGCGCCGACACTCTCATTCGAAAGTTTCTTCCACTTAGAGAGTAGTTCCGGCGTCATCTCGTCGCGCTTGGGGTAGAGCGAAGAATACAAGTCAGGATTTTTCAGTCTCAGCCACTCCTTCGGTACTTCCGGGTGAGCGAAAACCCGTTCGATCCAGTAGTACTTCGCCTCCATGAAACCTTCTTCGGCGCTGCGGATTTCCGTTTTCAATCGAATCTGTTCCGCATCCTCTTTGGAAACGCCGACCAGGGCGTAGTTCGGCACGATGTGCGCCTTCACGCCGCGTTCGGCGAGAGCTTTTAGGAGGGCTTCGACGACGAAATCTTCGGCCGTCGCGTCCGTAACGATCATAACTTCTTCGCCAGCCTGGAGCAGACCGAGGCCCAGTCCGGGAGAATTACCGCCGAATCCGGCGTTGTTTCGCACAAGGTCTCGCGCGTGGGGCAGAATCTCTTCGATGGATTTTGGTTTTTTCAAATAAGAGGGCCAGCGAGGCGCGGGATAAGCCGCAGATTTGGGAGTCGAGTTCCTTTCTTGCGGCTGTGAACTTACCCTCGGAGTCAAAACTGCCAATAACGCGGAAAATGCGAACCACACCCACATGGCGTGCAAAAACTTCATAGGGCTTGAGTCCTCATCACGAGCGCGCTTCGATGCTCTCGAAGCAGTGCCTACTCTGCAATGCTACTTCGCAGATGCCCTGAAATAAAAATTAAGTTTCTGTTATCTTGCGGAGCGCAAAATGCCCCAAGTTTACCGAAATTTACGACACAAGCAGCTGGCCCTTCGGGCCGTTTGTGCCCGTTCTTATGCTTCGCCTCGCACCTGAGACTAGAAGATTATCTTGATCGCAAATTGAATTTCCCGTGCGGTTGTAGTAGTTCTCGAGAGCAAACCTGCCACCCCAGTATCTGCTCCCGACGAATCGAAAATATCCGTGTTGTCGGGAGTCGTGGGAGGCGCGAAGTTGGCGTGGTTCATAATGTTGAAGATCTCGGCGCGGAACTGCACGTTGAAGTTCTCCGAGATCCTCTTGATGTGGTTGTTCTTGAACACGGAGAAGTCCAAATTCGTTATGCCCGGGCCGATCAAGATATTCCGACCGGCATTGCCTCGGAGGTTGAAGCACTGCAGTGAGCTGGAATCCCCACCTACGCAATTCGCCGTCCAGAAGGCAAGGTCGGGTGCAGTGGGGATAGGGAGGCACTGCGTCTTGATGTAGTTGTTGGGGTTGCCCGGATTCACGAGCGACGAACACCCGGCACCGCCTAGACGGTTCGGGAAGGCCCAATCGTCGTTGTTCTGCGTAAGAGCAGGGTCATCGCCGGTCCCCCATGTCGGGGTGAACGGAACCCCGTCACTGACCGTAAAGATCAGCCCAAGTTCCCAGCCATCTGTGATCCAACGGGTCGGCCCAGAGAATGACTTGGCGGTAGGAATGTCCCAGGTGCCGTTGATCACAAGCGTGCGGCCGACATTGAAATCGGAAAGGCCGCGAACTAACTTCATGTTGAACCAATTCAGACTTGAGATCGAGTTACCGAAGGCGTCGCCCGCCACCGTCGCGGAACTGGTATCAATGCTCTTGCCCCACGTGTATGTGCCTTGCATCTGAAAGCCATGGCTCATGCGCTTCGCCAATTGCAGCTCAAGCGCGTTAAAGTAAGACCGCCCTTGGTAGAACATTCCTCGAATGGAGCCATAGTTATCGTTGATCCGGCTTGCGTTGGGGTCCCACAGATACCCTGCTGACGTGAGCGTTGGAAGGGCCATGTCGGCGTCATCCACGCGGAAGGGCTGATGCACACCGCGCGACCCCACGTAGGCAACCATGGCCGCCAGACTTGGCGTGAGCTGGTACTGCACATTGAGGTTCCACTGCGCAACGTAATTGCGCTTGGGATTGGGATCAATATAGGTTGCGCGCAATTTGTTCGATGGCAGTGGCGGAAGATTGTTGAAGAATGAGCCGGTTCCCGGATTCTTAATGGAGGTATATTGGAAGAAAGGAGCCGCCAGTGTGGTCAGAAGTGTGAACTGATAAGGCAGCGGCAGTACATCAAATAACCCGGCACCGCCGCGGACGGCCATCTTTCCGGTACGGAACGGGTCCCAGGCAAATCCGATGCGCGGCTCGAAATTCTTGGTCGTGGGATTATTGAAGAAGGGGCCGGTCCCGGCACAGCCCGTGACAGCCACTCCACATATGGGTTGTGCATCGGTGAGGTTTCTCAGGACCGCGATTTTTCCGTTGATCTCGGTTGGCACTCTGGTCATCTCGTAACGCAGGCCCAGATTCAGTGTCAGGTTGGGCTTCCACCGCCAGTCGTCTTGCACGTATACGCCGAAGAGGGTCTGACGAAGGTTGCGCGGTGAAAGGGTGCTGGCGATTCCCCCCTGGAACCTGCTCGGTTCGTTCTGGAAGAAACTACTCCTTATAAATGCTCCAGTCGTTTTATCGAATTCCCCCAAGGACCCGAACTTGAAGATTCCATTTGGATCGGAAAGGGCCCTGATATTGAGCAGCATGCGCTCGACGGTGCCGCCGAATTTGATCGTATGGGTTCCTTTGTTGATGAAGGCGTCGTCATAGAACTGGAACGAATTCCAGCGGTAGTAATAAGCGGATTCCCCGCCCACCCCGCCCAAGAAGGGCGTAATTCCAGCGATAATCACCTGAGGTGCAGTGCGGCCCGAAAAAGTGCCCAAAGATGTGGCGGCTGCCTCCGGCACAAGAGCACTCAGGCCTTTGTTGTTGTTTACGACTTCGTTATTATAACCAAAGCGGATACTATTCGCGAAGGTTGTCTTGAAAAGGTGAGTCTCCTCGACGGCCACTATCTGCCTCGCGCTATTGCTGCCAAGCAAGACATCATTTACACCGTCGGGAGCCGTGTAAGGAGTTTTGTCGAACATGTAGGTGCCAGACAGGTTGTCCTTTTCGGATATTTTGTGAACGAGGCGGGTGGTGACGAAATTCTCGTTGACAATCTGCTGACCGGCGAAACTGTATTCCGCGATGTCTCCGTCCCCAAGAATGGGTCCATTGGGCAGATGAAAAAACACTAGGAACGCACTCGCGTTCAAATCGATGCCATTCGGATCTGTACCGGGACCAGGTTGGAGCTGGTGCGTCAAGCATGGATTTGGAGGAGGTTGCGGGATGGAACACAATAACCCGGAGCGCGCCGCGAGGGACGGCACCGTAGTAAGTGCCGTGATGCCCTTGGACTGCCGAATGCCTTCGTAGTCTGCAAAAAAGAATGTGCGGTTTTTCACGATCGGTCCCCCGATCGCGCCGCCAAACTGGTTGCGCTTGAAAGGCGGAGCCCCGCTCGGATCATCGAAAAAGTTCCTGGCGTCCAGCTTGCTGTTTCGGAGAAATTCGTAAACACTCCCGTGAAAACCATTGGTCCCGGAGCGGGTAACAGCGTTGACAACACCTCCGGAGGTTTTGCCGTACTCCGCCGAATAGTTGCTCGTGAGGACTGAGAACTCCTGAATGGCGTCCACGCCCAGGTTTCCTCCCAGCACACTCCCAGGGGCGCCATTGGCGTAATCGTTGAGGCTAATGCCATCCAAACGATAATTGTTCTGCTGCGGCCGGGCGCCAGAGATTGTTAATTGCTGGCCGAAACCACGATTTCCGCGATCCGCGCCCACCGCGAAAGTCGGCTGGGTCTGGATAGTGCTGACACCAGGCTGCAAGGCTGCCAAATCTGTCCAACTGCGGCCATTGAGGGGCAGCTCGCGAACCGTATTCGCGGATACGACAGCACTAATCTCGGAGCTGGCAAGTTGTACAGCGGGGGCTTCCGTGGTGACCTCTACGACGGTTTTCGCAGCAGACCCGACATGCAGGCTGAGGTTGAAGACCTGCTGAGCGCCAACCGTAAGCGAGATCCCCTTTCGAGCCTCAGTGTTGAACCCCCTCGCTGAAACCGTGATTTCGTACTCTCCGGGTAACAGGTTCGGGGCGGTGTAGAAACCGTCCGAATTCGTCGTAACCGTCGTGGTAATCCCGGTCGCCACGTTGGTGATGGAAACCTGCGCTTGAGGAATGGTTTTGTCGGAGGGATCGGTGATGGTGCCGAAGAGCGTTCCTCCGGCGACCTGCGCGTCAACTGGAACGGAAGACAGAATTCCGAAGATCAAAAGTAGAGCTAGCGCGCAGCCGAACGAAATTGCTATGGAAAGTCTTCGAGAGGACACTGGTTCACCCCCATTGAGGCGGAGACTAGTCCATAGTTTGAGGGTATGCCTTAACTCAACATTAATTTCTGTTTAGGTGGGGTTCCAGTGCTGCCTTTCATGGAGTTCGCCACCGGCAAAGTCACCGTGAAAGTTGAGCCGGCGCCCAACACGCTGCGACACTCGATGGAGCCACCCTGGGCCCCGGCGATGGCTTGGGCGATGGCAAGGCCCAGCCCCCCACTGTGGGCATCGCCATTGCTGGAAGGTGCCGCGCGGTAGAAGCGTTCAAAAATGTGCGACAGGTGCTCGCTGGAAATCCCGATGCCTTGGTCTTCGAAACGGGCTTGGATCGCACCGTCCTGTTGCTTGAGAGTGACACGGATCTGAGTGTCATCGGAGGAATACTTGATCGCATTGTCGAGAAAGATCAGAAAGAGTTCATGAAGGAAAGCCTCATCGCCCGAGTAGGCAATCTCCCGGCTTAAATCCCGCACAATCACAATATTTTTTGTGCGTGCCCGCGAGGTCCCCAGAGCACAAGCTTCTTCCAGAACCTCGTTGATGTAGAGAGGCTCGCAAGCCAAGTGCAGCTGTCCGGCATCTGCCATCGAGAGAGTGAACAATCCCTCCACAATCCGAGTGAGTTTCTTGAATTCGTCGTCGAGGGCGGAGAGAGTTGTTTGATACTCTTCGGCACTGCGGGGTTTGGATAGAAGCAGTTCCGTCTCACCGTGGAGAACGGCAAGTGGTGTGCGCAGCTCGTGGGAGGCATCCGTCACAAATTGACGCAATTGACGGACGGCGGAATCAACGCTCTGCAAGAGTTGATTGAAAGTATCCGCCAGGCGGCCCAGCTCATCATGGGGCGAGTGTACCGGGAGAGGTGTCCAGAATCCTTCCCGATTGGTAACCCGTTTTGCCATCAGAGCCGCATGTTGCGTGAGCGCCATGACAGGTTTGAGGCTTCTTCCCACATAAAATGCCGAGATCACCGCGGTCAACAATAGGCTCAGAAGAAAGAGAAGTAAGGCCACTCGGCCAAAACTGTCGAGTACTCTGTTGGTGCCAAAAGTAGGAATGGCCACCGCCAGGATTCGCGGCTGATTCCCCTGCTGAAAAGGGATGAATGCGATGTGCAGCGTTTCCCCGGAGCCGATAGCGGCAATCCCGAACACAGGGCCAGCGACGCTTGGTTTCAAGTCCTTCATGTCAATCGGAGTTGTCAGATTCTTTGAATGCTGGAGAACCTGACCCGCAGGCTCCAGGAGCTCGAAGAATTCGCCGGGGATATCCAGCCGGTCTACGTCTTTCGCATTGGGTTCGGTGACGATGTCAGCGATGATGGGCCTGGCAGTTTCGAGAAGCCGGCGGTTGATTTGCGCGGAAACTTCGTGGGCCAGTATGCCCCAGAATGCGAGGTAGGAAGCAGCAAGCAGCACTCCGACCACGCTGCAGAACAGCACCATCATACGGAAACGAAGCGTGCGCCCCTTCATCATTCCGGCGTTCCTAGGCGGTAACCAACGCCGCGGACCGTATGAATCAATTTTGCGGATCGGTTTTGATCAATCTTCTGGCGCAATCGATTGACGTAGACTTCGACGAGGTTGGTCTCGCTATCAAAGTGCCGATCCCAGACATGTTCGACGATCTCGCTCCGCGTGACAAACTCCGGAGCGCGAAGCAAGAAGAGTTCGAGAAGAGCGAACTCCTTGGAAGTCAGGGGAATGACCTCCTTGCCTCGGGTGGCGCGGCGGCGGTGGCGTTCCAACTCAAGATCCGCGTACCGAAGTTTGGCATTGCCGCTGTGGAGGCCTCGCCGAACCAGTGCCCGCACACGCGCAAGGAGTTCCGCCAAGACGAAGGGTTTGGTGAGATAGTCGTCCGCGCCCGCGTCCAAGCCTTCCACTCTTTGCTCGACCAATCCCCGGGCCGTAAGCATCAGAATCGGCGCCTCCACTCCCTGCTGGCGCAACTCCCGGCAAACCTCGACGCCGCTGAGGCCGGGTAGTCTAACATCCAGAAGAATGGCGTCGTAAGGGACGTCCGTACCGAGTTCCAGGGCTTTCTCGCCTGATTCCGCGATGTCCACGGCGTAGGCGTTCTCGCGCAAAGCCCGTGCGATAAAGCTGGCTACCTTCCGCTCGTCTTCGACCAAAAGTAGGCGCATACGACTCGCACAATATCATCGCACAACGTGAGGGGATCTTCTGCGAGACAATGGCGCACGGGAAGCCGCATCGGTTGTGGGCCCGTCGGCCGGCGCGAATTCGTGATCATCACTTCAGATCATTCCGAATGACCTGGCCCCCCTTCATCACAAACTTCACCCGTTCGAGTTCGGTGATGTCCTTCAGCGGATCGGCGGATACCGCAATGATATCCGCATATTTGCCCTTCTCGAGGGAGCCAATCTGATCCTGCCATCCCATCATCTCCGCAGCGACCGTGGTCGCAGACTGAATGGCCTGGGAGGGTGTCATGCCGTATTTCACCAGATAGGCGAACTCCGCAGTCTGGGTTCCGTGCGGAAATGGTCCCACGCCGGTGCCAAAAGAGATCTTTACGCCGCGCGCGATCGCTAGCCGGCCACTCTTCTCCCGCAGGGCTTCCAGGCCGTATTTGCCTCTCGTTGCCTTGGCGTCCTTGATCGTATAGTCGGAGAGCGAGTAGTGATATGCCGTCAGTTCGAGGTAGATCCCCTTCTTCTTCATCGAGTCAGCAGTTGTT
>Ga0209160_1000556_pt1 | contig 30974 bp, 28 predicted proteins | sample GraSoiAngelo_153_FD_186167 | JGI IMG/M metagenome (GOLD analysis project Ga0209160, IMG submission 186167) | Grasslands soil microbial communities from the Angelo Coastal Reserve, California, USA - 14_1009_12_40cm (SPAdes) (version 2) | ecosystem: Environmental > Terrestrial > Soil > Grasslands ...
TTCGGCACCGAGTCCGTGTAGAACGCGATGTCGTGCGGTCCGCCGCTTACATTGATGAAGCGCACCACACTCCCCGTCTTGACCGTCAGCGTGGCGGGCTCGAAGGCGGCCTTGCTGGTGCCGTCGCCGGTCATCTTCACCTCGACCACTGCCGTCGGGGTCGCCGTCGCAGCTGCCGGGGCGGGCGCGGCATTCGCCGTCGCGACCGCCGCCTGTGAAGCGTCACCCTTCTTCTCGCCGCCGCAGGCCGCCACCCCAAACACGGCGAGCGTGCTGAGCACAGTCCAGCGCATTGCCGATCTCCTCCGTTCGTTGCGATGTGAGCTTGTGAACGCATTCACAATATACGCGCCCCCCTCGAAAGCGGGAGCCCACGACCCGTTGCGTTTCTCATCCCTCCCGACGACACTGGAGCCCATGCCGGCACCGGCGTTCCCCCAAATGCGCCCCGAAGATCTCGCCCTCCGGCTCGACCGCGGCGAGCGCGTGCAACTCCTCGACATCCGGGCCACCGAGCGTGTAGCCCAGGCGCATGTGACATTTGGGCCGGCCCTCGATTTCCGCGCCGTCCCGGCCTCTGAGATCTACCGGCTCTCCTCGCTCGAGCCGCTGCATCTCGATCGCGCACAGCCGGTCGCGGTGATCTGCGGCCACGGCAACAGCAGCCGCCAAGCCACGCAGTACCTCAGAGACAAAGGCTTCGAGGCATTCTCGGTGACCGGGGGGATGGCCGCCTGGGAAACGGTCCATCTGCCGCGCGCCCTGTCACCTACCCCGACGCTGCAACACGTGATCCAACTCGACCGGGTCGGGAAGGGTGCGCTCAGCTACGTCCTGATCAGCGACGGCGACGCGGTGGTGGTGGACCCGGGACGCTACGTCGAGCGCTACGACGAGCTGCTCACCGTGCTCGGCGCCACCGCGGCCGCCGTGATTGACACGCACATGCACGCCGACTACCTGAGCGGGGCGCGCGCGGGCGCCGCCCGCTGGCAGGTGCCGTACTTTCTCCACCCGGACGACGCCGGCTCGCCCTACGACGGCACGCCGGGCCGCCTCGCCTATCAGCCCCTGAGCGAGGGCGACACGATCGCCTTCGGCCGCGCCACGCTGCGCGCCCAGCACGTGCCCGGTCACACGCTCGGCAGCGTGGCGCTCATCGCGGACGACGCGCTCGCACTCACCGGCGACTTCCTGTTCGTCCAATCCGTCGGCCGCCCGGACCTGGGCGGGCAGGGTGCCGCGTGGGCGGAGCTGCTGTGGAAGAGTCTCGAGCGCGCGCGCCGCGAGTGGCCGGGCGAGCTACTCGTCCTCCCGGCGCATTACGGCTCGGAACAGGAGCGGCGCGCCGATCGCACGGTGGCCGCTCGCTTCGACGTAGTCGCCGCGACCAACGAGGCGGCGGCGATGCAGGACCGCGCGGCGTTCCTACGCTGGATCGCGGACCACACTACGACCCCACCCGACAGCTACCGTACGATCAAGCTCGCCAACCTGGGGCTCCTGGAGCTCTCCGATGTGGACGCCGAGCTCGTCGAGTTCGGACCGAATCAGTGCGCGATCTAAGACGTCAGACATGAGACGTCAGACATCAGCTAAGTCGTTGCGCTGACGTCTGACGTCTGATGTCTAAAGGTGTGTGCAACTCTCCCCCCCTTCACCGTCTCTCTCGGCGTCTCCCACAGGATCGACGCCATGCTGGTCATGAGACGTGCCGCGCTCCTCGCATTCGCCCTCGCCGGCTCAGTCGCCGCGCGCGCGAGTGCCCAAGGGTGGATCGAGCCGATCCGCCCGTTCCCCCGCGGAAGCATCGAGCGGATCCGCAGCGCCGTGCAGGTCGCGGTCGCCGGACGAATCGCTCGTGTAACCGTGGAGGAATGGTTCCGCAATACGGGCCCCGGGCTGGGTGAGGGAACCTATCTCTATCCGCTTCCTGGCGAGGCGGTGTTCAGTGACTTCTCGCTCTGGCAGGGAGACCGCGAGCTGAAGGGCGAGACGATGGACGCCACGCAGGCCCGCGGCATCTACGAGACCATCGTACGCCAGAAACGCGATCCTGCGCTCATCGAGCTGGCAGGTCATGGGCTGCTGCGCGCGCGCGTCTTCCCCATCAATCCCGGGGAGACGCGGAAGATCACGCTGCGCTACACGCAGATCCTCGATCGGGCGGGCGACGCGTGGCGCTTCCGCTACGTTGGGGGTCCATCGGGGAGCGTGGCGTCCCGCAGCTTCCGGTTGGAGGCGGACAGTGCGGCGCGGTTCGGCGACCCCTATTCGCCAACGCACCGCGTCTCGGTCACGCGCTCGGGCGGCGGACTCGCGGTGACGCTCGCCGACTCCAGTTGGTCGGGCGACCTCGAGCTCCTCCTCCCCCTCGCGCGCGGCCTCGTCGGCATGTCGCTCCTCACCCAGCAGCCGGTCGGTGAGGACGGCTACTTCATGTTGCTCCTGGCTCCCGGTCGGGCGGCGCAAGCCGTGACGCTGCGGCGCGACCTGGTCGCGGTACTCGATGTCTCGGGCTCGATGTCGGGCGAGAAGCTCGATCAGGCCAAGGCGGCCCTCGTGCAACTGCTCGCCACGTTGCGCCCGAGCGACCGGTTCCGCGTGATCACCTTTTCGAGCGACGTGCGACGCTACGCTCCCGGATGGACGGACGCTTCGGGCGAGTACGTGCGCGACGCGCAGCAATGGGTGCGGGCGCTCTCGGCCGAGGGCGGGACGAACATCGCCGGCGCGCTAGGCGAGGCCTTCGCCGCGGCGCCCGCGGAAGGAGCGCTCGGCGTGGTGGTGTTCCTGACGGACGGGATGCCGACGGTGGGAGAAACCGACCCCGAGCGGATCGCGACCGCAGCTGAACAGAACCGCGGCGCGTTCCGCGTCTTCGCGTTCGGCATCGGGTACGACGTGAACACGTACGTGCTCGACCGCCTGACCGAGCGGGCGCGCGGCACGACCGAGTACCTCCAGCCGGGCGGCGACATCGAGCGGGCGGTCGGCTCGCTCGCGACAAAGGTCTCGAGCCCGGTGCTGACCGACCTGGCGTTGCGGGCGGACGGTTCCGATCTCTACGACGTGCAGCCCCGCAGCCTGCCCGACCTCTTCGCGGAAGACGAACTGGTGGTCTTCGGGCGCTACCGGGGAGCGTGGAGCGGGGAGCGGTCCGTGACGGTGAACGGACGGCGCGACGGTCATGCGGAGCAGTTCACGACCAGCGCGCCGGTCGCGCAGGGGTCAGGCGCCGAGTACATCCCGCAGCTGTGGGCGGCGCGCACGGCCGGGGCGCTGGCCCGGGAGATCCGCCTCCATGGGCAGAACCCCGAGATCGTGAACGAGCTGAAGCGACTGGCGCTGCGCTACGGCATTCTCACGGAGTACACGTCGTATCTTGTGCAGGAGCCGAACCAGCTCGCCGTCCGGCCGCTGCTCGATCGGATCGCGCCCGCGCCCGCGGCCCAGGTCGGAGCCCTGTCCGTCGATCAGGCGCGGCGGGAAGCGAAGTCGGCAGCGGTGGCCAACGCCGCCGAGGCGGCGGACATGGACGAGGCCATGCGGGGTCGGGTAACCGGTCACGCCTCGCGGCGCGTCGGCGGCCGGCTGTTCGTGCGGCGCGATAGCGTGTGGACAGACGTGGCGCACGGCGACTCGCTGCCCGTGGTCCAGGTGGCCGCCTTCAGCGATGCCTACTTCGCGCTGCTGCGCGCGCTGCCCGAGCTCGTCAAGCCCGCCGCGCTCGAGCCCGCGGTCCTGGTGGCAGGCCGGCGCGTGAGCATCAAGATTGAAGCCGGGGGTAAGAGTACGTGGCAGGACGGCGAGCTCGAGCGGCTGGTGAGGGAGTTTCGGGGATGATGCGATTGCCGATTTCGGATTGCGGATTGCGGATTGGACGAGCCGAGTCCAGCCGAGCGGGGGTCGTTCAAATCCGCACTCCGAAATCCGCAATCCGCAATTGAGCTATGCCCGAGGACCTGGCCGAGATCTACCGCTCCACCTTCCCCGCGCTGGTGCGATTCCTGTACCGCAAGGTGTGGGACGTCGAGCGCGCCGAGGACCTCGCGCAGGAGGCGTTCGCGCGGGCGGTCGTGCACAAGCCCGAGAGCGCGCGCGGTTGGCTGTTCGTGGTCGCGGCCAACATGGCGCGCGACGATGCGCGTCGGGCCGCACGAGAGCGCCGCCACCTGACGCTCCTGAAGAGCGATCCGGCGAGCGCTCCGGCGGTGGACGAGGCGGTCCACGCGGAGACGGAGCGGTCGCGTGTGCGGACCGCGTTGGAGCAGCTCACGCCCCGCGACCGCGAGGTGCTGCTGCTGTGGGATGCAGGGTTGTCATACGACGAGATCGCCACCCAGACCGGGCTCGCACGCGGCGCGGTGGGGACGACGCTGGCGCGCGCGCGCCGCCGTCTGGTGGAGGCGTTCGCAGCGGGAGAGCAGGATGAGCATATCGCACGTGGATGACGGGCAGCTGCACGCCTACCTCGACGGTGAGCTGCCGCAAGCCGAGCAGTGGCGGCTCGAGGCGCACCTCGGCGAGTGCCCCGCGTGCCGGGGCCGGCTGGAGGAACAGCGGGCGCTGATCGCGCGCGCCAGCGAGCTGCTGGCGCTGGCGACGCCGCCCGCCCGCGACGCGCCTCCGTTCCGGCCCGCCATGGCGCAGCCGCCGCCACCAGTCCGGTGGCCCGCACGGCAGCCACTCGCGTGGGCGGCCACCGTGGTGCTCGCGCTCGCCGCCGGGTGGTACCTGCGGGGAGAATCCCCCAGCGCCCCAGTCCGGCCAGACCGCCGCGCCGCGGCCGCGAACGCGGCGGCTCCTCGCGAGACGGCGCGGACCGTGCCCCCCTCCCCGCGGCAGACTGCAGAGACAAAGACGCTCGCGCAGCAGGCGCCCTCGGCCGCGCAGCATGACCAAATGATCTCCGGCTCCGCCGTTCCCAACCCGCAGATCACGCCGCTCGACCAGGCCGCCCGGGCCAAGGCGGCGCCCCCCGCCCCCGCCCCTGCCCCCGCCGCAGCACTCGCCGCGCCCGCGGCGCCGTTGGCGGCGCGCTGGGAGACGATCCCCTGGGACACGGCGCGGGCGATCCTGGGCGTCGAGCCCGTGCGGATCCCCAATCTGCCCGCGGTCGCCAAGCGGAGCTCGGCGGCGGACCGCGTCGTGCTCGTCGAGCAGCAGCTGGCATTAGGGACGGTCGTGCGGCTGCAGGAGCGGCCAGCTGCAGAAGGGGCTCCCGGGATGGAGGTCGGGGCGAGCGAGCGCCTGGCGCGCTACGTGGGGAACCTGCGGGTCGAGATCGAAGGGGCGCTGCCGGCGGACTCGCTCTCCAAGCTGCTGGAACTAGTCAGGTAGAAAACCGTGGGGAGTGGTACTCTCCCGTCCGCACCGGAGGGCCGGCGCGCACCGCCACGAACCACTCCCCACTCCCCACGTCGTTGCCTGTTAGTGTCGCTCCCGCTCCAGCGTGTCGGCGGCGAGGCGGGGAGAGATCATCGGGAAGCGCGCCGCGAACCAGCCGATCGCGAGCAGATACAGCCCGCCGAACAGCAGGGTGACGCCGAGCTCCGGGCCGCCGAGCGCCGGGCCCGCTCCGCCGTTGATCGACGGCACGATCTCGAGATAGCGCTCCAACCAGATGCCGACGAGGCTCGTCGCGGCGAACGCGAGCAAGATGGGCGGGGACGTCTTCGGCTTCACCCCCAGCAGGCCGACGAACGGAATCACGAGCACGAGGAAGAACACCGCCACGCCCACCGGCTTCCACTGGCCGATGAGGCGGTAGAAGATGAAGTAGGTCTCTTCCGGCAGGTTCCCGTACCAGATCACCAGGAACTGCGCCCACATGAGGTAGCCCCAGAACACCGTGAACCCGAAGCACAGCTTCCCGAGGTCGTGCAGCTGCCGGAGCGAGATCAGGTCGCCCAGGCGCATCGCCCGGCGGAGCAGGACGGCGCCCACTGCGAGCGCCATGAGGGCCGCGAGGAAGCTCCCCATGAAGTAGAACGCGCCGAATAGGTTGCTCACCCACTTGTGCGCGAGCGACATCATCAGGTCGAACGCGAGCAGGCTGTGCCCGAAGGCGAACGCGACGATGAGGATGGCGGCGTCGCGGCTGATGCGGTCGCGGTTCTCCAGGCGGTCGGACGGCCGCCCCTCGGCGAGCTCGCGCATGTCGGGCTCCAGGTCGTGGCGCACGAAGCGCCAGGAGAGCCACGCGAGCCCTGCCAGCACCAGGCCGTTACGCACGAAGAAGAACTTCGTGGTGAGCCAGGGGCCGATGTCCGCGCGTGGCTCGTGCAGCCAGGAGAACACGTGCTGCCGTCCGAAGAACAGGCCGAGGAACAGCGCCAGCGCCACGATCAGGAACGGCGCCGCGGCCTCGGCGAAGCGGATCACGACACCGGACCAGTGACCCTTCGCCAGCTTCTGGGTCGCGGCGAACGCGACGCTCGCCTGCGCCAGCCCGATCCAGAACATGAAGTTGACGTGATAGGCCTGCCACGCGCGGTCCGCGCGTCCGCTGCCGAGCGCCCACAGAAAGACCGCCCCCCCGACGAGAGCGGCGACCGCGCCCAGGGCCACGACGCCCCGGACCGGGAAGGCCCGCGCCTGCCGAACGAGCTCGGCGCGGACCGCCGCCGGAGCCGCGCTCACCGGCTGCCTCCGCTCCGGGCCTGCGCCTGCAGCGTGCGGACGTAGTTCACGAGGTCCCAGCGGTCCGTACCGCGCACCTTATCGCCGTAGTGGGGCATCAGGCCGCGACCCATCGCCTGCGCGTTCACGATCACGCCGTAGATGTAGCCGTCGCTCTGCTTGGCGAGCTGGTCGGTCACGAGAGACCGCACGGCCGGAAAGAACCCGCCGGGCGGGCCGGAGGCGATGGGCCCGTCCCCCTTCCCCGCCTCGCCGTGGCACACGAGACAGTAGGTCTCGTAAACGAACTTCCCGCGATTGAGGGACTCGGATGTCCGGGTCCGCGGGTTCGTGAGGCGGTCGGCGCTCTTGAGGTCCGCCGCCGGCGACCCACCAGTGACCGGCACCGTGCCGGGGATGGGTGCCAGGTTGCGGCTGTAGGGCTTGAAGCTCCGCTGGTGGCGCATGGTGGCGAACCAGCCCACGTGGTGCACCACGTCGTCCGGATTGCAGGCGACGGCGGCCAGGACGGCAAGGGCGGCGAGGGCGGCGAGGGCGGCACATGGCCTACGCACGCCGCACCTCCTCGGCGCCGGCCTGCCGCAGCAGCGCCTCCACCTGGCCCGCCCGCTCGGGGGCGCAGGGGACGAAGATGCCGAACTTGTCGTTCGTGAAGCGGGGGTCGTACAGCACCGTGCCGAGGCGGCGCGCCGCGAACACCGCGTTGAACGCGATGCCGAGGATCGTCGAGAGGGCGCCGAACAACACCGTCATCTCGAACATGATGACGACGTAGGGCGGGATCGAGCCGATCGGCTTGCCGCCCACGACGATCGGCCAGTCATAGGACATGTAGAGCGTGAGCCAGGCGCCGATGGCGCAGCCGGCTGCGCCGCCGATCAGCGTGAACATCCGCACCGGGCTCACGGGCTGCTCGAGAACGTCTTCCAGCTCGTGTCGCGGGATCGGCGAGTACACGGTGAAGTCGTGGTGGCCGCCCGCGCGCAACCGCCGGACGGTGTCGACCGCGGCGTCGAGCTGACCGAACACGCCGAGCACCCCCGGGGTGGGCGCCGGGTGGAAGATGGCGCGCAGCGTGGCGAGCGGGTCGGGCAGCCTCATGCGTGCACCGCCCGGGACGCGCGCTGGGGCGGGGGCAGGACTTCCTTGACCTCGGAGATCGACACCGAGGGGAAGTTCTTCACGAACAACAGGAACCACATGAAGAACCATCCGAAGCTGCCCGCCATGATGCCCCAGTCGGCCCACGTGGCGTTGTAGGTCGCGTTGGTCCACGTCGTGAAGGGCTCGCCCGCGAGCGACACGACGATGATCACGAAGCGCTCGAACCACATCCCGATGTTCACGAAGATCGAGATCACGAACAGCGCCAGAATGTTGGTGCGGACGGCCTTGAACCACAGGAGCTGCGGCAGGAACGCGTTGCAGATGATCATCGTCCAGCTCGCCCACCAGAACGGCCCGAAGGCGCGGTACCAGAAGGCCGCGCGCTCGTTCGCGTTGCCCCCGAACCACGCTGTGAAGTACTCCACGCAGTACGCGTACGCGACGATCATCCCGGTCAGGAGACAGAGCTTGGCCAGGTTCTCGAAGTGGTGAACGGTGATCAGCTCCTCCAGCCGAAACAGCTTGCGGATCGGCACGAGCAGCGTGACCACCATGGCGACGCCGGAGTAGATCGCGCCGGCGACGAAGTAGGGGGCGAAGATCGTGGCATGCCACCCCGGGACGATCGCCATCGCGAAATCCCAGGACACCACGCTGTGCACCGACAGAACGAGCGGCGTCGCGAGCGCTGCGAGGTACAAGTAGCCGCGCGTGTAGTGGCGCCACTGCTCATTCGTCCCACGCCACCCGGTGGCGGTGATGGCGTAGAGCTTTTTACGCCAGCCGGTCGCGACGTCCCGCACCGCCGCGATGTCCGGGATCAGTCCCATGATCAGGAACACGCTCGACACCGTGAAGTAAGTGCCGATCGCGAATTCGTCCCAGATGAGCGGCGATTTGAAGTTGGGCCAGAGCCCCCGCTCGTTGGGGTACGGCAGCGTCCAGTAGAAGTACCACTGGCGGCCGATGTGGATCAGGGGGAACAACGCCGCTGTCATCACCGCGAACACGGTCATCGCCTCCGCGGTGCGGTACACCGCGGTGCGCCACCCGGAGCGGAACAGAAACAGGATCGCCGAGATCAGCGTGCCCGAGTGCGCGATGCCAACCCAGAATACGAAGCAGGTGATGTAGACCGCCCAGTAGACGGGGTGGGAGTACCCGGCGAGGCCGAGGCCGTAGCGGAGCAGGAATAGGAGACACAGGATCCCAATCGCGAGCAGCGCGACCGCGCTGCCGAGCAGGGCGTAGTAGCCCTTGCCCGGGTTGCCCAGCGTCCGCGCGATGGCCCGCGTGACGAAGTCGTAAGTGACGCGCGACGGGGGCGCTGGCGCCTCAGCCATCGTGCACCACCTTGGCGAGATATGTGATCGCCGGCTTGGTGTTCAGGCCCGCGAGCACGTGATAGCCCCGCGGGTCCTGGGCGAGCTCCGAGACGCGGGAGCGCCGGTCGTGGAGGTCGCCGAACACGATCGCCTCGGAGGGACAGGCCTGGGCGCACGCCGGGACGATTTCGCCGTCCCGCAGGTTGCGGTCCTCGAGACGGGCGCGATTCTGCGCCCCGCGGATGCGCTGGACGCAGAAGGTGCACTTCTCCATCACGCCCTTCTCGCGCACCGTGACGTCGGGATTGAGCAACATGTCGAGCGGCGCCGGCCAGGACTCCCACTCGCCCCCCTGCTCCGCGAAGTTGTACCAGTTGAAGTAGCGGACCTTGTACGGGCAGTTGTTGGAGCAGTAGCGGGTGCCGATGCAGCGGTTGTAGACCTGGCCGTTCAGGCCGTCCGCCGTGTGGTAGGCCGCAAACACCGGGCACACGGGCTCGCAGGGAGCGTTGCCGCACTGCTGGCACAGCATCGGCGTCACGACCGCGCCCACCGGCTCGCCGCGCTCCCCGCCCGTGTAGTAGCGCTCGACCCGCATCCAGCCCATCACGCGGCGTCGCACCACGAGCTCCTCGCCTACCGTGGCGATGTTGTTTTCGGCGTAGCACGCCGTGACGCAGGCCGAGCACCCGGTGCACTTCGCCAGGTCGATCGCCAACCCCCAGCGCGGGTGCTCGCCGGCGTAGTTGCCGAGCGACGCCTTCTGCCGCTGCGCCGCCGCCCAATCCTCGAGCGCCCGCTCGGTGTAGGCGGGCGCCTCGTGCTCCTCGAACGCATGCTCGCCCGACTTGAGCTGCCGGGCCCGCCCGAGCGGCAACACCTCGACGTTGTGCGCGCCCAGCTCGCGGGGATCGCCTTCCGCCGTCGCGAGCCGGCGGTGCTCTCCGGTCTTCACGACCGACACCGCCACGGTGAACGTGCGGCCTCCGTAGCCGTTCGCGGTCGAGGAGAGCAGCTCGAACGCATTGCCGGAGCGGTCCTTGGCGTAGCGGCCGTAGGCCGTGTGGCCCTGGCCCGTGGCGGCGGCCAGCACATCGGGTCGCACGCCGGGGGTGATCCACACCGGCGCCTTCACGGCGCCGTAGGAGGACTTGAGCAGCAGGAAGTCGCCGTTTGCGACACCCCATCGGGCCGCGGTCGCGGGGTGGACCTCGACCCAGGCGTGCCACGTGATCTTCGAGACGGGGTCGGGCAGCTCCTGCAGCCACGGCTTGTTGGCTCCGCGGCCGTCGTACAGGCCAATGGACGGAAACACCGTGAGCACGGTTTCCGCCGGGCCGCCGGCCAGCGCCGACGGGGCTGCGGTGAGCTGAGCGACGCCCGACGCAAGCCGCACCGGCTGCACCGGCGCTTCCCCGTAGATGCCGCCGTGTTGCAGCGCCTCGCTCCAGAACTGCTCGAAGCTCTTGCCCCCGCCGTGCCGCCGATGCAGCTCGCGCCACCTGCCCTGGAGATAGTCCTGGAACGTCTGGTCCCTCCCTGCTGCCCGGAGCAGCACGTCTCCGGTGTGCCGCGCCTCCGGGAACACCGGCTGCATCACCGGCTGCAGCAGCGCGAACACTCCGGCCCGCGGGCGCGCGTCATTCCACTGCTCGAGGGGATGGAGATCGGGGAGGATGAGGTCCGCGCCCGCCGCCGTCTCATCGAGATAGGAGGAGAAGCTGGCCTTGAAGCCGACCTTGGCGATCGCCTGCGAGAACGCGCCCGGCAGCGAGTACGCGGGGTTCGCACCGTGGACGAGCAGCACCGCGAGCTTGCCCGCCTCCATGTCGGACACGAGGTCGGCCATCTGCTTGAACGACCCCGCACCGTCCAGGCTCTCGTTCGGCCCGAACTTGACCGTCTTGCCGACCGTGCCCGCGACGTAGTTCAGGATGTTCGCCGCCGCCACGATCTCGGCGCCGTTCGGGTAGTGAGCCGCGATCCCGCCGGCCACCGCGAGACCCGCCCTGGACGCGGCGAACTCGCGCGCCAGGCGCACGATGACTCCCGCCTCGATTCCCACGGCCGCGGCCACCTGGGCCGGCGTGTGACGCGACAGCAGGGGCGCGAGCCGCGCGGCGTCGGACGGCACGGGCGCGAGCCGCTCGCGCACGATCACGGACGCCATCGCAAGTGCGAGCAGTCCCTCCGTGCCGGGAGCGGCGGCGATCCACTCATCCGCGTTCATGCCGGTCAGCGACAGCCGCGGTCCGACGAACACGAACTTCGCCATCGAGGCATCGCGGCCCGCCTCGAACCCGTGCGCGCGGGCGAAACCATTCTGGTACCCGACCGGCGACACCCAGGTGTCGAGGAGATCGGCGCCGAAGGAGACGAGGTAGCGTGCGTTCGCGAAGTCGTACCAGGGCACCGCGGGCGTACCGAAGGCGAGGCGATTTCCTTCGCGCAGCGCCTCGAAGGCGAACGGCTCGTAGGTCAGGTGCCGGCCACCCACCTGCCGCATCCAGTCGTCCACGAGCTCGCCGAACGCGCCGGACTCATGGCCCGTCACGAAGACGATCCCCTTGCCCCGCGCCTCTTTCACCTTCGCTGCGAGGCGCCCGATGGCGTCATCCCAGGCGATGGGCTTCCACTGGCCGTCCCCCGTCCGCTCCAGCGGACCGGTGACGCGGTCGGGATTGTAGAGCCCTTGCAGACCCGCCTGGCCGCGCGCGCACAGGCGTCCGTGGTTGATCGGCGACTCGGGGTTCCCCTCGAGCTTCACGACACGACCCTCGCGCACCTTGGCGTGCAGGCCGCACCCGGCCGGACACTCCCGGCACGTCGTGGCGTAGTAGGTCGGCGTGCCGGGGATCTGATCCTCGGGCGGGATCAAATAGGGAATGAGCTTCTCGGTCGGCTCGGGACCGATGCCGCAGCCCGACAGCAACGCGGCGCCGCCCCCCGTCACGCCGAGGACCTTGAGGAAGCGTCTCCGCTCCATCGGCTCGCCCATCAGTAGTGGCACAGGGTGCAATCGCGGCTCACCCCGCGCTGCACGTGACAGCTGACACACCAGCCCATCTTCAGGGTCGACACCTGGTAGACCTGGGGCATGCGCTCGACCTGGCCGTGACAGGTCGCGCACGATTGCGGACCCAGCAGTTTGATGTGCCGCATGTGGGGGAAGCGGACGAACCCCGGGAGCGCGTGCACCCGGATCCATTGGGGCGGCTGCTTCCCGATCCAGGCCTGCTGGACCTTCTTGATCTCGGCCTGGTGGGACGGCGTCGATCCCGAGATGAGCTGGTGACAGCCGAAGCACGTCTGCACCGCCGGGATACCCGGCTCGCTCGACACCGCCACCGACGAGTGGCAGTACATGCAGGGGATGCGATCCTGGCCCGCGTGAACGTCGTGGCGAAAGAAGATCGGCTGGCGGGGACCCTTGAGCCTGCCCGTGTCGCTGATGACGCGCGCCGTCTGGGCTTGCTGCGGCTGGCCGTTTTGCGCGGCGACGGGGCTGGCCATGACAACACCCACGGCGATCCCGGCCGCGAACCTGCCACACCTCTTCGTCATCAATGCACTCGATGGCGAATGTATCGTTCGGGTGTCAAACGGCTTGCGGGCGCCGGAATGTAGCGCCAGCGGCGAACGCCGCACAAGGGCAAAACGCGGGCGCTATTCGGGTCGCGCCAGCAGCATGTGCTTGAGGCGAACGATCTCGACGAACGCGTCCACGGCGTCGAGGTCGGGAAACTGCACCCAGCACCAGCGCACGCCGCTCGCGATCGCGCCGTCGCGGATCGCACCGCGGATCGGCTTGGGGAGCCCGTCGCTGAGCGCCAGCTCCCTCTCTTCGAACTCCGTCAGCACGAAGGTACCGCTGACGCTCAGCTCCATGGGATGGAGGTAGCCGAGCTTGCGTCCGGCGACCTCGTACATCCACACCCACTTCCAGGTCGTTCCCATGAACACGACCTGCTCGGTCACGTGCTTGAGCGCGCAGATCCCCTCGCGGGCCCGCTTGAAGCGTTGCGCGGCGCGCTGGGGCAGATCCCGGATCGGCGCGTCGGCCTTGGGACGCCTCCGGGGATCCTTATAGAGTGTCGTTGCCCAGTAGGTGGGCGGCTGGTTCTCGAACGGAATCATGACGTTGTTATCGGGACGATGGGCTCGGGGCCAACGGCTCTAAGGTAGCAAGCGGGCCGCGGAACGGAAACGTCCCGCGTCGAGCAACCGGGCTACCGAGACGCCGGGAACCGCCATCCGGCCGTCCTTCCCCATGGTCAGCTTGATCACGTCCACCCCCCGGCCGAACCAGCGCGTGCTGGGCTCGAGGTCTGAGGGGTAAACGCAGCGCGGCAGGCAGGCGACCGCGAGGTCGGCCTGGGACCCGATGCCCGAAGCCGGCATGGTGCCCGCCCAGAGCTCCGCCCCGTATTCAGCCGCAATACGGTAGATCCGGGTCACCTCCGCGAGACCGCCCACCCGGTGGACCTTGACGTTCCAGACGCGCGGGCCTTCGAGCTCCATCACTTGCCGGGCGAGCGCGGCGCTCTCGAGCGTCTCGTCGAGGCAGACGGGCGTACGCAGCTCGCGGCCGAGACGGACGTGCCCCACCAGCTCATCGGGGGCGAGCGGCTGCTCGATGAAGAGGAGTCGGGCGTCGTCGAGCGCGCGGAGGGCGCGCTCGTGTTCCGGCCAGCGGTAGGCACCGTTCGCGTCCACGGTGAGCGGCAGCTCCGTGCCCGCGAGGCCCGCGCGCGCGGCGCGCACGGCGACCTCGTCCCACCCGGGCGCGATTTTGATCTTCACGCGGCGATAGCCCAGCTGCAACGCGTCGTACACCTGCCGCGTCAGCGTCTCCGGCTGGCGATCCTCCGGGATGCCGAGCGCCACCCCGCACGGCACGCTCGCCGCCGGTGCGACGCCGAGGCGGCCGGCGACGAGCTGGGCCATGCCCACGCCCGCGCGGTGCGCCGCGAGGTCCCAGGCCGCCGTCTCGACGCCCGCCCGCGCAAACGCGTTGCCGCGAATCTCCGCCCGCAGCGTCTCGTCCACCACCTCGGGCGATGCGAACGCCCGGCCGGCGACGCGCGGCACGAGCACCCGGTGCGTCAGGTCGATCGCGCTCGCGAGCGTCTCCGCCGAATAGAACGGCAGCTCGAACGGCGGCGACTCGCCGTAGCCCACGTGCCCCTCGTCGTCGTGCAGCGCTACGATGAGCGAGCGACGTTCGGTCACGGCGCCGCCCGAGATGATGAACGGCTCGACGAGCGGCAGGGCGAGCTCGAACAGCTCAATCCGGGCGATGCGCATCACTCGCCAGATCCAGGAAGTGCCCCTCTCCGCCGCGGCGCTCGAGCTTCCCCTGGGCCTCGAGCTCCAACATCCCGGCGACCAAGCCGTCCCGCGGGTGAAACACGAGCACGTGGAGCGCCCGTTGGGGACGGGAGCCGTGCGTGGCGGGGTACTCGGAGAGGGGGAGCTGGAAAAAGGTGTGCAGCTGCACGCTCTCGCAGCCACGACGGGCATACTCAAGGATCATACGGCCGGAGCAGATGTTCCCGGTGCCGACAAGAGCCGGGACCCCCGCACTTGCGTGCGGGGTCAGTCGAGTCTCCAGCACTCTCAGGTTCCGATCGCTCAACTCCCATCCCCCGTAGGCAACGCCGAGCCGTTCGTCGAACAGGCGGTTGAAGCAGACGAGGGCGTCGGCACCCGCGGCGGCGTCCATCATGGCGAGCTGAAACGCGTCGTCGAAGCGGGCGTTCATGAGCTTCACCGCGACCCGCACGGGAACGGGCGCCGCCCCACGAATCCGCTCCGGCACCTCCCGCAACCAGCGCACGATCTGGGCGCGGTCCTCGGACAGGGGGTCGCCCGCGAGCGTGGGCGAAAAGTCCTTCTCCAGGAGGAGCGGCGGCTCGCCCCACGCCTCCAGGAGGTGCCTCGTCGTGTGGCGGTACTCGCCGTCGTTGAACGGCTCCGCGAGCCGCGGCAGGTGATATTTCACGCTCGGCACGACGAGCATCCCCGTGGCGCGCGCGAGGTCGCGGCCCGCGCGCACGAGCGCCAGGTATTCCGCGAGCGAGCGGTCCCACCCCCTCCCCTTCCAGGTCACCGTCCATCCCGAGCGACCCCGGCGCTCTACCTTCATTCTCGTCTCGTGGACCGCCCAGGCGGCCATTGCCTGAGCGCCGGTTTCGTCCTCCGCGATGACGGTCTTCAGGACCGCGAAGGCGAGGCCAGCCGCGGCGTCGTCTTCGAGCTGGGCCGCGTTGAGCGAGAGCTGCCCCGAGCCTTTGCCGATCGGGTGAGGGAGATCGACGCCGAGGTAGCGGGCCGCGAGATCGATGTGGTACGCCTCGCGCACATGATCCGGAAAGTCGCGCGGCAGCTCGCGCTTGAAGCGCTCGAAGTCGCGCTCTAGTCGCAGCCGCGCCCTACCGGGCGAACCGGGCGAGGGCGAACTGGGGATCGGGGACCCCGTGATCGAGCACGTGAGCGGCGACCAGCTCGCCGACGGCGGGCCCGTGCTTGAACCCGTGGCCCGAGCCGCCGCCCACGAGCCACACGTTGTCCGCGCCGGGATGACGATCGATGATGAAGTGCTCGTCCGGACTCTGCTCGTACTGGCACACGCGCGCCTCGAGCAGCGGGGCGCCGGCGAGGCCGGGAAAGCGGTACCCGAGGTACGCGCGCGCCGCCCGCAGCCCCTCCGCGGTCGCCTGCCGCTCCCCTGCGGTGGGATCGAACGGCGGACCGCGCGTGTCGTCCGCCACCTTGAAGCCCCGCCACCGATTGCCGGGGATGCCGTACATGAAGCGCGCGCCGTGGTCCGCCCAAACGGGCATCGCCTCCTCCGTGAACCGCGTGTCGCCCGGCGGCGTCCCGAAGAAGAACACCTCCTGGCGCGTGGGTCGCACGAGATCGCCGATGACGTCCGGGAACAGGCGACCGAGCCAGGGGCCCGCCGCGAACACGTACGCGTCGGCGCGCAGCACGCTCCCGTCCGAGAGCGCGACGCCGCGCATCGCTCCCGCCACCACGTCCCCCGGTCGCACAGCGAGCTGGCGATACTCGCCTCCCTCCTCGAGGAACCCCGCGAGCACGGCCTCGCACGCAAGCCGGGCGGTGAGGTAGCCGGCGTCCCGCTCGAGAATCGCCCAGCGCACCTGCTCGCAGTTGATCTGGGGATAGCGCCGCGCGGTCTCCGCGCCGTCCAGCTCCTCGAACGCGAGCCGGGTCTCCTTGAGGATCGGCAGCGCCGCGCGCTCGTACTGATCGTCCTCCTCCACGAGCCACAGCACGCCGATCGGGTAGTAGAGCTGGCGCTTCCAGCGCCGCTCGTGCTCGCGCCACAGCGCGAGCGAGCGCGCCGCCAGGACGGTGTAGACGCGCCGCGGTCCGTACGTCCCCCGGATCACGCGCGTCTCGCCGCCGGAGCTCGCGCGCGAATTGCCGGGGCCCCAGGCGTCGAGCAGCGTGACGCGCGCGCCCCGCCGTCGGAGATGCCAGGCCGTCCACCCGCCGAACGCGCCCGCCCCCACCACGACCACGTGCGCTCGCTCAGCCATCGCAGCGGTCCTCCGGAGCCCCGGACTCACGCCGGGGGTCAGAGCGTTTCCTGACCCCGCGCGCAAGCGCGGGGTTACGAGCCCGCCGGCCGCCGCGCACCACTCGAGGAACGACCGCCGCCTCACGGACGCGCGGCGCGGGCATCGCGCACGGCCCGGCCGACGCGCTCCCGGTCGGCCGCGTCGAGCGCCGGGCCCCAGGGATCGTCGCACGCGTCGTCGGGAATGATGCCGTCGGCCGCGAGGGCCCACAGCATGCGACGAACGTACCCTTCCATCGGCGTGATGAAGGTCGCTCCGGCGAGCCGATCACACACCCCTGAGAGCTGTACGAACTTCGCGAAGTCGCCCGTGCGAAATGCCTCCAGCAAGGCGACCTGAACATCGGTGAGTGCCGCGCCCATCCCGACAAGGGCCGCCCGTGCTCCCATCGTCAGCGAATAGCCCAGGAATCGGTCTTCGCCGGTGATCAGCAGCTTATCGGGGTGCTCGCGGATGAGCCCCGCAATCCGTTGGAACGTCATCACCGAGTCGAGCGTGGCTACCTTGATCCCAACCACCGCCGTTAGCGACAGGAGCGCGTGCAGGGTCGGGTTGTCGTACGCGACTCCGCCGGCAGCCTCGTACAAGTAGAAGGCAATCACCGGCAGTTCACGACCGAGTGCCTGGTGATACGCGACCGGGTCCTCCGCACGCGGGAACGCCAGCAGCGCGTCCGCACCTCCGGCCTTCGCGTCCCGAGCCATCTCGAGATCGCTCGCGCCCGCGACGATCACGCTGAGGGGCAGCGCGCTTCGCCACGTCGTCAGCACCTGCGAGCGCTGCTCCGCCGAAAGGCGAGGCCCGCGACCCGTGTGTGCCCAGACGGCCACTCCGGCCACCTGCTGGCTCGCCATCCAGTTGGCGTAGCTGCGCAAGGCGTCCTCCGCGAGCGCGGTCCCCCGGAACGGCACCGGAACCGCGGGGACGAGACCCCATTCGAGGCGGCTCGTCAGGCGGGCGCTCAGAAGGCCAGCGCGGCGCGGGCGTTGCCTGCCTCGATCGCGGCCCGCTGCTCCGGCGTGAGGTCCAGGAGGTCGAGCTTCGCGAGGCTGATTTCGGGAATCCGCAGCGGCTGCCCCGTCCCGAACACGAACCGGTCCACGCCGACCGTGGCGAGCAGCGTCTCGAGGTGATCCTCGGGGGGTCCCCAGATCCAGCTGATGTCCCACCACAGGCGGACCGCCTCCTCGGGCGTGGAGCCGAAGTGGACCTCCTCGATGAGCGCCCGGTCGGCGTGGGTCACGAGGATGCGCACGTCGTCGTCGCTCCGGATCAGGGCGCGCACCGCCGCGGCGGGAAGCTCGGACGCCGTGTCATTGGGGTGGCGCTGGCGGCCATCCTCCAGCCGCACGGCGAGCACGAGCGGCAGCCGCGCGGCCCCGCATGCGGCGGCGAGCACCCGCATCTCGGCGCCCGCCGGGTCGAGTCCGTAGTAGGTGGGATCGCAGCGCACCGCGGGCGCGCCGTGGTCCGCCGCTTCGCCGATGGCTTCCTCCCATCCCTTGCGCCCCGGATGAACGGCGGGGATCGGCTTGAGCCGCTGGTCGCGGCCCGTCGCTTCGTACAGCCACGCGTTCCCCTCGCCGGGCGAACGCCAGAAGAAGCTCGGCAGATGGCTCACCCACGCCTCGTCGATGCCGGCCCGGTCCATGGCGGCGTGCAGCGCCTCGGGCGACGTCCCGGGGACGCGGCGCCAGGGATAGGCGCCGAGCAGGGCGTTGACATCGACGCGCATCAGTCGGACGGGAACGCGCCGCGTGGGAAGATGCGCGCCGCGTTCTTCCACCTGACCTGCTCGACCTCCGGTCCGCGCAGCAGGTGCGTGAGATAGCGCAGCTTCGCCCAGGCCGTATCCATCGTGAGATCCGAGCCCCAGAGCAGCCGCTCGACGCCCACCGCTTCGACGCAGCCCTCGAGCATGCCGCCGTCCGCACCGCTGCCCGAGAGATCGAGGAGAACGTTGCGCGTCCCCCCCCCCACCCGCAGCGCGGCGAGCGAGTGCTGCCAGTCCCCGCCCCCCCCGATGTGCGCGAGGATGAAGTGCACGTTCGGATGACGCTCCGCGAGCGCGCACAGCTCGAGGGCGTCCGAGGCCTCCTGCCCCGGCCAATCGCGCCGCCGGTGCTGCCACACGTGGTGCAACACCGGGAGTCCGCGCTCGCGCGCGAGCTCGCAGATCGGATCGAGCAGGGGATCGTGCGCCCGCCGGCTCGCGGCGAGCTTGATGCCGATCATACCGGCGGCGCGGCAGCGGTCGATTTCGCCCAGGGCGTGGGCGATGTAGTTCGGGTTGACCGTGACGTAGCCGCGCATGCGATCGGGGTGGGCCCGCTGCAGTGCGAGCAGCGCGTCGTTGCCGTATTGCAGGTCCGGCGGGGATGGGAAATAGACCGGAGACGTGCGTCCCCAGGTGCCGAGGACCGAAGCCACGTGGATCGTGACGCCGATCCGCTCGCCCGCGCGCAGGCGGCTCGCATTGCGCTCCCGCCAGTCGGCGCGCGGCGTGCGATCGTGGTAGAAGTGGGCGTGCACGTCGATGAGCATGGCGAGGAATCTGGGCTGCCCGACGCCACGTCGCCACGTTGCAAGAACGTGCCCGTCAGGCCCATGCAAACGTGGCGTCTTGGCGACTTGGAACTATATTGCTGGTCGCATGACCACCCCTCCCCGCCAGCCGCCCCCCAGACCCCCCAGACCGCCGGGGGCGAGGCCACCCGGCCCACCGAAGCCGCCACCGTCCAAGGCCGCCGCCTCGGCGAAGGCGGCATTCGCCAAGGCTGCAGGCAGCCCGCTGTTCCGGCGCGCGCGCAACATGCTGTTTCGGCCGCGGAACGAGTGGAGCACGATCAGCGGCGAGTTCACGAACGCGAGCACGATCTACAAGAGCTATGTGATACCGCTCAGCGCCGTCGGGCCGATCGCCACCCTGCTCGGGGCGCTGGTCTTCGGCAAGGTCGGCACCATGTTCGGCCCGGTGAACGCGTCGCTCGGCGCGGCCCTGGAGGGCGCGGTGGCCCACTACGTCCTCGGGCTCGCGAGCGTGTACGCGCTCGCGATCGCGCTCGACGTCCTGGCGCCGAGCTTCGGAGCCCAGTCGAACCGGGTGCAGGCGCTCAAGCTCGCCGCCTACGCGAGCACGCCGTCCTGGCTCCTCGCGGTTCTGCTCCTCGTTCCCCAGTTCGGCCTGTTCGTGCTCCTGGGACTCGTGTACACGCTGTGGCTGCTCGCCCTGGGAGCGCCGGTCGTGATGAAGGTCCCCGCCAACGCCCCGGAGAAGGCCACTGCGTACCGGCTGATCGCGGTCATCGTAGCGCTGGTGCTGATCCTCATCTTCGAGGCGGTGGCTGGAGTGTTCGGCACCTAGCGCCGCTCGCCGGAAAACGCGGCGCGCGTGACGCCGCCCTCGCGCGCCAGCAGCGGCGTCGCCGCGGCGAGCCCCAACCCCGCAAAGACGGCGAGCGCCGCGAAGTCGCATCCAACCGCCAGCTCTCCCCCGTAACCCGCCGCGCTCCAGGGCGCGAGCAACGCGTGCTTCAGCAGGTCCACCCCGTAGGCGATCGGGTTCAGATAGGCGAGGGCCCGTAGCGGCGCGGCGAGATTCCGCATCGGGTAGAATGCGCCGCACAGGAACAGCATCGGGAAGATCGCGAAGTTCATCACGCCGGAGAAGTTCTCGATCGAGCGGATCGTCGCGGCGAGGACGAGCCCCACCGCGCCGGCGGCGAGGCTCGTCAGCACGACGGCAGCGAGCGCGAGCGCCGCCCCGCCCGGCGTGAGGCTGAGCCGCGCCGCCGGGAGCAGGATCAGCGCCACCGCGAGCGCCTGCACCGTGCCGAGCAGCGTCGCGCCCAGGGCCTTGCCCAGCGCGACGGCGCCGCGCGGGACAGGCGCCACGAGCAGCAGGCGCAACACGCCGGCGTCCCGGTCGGTCACCGTGGAGAGGGCGGCGAGGAACGCGCCGAACAGCACGACCATTCCGAGCAGGCCCGGAGCCATGTAGCGGGGATAGTCGAGGCCCGGAGGACCGGCGAACAGCGCCCGGAATCCCGCGCCGGCGAATACGAACCACACGAACGGCCGCGCCAGGCTGCTCACGAGCCGCCCCCGCTGGCGCAGGAACCGGACAAACTCGCGGGCGACGATGCCCCAGACGGCGCGCGCCATCGCTAGCGGTCGCGCCCCGGCGGGGCCACCACCGCGTCCGCCACGGCGAGCGGTCGCCCGGTGCGCGCCAGAAACACCTCCTCGAGCGACCCCGCCCCGGCGGCGCGCTTCAGCTCGGCGGGAGTCCCCTGCGCGACGAGGTGACCGCGATCGAGCACGGCCACGCGGTCGCACGGCTCCGCCTCCTCCACGTAGTGCGTCGTCAGGAACACGGTCATCCCCGACGCCGCGCGCAGGTCCCGGATGAACTGCCACAACTCGCGCCGCGCCCGGGGATCGAGCCCCGCCGTCGGCTCGTCGAGGAACAGCACGCGCGGCCGGTGCAACACACCGCGCGCGATGTCGGCCGCACGACGCAATCCGCCCGAGAGGGCGCGCACGGGCGAGTCGCGCCGCTCCGCGAGCCCGAACTGCCGCAGCAGCTCGTCGATGCGCGCGCGGGCGGCGCGCCCCGGGAGGTCCCAGAGCCGCGCGGCGAAGCGGAGGTTCTCCTCCACCGTGAGGTCGCGGTCGAGCGTGGGCTCCTGAAACACCAGCCCGATGCTCTTCCGCACGGCAAGGCTCCCGCGCACCACGTCGTGCCCCGAGATGCGGGCGCTCCCGCGCGTGGGTCGCAGCAGCGTGGCGAGGATGTGGACCGTCGTGGTCTTGCCGGCGCCGTTCGGTCCGAGGAAGCCAAAAAACTCGGCCTCGCCCACATCGAGGTCGAGGCCGTCCAGCGCGCGAACCGCGCCGAAGTCCTTGCCGAGGCCGCGCGCCTCGATCATCCCTTCGCGGCGAGGGCCCGGGAGTTGGGTGCGGCGCGGTACACCCACTCGCCCGCTTCCGCCGCGGCGGTGCGCTCGACCTCGGCCACCGCGTCGTCCACGAGGTGGCGATGCGGCGACAACGAGCACACGGGATCCGTGACGCCCGCATCGCCCGCGATCAGGAACGCCTGGCAGCGACAGCCGCCGAAGTCCACCGTCTTGCGCGGGCAGGAGCGGCACGGCTCAGGCATCCAGGCGTCGCCGCGGAACTTGGTGAAGGCATCGGAGTGGTGCCAGATCCATTCCAGGGAGTGCTCCCGCACGTTTGCGAACTTGAGCGTCGTGATCCGGCCCGCGGCGTGGCACGGCCACACCTCGCCCGCGGGAGTCACGGTCATGTAGGAACGCGCCCAGCCGCCCATACAGGGCTTGGGAAACTGCTCGTGGTAGTCAGGAAGGACCCAGACGATCTCGAGCCTGGTGCCCAGGCGGCCCCGCTCTTCCTGCACCACCCGCCACCCCTCCTCCAGCTGCGCCCGGGTCGGCATCAGCGCGTCGCGGTTGTGAAACGCCCAGCCATAGAACTGCGTGTTCGCGAGCTCGATGCGCTCGGCGCCGAGCGACTCCGCAAGCCCGATGAGGTCGCGCACCTGGTGGAGGTTCTTGCGGTGCAGCACCACGTTGACCGTGAGCGGGAACCCGAGCTCCTTGGTCCAGCGGTACGCGGCGAGCTTGTCGCGGTAGGACGCGGTGCCGGCGATGTAGTTCGACAGCTCCTCATCCGCCGCCTGGATGCTGATCTGGACGTGGTCCAGCCCGGAACGCCGCAGCGCGGCCAGGCGGTCCTTCGTCAGGCGGTAGGCCGACGTGATGAGCGACGTGTAGAGCCCGACCTCATGCGCCGCCGCGACGAGCCGTTCGAGGTCGGCGCGCAGCAACGGCTCGCCGCCCGAGAGGCCGAGCTGGAGAACGCCCAGCGCCTTCGCTTCGCGGAACACGCGGCACCAGTCTTCGGTGCCGAGCTCGTTGCGAAATCGGGCCCCGGCGAACTCCAGCGGGTTCGAGCAGTAGGGACACTGGAGCGGACAGCGATAGGTCAGCTCCGCGAGGAGCCAGAGCGGCTGTGGCGTCATGGGCGGAATCTAACTCAGCCTCCCTCGAACAGAATGAGCCCCTTCGCGGCGAGCGCCTCGAGGAAGCCGGTGACGTCCTGCTGGACTCCCTCGACGCCGTAGCGCTGCTGCAGTGACGTCACGATGCCGGCGACCGTGCGGGTGCCGTCGCACAGCGCCAGGATGTCCGCGCCGGTCTCATTGAGCGCCACCAACCCTTCCGGGTAGAGCAGCACGTGGCGCTGGCGGACCTCATCCCACTGCAGCCGCGCCTTGGGAGCGACGCGTACGGTCGAAGCATCGGGCGCGGGGGAGGTCACGGGGCATTGCCGGGCAGTGGCCCCCGCTCGACGGCGTCGAGCAGCGACCAGAGCACGTCGCACTTGAAGTCGAGCGCGGCGACGGCCCGCTCCTGAAGCTCGCGAGTGCGGCAGCGTTCGGTGACGAGCGCGAGCGCGTGTTCGGCATCGCGCGGCGCCTGCTGGAGCCGGGCGCGAAAGTACTCGAGCCCGGCGGGGTCGATCCACTTGTAGTGAGCCAGGATCGCCGAGAGGCGCTGGCTCACGATGGTGGGGGCGAAGAGCTCCGTCAGCGACGCCGCAACGGCCTCGATCCAGGGCCGGGTACGGCAGAACGTGATGTATGCTTCGACGGCGAACCGCACCCCCGGCAGCACCCACCGACCGGCCAGCAGCGTGTCCCGCTCGACTCCCATGGCCTCCGCGAGGCGCAGCCAGGCCTCGAGCCCGCCCTCGCCGTCCGCCCGCCCGTCGTGATCGACGATCCGCTGGATCCAGCGGCGCCGCACCTCGGGCTCGGGGCAGTTGGACATGATGGCGGCATCCTTGATCGGGATCGCCTGCTGGTAGCAGAAGCGGTTCGCGACCCAGAGCTGCAGCTCCTCGCGTCGCAGCTCCCCACGATGCATCCGCTGGTTGAAGGGATGATGGATGTGGTAGCGCGCCTCGCCGACGGCGCGCAGCCTGCGGACGAGCTCGTCTCGCGACCAAGGGTGGGCGTCGGGCGTCGGCGTCACAGCTCGAACGCCATGCCGTCGTCTCCCACCTCGATCCCCGCCGCTTCAACCTGCGCCCGCTCGGCCGAGCCGCGGCACAGGATGGGATTCGTGTTGTTGATGTGCACGAGCACCGTGCGCTTGGCCCCCAGGCGGGGCAGCGCGCCGAGGCTGCCGCCGGCGCCGCCAACCGGAACGTGCCCCATCTCCCGCGCCGTCACCGCGTCCACACCGGCGGAGCGCAGCTCGCCGTCCGACCAGAACGTGCCGTCGAACAAGAGCAGATCCGCGCCGGCGGCGAGTCTCTCCACCACCGCGTCGACCGCCGCCGCCGTCGGAATATAGGAGAGCGTCCCGCCCGTACGCTCGTCCGCGAGCCGCAGCCCGACGTCGAACGTCCCGGCGGGGGCCCCGCGCGCATAGCGCGGCGGGCGGCGCGCCACACCCAGCGCCGTACAGGAGATCCCGAGCGGCTGGCCCGCGACGTCGGCGAGCGCGATCGGCGCACCATCGGGCAGCGAGCGCGCGTCGGCGCCCGCATAGGCGGACAGCGCGCGGAATAGCGGCCACTGGTCGGTGAGCAGGGAAATCACGTCGGCGGGAGCGTACACCGGAATCTTCATCGTGTGCTCGCGCAACAGCATCAAGCCCAGCGTGTGATCGATCTCGCCGTCGGTACACACTACGGCGGCGAGCGGAGTCCCGCGGACACCGCGCGGCCAAAGGGCGCGGTGCGCGGCCAGTTGCTGGCGCAGGTCGGGCGACGCGTTGAGCAGGATCCAGCGCTCGCCATCCGCGCTCACCGCCACGGACGATTGCGTGCGCCCGGGGCCCTGCGCCCGCGCCGCGCGGCAGTTGGGACAGCCGCAGTTCCACTGGGGGAGTCCGCCACCGGCGGCGGAGCCGAGGATGATGGCACGCATCGAAAAAAGAAGGCCGGGATCGCGCCCGGCCTCCTCAAGCTTGACTGTTGAACTCGGCGAGGTTACGCGTTGCCCGCGTACGCGCCGACTTCCATGCCCAGCTCGACGACCTCGAATTCAGGCTTCGTCCACGACATGTTGCATCCTCCGAGACTGATGGTGGTCGACCACTCAACCAGTATCTTTACTAAGCAGGGCGCGTGCCACTCCGGACGCCACCAGGCTAGACGCTGTCTGACTGCGTAACTCCTTTCCCTCGAAACAATTGTCGTACGTGATGGCCGCGAGTGCCGACCCGGCCACGAGCCGGGGCGGTGAGTCATTTCACCCAATCTGGGTGGAATCACCCATTCAGGGCTGCAGCCCGAACTTCTTCACGCGGTACCGCAGAGTGTCCCTGGAGATCCCGAGGCGCTGAGCCGCTTTGGTCTGGTTCCCGCCGGCCTCGCGCAACGCTCGCTCGATGACCGCTTTCTCCCACTGGGCCAAGTCCACGCCCGGCGGCGGCAGCGCGGCTGCGCCGGTTGACGCTCCCGGCTCGACGTCGGCGTTGGTGGGTGTTCGCGGCGCGCCGCCGTCGGCTGAACCGGCTCTGGTGGGACTCGTCAGCGCCAGGTGCTCGACGTCCAGCATCGGACCCCGACTCCACAGGACCGCCCGCTCGATGACATGGCTGAGCTCGCGCACGTTCCCCGGCCACGGATAGGAGAGCATCAGGTCGCGCGCCGCCGGGCTGATCTCGCGCACCACCTTCCCGTACTTGGCGTTGAACGCCCGCAGGAAATGCTCGGTCAGGAGCAGCACGTCCTGGCCGCGCTCCCGCAGGGGAGGTACGTCGAGCACGATCACCGCCAGGCGGAAATAGAGATCCTTGCGAAACCGCTCTTGGCGCGCCTCGCGCTCGAGATCGCGGTTCGTCGCGGCGATGATGCGGAAGTCGATCTTGCGCTCGCGCACACTGCCCAGGCGTCGCACCGCCCGCTCCTCGATGGCCCGCAGCAACTTCCCCTGTACCGAGAGGTCGACATCGCCGATCTCGTCGAGAAACAGGAATCCCCCCTCCGCCGCCTCGACCAGGCCCGGCTTCGACTCCTTGGCGTCCGTGAACGCCCCACGCTCGTGGCCGAACAGCTCGGCCTCCATGAGGGTCGCCGGCAAGGCCGTGCAGTTGACCTCGATGAACGGCTTCATGGCGCGGGGACCCGAGGCGTGGATGGCGCGGGCCAGGAGACCCTTGCCGGTGCCGGTCTCGCCCGTCAGCAGCACCGGCGGCGCCTCGTCCAGCGCGGCGATCTGGCGCGCCCGCTCGAGCACCGCGCGGATGACCGGCGACTCCCCCAGCATGGCCGGGAACCCGACGTCCCGCGTCGCGCGCCGGCGATAATAGGACAGCTCCTGCTGCAGCAGCCGGTTCTCACGAGCGCGGTCCGCGAGGAGCTTCAGCTCCTCGAGGTCCACCGGCTTCTTGACGTAGTCGAAGGCGCCCAGCTTCACCGCCGCCACCGCGCCCTCGATCGAGCCGAAGGCCGTCAGCATGATGACCGGGATGACCGGATCGAACTCGCGGATCCGCTTGAGGAGGTCGAGGCCGCTCATGCCCGGCAGGCGGACATCCGCGAAGACGACGTCCGGCTGCAGGTTTTCGAGCAGCTCCATCGCCTTCTCCCCGCTCGTCGCCACCTCGGCTTCATAGCCGTGGTCGGCCAGGAACGCCTTGGCCGACCGCGCCAGCGTCTGCTCGTCGTCGACGATCAGAACCGTCGAGCCGCTCATGCGAGGCTCGTCGCGGCGGGGGGGGCGGGGGCGGGCGCCGTGTCGCCGCTCATGACCGGCAGCCAGATGCGAACGGTCGTGCCGCGGCCGACCGCGCTCGCGATCTCCAAACGGCCGCCGGCCTCCTCGACGTAGCGTTTGGCGATCGCCAGGCCGAGCCCCGTGCCCTCGGGTCGCGTCGTGAAGAAGGGCTCACACAGGTTCGGCAAGATCTCTGGTGGGATGCCGCCGCCCGAGTCGCCGATCTCGACGACGACACCGGTTCCGCCCACGTGTCCGCCCTCGGGCCGAGTCGCGATCTCCAGCCGCCCGCCGTCAGGCATGGCATCGAGCGCGTTCGACACGATCTCGGTCAATGCCTGCTCCAGTCGCATCGGGTCGACCCGGATCTCGGGGAGCGCGGCCGCAAGGTTCATCACCAGCTCGACCCGACGCTGGCGCAGCAACTCGGCGAAGCCGGAGAGCGCGCCCTCGACCAGTGCCCGCACGCTCTCCCGCAGGGGGTGGAACGGGGCGGGCCGCGAGAAGGTCAACAGGTGAGCGATCCTGTGATCGAGACGATCGACCTGCTCGACGATGGCGCCCAGCTGCTCGCGGGCGGCGGGGGCCTCGACCCGGTGCTGGGCGAGCTGTGCGGCCGCGCGCAGGCTCGCCAGGGGGTTCCGCAGCCCGTGGGCCACCGCCGCCGCCATCTGGCCGATCGAGGCCAGCTTCTCGGACTGCACGAGTTGGGCGCGGGACTGGCGGAGCTTCTCGGTCATGCGCGCGAAGGCACGCGCCAAGTCGCCGATCTCGTCGCGCGACCGCGGCACGATCGCGTGGTCCAGGTCGCCCGCGCCCACCACGGCCATGGCCTGCCGCAGCTCGCTGATCGGGCGCGCCAGACTCCGGGAAATGAGCCACGAAGCGACGAGGCCCGCCACCAGCGCGAGCAAGATGATCGACCACAGCACGCGCCGCTGCGTCTCCACGATCGCCTGCATCTCCGCAACGGCTCGCTGCACGCTCAGCTCGCGGGCCTGGCGGTAGATCTCGCGATTCACCGCCGCCAGGGCCGGCTGCAGGCGCTCCACGAGCTCGTGCCGCGCGGTGAGGTACGCCGCCTCGTGCTGCCCGGAATCGTACAGCTTGAACACGCGAAGAGCGACGGCGCGGATGTCGCCCTCGATGCTGCGGACGCCGTCTGCGAACTTGAGGGCGTCAGGAGGCAGGCCCGCCGACCAGCGATCGAGCCAGTAGTCCACCACCTGCTCGGTGAGCGGGAACTCCTTCTTGGCCGCGGGATCCCCGCTGAGGTAGCGCCAGACCACCTGGGTCTGGTTGAACATGGCGTCTTCCACGTCCGCGTACGTCCGCGAGTGGGCCAGGCGCTGGCGCAGTCCCTCCAGCGTGCCCCCCTCGAGCGCGTTGGTCCGAATCGCCTGAACTCCGACCAGCAGCGTGGGGAGGACCATCAGGGAGAAACCCAGAAGCAGCTTGCGCTGGAGGCTCATAGCTCGAATTCTAGCGCAGATGCGGGCGCGCCGCCCTAGAGCTGGTGGGCGGCGCTTCTCAGGACGTCGTCGAGCACGTCCAGCGTCCGATCCACCGTCGCCTCGTCGTGGGCCAGGGACACGAAGTTGTACGCGGTCCGCTTGAACAGGACACCCCGAGCGGCGCAACCCCGGGCAACGGCCCGGGAGACGCCATCGCTAGCGTAGTGGAGGAAGCACATCTCGGCTACCCCGCCCACGCCCGCGACGGCAGCGGCATGCTCGCGCTGCAGGCGGTGCAGGCCGTGCAACAGTCGCGTCCCTACGCGGTGCAGGTGCGCGGGCACCGCTTCCGAGACGACGACGGCGAGGGTCGCGCGCGCGGCCGCGAGGGCCACGCCTTCCGTCGCCAGCGTGGAGGAGATCCAGGTGCGGGCGACGCCGGCCATGAGGTCCTGCCGGCCCCCGACGGCGGCGAGCGGGAACCCGTTGGCGAGCGCCTTGCCGAGCACCACGAGATCGGGCTGCACGCCGTAGCGCTCTCCCGCCCCACCGACCGCGAGCCGGAACGCGGTCTTGATCTCGTCGAACACCAGCACCGCCCCGACGCGCGCCGTCTCCTCCCGGAGCACCGCCAGCCACTCGCGACGCGGCTCTTCCACGACGACCGGCTCTACCACGACGACCGCCAGCCCATCCCCGGCCTCGCGGATCTGTTGCCTGCTGCGCTCGGCATCGTTGAACGGCAGCTCGGCGTAGAGCGCGCGGGTCGCGGCCGGCACGCCCCCGACGCCGCCGCCCTGACACCAGTCGAGCCACCCGTGATAGCCGCACCCGAGCACCAGCTCGCGTCCCGTGGCGACCCGCGCGAGGCGCACGGCCGCTGCGACCGCTTCGGCGCCGGTCTTGAAGAAGCGCACCGCCTCAATCCACGGGATGTGGCGGGACAGTGCTTCGGCCAGCTCCTCCTCGACCGGCGGCGGGAGCGGCCCCACGACCCCGGCGGCGATCGCCTGCTCGGCCGCGCGGTTCACCGCGGGATGCCCGTATCCCAGCGCGACGGCGCCGAGCGCCATCACGTAGTCCACGTATTCACGCCCGGCCTCGTCCCACACGCGACACCCCGCAGCGCGCGTGACGCGCTCGGGCGGCGGGCCGCCCGTCCCCGGCTCCGCGGGGCCGAACAGGGCCTCCGGACGCAAGCTAGCGGTCGACGTGAATCCCGGAACGCGCCAATCGCTCGGCATACTTGACCACCTCGATCGCCATCGCCCGGAGCAGCTTAACCTCCCGCTCGTCGAGCGGCGTGCGGTGCATCACCTCGCGCACGGTCCGCATCACACCGTCCACATCGCGGGTCTTGAAGAATGCGATGCACCCGAGCGCCTGCTCCACGTCCGCGCACAGCCGCTCCAGGTCTTCCACGCGGGCGGGCCCCCCCCCCGGCCGCCGGGGCGGCTTGAACGGCGCGGCTCCATCCCCCCGCGCCACCGCGAGCTCGTACAACATCAGCACCACCGCGTGAGCGAGGTTGAGCGAGGGATAGGCGGGGCTCGCGGGGATCGTCACGACCCGATGGCAGCGGTCCAGGGCCTCGTTCGTGAGGCCCTTGTCCTCGCGTCCGAACACGAGCGCGGCGGGTCCTCGGGCCGCGCGCTCCAGGATTTCCGCCGCCGCCGCGCGCGGGCGCTGCAGATTGCGCTTCGCGCTGCGACCCCGCGCCGTAAACCCGACCACGTGGATGCAGTCGGCGAGCGCCGCCTCCAGCGTCTCGAACCGCTGCACGCGCGCTAGGATGTCCTGCGTCTGATGCGCGATCCCCTCGACCCGGTAGGCATCGTACTCGCGCGGGTTCACGAGGCGCAGGTCGCGGAACCCGAAGTTCTTCAGCGCTCGCACCACGTGCGCGATGTTGACGAGGTCCTGGGGCTCGTGGAGGACGACGACGATGCTCATAAGCCTCTGACACCAAACGCGGAACGCGGAATGCGGAACGCGGAACAGCAGGGACGGGTCGTTCGCCGCGCGGCTCTCACCTTGACGTTCCGCGTTCCGCGTTCCGACTTCCGCGTTCGGATCATCCCACCAGCTCCAGCACCCCGAGCCGACTCTCATCCTGCCTGTCCCCCCGCAGCCAGACCCATCCGTCGCCGCCGCTCCAGATGAGCTGCCCCGCGCGCCGCACGCGGCCCGGGAGCATCTCGTTGACGATCAGGTCGAAGCCGATGCAGCCACCGACGTGCGAACGACTCCAGTCGGGCGGCGCGATCGCCGCCGTGATGCGATACCCGGCGTCGGTACGGCGCCAGGCCCCACGTACCATCTCCGGCCCGCCGGCGGTGCCGCCCGCCCCCCGCACGCGCAGCCCGCCGCCATCCCTCCCCTCGGGCACGATCAGCCAGCCCATCATCGCACCTTCTTCCGCGACGCGCAGGTAGACCTGGATGCCGTCCGAGTGGATGTCGTCGGGCTCGTTGTCCAGCCGGAGGGGCGGCGCGTGTCCCGGCCGGAAGCAGAGGTCGGGCTTCGTCACGTCGACCGCGAGGTACAGCGCCTCGTCGTTCCAGTTGACACAGGCCGTGACCGAGAACTCTTCGGGGCCGCTGTACGGTTCTTCGCTGCGGCGATACTGGTCCTCCAGGTCGAGCCGCAGCGGTTCGGCGGTGTCGAAGCCATCGAGCGTGCCGTCGAGCGCGGGCGGTCGATCGACGCGGAGCGCGGCGCCCGTGACCGGCATGGGGCGCTCCAGCTCGAGCAGCGGTTGCAGCGCGGGCACCGGGGGGGGGCGCGTGCCGGAGAGCCGGACCCGCTCCGCGCCGACCTGCACTTCCCATCCCTCGGCCCCGATCGCGTGTCGCTCGATTCCCCGAGCGGTCTCCACCTCCACCAAATCGCCGCGCACGCGCACGGCGCGGGTCGCGGGCGAGTCCGTCACCGGCTCCAGCACAGTGACGAATCGAGCGGCGCGACCACGCGAGCGCGCCACGTAGAACGTTTCACGTTTCAGGCTTCCCGGCCTGCCGGGCCCCGTGGCCCGCAGCAGCTCACCGGCAAAAACGAAGTGCGCTCTCAGCTGTCG
>Ga0209160_1000561_pt1 | contig 30887 bp, 27 predicted proteins | sample GraSoiAngelo_153_FD_186167 | JGI IMG/M metagenome (GOLD analysis project Ga0209160, IMG submission 186167) | Grasslands soil microbial communities from the Angelo Coastal Reserve, California, USA - 14_1009_12_40cm (SPAdes) (version 2) | ecosystem: Environmental > Terrestrial > Soil > Grasslands ...
TTGTTGAGGAGAGTCTTGTAGCTGACCTTGAGGATGCGGGAGGCTTCAGCACGATTCCAGTTCACGCGCTCGAGTACCTCGGCCAGCGCCTTGCGCTCGGCCTCGCGAGCGCCGCGACGCGCGATCTCGCGTAAGCTCTCGGTGATCATCGGACGAGACGGCTCACCGGGACCGGTCGAACAGCGGGCGACCAGCGCCTCGATAGCCTGCTCGCCGTCCGACAGCACGACCAGACGCCGGATGGCGTTCTCCAGCTCGCGAACGTTGCCCGACCACGGGTATTCCCGGAGCCGTGCAAGCGTTTCTGGCAGAAGCTGCTTCTGCCGACCGTACTGGCTGTTGAACTTGGCCAAGAACCAGACCGCCAGCATCGGAATTTCGTCGCGCCGCTCCCGGAGCGGAGGCACCCGGATCTCCACCACATTGAGCCGGTAGTAGAGATCCTCTCTGAACTCGCCGCGCTTCATCGCGTCTTCCAAGTTGCGGTTGGTCGCCGCGATCACACGCGTGTCGACGTCGATCATTCCATGGCCGCCGACGCGCGAGAACCGGAAATCCTGGAGCACGTGGAGGAGCTTAGCTTGCAGCGCGAGGGGAAGCTCGGCGATCTCGTCGAGGTAGATCGTGCCCTTGTTCGCGTACTCGAACTGGCCCGGTTTGCGTCGATGCGCGCCGGTGAAGGCCCCCTTCTCATGCCCGAAGAGCTCGGACTCGAGTAACCCTTGCGGGATCGCTGCGCAGTTGATCTTGACGAAGGGCCCTTCGCGGCGGGTCGAGGCGGCGTGGACGGCGCGGGCGATGAGATCCTTGCCGACGCCGCTCTCACCCCTGATGAGCACCGTCGTGTCGGTATCAGCGATGCTCTCGATGATCGACCGGATTTCCCGCATGCGGGGGTGGCCATCAAACAACGGGAGATGATTGACAAAGTCTTTCACATTGTGCCGCGCGTGCGAACGCTCCGCTGATTCGATCTGATCTGCAGTAGCCACCTAAGCCCCCAAGGTTTCAGGCATTTCCGGAACAGCTGCCTTCGGCTCCAAAGGGACGCTGAGTATGCCACTGCCCAACATTCTTGTCACGTGGAAAAAGTTTTCCTACTGTCGGGTGCTAGGATAACGCAGGATCAACGGAGGAGAACCCGATGAGGATCCTTTTGATCGAGGACGACGAGCACGTGGCTGAGGTGCTCGCGGACGCTTTCGCGGCCGACGGTCACGAAACGGCGATCACGCACACGGGCGAGGAGGGCCTCGCGTATCTCGCGCGAGAACGTCCGGATGCGGTCGTGCTCGATGTGCGCTTGCCGACCCTCAACGGCGTCGGCGTGCTACGCCAGATCCGATCGACCGATCGGACGCTGCCGGTCATCATTATGACGGGTCTCGCGACGCCGGGGGAGCTCGCTCAAGCTCGACAGCTGGGAGTCACCGAAATCGTCGAGAAGCCCGAGGTCCTGAAGCGTTTCGGCGACGCGCTCGCACGCATCGCGCGTCGGGATCGTTCTCAGGACGCCACGTAGAGCCGGTTTCCGCCCTCTTCCCTGGCCCGCGTCAGCATAGCGGCCGCTTGACGCAGCATGTCCTCCGCGCGAGCCGCCGTTCTCGGATAGGAGGAGCCACCGGCGCTCCAACCGACCGTGCTAAGACGCGTGGTCAGCCGCTCGACGATCGTGGGTAGATGAGTCGTCTCCGCGTCGATGAGCAGGAAGAACAGCCGGCCCTCAGTCCACACCGCCACCGCATCCGTCACGCGGAGACGGCGCGCGATGTTTTCTGCGATGGAGGCCGCCGATGCCTCCCCGTCCCCTGCGGCGGAACTCTCCATCGTGAAGCACACGATCGAGACGCTGTAGCGGAGTCGCTGGGCCTTGTGGATCTCGAGGTCCAGGAGCAGCCGGAACAGGGACTCATCGATCATCCACCCGCCGCCGGCCGAGAGCGGTTCGAGACCACACGGTTCCGTCATGATGCGGGCTTAGATGTCATGCGCGGTGCCGCGAAGGTTCGCGAGCAAGCGCTGCGCCAACCTGCTGGTCTCACGTAAACATTTCCGGAATAAGGAAGACGGTCGCCTCCGTGCGGTCAACGGTGAAAGCGTTTGCAAAGAATTGTGAACGCGCGGTAACTCGACGCAGCAACGCGCATGCGTTCCGCGGATTACTGGCGACGTCTCTGGGGCTCTGCGAATAGCGCCGCAAGCGCCAATCGGGTACGGTTGATCCGCCTGACCTAAGGGCTTCGAACCGGTCTCAGCCAGGCATATCAGTCGGCGGGCCGAGCCATTCTAACTACACCGATCCTTCACCTCACGGGTCGCTCTTGTAGGGGGTCACTCCGGTGAGGCGTCCTCTCGTCATGCGGGCGATCGACACTGTTCGTTAGGACTTTCTCTTCTGGCTCCGGAACAACTTTCGTGTCCCGAGACCAACACTGACCAGGGTGGCGCCGAGCAGTACCAGGGTTCCCGGATCCGTGACGACAAACTCGCCCGCGGTAGCCCCGACCGGCGTTGTGAGCACTACAACGAAGATGAGCGTGACTGACAGAATCCCTGGTGTCTTCCTGATGAGTTAACTCCTCTCGATTCGCACACTCTCCACTCATGCCAAATATGCATGGCGTGTGCCAACGATCTCCCGAAGGAAGTCTCCCTTGTTCTCGGATGCATCGCCGTGCAGGAAAGGCAATTCTTTTGGTTAGCTTGGAGTCCCGTTTCACAGTACGGTGGAACGAAACTCACATCAATTATGCCCCCTCCTGATTTGTGCAAATTCCGGCACTGTAAACGATTTCATCATGGGTCCCGAACTACCCACTTCGAGACGTGCTACTGTGAAGTGCGTCGCATGAGCGCCAAATGATGATTTCTGTGAAAAATCGGTAATATCGACCTCTCGCCAGGCTCATGGACTCTCTGGTATTCCATTTGCTCATTGCTCCTCCCGACAGGTCACAGTCGACAGGTCACCGTGAGTGATTAGCGGCCTAACGACAAAGGCAAGCCGATGACTGAGCAGAGAGCGCTCGTGGTAGAAGTTGACGCGGTAACGCGGTTCGGCCTGCTCGGCTTCCTCCGAGCTCGGGGCTACCAGTACGTCGCCGCGTCTTCACCGGACGAAGCCCAGGAAGCGCTCACAAACGGACATTTCACCTTCACGGTGGTCGATCTGAGCGGAAACGGCACCGACGTCACCCAGCTTATAGAGTGCCTGAGGCTCAGGGGCCAGAATTCCGGACCCATCATCGCGGTCTCCAACCGCCGTGAGCAGGTTGCCGCGATCGGGGTCGAGGCAGTGCTGCATAAGCCGCTGAGCCTCGACGAACTCCAACAGGCGATCGATAAGCTTGTTCGACCGCAGGCCGAAGCGCCCGGGCCGGCTCGCGAGCAGCTGGGCGGGCAAATTCGACGCGAGATGGAACTCTGGTGCAGTCCGAAGATGTTGGAAGCTCGCCAGATCATTCGGGAGGCCGCCCGCGTCGATGTCACCGTACTCGTGACCGGCGAGACCGGGTCGGGCAAGGAGCTGGTCGCACGCGCGATCCACCACTGCTCCGTCCGCCGGGCCTGGCCGTTCGTGAAGGTCAACTGCGCCGCCATGCCACGCGAGCTCCTGGAGAGCGAGCTCTTCGGTTACGAGCGCGGTGCCTTCACCGGCGCCCACAAGCTCAAGATCGGCAAGTTCGAGGCGGCGCACCGCGGAACAATCTTCCTCGACGAGATCGGCGACCTCCATCCCGCGCTTCAGGCCAAGCTGCTCCACGTCCTCCAGGACGGCGAGTTCTCTCGGATTGGAGCGAAGTCGACGCTGAGCGTGGACGTTCGAATCCTCGCGGCGACCAACCAGGATCTGGAGCGTGCGGTGGCCGAAGGCCGATTCCGCGAAGATCTCTACTATCGTCTCAACGTCGTCCATGTGCTGGTGCCGCCGCTCCGCGAGCGCGCCACCGAGATCCCGCTCCTGGCCAGTTACTTCGTCGAGCGCTACGCGAAGCTCTACCGGCGCGACGGATTCAGTATTCCGCCCTCGGTGATGGAGCGGCTCACGCGCCACCGCTACCCCGGCAACGTCCGCGAATTGGAGAATCTGATCAAACGAATGATCGTCCTCGACGATCCGTTCATGGCCAGGATCCCGCTTCCCGACGCCGGCCTGAGCGGCAGAGCCCACGCGTTCTCCGCGCTGGCTTCGGAGCCCGCTGTCACGGAGCTTTCCCTCAAGGAGATCGGGAGGCGGGCGTCCCAGGCCGCCGAACGCGAGGCGATAGGCAAGACGCTGGAGCAAACGGGCTGGAACCGGGTTCGGGCGGCAAGAGCGCTCCGGATCAGCTATCGGGCCCTTCTCTACAAGATCAAGCAGGGCGGGCTCGACGCCGAGCGGTCGTCGGCTCGCTCGGCCATGTGAGGGAGATGGTCATGCAGAGTCTTTCGGTCCGCCTTCCGGTCACCCGGGCCATCCTGTTCTCAGGCTTGATCGCCTTTTCAGGCTTGATCGCCGCCGGACCCGCGGGTGCTCAAGCGGCCGCCCCGGCGCCGGATCGAGACGCAAACCGCAACGTCGCGCCGGAATCATACCGGATCGGCCCCGAGGACGTCCTGGCGATTTCCGTGTGGAAAAACGGCGACTTGACTCGGTCGGTCCCGGTTCGGCCGGACGGCAAGATCTCGCTTCCACTCCTCAACGACGTGCAGGCGGCAGGCCTCACAGCGCTCGAGCTGCGGGACGTTTTGACGCAGAAGCTCGGGGCGTACATGCCGGGCCCCGAGGTCTCCGTTATCGTATCGGAGATTCGAAGCTTCAAGGTGTCGGTCATCGGCGAAATCAACCGCCCAGGTCGCCTCGAATTGAAGAGCTGGACGACCGTGCTCGACGTCCTCGCGCTAGCGGGTGGGTTCACGCAATTCGCGTCGCGCTCGAAGATCGTCATCCTCCAGCCAGACGGGAAGACGATGAAGCGGATTCCCTTCAACTACAACAAGGCGCTCGTCGGCGAGCAGGAGAACTTCTACCTCCGCAACGGCGACATCATCATGGTGCCGTAAGGGCTCAGGCGGGCTGAGGACGAGCGAACGACATGGATACGGTGGACGAGAAACCGCGCCAGTTCTCCCTGGATACGCTCGCGGCCATCTGGAGCCGGCGGAAGTGGCTCGCGATTCTGGCGTTCGTGGCCCTCCTGGCGGGCGGCGTCAGCCTCAGCGCCTTCCTGCCCAACATCTATCGGTCGGCGGCGACCGTGCTGGCAGATCGCCAGGAAGTCCCCGATTTCTTCGTGCGGTCGACCGTGACGAGCCTTATCGAGACTCGGCTTCAGACGATCAGCCAGGAAGTCCTGAGCCGCCCCCGGCTGGAAGCTCTGATCAATCGCTTCGGCCTCTACGTTGATCTGCGGGAGCGAGTCCCGATGGACATGCTCGTGGCGCGCATGCGCAAGGACATCAGCCTGGAGCTCAAGAGCACGGAGCTGAAAGGCCTGCGTGAGGCCACGGTGGCCTTCACGATCAGCTATCAGGGTCGGGACCGGGAGACCGTCTCACGCGTCGCGAATACCCTCGCGTCCTTCTACATCGAGGGCAACACGAAGGCGCGGGAACGCCAGGCGACTGGCACCACGGAGTTTCTCAAGGTCCAGCTCGCCGAAACCAAGAAGCGGCTCGACGAACTGGAGCAGCGGGTAAGCGGGTTCAAGCGCCGCTACCTGGGCGAGTTGCCTCAGCAGATGGACACAAACCTCAACACCCTGGACCGTTTGAGCGCGGAGCTCCTCCGGAACGCGGATAGTCAGACACGAGCCAACGAGCGGAAGCAGACGCTCTCGAGTCAGTTGGCGGAGGCCGAGTCGTTCCTGACCCCGGGGGCAGGGCCAGGTACCCAGTTCGCCACGCCCGAGCTCCGCGAGGCAGCCCGCCTAGAACAGAAAAAAGAGGAACTGGCGAGCCTCCGCCTTCGATTCAATGAGAACTATCCCGATGTGGCCCTCTTGGCAGCCGAGGTCGCCGCGCTCGAGCGTGAGCTTGCCGCCGCCATGGCCCGCCAGTCGAAACGCAACTCGGAACGCAACTCGGAACGCAACTTGGAAGCAAAACAGACGGCGACGCCCGCGACGCCGTATGTGCTCCGGCTGAGAGAGGCGCTCAACGAGGTGCAGACCGAGCTCAAGATCCTCAAGACGGAGGAAGGCCGGCTCCGGAGCGCCGCCGCGGCCTATCAGACAAGAGTCGAGAACGTGCCACGGCGCGAGCAAGAGTTCATGGAACTCTCCCGCGACTACGAAAGCACTCGCCAACTCTATGGCTCGCTACAGAAGCGCTACGAGGAGGCCCAGCTCGCCGAGACGATGGAACAGCGCCAGAAAGGGGAACAGTTCCGGGTGGTCGATCCGGCCGTGCCAAACGCTCAGCCGGCGGCGCCCAACCGCCTCCGACTCCTCATCATGACCCTCGCGGGTGCGATCGGCCTGGCCGTCGGGGCCGTCCTGCTGGCCGAGCAGCTCGACACCTCGTTCCACGCGCTCGACGACCTGCGCGCGTACAGCAAAGTGCCGGTACTGGTCAGCATCCCACGCATTGTGACCCAAACGGATGCCCGCCGCCGGAGGTGGCGCATACCGGTCGCTGCAACCGTGGCGTTTGCTGGCCTCGTCACGATCGTCGGCATCGTCTATGTCGTTGCGCACGGGAACGAAAACCTGGTCTTGCTCCTGGCGAAAGTCGTCTCGTGAGGGCTGCGACATGTATCTAACGTTCTTCGGACTCGCAGAGAAACCCTTCAACACGACCCCGGATCCCCGATTCCTCCACATGACTCCGGGGCACCGGGAGGCGCTCGCCCAGCTCTTCTACGGCACCCAGGAGCGGAAGGGCTTCATCGTCCTGATCGGAAAGGTGGGCACCGGAAAGACGACCCTCCTCCACGCTCTTCGGCAACGGCTCAACGGACAGAGTGCGATCTCGTTCGTCGTCAACTCCACGCTGCGGTTCGACGAGCTCCTCGAGTACGTCCTCGAAGATTTGGGCATCCCCAAGGCCGGGGAGTCGCGGGCGCAGCGCCTCATCGCGCTGAATCATTTCCTCATCAAGCGGGAGCGGGAGGGTCAGACCACCGTCGTCATCATCGACGAAGCTCAGAACCTTGACGTCGCGACGCTCGAACAGATCCGACTTCTCTCAAACTTCGAGACCCCGACGAGCAAGCCGTTGCAGATCCTGCTGGTCGGGCAGCCGGAGCTCAAGGCCAGGCTCAATCTGCCCGAACTGCGGCAGCTCAAGCAGCGCGTCGGACTGCGCTGTCAGATCCCGGCGCTGACCCTGGAGGAGACCCGCGCCTACATCCGGACCCGGCTGCGCATCGCGGGCGCCCGGGATCTGAGTTTGTTCGACAGCTCGGCGGTGGACCGAATCTCGGCCTATGCGGGTGGGATTCCGAGGCTCATCAATACCGTCTGTGATCACTGCCTCCTCTTCGGATATGCGGACCAGAAGCGCCGGATCGATCGGCAAATCGTCGACCAGGCGATCGAGTACCTGGAGGAGGGCACCCGGCCACAGCCCAAGGGAAGTGAACTTCGCGGCTCGAGGATGCGACTCCTCCTGCGGTGGAGCATCGGAAGCTTCGTCGTGACCTTCGCGAGCGCCGTCGCCGCGCTCGCCCTGAAGTCTCACATCGTCACGCAAGGACTCATTCAGTCCGTGCGCCAGTTCCTGGTGATCCCATGAGCACGTTCTTCAGAGCGCTCGAGCGAGCCGAGCAGGAACGGGCCCTTCGCCGCCCGACGACGCCGTCGGAGCCGACGGGCGCACCAAGTCCAGCCGCTCCCGCTCGTGACACGGTCCCCGCCCGGGTGCCTCCGTCAGTGTTCAGGCCGCCGCGGCCAGCCGTCACCGAGCCGGAACACACCGCGGGGCTCGAGGAACACGCCGGGGAGCTCGATGACCATCTGGTGAGCCTGGTCGCGCCGACCTCGTTCGAGGCCGAACAGTACCGAGAGCTTCGCCACACGATCGAACAGCATCGCAGATCGGCCGAGCTCTCGGTCATCGCGGTCTCGAGCCCCGTCGCGTCCGACGGCAAGACGACGACCGCCATTAACCTTGCGGGCGCGCTCGCTCAGGCCCCCAACGCGCGAGTTCTCCTCGTCGACGCGGATCTGCGTCAACCGAGCCTGGCCGGCTTTCTCGGGATCCGCGAGCACGCGGGACCCGGCCTGGTGGACGCGATCTTGAACACGAATCTCCCGTTGGAGGCTGTAACTCAAGCGCAACCGCACCTCAACCTGTCGGTCATCACGGCCGGGCGTCGTCCGTCCGCTCCCTACGAGGTGTTGAAGTCGCCTCGGGTCAGGGACCTCTTCGCGGAGACTCGGCAGAAGTACGACTACGTCATCGTCGATACCCCCCCGCTCGTCGTTGTTCCCGACGGCCGAGTCTTCGGAGAGTGGGTCGACGGCTTTCTGATCGTGGTCGCGGCGCACCGGACGCCCCGCAAGCTCCTCGACGAGGCCTTCAACCTCATGGAGCCGAGCAAGATTTTGGGCTTGGTGTTCAATGGCGACGATCGGCACATGTCGAGGCATTCGTACGGCCAGTACGGCTCATCGCGGGGTCGCTTCTCTCGAAACGGAAGGCGCAGAAGACACACCGCCTCGGACGACTAGCATCGGTCACGCGAGTCACCTGTAGTCGGGAGGCGGAAACACGTGGCCGGATTGTGGGCTGCGTAACAGCAGAATGGTTGGTCTCAACACCTGAAGAGGGAAGAGACCAAAGGGGGCGAAGCCTTGCCAGAAATCGTCGAAGAATCGGGAGCCCTACCGTGGCGCGTCGCCTGGACGCGCAGCAATTGCGAGCAGCTCGTCTACGACCAGCTCGTCCCGAAGGGCTTCGACCTCTTCCTTCCGACCGCCGAGGCTTGGTCGCGACGTGGCCGGTTGCGGGTGCGCGTTCGCGTTCCGCTATTCCGCGGCTATGTTTTCGTGCGCCATGCCGTGGACAAGGCGAGCTTTCTCGAGGTCTGCAAGGCGCGCGGGCTGGTGCGTCTGCTCGGGAAACGCTGGGACCAGCTCGATGTTGTCCCGGATTCGGAGATCGACGCCATTCAGAAGCTCGTCCGTTCGAGGCTTCCGATCTTCCCCTATCCCTATCTCCGGGAAGGGCAGCGAGTGCGCATCACCGACGGACCACTCGCCGAGGTGGAGGGAATCCTTGTCCGAGCGAATCCCAAGAAGGGCCTCGTCGTCGTGTCGGTCGAGCTTCTTCGGCGCAGCGTCGCCGTCCAGCTCGATTGCACCCTCATGGAAGCCGCGTAGGCCCACGCCGACGATGTGTGGAATCGTCGGCTACGTCGGCCAGCGGGACGCGGTGTCCTTCATCCTTCCCGGCCTTCGTCGGTTGGAGTACCGGGGATACGACTCGGCCGGGATTGCCACGGTCTCCGACGGGTCGCTGAACGTCCGGAAGACGACCGGTAAGATCGCCGACCTCGAGGCGTTGCTCGCGTGCGACCGGCCCAACGGCGCCCTGGGCGTCGGCCACACCCGGTGGGCGACTCATGGCAGGCCGTCCGATGCCAATGCGCATCCTCACGTCGATTGCCGTTCACAACTCGCCATCGTCCACAACGGGATCATCGAGAACTACCGTGAGATCCGAAAGACGCTGGCGGCGTACGGGCATCGGTTTCGCTCTCAGACCGACACGGAAGTCATCGCGCACCTCATCGAGAGCTACCAGGGCGACGGGCTCGTCCCGGCAGTTCTGCGCGCGGCCAGAGACCTCCAGGGCTCCTTTGCGATCGCCTGTGTCGCGGCTGATGCTCCGAACACCCTGGTCGTGCTCCGATGCGGCAGCTCACCGCTCGTAGCGGGATTCGGTCGCGATGAGATGTTCGTCGCCTCGGACATCCCGGCGCTCCTGGGGCGGACGCGGGACATCCTCGTCCTCGACGACGGAGAGCTCGCGGTGCTGACTCCCGACGGCATCGCGGTGCGCACGCTGGACGGCGTTCCCGTTCGGCGATCACGGCGCCCCATCGACTGGGACGGTGAGACGGCAGAGAAGTCCGGCTATCCCCACTTCATGCTCAAGGAGATCTTCGAACAGCCCGAGGCCGTCCAGAACACGGTCCGGGAACGGGTGGACGCGGAGGGACCGGACATCCGGATCCCCGAGCTCGGATTGAAGGATCGCGAGCTCGCCGGTCTCAACCGACTGTGCTTCGTGGCTTGCGGCACCTCGTGGCACGCCGCGCTGGTCGGGAAATACCTGGTCGAAGCGTTTGCACGACTGCCGGTCGAGGTCGACATCGCCTCGGAATTTCGCTATCGCAAGCCCATCGTCGACAGCCGGGTGCTCACCGTCCCGATCTCCCAGTCCGGCGAAACCGCCGATACCCTCGCCGCCCTCCGCGAGGCAAAGGACCACGGCTCTCGGGCGGTCGCGATCTGCAACGTTGTGGGCAGCTCGTTGGCGCGAGAAGCCGACGGCGTGGTCTACACCCGGGCCGGCATCGAAATCGGCGTCGCCTCGACGAAGGCGTTCACGGCTCAGCTCGTGGCGGTCACGCTCCTCGCGCTCAAGCTCGGCCTTGCGCGAGGCTTCTCTGATCCGGCGCTGGTGCGACAGGTGGTCAAAGGGTTGGCCGAGCTGCCGGATCTCCTCACGGTGGCGCTCCAGCAGAGCGACGCGATTCGAAGGATCGCGGAGCGATTCGTCGATCGAAACCACTTCCTCTACTTGGGACGCGGGATCGCCTTTCCGTTAGCCCTGGAGGGAGCGCTCAAACTCAAGGAGATTTCGTATATCCACGCCGAAGGATATCCGGCTGGAGAGATGAAGCACGGACCGATCGCCCTCATCGACTCGCGCATGCCGGTCGTCGCCATCGCCCCGAAAGGATCGACTTACGACAAGATCACCAGTAACCTCGAAGAGATCAAAGCCCGAGACGGTATCGTGATCGCGGTTGCGACCGAGGGTGATGACGAGATCGGGACCACCGCGGATTTCGTGATTCCCGTTCCGCCGAATTTGGAGTGGCTCCAACCTCTTCTGGTCGCCGTGCCGCTTCAGCTTCTCGCGTACCACTTGGCCGTGTTACGCGGCTGCGATGTGGACCAGCCTCGGAATCTCGCCAAGAGCGTGACCGTAGAGTGATCACACTCCACGACATGACCGCCGACCCCTACCCATGATCATCAAGCTCGCGATGCTGGAAGGACTCTCGCTTTTGGCCGCGGTGTGCGGGGCAATCTGGGTCTCGAGGACGCCGCTCCTAACTCAGTGGAGCGACGTCGCGTTCCTTCTGACAAAGGCGCTTGCCCTCTTCCTCTGCTGCGCTGTCTCGTTTTACTACAACGACCTCTACGACCTCCGGATCGTCCGGACGTTCGGTGAATTCGCCGCCCGACTCTTCCAGGCCTTTGGGGTCGCGTTCATTCTGCTCGCGATCCTCTATGCCGCGTTCCCGGCAATCAGGATCCCCGGCGAGGCATTCCTGGTCAGCCTTATCCTCATCCTGGCAATGCTCCTGCCGCTCCGCGCGATTCTCTACATCGTCGTGGGCCAGAAGACGTTTCGGGAACGCGTGTTGATTCTCGGCACGACCCCGCTCGCCTCCACCATCATCAAAGAGATGACGTCCAGACCGTACGCGGGCTACGTCATTCTGGGCGTCGCCGACAACGCACCGGCGCCGGCGGGGTTCGCGCTGGCGGACTCCTTGCTCGGGTCGCTGGATCGTCTAGGCAAGATCCTCGAGGAGGTCCAGCCTCATCGGATCATCGTCGCGATGGCCGAACGGCGCGCGCGCCTACCGGTGCGCGATCTCTTGGAGGCACGCGTTCGAGGATGCATCGTCGAGGACGGCGTGAACGTCTACGAGCGCCTTACCGGCAAGCTCGCCATCGAGACCCTTACCCCGAGTACGTTGATCTTCTCCGGAGACTTCAAGAAGTCGCGCCTCGACCTGGCGGCTGGTCGCTGCCTCAGTCTTCTGGTCTCGATCGTTGGTTTGACTATCCTTTCCCCACTGCTCGGCCTCGTGGCCCTGTTGATCAAGCTGGATTCGCGCGGACCGGCGTTCTTCGTCCAGGAGCGGATGGGCATGGCCGGTCGGCGTTTCCGGTTGTTCAAGTTCCGCACCATGCACGTGGTCGACGGACCGACCTCGGAGTGGGTCTGTGACAACGCCACGCGGATCACTCGCATCGGAAAGTGGCTGAGGAAGTTCCGGCTCGATGAGCTTCCCCAATTCTTCAACATAATGCTCGGCGATATGAACCTGGTCGGACCCCGACCGCACCCGGTCTCGAACTTCGAGCTCTTCAGCGACCATATTCCGTACTACTGGCTCCGGGCCAAGGTTCGGCCGGGCATCACCGGCTGGGCGCAGGTACGGTACAGATACGCGAACAACCTCAACGAAGAAACCGAAAAGATGCGATACGACCTCTACTACATCAAGCATCTCTCGCTGGCGTTCGATCTCCGCATTCTCTTCGACACAATCAAAACCGTCCTGTTCGGATCGGAATCAGTCGAGGACGACGGGGGAGCGGTCGCCGCGACGGCGGCCAAGGTCTCGACCGGGCGCCCTCTGGGGGTGGCAAAGTGAACGAGTCACGTCTGACCGCACGCATTCGCGATCGCACCGCGCGTATTGCCATTATCGGGCAGGGATACGTAGGGCTGCCGCTGGCGGTGGAGTTCGCCCGAAACGGGTTCAGTGTGGTCGGGGTCGACACCGACCTCGACCGGGTGGGCGCTCTCCAGGCCGGTCAGTCCTGCACCCCGGATCTGCTGAGCGAAGATCTGATCGAGCTGATCCAGCAGGGACGGTACGAGGCGACGGCCGACTCTTCCGCACTCGAGCGGGCCGACGTCGTGATCATCTGCGTGCCCACTCCGCTTCGGAAGTCGAAGGACCCGGACATCTCGTTCGTCATCGCCGCCGGGACCGAAGTCGCTGCCCATTATCACCCGGGCCAGCTCGTGATCCTCGAGAGCACGACTTATCCCGAGACCACCGAGGGGCTCCTGCTCCCGATCTTCCGAGGCAGGGGAGCGAAGGTCGGCGAGGATTTCTTCCTGGCCTTTTCGCCGGAGCGGATCGACCCCGCCAACCCGACCTTTAAGGTCAAGGACATCCCGAAGGTCGTTGGCGGGGTCACCGCGGCGTGCACCCGCCTGGCGGCCACCCTGTACGGCCAGATCGTCCCGCGCATCCATGAGGTCTCAAGCCCAAAGGTCGCCGAGCTGGCCAAGCTCTACGAGAACGTCTTCCGCAATGTCAACATCGCACTCGCGAACGAGTTCGCGCTGATGTGCCGGCGCCTGGGCGTCAGTACGAAGGAAGTCATCGACGCGGCCGCCACCAAGCCTTTCGGCTTCATGCCGTTCTATCCGGGCCCTGGCATCGGGGGCCACTGCATACCGGTAGACCCTCTCTACCTCTCGTGGAAGCTCCGGCTAGACGGCTATGAGTCACGCTTCATCGCGCTGGCCGACGAGATCAATCGGGCGATGCCCGCCTACGTGGTCGACGCGACTGTCGAGGCCCTCAACGGCCGACGTCGCTGTCTGAACGGCGCCAGGATCATGGCACTCGGAGTCGCTTATAAGCGCGGAGTCGGCGACATCCGTGAGTCCCCGGCGCTCGAGATCCTCAAGAGACTCCGGGACAAGGGCGCTGACGTCTCGTACGCGGATCCCCGCGTTCCTTCTATTGTCCTCGACGGGACGCCCCTGAAGTCGATCGCGCCCACGGCGGAAGCCCTCGCAGCGGCCGATTGTGTCCTGATCCTGACCGATCATCCGGAATTCGATTATCGCCAGGTGGTCGAGCTGGCCTCGCTGGTGATCGACACTCGCAACGCCACGTGGCGAATCCCCGCACCGCAGGGCAAGGTCGTTGCGCTGTGAGCCGACCGATGCACGCGACGGGCGACATCGTGAATGCCCTCAGCGTGGACGTGGAAGAGTACTTCCACGCCAAGGTCTTCCAGGAAGGGACGAACGGAGCGAGGACCGGTCTCGAGAGCCGCGTCGAGGCGAGCACAGATCGTGTGCTCACTCTGCTGGCCTCCAGCGGAGCCCGGGCCACCTTTTTTGTCCTGGGCCAGGTCGCCGCCACTTATCCCAACCTCGTCCGCAAGATCGCCGGCGAGAAACACGAGATCGCCTGTCACGGCGACGCTCACGAGCTTGTCTCGCGCCAGACGCCGCCGGAGTTCCGCGCCGACGTGCGCCGCGCCAAGGCCGTGCTCGAGGACATCACGGGAGAGTCCGTGGTCGGCTACCGGGCGCCCAACTTCTCGATTGCACGCGCCCAGGCCTGGGCGTACGAGATCCTGTTGTCCGAGGGATTCCGCTACGACTCGAGCACCTACCCCATCCGGCACGACAGCTACGGTGATCACGATGCCCCCCGGTTTCAGCACGACGTCTTGCGAAAGGGAAGCGCGCGCCTGATCGAGCTCCCCATCGGGACCACACGCCTGCTGGGAGTGAATCTCCCCATCGGCGGTGGGGGGTACTTCCGCCTCCTACCAATGGCGCTGACCCGGGCCGGGATCAGGCGAGTGAACGCTCGCGAGCACCAGCCGGTTCTCTTCTACTTCCACCCCTGGGAGCTGGACCCGCACCAACCGCGCCCCGCGATGCCCTGGCGGAATCGGGTCCGGCATTACATCGGCATGGCGCGAGAGGAGCAAAAGCTCGCTCGACTCTTTCGCGACATCAGGTTCACGGCTATCCGCGATGTCCTCGCCATCTGAGTCGGTGGGAGCGCTAGGCGCGATGCGCATCGTCAACATCGTCGGTGCCCGGCCCAACTTCGTGAAGATGGCGCCGCTGATTCGCGCCATGAAGCGTCGGCCTGCGTTTGTCCCAACTCTGATCCACACCGGCCAGCATTACGACCAGGCGATGTCCGAACAGTTCTTCCAGGACCTCGAGATTCGCCCGCCGGACTTCAACCTGGAGGTCGGCTCGGGGTCGCACGCGCTCCAAACGGCCCAGGTGATGCAGCGCCTGGATCCGATCCTGGACGCTCTGCGTCCCGATCTGGTGCTGGTAGTGGGCGACGTGAACTCGACCCTGGCGGCGGCCATCACGGCTGTGAAGCGGGGGATCGCGGTCGCTCACGTGGAAGCCGGGCTCAGGAGCTTCGACCGCTCGATGCCCGAGGAGATCAATCGGATCCTGACCGACGCCGTCGCTGACTTCCTCTTCGTGACGGAGGAGAGTGGCCGTGTCAACCTCGTGCGAGAAGGGGTCGACCCGGCCAGGATCCACTTCGTCGGCAACGTGATGATCGACGCGCTCGAAGGCTCACGACGCCAGTGGGAGAGCTCGTCGATTTTCGACAAGCTGGGCGTGGAGCCCGGCGCGACCTACGCGGTGCTCACGCTGCACCGGCCGTCCAACGTGGACGACCCCGGCGCACTGGCGAACTTCCTCGAGGCCCTCGAGACCCTAGCCTGCCATATCCCGATCGTGTTTCCGGTCCACCCACGGGTCAAGCAGCGGCTCGCCCGCGAAGGGTGCGGCGGCATCGCCGCGACGGAGCGGCCGGATCGTCTCCACAGCAAGGGCATCGCGTACGTCGATCCCCTCGGCTACCTCGACTTTGTCGCGCTCATGAGCCGGGCCCGCCTCGTGCTGACCGACTCGGGCGGGATCCAGGAAGAAACCACCATGCTCGGGGTTCCTTGCCTTACGCTCCGGGAGACGACCGAACGGCCGGTGACCGTCACCCACGGGACCAATCGGGTCATTGGCAGCGACCCCGGCCGGATACTGCGCGAGGCCCTACAGACCCTCGCTCAACCTCCATGTTGCGATGGGGCGCCGCCCCTCTGGGACGGCCACGCCGCCGAGCGAATCGTCGAGGTCCTCGAAGCACACAGCCGGGCGAAAGGATCGACGCCAGCATGACATCGGCTTGCCTGTTCTGCGCGGGCGTCGCTGCGCCATACCCTGGGAAATCCTGACTGCCAGCGACGGAACCCCATCGTCCGCTGGTGCAACGGCAAGCGACGAGGATCCAGCATGATCTCCGTCTCGGAAGTTCGTACCTACGACGAGGGTATCGCGTGGGATCGCTACGTCTTGAGCCACGCCATGGCCTCGGGGTATCAGCTCATGGGCTGGCGCCGGGTAGTGGAGAAGGCCTTTGGACATCGAACCTTCTATCTGATGGTGCGCGACGAGCACGGCCAGGTCCGCGGCGTCTTGCCGCTGGTCTTCGTCTCGAGCCGGCTCTTCGGCCGCTTCCTGGTCTCGATGCCCTTCGTCAACTACGGTGGTGTCTTGACGGATGATTTCGACGCTCAGCGGGCCCTGCTCGAGGCCGCGGCGAGTCGCGCGATCCATCTGGGGGCGACGCACATCGAGCTCCGGCACGAGCGGCTGCTCTACCTGGACTGGGCGTCGAAACAGCACAAGGTCTCGATGCGGCTCGATCTGCCGCGCGAGCCCGAAGCGCTCTGGAATCGATTCCCGTCGAAGCTGCGCAGCCAGATCCGACGTGCCCTGAAGGAGCACCTCACGGTACGCATCGAAGGCATCGAGATCCTCGACGACTTCTATCGCGTCTTTGCCCGGAACATGCGCGACCTCGGAACGCCGGTGTACGGACGGTCCTTTTTCGAAGCCATCCTGGAAGAGTTCCCCAAGGATGCGCGCGTCTGCGCCGTCTACCTCGGCCAGCAACCCGTCGCGGCCGGGTTCTTGTACGGCTTTAAGAACACGCTGGAGATTCCCTGGGCCTCGTCCGATCGGCGCTACAACAGGCTGTCGGCCAACATGCTTCTGTACAGCGCGGCACTCGAATACGCGTGTCGTGAGGGATTCGCAATCTTCGACTTCGGACGGTCGACACCCGGCGGCAGCACCTATCGATTCAAGGAGCAGTGGGGCGCCCACCCCGTACCACTCTACTGGTACCACTGGTCTTACGACGGTCGTCCTGTCCCCGACGTCAGCCCGGAAAACTCGAAATACGAACTCGCCGTCAAGATGTGGAAGAAGCTGCCGCTGCCGCTGACGCGACTCATCGGACCGTCCATCGTCAGGAAAATCCCTTGAGCCGATTTCGCCTGGTCCCGCCAGCTGGTGCACCACTACCTGCGCGCAGCGTCCTGCCCTCGGTCCTCCCGGGACTCGGAGACCGCCGTGGGTTCGCAGAGCTTCTCGCTGCCCGCCTGGGGGCTCAGAACCCGTTCTTCGTCTTATCGGGCCGAGCTGCTCTTACAATCCTCCTGAAAGCACTGCGACAGGGCTCGGACCGACGCGAGGTGGTGATCCCCGCGTACACGTGCTTCTCGGTTCCGTCCGCGGTGGCGCGCGCCGGCCTCACGATCCGGCTCTGTGACGTCGATCCCAAGACGCTCGACCTGGATCTGAACGCACTCGTGCGGCTCGATCTCGGCAGAGCACTCTGCATCGTTTCCTCGGGGCTGTACGGGCTGCCGAGCGATCTCGTCGCGCTGGAGCAGATCGCCAGGAGGTGTGGCGGCTTCCTCGTCGACGATGCTGCGCAGTGCCTCGGGGCGACACAAGAAGGTAGGGCCTGCGGAACCTTCGGCGACGCCGGCTTCTACAGCCTGGGGCGAGGCAAGGGGATCACGGCGATGGGCGGCGGGATCCTCGTGACCCGACGGGACGACCTCGCTCGGAGGATCCAACGGGAGATAATGGCGCTGTCGCGTCCCGCAGTCTGGAACGTTTGCGCTGCCATTGTCAGCTCGCTCGTGTATGCGGCTATGCTGCGGCCGTCTCGATACTGGCTTCTCGATCACGTCCCTTTCCTGGAGCTCGGTGCCTCGCACTTCGAACCGGATTTCCCGATCGCCCAGCTCTCGGCGTACCAGCGGCGCCTCGCCCGGCGGCTCCTCCCTCTCCTAGACTCGTATAACCGGATCCGACGCGAGCATGCCGATCAGCTCCGGGTAGGAATCGAGGGCGTGGAGGGGATCGAGGTCCCGCGGCCGCTCGAGGGAGCGAATCCCGTCTATCTCCGCTTCCCGATCCTCACTCGGGACGAGAGACATCGCGCAGGTTTGCTCCGAGCGCTTCGAGAGGCCGGGATCGTCGCGAGCCCTTCCTATCCCACTTCGATCGGTGACATCCCGGGCATCGCAACGTACCTGGCGCCCGATCAGGAGCCCTGTCCAGGGGCGCGATCGATCGCCACGCGCATCCTCACGCTACCGACCCACTCGGGCGTCACGCAGCGTGACCTCGAGGTCATGGTGAGGATCATCCGAGGAGATCATGAACGCGGGTCCGAAGCGCTTCGCTAAAGTCCTGCTGGGACAGGCCCTGGTTCGTAGCGGGCTCTGGAAGCGCACGTTGCGAATGTGGGCCGAACGCGATGCGGTGATCATCCTTACCTATCACCGCGTGATCGAGACGTGGGACGAGACCCTGGACTATTCACAGCCGGGAATGGTCGTGACGGCCCCCACCTTCGAGCGCCAGGTCGCCATCTTGAAGGAACACTTCGAGGTCGTCACGCTCGGCGCTGTGCTCGCGGACGGAAACACTGCCGGGCGGGCCGGTCGTCCGCGTTGCGTGGTCACTTTCGACGACGGCTGGCGCGACAATTACGATCTCGCGTTTCCAATCCTTCGCCGACACGATATCCCCGCGACCATTTTCCTTTCGACGGATTTCATCGGTACGGACCGAGCATTCTGGCACACCGAGCTCATGTATTTGTTCGCTAGCGCGAAATTGTCATCGCTGCTAAGTGACGAGGGCGCGTTTCGCGCCTACCCGGGCCCGGTGCGTCACCATCTGAAGCGGCTCGCGAGGCTCGACGGGGCGGCAGGTGCGCACAACCTCGATCCTGTGATCGAAACGGTGAAAGCATTCTGTGACGACGACACCATCGAAGAATTGGTCCACTCGCTCACGAAAGCTGCGGGCATTCGGAGGCCTCTCATCCGCGACCGCAAATTCTTCCTCGATTGGGACCAGGTGCGGACGATGGCCGCTGCCGGGATCGAGATCGGGTCCCACGGCTGCTCGCATCGAATACTGACAAGGGTCCCGGCCGAGCGGGCAGACGACGAATTGATTCGGTCAAAGGCCGAGATCGAGCGTCGCATCGGCCATAAGGTCCAGCACTTCGCCTTTCCGAACGATGACGCGAGTGGCGCCCTTTTGACCGCGGCGGCGACTGCGGGATATCGCACCGCATGCCTCGGTGGGCCCGTAGCTGGACAAGGCCCGTTCGGGATCCGGTCCTTGCGACGGCTCGGGATGCACGAGGAAGTCTGCGGTGACGGGCGATCGTTCGACGAGGCCTTACTCCATTATTGGTTGTTCCGTGCGCCGAAGGGACCAGCGTGAGCGCGCTCGTTACCCCTGGGAACCTTCGGAGTGCCCTCGCGGTGACCCGTAGCCTGGGTCGGCGAGGAGTCCCGATTACTATCGCCGACGAGGGTCGCGGCAGCCTGGCAGGGGCCTCGCGATATTGCCAGAGGACCGTTCGCGTTCCATCGCCTGCCCGAAGCGCAGAGGCATTCGTGAGCGCTATCCGCGAAGAAGTCCGCCGAGGTAAGCACAGTGTCGTCATCCCGGCCGACGACGTCACCCTCTCACTCGTCTCGCAAGCCCGATCGCAATTTGACGGGCTCGCGGCGCTTCCGTTTCCAGATTTTGAGACGGTTCAGATCGCTCATGACAAGGGCGCCTTGGCGGCACTCGCGAGCGAGAGCAGAGTCCCGGTTCCAAAGACCGTCGTTATGCGTGATCCGGCCGACCTCGAGGGCGCGATCAAGCACGTCGGCCTTCCCGCGGTCGTCAAAGCACGCGTCTCGAGGTTTCAGCTGGGGGCTCAGTGGAGGGATGGAGGCGCAGTCCGCTATGTTCGCACTGCATCGGAGCTCCACGAGGCGTTTCGTGCAGTCGGCGAGGTAGTTCCATGTCCGCTGGTGCAAGAACATATCCCAGGCGATGGACGGGGAATCTTCGTCCTGATGAACCGGGGACGCCTCCGCGCGGCCTTCGCCCATCGGCGAATCCGCGAGAAGCCGCCCTCGGGGGGCGTGTCGGTCCTTTCCGAAAGCGTCAGCCTGGATCCGCAGCTGCTGGAGCATGCCGAGCGGATCCTCGAAGCCCTGAAGTGGCACGGCGTGGCGATGCTGGAATTCAAACGCGACGCCCGAGATGGTGTCTCCAAGCTCCTGGAGATCAATGGCCGTTTCTGGGGCTCGCTGCAGCTCGCGGTCGATTCTGGCGTCGACTTTCCCTGGCTGCTCTACCGACTCGCAGTCGACGGCGACATCGAGCCGGTGTTCACGTATCGGGTGGGAGTTCGTCTCCGCTGGTGGTTGGGCGACCTGGACTGGCTCCTTCTCCGACTCCGAGAGAAAGGCAGCCTGGCGCGGCGCCTGGGAGCCATCCCGGAGTTCCTGAAACCGGCCGGCCGGATGACGAAGCATGAAGTGTATCGGAAGGACGATCCAGCGCCGGCGCTTGCGGAATGCTCGCAGTATCTGAGCGCGGCATTTCGCGGTGCGATTGGACGACTGGGGATTCGCCCGGGAAGCCACGCGTGAAGATTCTCTTCTGGCTCTCGACGTGCCTGGTCGTGTACGCCTACTTCGGCTATCCGTTCGTGCTGTGGGCCCTCACGAAGCTCCGGTCGCGGAATGTTCTGAAACGAGAGATCTTCCCTCGGGTGTCGATCATCATCGCGGCCAGGAACGAGGCCGACAAGATCAGACAGAAGATCGAGCACACCCTCGCCCTCGATTATCCCGACGAGCGGCTCGACATCCTCGTGGCGTCGGATGCCTCGGATGACGGGACGGACGAGATCGTCGCGGAGTACGCGGGACGCGGAGTCCGTCTCGTGAGAGCGGCCGAGCGCAAGGGGAAGGAGCACGTCCAGGGACTCTCCGTCGTGGTGGCCAAGGGCGACATCCTCGTGTTCACGGATGCCGCCACGATCCTGGAACCGGACGCGCTGTGGAGGCTGATGGCGAACTTCGCCGATCCGACCATCGGGGCGGTCAGTACCGAGGACGTCATCGTGGATGCTCTCGGGAATCCAACGGCCGAGGGACTCTACGTGAAGTACGAGATGTGGGTACGCCGCCTCGAGGGCCGCTTCTACTCTCTCGTCGGGTTGAGCGGATCCTGCTTCGCGATTCGCAAGGAGCTTTGCTCGGGCTGGTCACCGGTCCTGGCGAGTGATTTCATGGGAGCCCTCCGCGCAGGCCGCAAAGGCTATCGCTCGATCGCGGACCCGTCGGCGCTGGGCAGGTTCGTCGCTCTCGCGTCGACTCAGGCTGAAATGCGCCGAAAGATCCGGACCTTTCTCCGAGGAATCACCGTCTTGATGGCCAACCTGGACCTGTTGAATCCCCTCCGCTATGGCCGATTCGCCTTTCAGTTGGCGAGTCACAAACTCTTGCGGTTCGTCGTGCCATTCCTGCTGGTGGCCACCTTGATGACCAGTGTCTTCTTGAGTCGCGAGCCCCTGTATAGAGCCGTCCTCGGGGCGCAGGTCGGCTTCTATCTTCTCGCGTGCGCCGGTGGAGTCGTCGGCCCACTGCAACGCAGTCGCATCGTCCGCACCGCCTATTTCTTCACGATGGTACAGTGGGCCATGTTGAGAGCATGGGGAAAATACGCGTCGGGTCAGCAGCAAGTTACCTGGGAGCCGTCGAGGCGTCACGGGACCACCTCAGCAACGCCACCATCATATGGCTCGCGACCCCGAGCGACGAGATGAAGACTGAGTCACTGTTCTCGGCAAAGATGCAGGCGGACGGGCGTCGGGCGCAGCCCATCCACCACGTCGTGTAGGGCCAAGTCATACGTATGGCTTGCAGCGGCATTCTGCACGTTCACTCCAACCTCTCCTACGATGGCCAGAACACGCTGGCCGAGATCGCCTCCCTTGCGAAGTCGCGCGGTTACCAATTTGTCGGAATGAGTGAGCATTCAGACACTTTTGATCCGCAGAAGATGACCTGCCTTGTCGACGAATGCCGGCGCCTCTCGAATGCTTCGTTCTTCATGATTCCTGGCCTGGAGTTCACCTGTGACAACAACCTGCACCTCTTGGCCCTGGGCATCGAACACTACACGGATGCCACGAATCCAGCTCTTGTCGCACGTTTCGTACAAGCACAGGGCGGGCTTGCTGTCCTGTCGCATCCCAGCCGGTACGGATATCAAATACCCGCAGGCCTCGAGATGCTGCTCGACGGCATTGAGGTCTGGAACGCTGGCTACGACGGTCAGTTCGTCCCTAATGACCGCTCGATACGATTGTGGAAGACATTGCACGGGCGCAACAACTCCCTTCGTGCGTTCGGCACTCAGGATCTCCACACGATAAGGGATCGCCGTCATGTGAGGGTCAGCGTTCGGTGCGACCGGCTGAACCGAGACACGATTCTCAAAAGCCTTAGGGACGGCGATTTCGGCATTTCCAATTCCTATGTTCGGCTTCGATCAGATTCCTCGCCTGGCTGGATGAAGCTACACGCCATTGGAGCCGCGCGCCGAGCTTACCTCACCGCAAAGACCATTCGCGATCGAGTGGTCACGACACGATAAGATGAGGAAGATCCTGATTGTCAGCTATCACTTTCCGCCCGACGCATCGGTGGGTGGTATGAGACCGGCAAAGTTTGCGAAATACCTCCCCCAGTTCGGCTGGGAGCCGATCATCTTGACCGTAAGGCAGCACTATCATCCCTTGACCGACCCATCGAAACTCAAGGATCTCGGCCTCGGGCCACGCGTGTACCGCACGAGGATGCTTCCTCAACCCGGCCGTCTCTACCTGACTCTCAAAACCCGCGTCCGGAAGGCAACGCCAGAACGAGCGAGCACTCCAGTTACGGCCTCCTCTTCTAGCAACCGAGGTGTCCTCTCGTTCATCAGGCGGGCTCTCGTTTCCCTGGAATGCCTACCGGATGACAAGCAGGTGTGGATTCCGGCGGCGGTACCGATCGCTGCCAAGATTATCCGCCATCACAATGTCGACGCTTTCCTGACCACCGGTCCTCCGATGTCGTGCCACGTGATTGGTCTGTTGCTCAAGGCCATAACGGAGCGCCAGTGGATCGCCGACTTCAGAGATCCGTGGCTCCTCCACCGTGAAGAATCGGTTGTCCCCAGCACGGCGTTTTCGCGGGCGGCGGAGGCGTGGCTCGAAAAGAAGACGATGCTCAATGCGGACTCAGTCGTCTTCACCACCGACCGGATGCAGGCATACATGCATCAACGCTATCCGTTCCTCACGAGCAAGACCGCGGTCATTCTCAACGGCTATGATCCTTCCGACTTCAATGGCGGGCCCACCGGCGCCTGTCGAAGCGACCGTGACACCCTCACGTTGACGCACACGGGAAGCATCTACCAACAACGGAGCGCCGAGTCGTTGCTTCGGTGTCTCTCCGATCTCATCCACGCCGGACGAATTCCTCGAGCACGCGTTCGCGTCAACTTCGTCGGATTCACGCCGACAGTACGGGAGTGCGCGACGCAGCTCGACCTCGCGGATGTTGTAACAGTCATCGACTTCATGAAGTACGAGGAGTGTGTGGACCTCTTGCATCGCTCGGATGTTCTGCTGCTATTCGCGCAAGGCCAGCCCCTACAGATCCCGACCAAGCTCTATGACTACATTGCCGTCGGAAAGCCGATCCTGGTTTTCGCGGAAGACGGCGCGACGGCCGACCTCGCCAGCCGACTACCTTGTGCAACCGTCGTTGGACCCCAAGACGGTGAACTTCTCGAGGCGAAGCTGATGGAGATGTACTGGCAGTTCCAGCGCGGGGGGCTAGACGTCAGGGAGTCTACGACCAACGGGATACACCGCGAGTTGACGAAGGTAGAGCTGACGCGAAAGCTAGCGAACCTCCTCAACTGAAGAGCTACCCGCATTGAACACGACCCTATTCAACCGGATCCCGACTCGGAGACGACGACTCTCCGCCACCTCGCGCCTCCCGCTGACCCTTCTGTGCCTTTCTTTGTTTTTCGAATATCTGCGCATCCACGACATCCTTCCGATCCTCGGAAAGCTCAAGATACAGACGGCATTTCTTGCTCTCTTCGTCATCGTCGTGGCGCGGCAGGTTAGCATGGCGAAGTCACGCCTTGCGCCACAGAGCCGTCTATTGCTGGGCTTCCTTGCCCTGGCGCTCGTCACGTTCCCGTTGGCGACGAATTGGTTCTACGCCTACCAATTCGCTTATGCCATTGCCCTGACCCTAGTTGGTTACTTTGCGATCGTATATATCCTTCGAAGTGAGGGGGACCTGAGGACTTTCCTTGCCTGGTTCATCGGCATTCACACCTATCTGGCCACGAGAGGTATCAGCGGATACTCGGCCAGCCAATTCAGGGAGCTGGGAGGCGGCTCGCTGTACACGTCGACAGGGTACGTTGGAGGATACTTCCTCGGAGATGAAAACGATCTGGCTCTGGCTCTGAACATCGCGTTGCCCCTGGCGATGTATCTCTTTCGTCAGGCTCGGACAACTTGGAGCCGTGTCTGCTGGGGCGCGGGACTTGCGGCGATACTGATGACCATCGTATTCACCTTCTCCCGAGGAGGGTTCATCGGGCTCTCGGCGATGGCCTTGTACTGGGCCCTGACCAGCAGGAAAAAGAGCGAGGCCATCGGTGTGTTAGCCTTAGCCGCGATTCTTGTGATTGCCGTGGCGCCGCCAGAGTATTGGGCGAGAATTGAGACGATCTTCTCGAATGATGATCCGACGGGGACAAAGGAACAGCGGGAGTGGTATTGGTTAGCTGCGCGTCGGATGTTCAAGGCCTCCCCCATCTGGGGGATCGGGGGTGGCAACGGGGGCGTGTTGATGCCCGAGTACGGCCTCGAGTTTCCGATCGAGCTCCGTATGAACCAATGGGGCAGAGCTTTCCACAGCATGTATTATCAGCTCCTCGCGGAATTCGGATTGCTCGGTATCGTGCTCATTGGATCGGTCGTTGTCTTGAATACCCGGGACCTGAGGCAGATTCGCGCCCTTCGACGGAAGGGTAAATGCTCCGGCTCCATCGAGCAGCTAGGGAACTGCCTTGAGCTGAGCTGGGTCGGATTCTTGACCTCCGCGGCGTTCATATCAGTGCTCGGCTATCCGCATTTATACTATCTCACGGCGCTCACGCTCGTCGTCCACCGGTTGGCACTCCAGGCATCAGCGGCGCCCCAGCCAGAGCCGTCAGCAGCAAGACGAAGAGCGGTTCGGTGGTGGTCAACGACCTGACGATGACGGGCAAGCTCGCACGAACGGTGCTCCATGCCATTGAAACGGGTGGGCCAGGGGGAGCGGAACGAATGCTCGTTCACCTGGCCACCGGACTTAGTCCGGACTATCGGTCCGAAGCGGCGCTGATCCGGGACCGATGGCTCGGCGTGACCCTGCGAAAGCAGGGAGTTCCCGTGACCATGCTGCGATACACCTCGCATGGCTTCGCGGTGACGCTCCGCGACCTCGTCACGCTCATTCGGAACAGGAGAGTGGCTGTCCTTCACACACACGAATTCTTCATGAATACCCTGGGGCTCATGGCATCATGGTTGACTGGTGTCCCGCTCGTTGCCACGGTGCACGGAAGAAACTACTATTCTGACAGAGCCCGGCGACGCATCGCATACCGGCTCGTCGGAAGGTTCGCGGGCCAGCTGGTGACCGTGTCCGAAGCTAACCGGCGCTTCTTGACAGAACGGGTTGGGATCCCGCCGAGGCGAGTACAGGTGATTCCCAACGGGGTCCCTCTCGATGACAGAGCGTCGCCGACAACACTGTCCGCTCTGCGGGAGAGCCTGGGCCTCAACCAACACTACCCAGTTATCGGCACCGTAGGAAGCCTCTATCCCGTCAAGGGACACAAGTACCTAATCGACGCGGCATGCTCCGTCCTCGGTCGGTTCCCGCAGGCGGTCTTCTTGATTGTCGGGCAGGGAGGCCTCCGCGAAGAACTCGAAGCTCACGCAGCGCGACTCGGGATTGCCGCGCACCTGCGCTTCCTCGGCCACCGCGAGGACGTGCGCGACCTCTTGTCGATATACGACATTTTCGTCCTTCCCTCACTGTCGGAGGGGATGCCCCTCGCGTTGCTCGAGGCGATGGCAGCGGGTCTGCCGGCTGTCGCTGCGCAGGTGGGCGGCGTGATCGAGGTCCTCGAAGATCGGAAAACGGGACTCCTCGTACCTCCAGGCGATAGCCGAGCCCTTGCCGACACGATCATAACTCTTCTGGAGAACCCGCCGCTCGTCAAGAAGCTCGGGGAAGCCGCACGACAAATGGCGGCAACCCGCTTCTCTTCGACACGAATGGTGAGATCCTATGAAGGCATCTACGAGGAGTTGATTCGCTAGAGTCTTGAGATTCTTGCCCGGGACATCACGTGGCGCCTCACGCACTGATTAGCAGCATTCAATCCCGTCAATGATCCAATCCTCGACCGACAAACTCGAATCGAATGTGCCTACTGCGCGGCTTGTTGAGTCCTCATGCAGGAACTCGCGAACCTCAACGATTGTGATTTCTGCTTCTACGCCTGTCTTGGCGCGGCACCCGTTACAACCGAACGTAAGATGACGACTCTGCGCAGCGAGAACGGTATAGGTTCGTGTCGCTGAAAGCCACTGAGCTCCCGAGCCCGACCGCCCCTGCTTCGAAGATCAGAGTCTGCCACGTGGCGATGGCCGATCTGTGGGCGGGTGCCGAGGTGCAACTGGCGATCCTCCTTCGTTCACTGGCGCGGCATGAGGACCTGGAGGTTTCGGCCATTCTCCTCAACGCTGGACGGCTCGCCCATGATCTGCAAGGCGCCGGCATCAGGACAAACGTCATCCTGGAGGGTGAGCGCAATCCACTGTCGATCATGAAGAAGCTGAGCGATTACTTCCGCCGAAACAAGATCGAAGTTCTCCACACGCATAAGTACAAGGACAACATTCTGGGAGCTCTGGCGTCGGTCTGTCACGACATTCCGTATCGGGTAAGAACAGTCCATGGAGCGTCCGAGCCGTTCGAGGGGCTCCAGGCGCTCAAGATGAACTTCTATGAGATGCTGGACGGCGTCATCAATCGATGGGCTGTTGATCGACTCCTTGCCGTTTCTTTCGCCCTGCGGGACCCCCTAGTCGCGCGTTTCGGAATCGACAAGGTGACGTGCATCCACAACGCGATCGACGTCGACCAGATTCGGGCTACCAGGGATCCGGCGGACCTCCGAAAAGAGCTTGGACTGGATCAACACGACTTCATTATCGGCACGATGGGCCGCCTCGTGCCGGTCAAAGGGCTCGACGTGTTCTTGCGGGCAGCCCGGATCTTGAAGGACCATGGAAAGACCGCAAAGTTCATCATCGCGGGGGATGGTCCTCTCAGAGGCCTGCTTCAGGCACTCTCCCACCAATTCGGACTTGAGCACGAGGTCCTGTTCCTCGGACATAGAAACGACAGCCACGACATCCTCGGGCTCATGGATCTCTTCGTCCTGCCCTCGTTGAATGAAGGTATCCCCTTGGTCTTGCTCGAGGCTCTGGCTCTGTCCCGTCCAGTCGTCGCAACCGACGTGGGGGGCATCCCCGAGGTTATCGAACACGGGATCAGTGGTCTGCTCGTCCGAGCAGGGAAAGAAGCCGACCTAGCCCGGGGATGCCTGGCGTTGATCGACGACCCGGTTCTTGCTCAACGACTCGGGCGGGCAGGTCGAAAGCGCGTGGAGGGAGCATTTTCCGCGGAAGTCATGGCTGAGAACGTCGCGAACGTCTACCGAACGCTTGTAGGTACTGGGAAAAGTTCATGAATATCGAGATTGTAGGCTGTGGCGATAAATAGCCCGCGTGCATATTCCCTTCATCGTGAAGGCCTCGCGTCACAGCACCAACGGACTGTGTGGGCGAGAAACCGCGTGGCACCACTTCCCCTCCGTTTGCTTGGTCAAGCGCAGTTGCCGGCTGACGCGCGTGTTTGTTTGATTTCCGGCGCATCCGAGAATGACCCGCGCCCGCTGGACGGGGACCTGCGCCGTCGTCGGTCGCCGCACCCAGCGTTCCAGCGCCTCGCGTTCCCCGTCCGTAAGCGTCAGCGGCGGAATCGGTCGCCCAATGCGCATGAGTATTCTCCCTTCTATCGCGAGAACACTCAGCGCGTACATGTCGTTCACTCACGAGACTAGAGCAGCTCATGTGGAAGCGGTTTGCGGCGTTGCTGCGGTGCCCGATGTGTCATCAGGCGATTGAGCTTGTCGCTTTCGAAGAACGCTCAACGCCAATCGAAGAAGAGTACAGGCGGCGGGCCGAGCGTGAGGGCCTCTGGAGCGAGGAATTCTCGCGGTACGTGGAGGCCGGTGTGCTGCTTTGTACTGGTTGCAGAGTGTGGTTTCCTATCGTTCAGGGCGTGCCCGTTCTGCTTCGTCACGCAACCGCGCTCCATCACCAAGTCGCCGCTGCATGGCGGACAGAAGCTCGTGGTATCCCAGCGGGCTATCGAGTTCCGGATGGTGAGCCGATCGCTGGTGAAGAATTTGTGATGCGGTCGTTCTCCATGGAATGGCTGCCATATCAGTATGACGGCGTAGTCTGGGATCTGTCGTACGAGGATCACGAGCGCAGATTTCTACAGGAGGTCGGCGCGGTGCCAGCCGTTGCCAAGGTGTTTCTGGAAGTCGGCTGTGGGATAGGGATGACGACCTTCCTCGCGCAAAGGAACCTCGCGGTGGATGCGATCGGTGTCGATCTGAGCCTTTCGGTGCTTCGCGCAGCCCAGCACTTCGCTTCGAATCCGTTCGTGCATTTCGTCCAAGCATCAGCATTCAGTCTCCCCTTCCAGACAGGGAGTTCGGATATCGTGTATTCGCATGGCGTGCTGCACCACACGTACTCCACGGAAGAGGCTTTGCGGGCGATCGCGCGTTACTGCCGACCGGGAGGCGTGCTCTACATCTGGGTCTACGGACGGGCTTCAGGAGGTGGAAGCCCGCTACGGCGGCTTGCCTATCACGTTGAACAGCTCGTGCGGCCGACCATCGGTAAACACCTGAACTCAGTAGTAAGCAGGATGTTCCTGGCGGGGGTCGCGTGCTGCTATCTTGGAGTGAACGCGCTTCATCGTCTTGGACGCTCCGGCGTACAACCGTACTCGTACCGGCACGGCCTCCATGCCGCTCGAGATCGCTTCACTCCACTGTATGCGCACCGACACGAAGACCGGGAGGTGGTGCAGTGGTTCGGGGAGCAGGGATTACAGAGATTGAGATTGTCGATTGGCGGGCGATGCCTGCCTCTAACCAGGCGAACTACCGCCGGAACATCGGAGTGCGCGGGCGTCGCTTCAAGAGTGAGGCCGCTACATGAGCAAAGTGCCAGTCCACGTCCGTTCCGTGGTCGGTTTGTTGCCTAGGCAGGGTCTGGACGCCCGTGTCTATAGACCCTTGGTTGCAACGAGGGTGTGGTTGGGCGCCGAGAGACGCTGAGCGAGGTTAATGGCGATGTGCGGATTCGCGGGGTTGTTACAGAGGTCCGGTGCCAGCGAGACCGAGTTGCTCCACTGGGCGGAGGTGATGGCTGCGACGCTCGTGCACCGCGGGCCAGACGATGCAGGGCAGTGGGCCGAGCCGGAGGGGGGCATCTCCTTCGGCTTCCGACGCCTCGCGATCATCGACCTCTCGCCCAACGGCCATCAGCCGATGCGGTCGCCAAGCGGACGATACACCTTGGTCTTCAACGGCGAGGTGTTCAACCACCGCGAGTTGCGACAGGAGCTCACAGGCAGCGGCGCCACCTTCCGCGGCCACTCCGACACCGAGGTGATTCTAGCCGCGTTCGAGCGCTGGGGCATCGAGCCGGCGGTCAGGCGATTCGTCGGCATGTTCGCTATCGCCGCATGGGACGCCGAGCGACGGGAACTCACGCTCATCCGCGACCGCCTGGGCATCAAGCCCCTGTTCGTCTACTCCGAGCCCGGATACGTGAGCTTCGCCTCGGAGCTCAGAGCTTTGCAGGCTGGGCCACGATTCGACACCACGCTCGACCTCGACGCGGTCACCGCGTATCTTCGTTACCTTTGCGTGCCCGCACCAGCAACGATCTTCCGGCACACGCGCAAGCTCCTACCCGGACATCTCCTCACGATCCGGGGACCCGACGAGCCGCTGCCAGAGTCACGGCCCTACTGGTCAGTCGACGAAGTGGCCCTTGCCGGGACTCACGCGCAACTGGACGTAACGGATGCGGAGGCTGTCGAAGAGTTCGACCGCCTGCTGACAGAAGCGGTGCAGCTGCGAATGGAAGCGGACGTGCCGATCGGGGTTCTGCTCTCGGGTGGGATTGACTCGTCGACCGTCGTCGCCGTTATGCAGGCCGCCTCGCGCGATCGGGTTCGTACCTTCACCATCGGGTTCGACCGACCGGAGCACGACGAGTCTTCGCATGCTCGTGAGATCGCTCGCTACGTCGGCACGGATCACACGGAACTGCGAGTGGATGGCCGGGACGCGCTGGCGCTGGTGCCGAGCCTCCCAGAACTTCTTGACGAGCCCTTGGCGGACCCGTCGTACATTCCCACGTATTTTGTGTCCCGCCTGGCCCGGCGGCACGTGACGGTCGCGCTCACGGGCGATGGCGGTGACGAGCTTTTCGGCGGATACAACCGCTACACCGCGGGGGCGCGGCTGATCAAGCGGGTGGCTCATTGGCCAGGGGGCGTCCGCCGACTTATGGCGGCGGGTATCGGGAGTCTCTCGCCTGAGAAGTGGGAGCGACTGCACGGGGCAATGGCACCGGTGCTCCCCCAACGGGCGCGCACCCGCCTCGCCGGGATCAAGCTGCGCAAGATCGGCCGGATCCTCGAATGCGAAGGGGTGCAGGCGCGGTATCG